>Ga0209017_10002527_pt1 | contig 11623 bp, 9 predicted proteins | sample YNPBryunderm2012_FD_185812 | JGI IMG/M metagenome (GOLD analysis project Ga0209017, IMG submission 185812) | Anoxygenic and chlorotrophic microbial mat microbial communities from Yellowstone National Park, USA - YNP Bryant MS undermat 2012... ... | reverse complement strand
TGCGGATCTCGTGACCGAAATGGGCGAGGAAGGCGGTTTTGGCCTGATTGGCTTGCTCGGCGGTTCGGCGGGCCTGTTCCAGTTCCGCCTGGGCGCGCCTGAGATCGGTGAGATCAATCCCCACCCCCCCCACGTTTTGACTCTCGGTGACAAGAGGGGACCCCTGGTCCTTATGTTCCGGGAGATTCAAGGGAAAGCGGCAGATCAGCAGTTCCCGTCGATCACCCAAAGCGTTCTGGATCGGAGTGAGGGTTTCGATTGGGCGATCGACGACCGGGGGCAACGGCTCCAGACACCAATCGGCGAGATTCAAAGGCAACTGTCCGATCGAAATGGCATGATCCGGATCGTTGCCAACCGAAAGCAAGGACTCCTCCAAGTTCAAGAGCTTTAGAAGTTGAGGATTGGCCTGCGAGAGCCGCCCCCGACCATCCTCGATCCAACCGCAAACCGGAGCGTGTCTCATAAAAGACTCGAAGCGCGTCCGGCTGGAATACAGCTCGTACTCAACCCACTTCAACATGGTAAGGTCGATGGATTGAGAAATCAAAATCTTCGAGTTCAGTTCAGGAACAGGGGCGGATATGGCGGTCGTCAATGTTTCGACCACCTCGCCATCGCGTCGTCGAAACCGCTTTTTGGCAGTGTAAGCCGGCAAACGGCCCTCCATCAATCCCTGGTGGCGTGCACGGACCTGTTCGACTTCGATGGGATCGAGAAAATCGTAGTAACAGCAACCCACCACATGTTCTTGAGAGAGTCCCAGGATTTTCGCGGCTGCGGGATTGGCGTAGAGGATGGTTCCCTTGGAGTCGAGCGCGATAAGTCCAATGGCGGTTTGGTTGAGAATCCTCTCGGAGTCAAGTCGGACAGTGGTTTGGGAATCGAGCGATTCCGATTCCGAAGCGGGGTTAGGGAGAGGGTTCGATCCGATGGCCTTGGGGCGCGACGGGTCGATAGGGGTCATGCGTGGAAAGCTCGTGCGGGGCGGAGAAGCTGGCCAGAGGCCTGTCCAGAAGGCGCGGATCGCGTCCGATGGATTGAATTGGAAAAAAGAAAGAGATGGAGGCTACGTGTTCAGTTGGGGGGCTTGCGACAGGTCAAGGCGAATGGAGTGGTGGGGCGTGGAGGGGCCATCGAACGAGGACGAGGCTGGCAATCGAGATGGGAGGCGGGGCGGTTGGGTGGGGGTATGTTCATGATGATCGCTGGCTCAAAGGGTCGGATGGTGGTCTATTTAGGGCTCGATGAAGGCGGGTCGTTCAGTAACGGGGAAGTTGCTTGTGGGAGGGGCGTGTCGGTGTTGGTGTTCGCGGGACCACAGGGCGGCTCCCAAGGCTCCGGCGTCGTCGCCAAGTTGGCTAGCAACGATCTCGACCACGGCGGCCGGATCGGCGATCGCCTGACGACGCGCTGAGGCACGTACGAGATCAATATAGGATTCGCCAAGGGCTTCGACGATCCCTCCTCCTAAAATGACTCGTTGCGGGGCCAGCACGTTGATCATGCCCCCGAGCGCCAGACCCAGACGATGGGCGGAACGTTCGACTGCCTCGCGGACGACGGGGTCGTTGAGTTCGAAGGCGGCTTGGATGTCTTTGGATTTGAGCCGGGCGGGTTGGTCGAGCTTGGCGAGTTTGGCGCGAAGGATGGAGGGTCGGCCGCGGCGAATTTGTTTGACGATGCGGCGAGAGATGGCCGAACGACTAGCGTAGGCTTCCAAGCAGCCGCGGTTGCCGCAGCCGCACTTAGCGCCGCCGGGCTTGATCGGGGTATGGCCGATTTCGCCGGCGTTGCCGGTGGCCCCACTGCGGACTTGGCCATCTAGGACCAGACAGCCGCCGATGCCGGTACCGACGAAGACAATCAGCAGGTCGTCGTAGTCCCGCCCGGCCCCCAGCTTGAGTTCGCCGTAGCCCCCCACCCTCACATCGTTTTCGAGCAACACCGGGCGGCCTGTGACCCGGGCGAGTTCGGGACCCAGGGGAAAGTGTTGGACGTTTAAGTTGGCGCTGGAGAGAACCACGCCGGCCTTGGTGTCGAGCGGGCCGGGGCAACCGACCCCGATGGATTCGACCTGCTCGATGTTGGTGTGGGCTTCACGTAGCGCCTCTTCGAGGCATCCGACGATGGCCGCCAGCAGAGCGGTTTCGCCTTGGGCGGCGGGCGTGGCGATTTTGGCCCGGCCAAGGATGCGATTGTGGCGGTCCACCACCGCGGCCAGGATTTTGGTGCCGCCCACATCGACTCCAACAGTCAAATCCTGGCTACGTGACAAGGCTTCGCCCTGAGTTTCCAGGCCAGCCGGGATGGTATCGCGCGCTTCCGAGTGGGGTGTGGTGGAAGAGATCATGGCGGGGTCTCCGGGTTCAGTTCATTCCCGGCTGTTGTGAAACAAAACGAAACGAACTAGAGGCTCTCAACGGTCGCGTTGGGGAAAAACGGATGATTGTAGCGAATCAAGGCAAATTTGGGTGCTCCTCGGCGAATCTCCTTGCGGCGATCACTCTGTCGAGGGTGCAATGAAGCCCACTTTCGCCAAGCTGCGCTAGACGAGGCGTGGGGTAGCGTTGGGTGCCGGTTGGGCGTGTCCCGGCCGGGGTTCGCGCGGGCCGGCGCGTTCGGAGACCGGGTCGCCTTGGATGACGATCCGACGACGTCACTTTCACCGATGGTCCCTTGTTTCCGCAACCACCAACTCACCCTGGTGGACAGGTTGCGGGGAGGTTTGCAATGTCCAGCGGTTTTGGAGCCCGCCGCGGCGGGTCGGGGTTCAACTGGAGAGGCTCACCGGGGCGACACTTCGTCAACCTGGTTACAGTGGCGGCGGTTCTTTTGGGGAGCGCACTGGTTCTTGCAATCGTGGGCTACAACCTGTGTCTGCTGGAAGTGCCCACTAACTCCCAGGCGGTTCTCATCTCCAAACGCGGTTTGGATCTGGAACCAGACATGGAGATCGCCCCCGACGATCCCAACGGACCACTCTACAAGGGGGTTCAACCTCGGGTGCTGACCGAGGGACGCTATTTCTACAACCCCTTGTTCTGGGACTGGGAAATCTATCCCAAGGCGGACATTCCCAAAGGCAAAATCGGGGTGCGGATCAGGCTGGTCGGCGAGGAGTTGAACTCCACGGAAAACCAGGTGCTGGCCGACCCCGGCCAAAAGGGAATCCAACGGGGTGTCTTGGAGCCGGGGTTGTACACCTACAACCGCTATCTCGAAGAGATTCAGCAGTTCGACCCGGTCATGATCCCGGCCGGTTTCCGAGGCGTGGTCACCAACCTCGCCGGTCCTCTGCCCAAAGATGCCAACGTCGTCCTTGTCGCTAAGGGCGAGCGCGGCGTTCAACAAGAGACGTTGCCTCCCGGCACCCACTACCTCAACCCGTATGAATACCGCGTCAGTTTGGTGGACTGCCGAAGCCAGCGCTACAACCTCTCCGAAGGCGACCCGATGGACTTCCTCTCCGCCGACGGTTTCCCTGTCGAGATCGACGGTACCATCGAGTTCCGCGTTTTGGAGGACAAGGCCGCCGAAATCTTTGTCCTCTACAACGAGGATTACAACCAGGACGAGATCGCCGAGGAACTAGTCAAGAAGATCATCATGCCCGAGAGCCGGTCGATTTGCCGAATCAACGGCTCCAAGCTGACCGGCGGCGCGTTCATCAGCGGCGTCGAGCGCGAGCAATTCGTGAGGGACTTGGAGCGTTCGCTCAAAACCAATTGCCTGCGTCAGGGGATCGAAGTCCGGGCGGTCACGGTCTCGACCATTATTCCGCCGTTGGACATCGCCGAGCCGATCCAGCAGCGCGAGGTGGCCAAACAGCGGTTGGCCCAATATCAGCAGGAGCGTTTGCAACAAGAGTCCGAAGCCCAATTGAAGGTCGAGGAACTCAAGGGAGAGCAAAGCCGCAAGCTGGTCGAGGCCGAGCAGGAGATTGTCGAGTTGACGACCAAGGCCGAGCAGGATCAGGCGGTGGCTCTGACCCAGGCCAACCAGCAACTCGAAGTGGCCAAGATCAAGCTAGAGGCGGCCCGTGACCAGGCGGCCAAACTGATCGCCGAAGCCGAAGCGGCCGCGGCGGTAACCCGGTTCCGCAACAACGCAGAGGTCGCCGGCGTCCGTACCAAGGTCCAGGCCTTCGGCGGCGATGGTGATGGCTACGCCCGCAGCGTGCTGGCCTCCAAGCTCGCCCCGGCGTTCAAGACGATCCTGACCAACACCGAAGGGCCGATCATGGAGTTGTTCGCCCAGTTCACCAACGCCGCCCCGACCTCGCTCGGGTCGGTCGCGCTTCCTACTTCCACTGCGGCTCTTTCCGAGGCCGAATCCACCTCTCCGCCCAATCAGCCCGCGCCGGTTTCTCCTGCTGAAACACCGTCAGCCTCCGACAATCCGCCGCCGGCCAACCTGCCGGCCAACCCGTCTCCCACACCCAACCCCAACGCCGCCTCGATTCCCAATGCCAAGCCCGCTGGAGGTGATCAATGAGTTCCTCAATCCCCCTGGAAGACCGTCCCGACTACGACGGCAACCTCGGCGGCAGCCGTCGCCAACGGGTGCGTCGGGCGGCCTTGATCGCCGGCGGCGTCACGCTTACCGTGTTGCTGTTCCTGTATGTTGGCGTCTGGCAGTGGATGATTTGCCGCATCGAAGTTCCGCCCAATCATAGTCTGATGCTGCGATACAAAGGGCCATTCCCACCGTTTTTGCGTCCGGGTCTCAAGCCGGTCGAGGGGGATCTGGTGGACTTGGACGAATCGGGACAGCCCAAGGCCATTGGAGTGCTGCGGGTCATGCCGGGTCCGGGCCGTCATTTCTACTCCCCTCTGGAGTACGAAACGGTGTTGGTGCCCGACACAATCATCAAGCCAGGCGAGATCGGCGTGGTCACCTCCAAGTTGGGCAAGCCGCTGCCCGAGGGGGCGATCCTGGCCGACTCCGAGGAATACAAAGGGGTTCGCCGTCGGGTGCTGACCCCCGGGCGTTACCGGATCAATACCCATTACGCCTTTGAGGTTAGACCCGAGAACCTCGGCGTCGTCGCCGGAATCAACCTGCCCCCCAATCAGACCGACCTGATCCGCGCCGGTTATGTTGGCGTCGTCACCAACAAGGCGGCGGACCCACGCTCCGACCAGGGCAAAGGGGTGCAAAAACAGGTGCTTCAGCCCGGCCTGTACTTCCTCAACCCTCTGGAAAAGCGGGTGGACATCGTGAGTATCGGCTACAACGAGCTTTCGATCACATATGAAGTCGAGCAGGAAAACGACGCATTCGACCCCAACGCCCGCCGGCGCGCCACCGAGGTGCGGTTGAGCCCGCGTGAATTTCAAAAGGGCAATGTCGCTGGCGCGCCCAACACGCCGGTTGATCCAGCAGTCTTCGAGGTTCCGCCCGATCCGGTCATCAAGAAGGACACCGGGATTTCGTTCCGCTCGTCGGACGGGTTCAACATTTATATGGACTTCACCACGATTTGGGGAGTGCTGCCCGACCAGGCCACCGAAGTCGTGAGGAACTTCGGTAGCCTCAAGGATGTCGAGGCCAAGGTGGTCAAGCCACAAGTCGAGTCGATCTGCCGCAACCAGGGGACCAAGCGGGGCGCGGTGGATTTGCTGGTGGGGGACAGTCGCGAGGCATTCCAGACCGACGCGGCGGAGGAGCTCGAACGGGTGCTGGCCGAGAAGAACCTGACGTTGCTGTTTGCCTTGACGCGGCACATCTACGTGCCCAACGTGGTGCGGCAACCGATTCAACGGGCCACGATCGCCAACGAGAACAAGAAGACTCGCGACCAGGAGCAACTTACCGCCAAGGCCCGCGCCGATCTTCAACGCGCCATTGCCCAGGTCACCTTGGAGGAGGGCCGCACCCGGGCCGAAACGAACCGTCTCGTGGCCGAACTCAAAGCCACCGGTCAGAAGAAGGCCCGCGAGATCGAGGCAACCACCGAGCAACTCAAAGCCTCGATCGAACTCCAAACCGCCCTGATCGAAGCTCAAGTGACCAAACTTCTGGGCGAGGCCACCGCAAAGAAGTCCGAACTGGCCAACATCGCCGAAGCCGAGAAGTTCCAGCTGTTGGTCGAGGCGCTAGGGGGCTCGCAAGCCTACGGACGGTATCTCTTCGCCGAGAACCTGCCCGACCAAATCAGCTTGAACGTGTTCTACGCTGGTCCGGGCACCCTCTGGACCGATCTCAAAGGGTTCCAAGAAGCGATGATGGGCCGGATGGTCTCGGAGAATCCCAACCCCACCGCTGCGCTCCCCGCGGCATCCGCCTCCGCCAACCCAACGGCGTCGCCCGTGTCCGACGGGCCGCCAGCCACCGGACGGCTTGATCCCACCGCGTCGCGTCGCTAGGGTCACCCGGATTGGGTTGCGTGTCCCTCGCTGCCAGTGTTGGGATCAGGTCGCCTCCATACCTTCACAACACCAAAAAATTCAGACGACCCGTCGTCAAACCAACCCCGTTCCCGTTCCTCACGTTGTGGAACCGGAGCGGGGTTGTTCGTAATCCCTGTCATGATCTTGATTGATTCGCGCTCTTGATTGATTCGCGCCTGCCACCAAGTTGATCGTCTTGAAAAGCAGAGCGATCCGCGTAGAATCATACCGGGAAGACCGTCCCGCTTCACACGCGCCTTGATGAATCCAATCCTCCACGAACGTTCGTGGATGGACCATACCGGCGCGCCCGACCCAGGGAGTTCAACATCATGGCCCTCAACACTCTCAAGTTCGATCAGTCGATCAGCGCCTTCAAGCTGGGCGGCGATCCCACCCGTTTCCGGATCGTGGTCCTGCTGGCCGACGGCCCCCGCAACGTCAGCGACCTTTGCGAGTCGATGGAACAAACCCAGCCGGCGATCAGTCACCACCTGGCCCTTCTCAGGGTCAGTGGCTTCATCGCCTCCCGACGTGACGGTAAGCACAACGTTTATGAATTAACTGAAAAAGGTCATCGTATGATCAAAGCCGCCCAACTTCTCATGGACTAAGCCCCTTCCCACTGGATTCCGCCCTCTGCCTCTCATCCTGTCCCGAGATTCCGCCCTATCCCAAATCACGCATCCTTTTGGTGTTCACCTTTCCAACCCATGCGGTTCCCCGTGAGCCGGTCGCCCGCGATCTGACCGACCACAACTGATCTGTATGACATTTCTTGAACATAATCGGACGCGCCCAGAACGTCTCTGGGCGTTCCGACTTGGCTCGATCCGCCTTGTCGAGGGTGGGAGGTCATGATAGGACACCACCCGAGTCGCTGGCCTGTCGTCGCGGTCGAGGCATCGACCGAATCCAGGTTCCGCTCCGCAACACTGCCACCCTCCCCCGATGGAAACCTGGAACGAAATAATGCGACGACCCGCGCCTCCGCCGGAGTTGGTTGTTCGCCGGCCGATCTTGAATCGATCAGGTGAACGGGTTGAGCTAAGCTAAGCCAACCCAACCCAGGCCAGCGATGGCTTGCTTGAAGGGCTCGGTTCGCTCGGCGCGTCGGGAGTGACGAAGGGATTCGGATCCACTTGTGTCGGGCACCACCCGGCGGATTCAAGCGGTTTCGCTCAGGGGGAGAAGGAGATGAATCGTCGTCAGTTCGAACGGGGCGGTTGCCATCGCGTTGTGATCATCGTTCTTGCCGTGGGGATGCTAGGGTTGGGGAGCGTCGGCTGTACAGGTCTACCTCGAACCAACGCGGCCAATCGCCAAGGGTGGTCCTGGCCCGAAGTCGGCACCACCGCTGCCGGCGACATACCCCCACCGCCCCGCTCGCTTGCCGAACCCACCCCGACTGGGGGGACCCCCTCGGCGAATGCGGCGGTTGCCGAACCGATCGTGCCCGATCCCCACGCGGTCATCGACGACGTGGCCCAAAGTGGCAAAACGGCTATTGATCACGTTGCCGACTCGGCGCGGCGAGGTCTCAACCAGGCGCGGGGGCGACTCGCCCAGTTCACCCGTCGGCTTGTCGGACAAAGCGAGGAGATGCGGACCCAAGCCGATCACCTGGCGTCTCAAGTGGGGGAACAACATCGCCAAAGGATGACTCAAGCCAACCAATTGGTGTCGCAGACCCTTCAAAAAACTGAGGAAGCCCTCCGCCAAACCAACCTGAACCTGGAATCGAGCGACGACTTGCCGGTCATTGAGCCCCCCTCCGGTTCTGGCGACGCCCCATCGGTTCACGACGCGACGCCTTCGGCGATGGTCGCGCCCGCTTTGTTGCCAGATTCCCCCTCCACCTCGCCGGTCCGCAGCGGTCGAGTCGCCACCACCTTGCTGCCTCCTCTTGGAGATTCGGAGGGTCCTCAACCCGCGCCGCATGACACCGCCCAGATTGAAGGCTTACTTCCCCTGAACCCACCCAAACTGCCTCCGCTAGGAGACTGAGCGGGCGGGGAAATCTCGCGCTGTTTCCGTCTGTGGTTGTGGTTTCAACATTTCGAGACTCATCACAAGCACGAGGCGCGACCAACCCCACCTGGGAAGGTCGCGCTGGACGGCGGAATTGACGGAGAAGAATCCTATCTATGAATCTGCGCCTATGTCATTTGCCGCGGGTTGAATACAAATAATAAACCCCCACCACGATCAGAAAGACGCCGTAGAGCCGCTTCATGGTGAGCGGGGAGAGCTTGCCGACCAGCAACGCACCAAGGTAGGCCCCGGCCAGCAGGCCCAACGCGATCCACAACCCCGAGGCGTAGAGGATCTCCTTGCGGCGAGCGTATTCCAGCACGCCGAGAATCCCCACCGGGAACATCAGGGCGAACAACGAGGTTCCTACAGCCGTCTTCTGATCGACCGCAAAGACCAACGCCAGGACCGGCACAATCACTAACCCTCCACCGATGCCGAACATCCCCGAGAGAATCCCCGCGCCCAATCCCAACCCAATCATCCAGTGCGTCGCGGGCATCATTACCTCATTTGCCTTGGTTTTGTCTCTGTCGAGGAGTCTGGGACCAAGAAAGCCGGAGCATCCCAAGAGGCGCGGGGTCAGTCACCCTGTTGGTCCGGGTTGGCCGTCGATGGGACGTGTTCCCCGGGGGGACTGGCCGCCAGAGCGAGCGCCGCAGCGACCAACGCGGCGGTTTCCACTCGCAGAATCGGACTCCCCAACCGGGTCGGACGCCAACCCCACGCTCGCGCCTCGGCGAGTTCGTCGGACTCGAAGCCTCCCTCGGGACCAATCAACGCAGCCAGCGGTTGCGGATCACTCAACGCCTCGGGCTCGGGAGGCTGAGCGTCGTCGGGGTGGCACAACCAACGCCACGCGGCCGTTTCCTGAGCGAGATACGTTCTGAAGTCCAGCGCGTCAATCGTCATCAGGCGGTTGCGTCGGCACTGCTTGGCCACCTCAATCACCTTGCGCCGCAGCTTGTCGAGCTTGGGGGATCCTCCTTCCAAGCTGGCCACGCCCCGACGGCAGTGGATCAAGGTCACATGTTCGACTCCAAGTTCCGCGCTTTTTTCGATCAACCATTCGAGCCGCTCGCCTTTAGGAGGCGCGACGGCCAGGCGAACCCGACGACGCGGGGTGCGGTCGAGGATGCCCCCGACCTGTTCGACGACTAGAACGGTCGATTCCCGTTTGGAGCCAAGCGATTCGACCCGAGCGATCACCACGCGGCCGAGACTGTCGAAGACTTCGACCCGATCGCCCCGACGATGCCGCAACACAATCGAGAGATGACGACCTTCCTCCTCGCCGAGGCCGATCGAAACGCCGGGTCGGGGGTCACCTAGGTCGGGGTGATGAAACCGATCCAGCCGGGCGAGTTCGGGGGGGTGTTCGCGTGTGCGAGCCATTGAGTCGAAATTCCTGACAGCGACGGGGCAACCTGATACAATTCTGCTCAACGACAACAGGACGCCCCGCGTCCCGATGGGTCCTAGCACGGGTCAGGTCGGTTGACCAACCTGGTTTCGCGCGGGACGTCTCTTCCCTGCCCGTCGAGCGATTCGAGCCGATGCCCGACCTGAAAAACCGCCACCTCGCCGCCCTGTTAACCTGGCTGATTCCCGGACTGGGTCAGTTGTATCAGGGGCGAACCGGCAAGGGAATCCTCTTCCTCATCTGTGTTCTGGGACTCTACGTCGCTGGGTTCGCCCTAGGACGTTACCAAAACGTCTTCTGGATTTGGGTGGACCCTCGACTCGATCCCGAACGGTTCCGCTTCAGCTACCTGGCCCAAGTCTTTGTCGGTCTGCCCGCGTTGCCCGCGCTAATCCAAGGGACGCTGGTGAGCCTCTCTGACCCCGAACACCCCTTCACGCTGATGAACGGTTTCATGGCTCCACCCAGCGTCGAGACCCTCAACACCTTACAATTGACCCACGGACGCCTCGTCGAAATTGGAACGATCTACACGATGGTCGCCGGACTTCTGAACATCCTGGCGATCTACGACGCCTTGTGTGGACCAGCTTACACCGGTTTGGAAGAGGACCACCCCCCCCAAGGCGACGCTGCGTCGCCCACCACCACGCAGTAACAAGCCCTCCCTCCTCTCAGCCGTCCCTTCGGCCGGCCCTTGGAACCCTTCACATGGTGGATCCAGCTACAATCAGCCCCTACTTGTTCCTTCCCCCCCTGGTGGTGGCGATTAGCCTGGTCTACGCCGCCACCCGTCACGAGACCTGGAAGCGCATCCTGCCTCACGCCATCCGTCTGGCCGGAACCATCTTCATCATCATGATTGTGTCAACAGCAGTCCTTTTGTTTATTAATACTCGGATCTAGGCCGTCCTGACAATCCCCTAAACCGGTCACATCCCCGAGGGTAGATCCGATTCCCCAACGGTGGGTTTTCTCGATCATCCCCGACCCCGTCGGGGTCGGGAAATCAGAGGGAATCAGGGGAGCGAGTCGCTTCCGCAACGGCTTAGATTAGAGTTGGAGAGGGAGAGGGTTTGAGTTATCTCAACAGGGGAGGTTGTCCGGTGGCGGCTAGCACCGAGGTCCAGATGGGGCCTTGAGGGTCGATAACCCGCTTTCGGGAGACCGTCATTTCCATCGGCACCAGAGCCGGGAGATTGTTCAAACGGGTGACCACTACGTTGGTCATTCCCGCCAACGCGGCGTGAACCGCGTCGCGTCCCAGTTGGTCGCACAGTGCCGAGTCGGTGCAGATTGCCGGTGTGCTGCGGATAATATAGCTTGGGTCAAGATACTTCAGGTCGGCAGGTTTGCCGATCGCTTTGAAGTGGTCGGTGATCCTCTCCTTGAGGAAGAGGCCGATGTCATGGTAGCGACGGTTGCCCGAGGCGTCGAACCCGAGGGCTTCATGGCCCCCTTCGAAGAGGTCCTGACCGGCCCCCTCGGCGACCACCACCACGGCGTGCCCGCGTTGATCCAACCGGCGTTCCAAGACGGCCAGCAGACCCTCTTCCCCTTCCAGACGGAACGGCACCTCGGGAATCAACGTGACGTTGACCTCTTGACACGCGAGGGTGGCCATCGCCGCGATGAAGCCGGAGTCGCGTCCCATCAGCTTGACCAGGCCAATTCCGCGCACTCCGGCCTTGGCTTCGGTATGGGCCACCTGGATGACCTGATGGGCGATCTGAATGGCGGTGTCGAAACCAAAGGTGCGATCGGTGTACAT
>Ga0209017_10002526_pt1 | contig 11626 bp, 4 predicted proteins | sample YNPBryunderm2012_FD_185812 | JGI IMG/M metagenome (GOLD analysis project Ga0209017, IMG submission 185812) | Anoxygenic and chlorotrophic microbial mat microbial communities from Yellowstone National Park, USA - YNP Bryant MS undermat 2012... ... | reverse complement strand
CCGCCGCAGCCGGAGCCGACCCGGCCGGTGCCGCCGATTGTCCCGCGGCTGGCGGCCAGGACGCCCCGGCTATTTCCATGATGGTGGGAAAGAAATCGACACTGATTACCGGCACGTCGCAAGTACTGCCCGGACGTATCACCCCCGGCCACACCACGATCAGCGGGACGCGGACTCCGCCCTCCCATGGGCTGCCTTTGCCGGCTCGCAGCGGAGCATTGCTGGTCACGCCGGCCAGACCGCCGTTGTCGGAGGTGTAGAAGATCACCGTCTGCTTGTCGATCCCCAGTTGCTGGAGCTTGTTTACGATCCGGCCCACAGATTGATCCACGCTTTCGAGCATCGCCGCGTAAACCGCGTTACGATGCGGCTGATCGGGCTGTACGGCAGCCTGGTACTTCTCGACCAATTCTTTCTTGGCCTGCAACGGGGTGTGTACCGCATAGTGGGCCAAATACAGGAAAAAGGGCTGCTGGCGGTTGCGGTCGATGAACCTTTCGGCCTCTTCGGTAAGCCGATCGGTCAAATACTCGCCCGACGGACCCTCGGCGATACTGGGAATGCGATAAGGGGCAAAGTAGCTTGGCGGCTGGCCGCGATGGTCGCCGCCGATGTTCAGGTCGAATCCTTGCGTTTCCGGGCGGTAGTCCGCTCCGCCCAGGTGCCACTTGCCGATGTGCGCCGTAGCGTACCCTGCCGCCTTGAGCACCTCGGCGATGGTGATTTCCTCGTGTTCCAGGTACATCTTCCAGTCGGGGATGGCAAGTCTGGCGAATGGACGCTTGTGCCCGGCAATCCAGTCGGTCAGGTGCAAGCGGGCCGGGTACCGGCCAGTCATCACCGCTGCACGGGTAGGCGAGCAGACGCAGCAGGCCGAGTAAGCGTCGGTGAATCTCATGCCCTGCTGGGCCAGTCGGTCGATGTGCGGTGTTTTATAGAACTTGCTGCCCAGCCCGCTGCCGTCGGTCCAGCCCAGGTCGTCGATGAGGATGAACACGAAGTTCGGCTTACGGCTGGCTGTGGCGTCTGCGGCGAACAACGATTTGTCGATCCACGCCAGCAGCAGCGATGAGCCAATCAGTACCAAAGCGACGATGCTACGCACAGTGCCGTTCATGAGCCGATCCTCCAAAAGAACGCGCCGTCTTGCTGCGCGCTGGTGGCAGCATGCGCCGACACTATATGTCTGCGGTCTGCCGGATGCAACCAACCATAATACTTCGCGCAGCCAAGAACAAGTCATTCACTTGTCGACAGAATACCTGACCGGCGAGCGTTGCACCGCACAGCCTTGCGCCGTGAAGTGGCTGGAGAAAGGTGTCAAGACGCCTGTTTTACTGTGGTGGCGGCGGCTTACTGTGGGGGCGGCCCAAGAAACGACCATCGCCGGCTAGGGGGGCGTAGCCGGCGACGGTCCCGGGAGGGCGTCACAACGAAGGGTGTGTGGCGACGAGCTTCTGTGGGATTGATTTCCCTACGGCGTGTGGGGCAGCTTGTGCGGTCATCGACGCCGCTGCCAGCCTGCCGGTGCCGCGCTGCCAAGGGCGCCGCGGCGGCAAAGCCGGCCTATGGCGTGGCGATGCCCAGCTTCTCTTCCTCCTCCTCTTGGATGATGATTCGCGGAGTGACGGTCATCATCAGGCTTTGGGCTTCACGGCCGTGACCGACATTCTTGAACAGCCGGTTCAAGTAGGGCAGTTTGTTGAGTATCGGCACGCCGAACTCGCTGCGGCCTTCGCGCAGCCGCTTGATGCCGCCCAGCAGTACCGTACCGCCGTCGGGCACGCTGACGGTGGTAGTGACTGTGACGAAGGAGAAGGTGGGCAACTGCACGGTAGTGCCCGAGCGAGTGGTTGTCGACTGGTTGGTGTTCTTGTTCCGCCTGGGGTTGGTCAAGTCGAGCGGATTGACCCAGCCTTCGGCGGAAGTATCGGTGGTGGTGGTTTCGCTGCCGGTGAAGGTGAAGGTCTGCACGTCGCCGATGCGGCTGAAGAAGGGCACCAGGGTGAGCCTGACGAAGCGGCGGTCGTCGGAGACCACTGCCTGCACGGTCATGAAGGTGCCCTCGGAGAGCACTACGATTACCGGCTGCTGGGCGGCGGCGAAATCGCCCACCACGGGAATGACGCTGATCACAAACGGCGTCTGCGAGGTGTCGGAAACGAACGCCTGCTGGCCGTTGAACAGGGTCACCTTGGGCGCCTGGAGCACGTTGGTGCGGCGGTCGCCTTGAGCGGCTTCGATGAAGAAGAAGGCCTCGATGTCGCTGAGGATGGCAAACCCCAGCGTGGCACCTGCCCCAGCCTGATACCCGCCGAACTGCGGCACTGCCAGGCCGAAGCTGTTCTGCCGGAAGGGGATGTCCAAGTCGGCGGCGAAGACCGAAGGCAGATCGGGGTTCATGCCGGTAGTCAACTGCGGCGACAGACCGACGGTCACGTTCTTGCCATGATCGACGTTCTGGAAGTCGCGCACCGGCGGCTGGCCGATAGCCGGCGGCGGCCCGACGATGCGACCGAAGGGTTGGCCGGGCTTGCCGTCGATGTTGTCATCGACATTGAAGTCGAAGTCGATTCCGATCCGCTCGAAGAAGTTGTCGTTGAGCGTGATGAAGCGCACCTCGATCGTCACCTGGAGGTCTTGCAGCCGGCGAAGCTGTTCGAGCAGATCGACGATCTCTTCGTGCACTTCCTGGGTTTGGCTGACGACGATCGACAGGTTCGTCTCGAACGGGGCGATGGTGCCCGCTCCGCCGCCGGCGTCCCAAGTGTCCGGCCTGACGGTGGTGGTGATCAGATCGATCAGGCTGTCGAAGTCGGCTTGTGCCCCGCCGCCTAGTCCGCCGGGACCGAAGCCGACCGGACCGCCATGCGTCGGGATGGCGCCGCTGGCCATCGATGGGCCGGCCACCTGCGCCAGCACGGCGGGATTGATGGCGGCGCTGCCCTTGGACCCGTCCTTGCTGGCCACTACGGCCAGCGGCGTGTTCAACGAGCCGAAACCGCCCGCCCCGCCGCCGTAGCCGAAGCTGCCCAGCGCGTCGTGCACCGCGCCGGCCAGACCCATGCGTGGGCTGGGGACGAAGTGTGGGATGGGCACCACCAGATCGGCCACGTTGTAGGTCACGCGGTACAGGTCGCTGTCGCGCATCTGCTCGCTGGTGATCTTCAGTACTTCGTTCTTGATGGTGTACTTCAAGTGCAGCGGCTCGAGGATCAGATTCAAGGCGCTTTTCAGGGTGATCTCCTGCCGCAAGTCGATGGTCACCGGCGTGTCGGTCGTCACGCCTTCTTGAGCCAGACCCTGGGGGTCCAGATAGAGGTTCACATCGGCCACCTTGGCCAGGTAATCCAGCACCCGGCCCAATGAAGCATTCTGGAACTGCAACGACACCGGGGTGCGGAGCTTGCGCTCGATTTCCATTTCGCGTTCCGAGCGCGGCCGGCCGCGCCGGGCGGCGAAGCGCGCTCGGCTGCGCGTCAGTTCTTCCCACTGCCGGGCGTCGCCGTGCTGGTAGGGGCGCATATCGTCGAAGGCCACCGCTGCCTCTTCCACCCGGCCCAGTGCGCGGACGAACATGTCCTCTTTGGCGGCCTTGACCGCCTCGTTGTTCATGAACCGGCGGACGAACTTCGATTGCCAAAGAAGCTGCTGGCTGACGGGGTTCTGCGGGTCCAGTTCCGCTGCCCGTTTGGCTACCACTTCGGCCTCTTCGAATCGCTGCTCGTCCATCAGCCGGTTGAACTCGTTGACCAGCAGGGCGTACTTGGCCTCGATTTCCACTTTCAGTCGTTGCTGCCGTTCGATCTCATCGCGGACCTGGCGATTTCGCTCCTCCAGATCGATGTGGGGCCTGTTGTGTTCGACAAACTGCTTGGTTTCGGCAATCGCCCGGTCCAAATGGGCCAACAACCGATTGCGCGTGGCCGTATCCAGCCCGGCGCCTTCGATGCGCGTGCGCGTCTCCTCCAGCAGTTTCAGCGCACCCTTGGGATCGCTCGCCCGCAAGGCCTTCGCTTTGCTCTCTTGGGCGAGCACATCCTGGTAAGCCTGGCGTGCCTGGGCAGACAGGGCCATAGCAGCTTCTTCAGTGGCGGGCCTGCCGGGCTGCTCGGCGGGGCGTGCCGCCGGAGGAGCCAGCAGGGTGAGCCTTTCCCGCAAACGCTGTTGCGATTCGGCATCCAGCTCGTGCATGTAGTTGGCCGCCTGGCGGAAGAACTGATATGCCCGATCCTTGTCGTGGGCGCGCAGCGCCTCCTCGCCTTGCCGGAACAGCGACATTCCCACCGTTTCCCGAGGCTGCGCCGGCGGACGCGGCTCACTGCCGGCATCCGGCCGCGGCGGTGCCGGGGTAGGCACTTGTGCCAGATGATAGTAGCCGTCCGGGCGCACGGCGACTTCGTGCCCGGCACGCACATTGCGTGTGGCGTCGGTGTGCGGCTGATAAAAAGCCCGCTGCGCCGTTTGGTCGGCAGGCCCTTCGCCCCCGGCGTTAGTAACCGGATAGCTGGCCGAGGCCGGCAATACTTGCGATTGCCTGCTGCGGGCCAGACGGATTTCGTACAGAAGCTGGCCGGGTTGGTTTTCGGGCGGGCCGAACACTTCGTCCGGTAGGCGCATGCGGGCAGCCCGCTTCGCCAGATCCTCGGCCCACTGATACTGGCCGGCCGCTAGCGCCTCGCGCGATTTTCGCACCAACTCCAGGGCCTCTTGACGAACCTCCGGCGTTACACTGCCGATAGGCATGTTGGGCGCCTGCGGGCCGTCATCGCCTGCCGGTCGCCGTAGTGCACCATCGCTTTCCTGCGAGTAAAACTGCCCCTGGGGCGCTGCGGCATAAGCTGCCGGGCCGAGCTGTCGCCGTGCGGCCGCTATCTGCCGCAAAAGGTCCTGGGGCGTCTGCTCGAATGGACTGTAAGTCACACCCTGTCTGGCGGCCTGGTTGGCCAGTTCCTCGGCTTCTGCCAGGTCGCCGCTGCGCAACAAGCCATACGCCTGCTCGATCAACAGCTTCGCGTAAGCGCGACGATAGCCCTCGGTGTTGTTGGGCATGGCCATCACGTCCTGATGGCGCCGGATGAGCGCTTCTACCCGCTCCGGCGTGTCGCCGACCGGATCGAACTGCGCTTGCTGCGATCTGGCTTGTTGGACCAAAGTCTGTGCCCGGCGGACATCGCCGACGGCCAGCGCCTTTCGCGCTGCCCGCAACAGCTCCAAACCGCTGTTGCCGGCAAACGGCGTGCTACCGAGGTTGTCTGTTGCGCCGCCGGGAACACCGGGCATATTGGCCGAGTTGTTTGGCTGGGGTCCCGCACCGCCGTAGGGTATCGCTGCTGGCAGACCGCTGTGCGACTCGGCTGCCGGCGACGAAGCTACCGCACGGCCGAATGGCGATCTGCCCATATCGCTCTGGGGCATACCCGGCACGCCTGGCTGGTTATCCACTGCCGGCAGGGGTCTTGCCCGCGCCTGGTCCAAAATGCTGCCCCCGCTGCCCTGCAAAGCCTCACGCCGAGCAAACGGGTCGCTTGCCGGGGCGCCGGAATGCCGGGCGCCAGCAGCGGGGCTGAAAAGCTGGCTGGGCCGGGCAGCGGCTTCGGACGTGCTCTTTCGTTTCTGCTCCAGTGCCTTGCGGGCTTTGGCCGGAGTGTCCTCCAGCGACAGCATACCGTAGCTGACTTTCAGGGCCTCGGCCTGCGAAATCAAAGCCTCGGCGGCTTCAAGGTCGCCGGCATTGATGGCCTCGCGCGCCCTGGCCAGCAGATCGGCCGCTTGGCGCCGTTTTTGTTCCGCGGTAAGCCCAGCAGTCGACTCGGCGGCCAGCGAGAAACTCTCGCCAACAACGCCTTCCGAGGCATCCCACAAACCGAAGAGGTTGGTGACTGCCATTAGTCCCAGTGCGATGCCACCCAGAACGATCAGCAATCTTGCGGTCGTGTTCAACACGATTCTCCTTTCCGTACGCGCGTTGTGCCGATAAGCCCAAACTATGTACGCCCAGTGGCACTCCTGCCGCGCAGGCAGGACGCCCCCACCGGATTGTCTGCGGCTGACGACTGTGGCGGGCCGTGATCGGCTGAACAACACACACGGCCCACCGGTGCTGACAAGCGACTCGACTAGGTTTTCCGACTAGCTTTTTTGGAACTAGCAGAAGGGAGCGGTTAAATACACGCGGCGGAAAAACCCGTCAAGGGCAAAATTCAAGAAATTGTGGTGCTTGACCGGCAAAGTTGCAGTGCAGCCGTCGCAAGCTCCACCGACAACGGGAGTTCCGCGCCAGAAGCTCGTTGTCGCTTTTCTGCGGCCTGCCCCCGAAAAGACATTTCGCTTGGCACCCCAAAGCGGATTTCAGCCGCAACCAAATAGGGTTGAAGGGACGCGCTGCGGTCGCGTCCGTAAGCACTTGGGCACACGGCCACGACGGAGCGTGGCCCTCCAGATCACCGAAAAACATGCGCGCACCGGCGCGCACAAGTTGCGCCATAAGGGACTAAGAAACGACCGCAAGAGCACTGCTCGGCCTGCGCCGCCAAGCCCAAGGGACAGAATCGGCCGTCAACTGTATCGCCAATCCCAGTTGTATGCACTGCGCATGGCTTGGGCGACCGCATCGGTCAACTCGCGCAGCGCCACAGGTTTGCGGAGGATCGAGAAAGCATTGGCTTCACGGGCCTGCTTGAGGATCGTCTCGTCTAGTTGCGCCGTAAGCAGGATTATGGGCAGCAGATGGTTGATCTGCTTGACCAACTGAAGAGTCTCCAGCCCGGTCAACCGCGGCATATGCACGTCCAGCAACAGCAAGTGGACCTGCTCGCGGCATACTATCTCCAAGGCTTCCTGGCCGTCGCCAGCCGCAAGGGTGCGGAATCCGCGCTGCCCGAACAGGCCACACAGCGTCTGGCGAAACTCGGCATCGTCGTCAGTGATCAGCAGCGACGGCGATTGGATCAACATGCGCGCGGCCCATTATAAGATGCACATCACCCAGCAACGAGCCACAATCCACAATAAGCTCCTGCAACTTGCGTGCCAGGGGCTGTGGGAATATGTCTCCTAGAAAGCGGGCAATTCATAACCTGCCTTCTACCAATATCTTACACCACGGATGCCCGGCTCGCCACAACAAACAGTTCGAGGCTTCGGCCGAAAAGCAGACCGCTATCGGTGGAGCGGAATTCATGCCAATTTGGCAGCGCCTTGGGCAGTCGGCCCCCAGCAGCAAGCGGCTGCAAGTTTGCTTTTCTGGGAATGTTCCTTGCCAGACGAGCTTCGGCGGCCATACCCCAATGCATGGCTGCGTTTCTATCTTGTTGCCTCCAAGATACGGCTGGGCCAGTTCCTCGTTTTCCTTCCGCTTGCATGTTCCCACGGCATCTTGTAGGCTTCCCTGTTAAGGTTGGGGCTGCCAGGCGGCGCCGTCGGCAACTCAAGCAGCCAGCTAAGGCGGTGGATGTTCTGTCAACGGCACTCCGGCGTGCAAGCAATCGGCCAGCAGCAGAGCGCTGCGGACTGCGTGTCGCATTTTCGGTTTTGTCTTGGCGGTTAGTTTTGCAAGGGCACCGGAGCGCTTCGCAACAGACCGCAGGCTTGTCGGCGCGCCGTCATTTGGACATCAGGTGCGACGGCAATCAGGCCCAAGAGTACCACGGTAATCAGACCCAGCGGGGAGTCTTGGCCAGTGTGCACTGATCATGGCAAGCCGGAGCCTACTGCGGCGCAGCAACGCGCGTTGCGGAACGTGCGCCAGTTGCTGGAACGCAACCAGGGCCAATCGGGCGTTATCGGGTTTGAGGCCGAAACAGCGGCAATAGCTTCGGTGGGCATAGTGGGGGCGGGATTGATGGGCGTGTCTATCGCCGCCGCCCACTTGCGCCGCGACCTGCCTGTTGTGGTCTTCGACCTCGACCCGGCGGCCGTGGCCAGCGCACCGCGGCGCGTCGCCGAACAGTTGTCGGCTTACGATCCCCGCCAATCGCCGGCGCCGGAAAACAGTCAACCGCCATTGACCATCGCCGACAGCTTGCAGGCCGTAGCAGCATGCGATCTGGTGGTCGAGTCTATTATCGAGTCGTTCCCGGCCAAAAGCGCACTGCTGGTACAACTCGAGCCGTTGCTGGGCGAAGATGCAATACTGGTTTCCAATACGTCGACTATTCCTATCGGCCGGTTGGGGGCCGTTTTGACGCGGCCGGAGCGCTTTTGCGGATTCCACTTTTGTCATCCGGTGCCGCAAAGGCCGCTGGTGGAAGTGGTTCGCGGCCCGAAAACTTCCGACCAGACTGTGGCCCGGCTGCTGGCCCACGCCAGGCGAATCGGCCGGACTGCCATCGTGGTTCGCGACGGGCCGGGATTCGTGGTCAACCGCCTGTTGTTTCCGCTGGTTACCGAGGCGCTCGAGCTGCTGCTGGAAGGCGTGTCGATCCAGTCCATCGAGGAAGCGACTGCCGAGTTCGGCTGGTCGAAAGGCCCGCTGCGATTGCTGGACGAAATTGGTCTGGACATCGCCTTGCAAGGCGGAATGGTGCTTTCCGAATCTTTTCCCGAGCGAATCGCCGCCTCGCCGCTGATGGTTGCGATGGTCAAGCAAGGGCTGTTGGGGCGAAAGTCGGGGGCCGGGTTCTTCGTCTATCGCGACCAACGGCAGGCAGCAGCGGATGACACTCTCCAGCAGCCCAACCCGGCCGCGCAGGCCATAATCGACCGAGTGGCTTTGCAGTGGCCTCGGCCGGCCGAAAAACACACCGCCCAGACAATCCTGATGCGCTTGCTGCTGCCGATGGTGCTGGAGGCCTCCAGGATCATCGCAGAGAACAAGGTGCAGGACCCGCGCGACATCGACCTGGCGGCGATTTTCGGGCTTGGGTTTCCCGAAGTGCGCGGAGGGTTGCTATGGTGGGCCGACACTTACGGCCCGACCCGGCTGCTGAACATGCTGCGCGGGCTGGAGCGGCTGGGCGCCCGCATGCAACCCACCCCGCTGCTGCGCGAAATGGCCCGCCGCGACGTCCGCTTCTATCAGCTTGCCAGCGGCGCGCCGCTGGTTTCCGGCCAGCAGGATTCGCGCCGGCCAGAGTCTTCCAGCAATTGTTCGCCCAGCTTGTAGCTCCTGCGACTCAACGCAACCTGCGGCCGCAACCAAACGCAGCAGCGCGTTGCGCTTGCGTCCGTAGTGTTTTCTTCGCGACTGCTCAAATCACCCAGGCAAAATTTGGCCCCGACAGCAGAGTGGCTCTCCAAACAGGGCATGGCAGACGGCCACGACGGAGCGTGGCCCTCCAGATCACCCGAAAACATACGTGCAACGCGCGCACGATTTCGGCCATAAGGGACTAATGGGTGCTGCGGATGCCCGGTAGCGCCGCTGGCGGTGTTCACTGGTGCCATTGGCCTACAAACGGCACGTAGTAGCGCCGCCATTCGCGCCGCGACCAGACCGGCTGCGACGGCTCGCCCTCTTGGCCCAGGGCATCCACGGCTACGATTTCATATCGCCGGGTGACCTGGCCCGACTGCTCGTCCAGATACTCTGTCGCCTGGATCGGTTCCGGTGTGAGCCGCACAATGGGGTCTTTGTCCCAGCGACCATTGAAGCGATAAACATAATAGCCTTTGATACCGGCTGCGGGATGGGGTTGCCATTTCAGCCGGGTCTTGCCTTCTTCCTCCTCTTTGGCGAACACGTGTTGCACGGCCGAAGGATAGGTGAAGACCAGAGGCGACGGCCCGCTTTCCACCCCCAAACGATTGACCGCTATCACTCGATATGCGTACACGGCAAAGCGATACGGTTTGCCGGGCGCCAGTTGATCGTCGCGCAATGGCCGATGCAGGCTCAGCGGTCCTTCAGGCTCGCGTTGCCCGGCGCTGAGGTCCACCGTGGTATCGACGAAGCGGGTCTGGCCCAACGGTGCGGCAGTCAGCCGCTGGAAACGTCCAATGCTTCTGATCCGGCCGACGGCCCATTCGGATGCCTGCGGGTACTGGTTTGCGATCCGGGCGACCTGGGAGGCGGAATCGACTGCCACGTCGGCCCGTTCCACGTGGTATCCCACCACGTCTTCGGCCGGGGACTTCCAGGAAAGCTCGATTCGCGTCGCCTGGGGCACCGAGCAGAGCACATCCAGCACCACCGGCGGCTGGGCGCGCACGACCGCCGAGCGGCGCGGCACGCCGTCGGCCCCTGTGGCGATGACCTGATACAAATACAGTTTACCAGCTTCCACCTTTGTATCTTCCAGTTCGGTGCCGGTGGTCGTCGCCACCGTCATCCGCTCGGCGGGTCCCCAAGGTTTGGCAGCCACCCAGCGCTGCACCTGATACTCAGCCGATGACACACCCGGCGGCGGCTGCCAGCTCAACTTCACCCCCTGTTGGGTGGTAAGCGCGCGAAGGTTCTGCGGCCCGGGCAACCAGCGGGCCTTGGCCGGCGGGGGCGCTTCGGCGTAGCGGAAAGTCCAAATCTGCTGCTCGTCTTTGGTGCGGTTTTCGAGCACGAACAGGTTTTCGTCGGGCAGATACAGCAAGATTCGGTTCCGGGCGCCGGAGTAGTCAGGCTCTTGGGGCACGTTTATCCGCCGCCACTCGGGCTTATCCGGGTCTAGCACCCACGTCTCGTGCCCTTGTTTGCCCAGCACCGAGCAGAGCACCACGCCATTGCGTATGTCGGCGGCCAGCACCGGCGAGCTTTTATCCGCCGGCGGATGCTCCTTGACCGGCAGGATGCTCCATTGGTTGGCATCCAGATCGTACACCCAGGTGCGGTTGTCGTCGGCAAACTGCGAGCCGAAAAGTATGAACCGCGAACCATCGTAACAGAAGCCGGGCTGCGAGAGGTTTCGGGCCGGGCCGCCTTCGGGCGGGGGGCCACTGGGCTTCAGCTCGTGCCAGGTATTGGTGTAAAGATCGTAAACAACCGTGCCGTGGCCGGCCCCTTCGCCGCCGTGAATGACCGTCACCCCGCGGATCGGATCGTAGGCCGCTCCTCGCAAACCGTGAGGCCACACTTCCGGACACGGCCGCATCGCCCGCCATGTGTTGCTGTCCAAGTCGTATGCCCAAACCGAGCTGTCCTTCAGCGCGATTTCCCGGTACGACTGCCAGCCGTGACTGCCGCTGAACGAACGAAAGCGGAGGAACTTCCGCAACAGCTCGTCGTACACGTTTTGCTGAGTGCAGCAGACGCCCGGCGGAGCGTCGTTCGGCTCTTTGAGCGTCCAGGTGTCCGTGGCCAGGTCATACGTCCACGTTTCGGAGTTCTGCTCTCCGCCGCCCCCCTGATTGTGGCCGCCATAGCGAATCAGCAGTTTTCGCAGCGGGTCGTAACCGTAGGAGGTCTCGTAGCCCATCCGGGGCGATGGCTTGGCGGAACCTTCGCGCGGGTGCTGTTTGACCCAGGTCAACAGGGGATGCGGTTTCTCTGCGGCAGCGGCTTCGAGGGATTGCGCCAGACACATCCCCGCCAGCCCGCAGCCCGCCCATAGGCCAATTGCAACGCCAACGGAACGCACGGTGTACAGCATGGCAATGTCTCCTGAAGAAAAGTCTTGGTGTGTTACCTCAGCCAATGTGCGCGCGGTGCGCGCGTGCCGCAGGACGAACTGGAGTGCCACGCTCCGTCGTGGCC
>Ga0209017_10002522_pt1 | contig 11646 bp, 4 predicted proteins | sample YNPBryunderm2012_FD_185812 | JGI IMG/M metagenome (GOLD analysis project Ga0209017, IMG submission 185812) | Anoxygenic and chlorotrophic microbial mat microbial communities from Yellowstone National Park, USA - YNP Bryant MS undermat 2012... ... | reverse complement strand
GCGTATCGCACCGCCCGGCAAGACCTGTTGGCAAGCCGAGTACCGGCCGGACACTGGGTGGGGCATCTGGCCAGCTCGCCCCTGGCCACGGCCACGGCCGTCAGCGCGTTGAGCGTGGCTGCGCACGAAGAACCCCTGGAGCTGCGACGCCAGGCGATGCGCGACATGATCCTCCGTGGCGTGCGATGGCTCGTCGGCAGGCAAAATGCCGACGGCGGCTTCGGCGACACCGAGGACAGCCGCTCGAACATCGCCACCACGATGCTCGTCCGGGCGGCGCTTGTGCTGGCCGACGCGGCCGAAGAACATGCCTCTGTCTTCCAGAAGGCCGGGCAGTACGTCCAGAACGTCGGCGGAATCGAAGCGCTGCGAAATCGCTACGGCAAAGACAGGACGTTCGCCGAGCCGATCCTGACCAACTGCGCTTTGGCCGGCTTGACCCAGTGGGCCGAAGTGGCCGCACTGCCGTTCGAGCTGGCCTGCTTGCCTCACGGCGTGCTGCGTCTGTTCCGCCTGCCGGTGGTCAGTTACGCAGTGCCGGCGCTGGTGGCTATCGGTCAGGCTAAGTTCTTCAGCGATCCGCCGCGCAACTTGCTGCTGCGCTGGCTGCGGCGAATTGCCGTCGGCGGCAGTCTGCGGCGGCTTCAGCAGATGCAGCCCACCAGCGGCGGGTTCCTGGAGGCCGTGCCCCTGACCAGTTTCGTGGTGATGAGTCTGGCGGCCACCGGCCGGACGGCACATCCGGTAGTGCGCCGCGGGATAGGCTTTCTGCTGGAATCCGCCCGGCCCGACGGCTCCTGGCCCATCGACACCAATCTGGCCGCATGGAACACCACGCTGGCGATCAACGCTTTGGCGGCGGCCACCGGCGATGTTGGCGCCCTGGGATGCCTTGAGTGGTTGCTGGGCTGTCAGCACCTGGTCAGCCACCCCTTCACGCAGGCAGCGCCGGGCGGCTGGGGTTGGAGCGATCTGAGCGGCGCTGTGCCCGACGCCGACGACACCGCCGGTGCCTTACTGGCCCTGCGCGTGCTGCGCGGTTCGGCAAGAGCGGAAACGCTGGTGCGCATCGACGAGGCCGCTGCGGCCGGGCTGCGATGGCTGCTGGCGCTGCAAAACACCGACGGCGGCTGGCCCACCTTCTGCCGCGGCTGGTCGGCCCTGCCCTTCGATCGTAGTGGGGCCGATTTGACAGCCCACGCTTTGCGGGCTATACGGGCCTGGCAGAATCACCAGCCCCGCTGGGCCGCCGAACCATCCGACTTCGACACCGCAACTGCCACTGGTTCGGCACAGTACCAGGTCGACGAACTCAACAAAGAAAACACGCGGCCGGCAAACGTCGAGCGGGAACTTGCGTCCGGGCACCCCTTGTTTCAGGCATCGAATCTCCGTCGCTTGCGTAAACTGGGCCGTGTGTTCGCCGAGCAGCGCATCGCCCGGGCGATCGAACGCGGTTTGCAATATCTGGCCGCCTCGCAACGCTCCGATGGCAGTTGGACGCCGTTGTGGTTCGGCAATCAGTACCATCCAGCCGAGGAAAACCCGGTTTACGGCACTGGCCGCGTGCTGCTGTGTTACCGCGATCTGGATTTGCTCGATTGCTCACAGGCCCGACGCGGTGCCGCCTTCCTGGCGGCCAGTCGGCGTCCGGACGGCGGCTGGGGAACCGTGGGCGCAGCAGACGGAGTCTCCAGCGTCGAGGAGACCGCTATCGCCGTCGAGGCACTTTTGAGCTATCACCAGCAAGCGGAGCTGCAAGAGGCCATCTCCTCGGGAATCAACTGGCTGATTGCGGCCGTCAAGGCGGGTCGGCATCGGCAACCGGCGCCGATCGGTCTGTACTTCGCCAGGCTGTGGTACCACGAGGCCCTTTACCCGCTGGTGTTCACGGTGGCCGCCCTTGGCCAGGCGGTGCGCGTGCAGGCAGCCGCCAATGCGATCTCTTTGGATGCCTAAAGCGGTCTACGGCCTCAGCCAAATGAGGCGTGGGGGGACGCGCTGCGGTCGGGGCCGTGATGTTTTCCCGATGGCGGGCAAAACACCAACGCCAAATGCGGCCACGACGGAGCGTGGCCCTCCAAGATGCCCTGCAACACACGGCGGCGCTGACACGTTCCACGACGTGGAACAGTCACTTGGCCGACGTGCGCGCCACGTCGGCGGCGGCTGAGTAAGCGCTTGCGATGAAAGGTGCATCGTGGGCTTTGGGGCTGGCGAGCGTGTGGGCGTATGGCTGCCCGATACAACGGTGTATTTCTTGCTCCGGCGACTATAATAGAGCAGACCGGACTTGTGCATTATCCTTCCTGTTGATGGCAGGCTCGTGCCGCTGCCGCAGTTTTCAGCACAAGTGCCCCCGAGCAGTCCGGGTTGCCTGCTGCGCTGTGGGCGATTTGGGCTTGATGTTACTGGCGAACTGTAGAGGCAACACCTAGCTCCAAAGGCTGCTGCTTTGGCCACTCCTGCTTCGGACGACCGGAGCTTCTCCACGGCTGCTGCGCTTGAGGCGGCTGGCGCCTTGGGCGGCGGACGGGGCATCAAAGTGGTGCCGGAGACGCGGCCGCTACGCGATCGCATCCGCCGCTGTGCCGAGCAACTAGCCAGCCGGCTCGACAAAACCCGGCCCATGGTGCGCCACGAGCTTCAGTCGCGTGCACGGGCCGTTCTGGCCGAGGAGGGGTTGCCGGAATGCTACTTGGGCTGGACGATGGTTGCCCTGGCCTCGGCCTTCTGGCGCCAGCAGGTTGCCGCAGTGCCCGTCTCGCGCCGTCTGCTGCTACTGCCCCACTGTTTGCGCAGCACGGATGTCTGCACCGCACCGTACAACGAACTAGGGCTGCTGTGCAAAGATTGCGGTGCCTGTTGTCTGAGCCAGTTGCGCCAGGAAGCCCACCAGTTGGGCTACAAGGTAATGATCGCCGAAGGTTCTCCGGCGGTGATGCGCATCATACTCAGTGGGCAGGTGGACGCGGTGCTGGGCGTAGCCTGTCTGGACGCACTGGAACGAACACTGGACAAAGTGTTGCTGGCCGGCATCCCCTGCATGGCAGAGCCATTGACTTGGGGCGGCTGTCACGACACCGCGGCCGATGTGGATTGCATCCGCCAGATGATCCACACCCCTTTTCGGCCCGCGACGCTGTGTACTCGTACATATTTGCACCTGATGCGCACCGCCGCCAGAATGTTCGAGCCGGCACAGTTGCAGCAGCTTGTGCCGCGAGTGCGGGGCGGGCCGGCGCTGGCCGAGACCGACGGCCAGGGGCTGGCCGCCCTTGACCCGCTGGCGGCTACCGAGGCAATCGCTTACGATTTCCTCACCGCCGGCGGCAAGCACTCCCGACCGTTCATCACCCTGGCCGTTTACGATGCGCTGACCGGCGGCGGTTGCACTTCGGCCGATGGGGCTTCGGCGGCGGCCCAGTTGCCCGAGCCAGTCAAACGTGTGGCTCTGGCTATCGAGATATTCCACAAAGCCTCGTTGATCCACGACGACGTGGAAGACGAGGACGATTACCGTTATGGTCGGCCCACGTTGCACCAGCGCTTCGGCGCCGCGGTAGCGATAAACGTGGGCGATTATCTTCTCGGCCTGGGCTATCGGCTGGTGGCCGCGCAGCGCGAGTTCCTGGGCGCGGAGTGCATCGGCGATGTACTGGCAGAGTTTGCCTCTGCCCATGCTCGGCTGGCCGAAGGCCAGGGGGCCGAACTGATCTGGCGGCGAGCCCGCGGCAAACGCATCACCCCCTTGGAAGCCCTGCGGATTTACGCCCTGAAGACCGCTCCGGCATTCGAGGCCGCTATGATGGCCGGCGCACGGCTGGCCGGACCGACCGAGGCCATCCGCGAGCCAGTGGCCCGCTTCGCCCGGCACCTGGGCGTGGCCTATCAACTGATCAACGATCTGGAAGACTGGCAGCTTAGTCAACCCAACAAGCGGACCAGTGGAGGCGATCTGCTGAGCGGCCGCCCCACGGTGCTGTGGGCATTGGCTATGAAGAATCTGGCAGAAGGCCAGCGGGCGGAGCTGGAGCAATTGGCCAGTGCACAGCACGATAGCGCCGCCCGGCTGGCACGCGCCGCCGAACTGTACGCCGGTGCTGGAGTCTTTCGGCAGGCAACCGAGTTGATCGCCGAACACCACAGTCGGGCTTGCCAGGTGGCCGCTCAAGTGTCCCAAGAGCCGCTACGCAGCCTGATGTTCTTTCTGGCCGATGCGATATTGGACCGCAGGCCCTTGTCGATCAGCGAAGAATGACGGCAAAGGCACTCGGCGGCGGACAATCACCGGCTGCCGGAAGACGATTACCAGCGGTCAACGACCGGCAATTGGCAGGCAATCCAACGGGATTAAACTGGGCAATCCAAGCACATCAAGGCGGATAAGCCGGGAAGGTTAAGGAGGATAATCAAGGAAGATTGCACCGGGGTAATCAACGAAGATTGCAACGGGAAAGCGAAGCATGCCGTTTTTCGGAAAGCTTTTTGCCGAGGGAGCTGGCCAATCGATCACTGAACCGTCATGCGCGTTGTGCATCTGGTAGCCGGTGCCGGAGGGATGTTCTGCGGCAGTTGCCTGTACGGCAACGCGCTGGTCGCAGCGCTGCAACGCGCAGGGGCCGATGCAATCCTGGTGCCGCTGTACACCCCGTTGCGAACCGATGAGCAGGACGTCGGTCTTCCGCACGTGGCTTTGGGCGGCCTGAACGTGTACCTGCAACATCGCTGGCCCGCACTGGCCGCGCTGCCGCAGTGGATCAAACGGCTGCTGGACAGTCCCGCTTTACTTCGCCTGGCCTCGCGGCTGGCCGTCAGTAACCGTCCGCAAGAGCTGGGCAGGCTGACGGTGGCCACTTTGCAGGCCGACCAGCCGCCGCTTCGAGCCGAACTTGACCGACTGATCGATTGGCTGGCCGCCGAGTTGCGGCCGGATGTGGTGCATCTGAACAACGCCTTGCTGGTGGGCGTTGCTCGGGAAATTCGCCGCCGGCTGGAGGCAGCCGTGGTGTGTACGCTTTCGGGCGAAGATGTTTTCTTGGAAAAGCTGGAGCAGCCGTTTGCCTCGCAGGCGCAGCAGTTGCTACGGGAAAGATGCGCAGAGCTGGACGCGCTGGTTGCACCGAACCGATACTACGCCGCCGCAATGGCCGAGTACCTCGATGTGCGCCCGGAGAAAATCGACATCGTCCCACTCGGACTCAGCCTGGAAGGCTACGGCGAACCGGGCCAACAAAGGCAGCTTCGCCAGCCGGAGCACCCGGCGGTAATCGGCTTTCTTGCGCGGATTTGCCCCGACAAAGGTTTGCACCTGTTGGCTGAAGCCCTGAATATTCTGTGCAATCTGCCCACCATGCCGCCGGTGGTAGTTCGCGCCGCTGGTTATCTTCATCCGGCCGATCGCCCTTACTTGGGCAACATCCAGCACCAGCTTGCACAGTGGAAAATCGCCGACCGATTTCAGTACGTGGGCGAACTGGATCGCCGGGGTAAAATCGCCTTTCTCCAGTCGCTCGATGTTCTGTGTGTGCCCACGCTTTACCGCGAAAGCAAAGGGCTGTATGTGCTGGAAGGTTGGGCCGCCGGCGTGCCTGCCGTACTGCCTGCACACGGCGCGTTTCCCGAAATGGTGGCCGAAACCGGCGGCGGGATGCTGTTTCCGCCGGGCGACGTTTATGCCCTGGCGGACTCACTGAAGCAAATGATTCTCAATCGCAACTATGCCGCCGACTGCGGGCTGCGGGCGCATCGGGCAGTCCGCCAAAAGTACGATATTGCTCTGGCGGCCAGCCGCGTGCTGGAAATCTACAAACGGATCAAGCCGTAACAATCCGTTAGTCCGCTACGGCGCAACTTGTGTTGGTTTTGCACGCATATCCTTGGGTAATCTGGAGGGCCACGCTCTGTCGTGGCCGTGTGCCCAGTCCCAGCGGACGCGACCGCAGCGCGTCGCTGCCATTTCGTTGTGGCCGGATACAACGTTGGTGCATCGAACGATGCGGACGGAACTGCGCCAGCGCGTGCCGGTAACCAAATTGCTGGCAAGTATTAACTTCATGACAGCTTTTTCATGCTTGCTTTGACCGAACTGATAAACCGGATTGCATCTGGCCGCCACGGCTTGCCGGAAGCGCTGTGCGCCAGGCAAGCTTCGTACCTTCTAGGCCTTCAGCAGCCCGATGGTGGTTTTCCCAATCGCTGCGGTGGTAGCGACCCCTATTACACCGCTTTCGGGCTGGGTGCTTTGGCGCTGCTCGGACGGCTGGACGAGCAGGTTTCGGCCGGCGCCAGCGCGTTCTTGCTTCAGCGGTTGCGGCAACCGCTTTTGCCTGTGGAGTTCATCGCCGCAGCAACGGGCACCCTGTTGTTGCAGGCAAGCCGCTGCGGCGATGCGCTGGCGGCGACACTAGCCGACTTGCAGCAGCAAGCCGCTTCGGTTCTCGATCCCCTGCGATTGCCCGATGGCGGCTACGCTAAAACTGCCCGCAGCTCCGCTTCCAGCACCTATCAGACTTTTCTGGCCATAAGCTGCAAGCAGTTGTTGGGAATGGCACAGGACGATCTTCGTCTGGTGGCGGCCTTTCTACGGTCGCGGCAACGGCCCGACGGCGGATTCGCCGAGGTGCACCATGCATCAACAAGCGGCGTCAACCCCACGGCCGCAGCCGTTGTGCTGGCCCGTATTATCCAGGCGCAAGCAGAGGCTTCCGAAACCGAAATCCTGCTGCCGTCGCTCCGCTCGGCCGCCCGGTATCTGGCCGCAATGCAAACGCCCGAAGGCGGACTGCGCGCAAGCGCGCTCGTGCCACTTGCCGACTTACTGAGCACCTTCACCGGGCTTGTGGCGCTGGTGTGCTTGGGCGCCGACGAGCGCATCGACCGGGCCGCAATGCGGCGCTATGTGGCCGGCCTGGAACATCCATCGGGTGGTTTTTGCGGCAGCCTGCCGGACCGGCAGCCGGATTGCGAGTACACCTTCTACGCTTTGGGCACGCTGGCTTTGCTTTGTAGTGCCGGGTAAGCTGAATACCCGTGGCCCGCAGGCGCCGATTACAGCTTCGCACCATTTACGCGCATGAGTTGTCTGTCGGTAGAACATGTAAGCAAACAGTATCCGACTCGCGCCGAACCGCTACAGGTGCTGCGCGACGTGAACCTGACGCTCCACAGTGGCCAGAATGTGGCGATACTGGGTCCCAGCGGATCGGGAAAAAGCACTTTGCTGGCGATCATCGGTACGCTGGAGCCGCCCAGTTCGGGCCGCGTGCTGCTGGATGGGCAGGACCCGGCTCTGCTGGACGAACCGGGCCTGGCCGCCTTTCGCAATCGGCACATCGGCTTCGTGTTCCAGGACCACTATCTGCTGCCCCAATGCTCGGTGCTGGAAAACGTGCTAGTGCCTACGGTGGCCGCCGGACGTACGACCCAGGAGGCTGTCGAGCGGGCGCGAATGCTGCTGGAGCGAGTGGGGCTTTCTGCCCGGTTGGAACATCGCCCGGCAGAGCTTTCGGGCGGCGAACGGCAACGGGCGGCCATCGCCCGGGCGCTAATCAATAAACCCACGCTGCTGCTGGCCGACGAACCGACCGGCAATCTCGATCGCGCCTCGGCCGACGCGGTTGCCAGGCTGCTGTTGCAGCTTCAGCGGGAACAGCAGATGATGCTCATCGTAGCAACGCACAGCCAGCGGCTGGCCGACCTGATGGAGCGACAATTGCAATTGGAAAACGGCACGCTGCAACCGCTGTGAAGCGTCAGCGGCCACACAGTCGCAATACCGGCCACAATACCTGCTGCCACACCGGCGGCAATACGGGGCGGTGAAGTCCCGAACCGCATGTGATAGCTGACGATGGTTGCACGCTTGCTGCTTGCCGCGTGCGCGGCACAAGCAAGATCGATTCATCCGATCGATACGGCCTGAGCTGAAACGATGTCTATCCTCAAGCTCGTTATCCGTTCACTGCTGTTCCACTGGCGGATGAATTGTGCCGTGGCCTTCGGGGCTGCCGTGGCAACGGCGGTGCTCACCGGGGCATTGCTGGTGGGCGATTCGATGCGCGGCAGCCTGCGCGCCTTGACGCTGGAGCGCTTGGGCCGCATCGACGAAGCACTGGTGGCCGACCGCTTCTTTCGAGAAAAACTGGCTGAGGAACTCTCGGCGGCGCTTTCCGCCGCACTGCCCGGACAGCAGGTCGAAATCGTTCCGGCGATCATACTCTCCGGCAGCCTTTCCCAGGCCGATCGAGCGGCGCCGCGGCGCGTCAACCGTGTGAACATCATCGGCTGCGACGAGCGGTTTTGGGCCTTGGGAAGCGGCGCCCCACGGCAAGCAATCGGACCGGGTCAGGTTGTACTGAATCAGCCGGCAGCAGAGTTGCTAGATGTGCGTCAAGGAGACCAAGTGCTGTTGCACCTGCCGCGCCCAACAAACATCCCCGGCGACAGCCCACTGGGAAAAAAGACCGACACGACTCGCACCGTGCGTGCCACAGTAGCGGAGGTGCTGCCTGCGGAAGGGCTGGGCCGATTCGGCCTTCGCCCCGCCCAGCAGTCGCCGCGCAACGCATACGTTCAACTGGCGTGGTTCCAGCGGCAACTTCTCGAGCCGCAGCGGATCAATTGCATTCTGGCGGCTGGAACCGGACCAGCCAGCCGGCGCGTGCGGGCCGGCGATCTGCTCAAACCGCGGCTGGAAGACTACGGGATCAGCGTGACGCGCACGGCGCGTGGATACATCAACATCACTTCCGACCGCCTGCTGTTGGAGCCGGCGGCCGAGCAGCAGTTGCTCGGCGCGCTGAGCGGCCATCGCGTGCAGCCCGCTTTGACCTACCTGGCCAATAGCATCGCTTGCGGCGACCGCAGCGTTCCGTACTCGACCGTTACGGCGATCGACTTTGCGGCCGATCCGCCGCTAGGGCCGCTGCTTCAGCCCGACGGCAAACCGCTGGCGCCGCTTGGTGAGGACCAGATCGTGCTGAACGACTGGACGGCCCAACAGATGCAGGCCAATGTGGGCGATACCATCCGCCTGAGCTATTACGAGCCTGAAAGCAGCCACGGCCAGTTGCGGGAAACGACGGTCGAACTGCGTCTGGCGGCCATCGCCAGCCTCAGCGGAGCGGCAGCCGACCCCGACCTGACGCCCACCGTTCCAGGGCTGACCGACAAACGCAGCATGGCCAACTGGGAAGCCCCTTTCCCGTTGGACACAAGCCGTATCCAACAGCGCGATGAAGACTATTATCAGCAACATGGATTGACGCCCAAAGCGTTTGTTTCGCTGGCCACCGGACGGCGACTGTGGGCCAGCCGATTCGGGCAGACCACCTCGCTGCGAATCGCAGCCGACGAAATCACCCCTGAGGAGCTAGCCGCGGCGATCGAGCTGGACCCGACCTCGATGGGTTTCGTCTTCCAGCCGGTCAAGGAGCAAGGGCTTGCGGCCGCAGCGGGCACCACGCCCTTCAGCGTGCTGTTTGTGGCCTTCAGCTCCTTCATCATCGCAGCCGGGGTGTTGCTGACGGCGCTGCTGTTTCGCCTGTCGCTGGAACGCCGTGCGCGTGAGTTGGGGCTGCTGCTGGCGATCGGATGGCCGGCCCGAAAACTCCGCAGGCTGTGCATAGGCGAGGGACTGACGATAGCGGCGCTGGGAAGCGTGCTCGGCGTAGCCGGCGGCATCGGCTATGCCAAACTGATGATCTTCGGACTTCACACGTGGTGGTTGCCGGCGATCGGCACACCATTTCTCGACCTTTACATCGGTATCGATAGCCTGCTGGCAGGGTTTGCGATTGGCCTGCTGGTTGCGGCCCTGGCAATCATCGTATCGCTGGGACGCACCGCCCGGCTCAGTGCGCGGGCGCTTCTGGCTGGGCAGTTGGACATTTCCCCTGCCGCTGGATATTTCCCTCCGGCGGCGGCCGAAAGGCATCTTGCGCGCTCGGCAGAACTGACGGAGGCTCCGGCCGAAACAAGACCAGGCAGTGGAGCGGCGCGCTCTGCCGCGTCCGTTAGCACTGGGCACACGGCCACGACGGAGCGTGGCCCTCCAGGCGGTGTACAATACACGGCCACGACGGAGCATGGCCCTCTAGGCGGTGTGCAATACACGGCCACGACGGAGCGTGGCCCTCCAGATGGCCGTACAACATGCGCGCAAAACGCGCGCAAGTTTTGCCATGATGGAAGAAGCAGCGTTTCACGGCGATGGTTCGTTTGGCCCACACTTTGGCTGGCCCGACACCACAGTGTCCCCAAGCGTGGCAACCTGTGGACGGAGCTCGCACTTTTGCTGGTCGTTGTGGGATTGCCCGGGGTGCTTTGGGTGGTTCCGCTGGAAGAACGCATCCGCGCCGGCGCGTTCTTTGCCGCCGGGGCGATAGCCTTGTTTGTACTGCTTGTGTTGTTATGGCGCCGGTTGGAGCGCGGGGCGACCGGCCCGGCCGTTCGAGCTGGCCGCGGGAACCTGCTCCGCATGGCGTTGCGCAACGCTGCGCGGAACCCGCTGCGCTCCGCGCTGAGCGCCGGCCTGCTGGCGGCCGCTGTGTTTCTCATCACGGCCACCAGCGCTTTTCGCCTGGACCAGTCGCAGCAAGCCGGGCTTTCCAGCGGTACTGGCGGCTTTACACTTGTGGCCGAGAGCGAAGTCCCCATCCATTATCATCCGGGGACTGAAGAAGGCCGCCAGCAGCTTGGCTTTAGCCCCGACGAACTTCGCCTGCTGGCCGCTACCACGGTGGTGCCGCTCCGCATTAAAGGCGGCGACGACGCAAGTTGCCGCAATCTATATCGGCCTGCACAGCCGCGCATGCTGGGCGTTCCCGATGAGTTGATCGACCGGGGCGGGTTCGCCTGGGCCGCCAGGCCGGCCGACTGCGATAACCCCTGGACGCTGTTGCGCCAGCCGCTGCCAGCCGACCCTGAAGGCGTGCCGCAATACCCGGTTATCCTGGAAAAAAACACCGCCAACTACTCGCTGCACTTGTGGAAAGGGCTGGGCGAGTCGATCGAGCTGAGCGACAGCCGCGGCCGGACCGTCAGGCTGGTCATCGTGGCACTGTTGGATACCAGCATTTTCCAGGGCGAACTGCTGCTTTACGAAGACAATCTGCTGCGGCTTTATCCGGAAGTAGTGGGCCAGCGGATGTTCCTCATCCAGACCAGCGCGAACCAGGCTGCTGCGGTAGCTGCTATTTGGGAACGGTATCTGGCCGAATACGGTCTGGCGGTAGAAACCACAGCCGAGCGGCTGGCCGGTTTTCTGGCTGTGCAGAATACCTACCTTTCTACCTTCCAGAGCCTTGGCGGTCTGGGGCTGCTGCTGGGCACACTGGGGCTGGCGGCCGTTCAGCTCCGAAACGCCGTCCAGCGGCGCGGAGAATTGGCGCTGTTGCGCGCTACCGGTTTCTCCAGGAGAAAACTGGCCCTGATGGTCGTGCAGGAAAACGCCTTGCTGCTGTTTGCTGGCTTGACGATGGGCATTGTGGCCGCCTTTGTGGCCGTTTTGCCGCAATGGACGACACACACCGCTGTTATTCCCCTGGCGTCGCTTGCTGCGTTGCTGGCCGGCGTGCTGGCCGCAGGAGTTGTCGGCAGTCTGTGGTCAGCCCGAGCCGTGCTGCGCACACCGCTGCTGCCGGC
>Ga0209017_10002521_pt1 | contig 11648 bp, 18 predicted proteins | sample YNPBryunderm2012_FD_185812 | JGI IMG/M metagenome (GOLD analysis project Ga0209017, IMG submission 185812) | Anoxygenic and chlorotrophic microbial mat microbial communities from Yellowstone National Park, USA - YNP Bryant MS undermat 2012... ... | reverse complement strand
TACCCCCTGCCCCCTTTCGCCCAACGCCGCGAACCAGCAAAGTAATCCGAGAGCGGATAGAGCGGATAGGGCTCAGTCTCCCGAAGCGCCCGTCCTAACTTGGCCTCGATCCGATAAACCGCGTGAAAGAAATTACCCCGATCTACCCCCAGCTTACCCGCGCAGGCATACCAGGGCTAACCCTCCAGAAAATACATCTGAAACAATCGCCGCTCCCAGCCATCCAACTGCCGGCGGCAAAGCAAAAAGAAGTCGGCCAGATAGTCAATGTTCCGCCACCACCGCCGGCCAAGACGATATTTCCAAGCTTCCCGCCTCAGCTCGTGATACTTTGCCAAGCAAATCCGGAAGATCTTCTTGAGCGCGCACTTACAAGGCCGCACGCCGCGTGAATGACGCCGGAGACCCAGGCCATGACACCACGGGCATCTGCCATGGGCCAGCCCAATCACATCCCCGCGCTGCCACCCGGAGCCCATCCCCGAACCCTCAGCTCCCGGCCACCAGCCTGCTCCAGCTGGCTCGGCTCACCCGGCTCGCGCTGCATCGCGGCAGCGCTCGAGCACCGTGGCCAAGAAAAAGGGACGCCAAGCGGTAGGCAGGCGCCGCAACGTCCAGCTCAGATATCCTGCCGGCAGGCGCTCGCGAAAGCTGTAGCGCGTGCCCAGGTATCGGTGCAACGCAATGGGACGGCCTTCGCTCGACCGGCAAGATAAGTAGGCCCGGCACACATGTCCCTTGGGATGCTTGATCACCCGGCGGATCATGCCGTCGGCCTCTAAGCGGGCCAACCGCTGGGGACTGATCCACTCAGCCAGTGCGCCATCGGCGGTGTACAGAGGGATTCGAGCATTCACCCAGACACACCTCACAGGGAAAACTCTGCGGGAAGGAGTTTCACGAGCGTCCCGGCGCTCGCTAGGGTGGGCTGCGGGTTTGTTTCGAGAGGGCCCGCCTCCCTCTGGGGGGCCGCTGCAAAAGCGACCTACACCAACTATAGCACAGCTTACCCCGCTGTCAAGAGAAAATTTCCCTAATCGTTCCCCATAGTTAGGAAAAATCAGCGATTTTTCCGCTTACCGAGGTGTGGCAGCATGCTTCTAGATCCTCCCGGCGGGCTAACTCTCCGAAATTCCCGCCGGGATGGGTTGGATTGTGAGCGACTCCGCTCCTCGCGCAAGCTCGAGGAAAGCGAAACGAACCTGACAACTCAATCTAGAGGTGTTTCAAACAGATGCGGGCACATATGATTTGGTTTCGACGCACGCCGACCAGCAAGGCTATCCTGCCCACCCTCGCAGCCGCCGACGGTGAAGGCAAGCTTGCCGCCCCTCGAAGCCCGATCCTGCCTCGCGCAAGATCACAACTCTCGCACTCATTTGCTCTCGGGAACACCAGCAAGTTGGCCGCAGGGGCGGAGAATGAGCAGCGGGGCGCGCCACTATTTTTGTTTTCGGCCCGTGACCGTCGATCTGCGGGGGTCTGTCACAGCAGTCACGCTCAGGCATCCGGGAACCGGTCTCGTCTTCACGATCCGGGGCGACCGCCCAGGCTGGTGGACGGAGCTGGGCCAGCACCTCGACCTGACACAATTCGAGATCGTGGAGGTCACTTTACCCGCGCACAGCCTGGAGCTCGGGCCTGCTGAGCCTACGCCCTCCCCCACGCCCCTTGCCCTCCGGCCAGGCCTCATCGCCAGCTACCGCGAGCGCCACCTGTGCACCATCCAGGAGATCGCAGCGCGGGCGAACGTGACTCCCAGGGCCCTGCGCGGCTGGCGCTCAGGAGACTTGCCCGACCGGTCCGCCAAGTCCATCCGCATCGAGGCTCTCCTACAGCGCGGCCTGCGCAGCGACTGACCGCGCCTTCGCCTTATCTTCGGGCCGCTTTTGGGCCGCTTTCTTTCGCAAAATTGCCCCACCATATAGTCGTGGACCGCGAAAAGGTCATCGCGGACTTGGATCAGGGACGCATCCTGCTCCGCGCGCCGTTCTCCTATCTGCTCGTGTGCCAGCGGATTCCGGGCGCCTGTTGGGAAGCCGCGCGTAAGGCCTGGACCTACCCGGCCACGCGCCTGCATGCCGCAACCATCGCTTCCTCGATCCCCCACCTGCAGAGCACAGAGCGATTTGCCGCCCTGCTGGTGCCGCGCGGCAAGGCGGCGAGCGAGCGAAAGCTCGAGCCCAGAGGGGCGCCGAAGCCACCTCTCGCGCTCCCTGCGGGGCTGAAAACGAAGCCCTGGCGGCACCAGATCGCGGCCTACCACTTTGCGATGGAGCGATTCAGTCAGGGTTCGCCGGGCGTGCTGCTGGCATGCGAAATGGGCACGGGCAAAAGCCTGATGGCCTGCATGATCTTGCTCGCCCTCCGCGCCATGCGGGTGCTCATTGCCTGTCCCTTGCGCGTCATCCGGGTGTGGGTTGAGCAGCTTGAGCATCACCTCGATGTGCCCTTGGTCACCGTAGCGCTGGATGAGGACGTTGGCAGCGTGACCGACAAGCAGCGCTTGGCCGAGGAAAAGTTGCGGCTGGCCGAAACCAAAGCCCTCCCTTTTGTGGCCGTCATCAACTACGACTCGGCCTGGCGGGAGCCGTTCGCGAGCTGGGCCGAACGGCAAGCCTGGGACTCGGTCGTGGCCGACGAGTCTCACAAGCTGAAGCGTCCCGGCGGCAAGGCCTCGCTATACTTCAAGCGGCTGCGCCACCGAGCGCGCCACCGCCTCGCTCTCACGGGCACGCCCCTGCCGCACTCGCCGCTGGATGTCTACGCCCAGTTCCGCTTCCTCGACCCCTCCCTCTTCGGCCCCTCCTTCCACGCCTTCAAGCAAACCTACGCCGTCCTGGGCGGCTTCCACAACAAGCAGGTCACCGCCTACCAAAACCTCGACCAGCTGGAGGGGCTCATGCGGCGCGTGACCTTCCGCGTCGCCAAAGACGTGCTCGAGCTGCCGCCCGAGGTGTAACTAACCTACCATTGCGAGCTTTCCCCAGAGGCACGCCGAATCTACCGCGACCTGGAAGAAGTCCTCATGGCCGAGGTGCGTGAGGGTCGGGTCACGGCCGCCAACGCCATGGTGAAACTGCTCCGCCTCCAGCAACTCACGGGCGGCTGGGTCAAAACCGACGACGAGCGCTATCGGCGCCTGGATTGGGCCAAACAGCGGCTGCTCGAAGACACGCTGGAGGACATCGGAACCAAGGAGCCGGTGGTGGTCTTCTGCCGTTTCCACGCTGACCTGGATGCCGTCCAAGAGGCTTGCGCCTCGCTGGGCTCCACCTGTCGGGAACTCTCCGGCCGCCGGGATGAGCTCGAGTGCTGGCAGGCCGGCGAGGCTCAGGTGCTGGCGGTGCAGATCTCTAGCGGCGGCGTAGGGGTGGATTTGAGCCGCGCCCGCTACGCTCTCTACTACTCGCTCAGCTTCTCGCTAGGCGAGTACGATCAGGCGCGCTCGCGCGTGCACCGACCAGGCCAGACGCGCCCGGTCGAGCACATCCACTTGGTCGCTAAAGGCACTGTGGACGAGCGCATCATGCGCGCGCTCGAGCGCCGCGCCGAAGTCATTCAGGCGATCCTCGCCGAAATCAAGGGGTAACTGCCATGAACATGGAACAACTCAAAGAATTCGTCGCGCTGGAAAAGCGCAAGCGCGATCTGGATGCGGAACTCAAAGCCGTGGCCGCACGGCTCGACGATCTCGAGCAGGCCTTGGTGCCGCAGTTTGTCACCGACGGGGTCGCCTCCATGAAACTGGATGGCTACACCGTTTACCTGGCCCAAGACGTCTACGCCAGCCCGCTGAACGGCCGCAGCCAAGTCATCGCGGCTTTGAAGGCCAGCGAGCTCGCCCAGTACGTCTCGGAAAACTACAACACGCAGTCGCTCAAGGCCTTCGTGCGCGAGCTGGCCGAAGAGGTCCGCCTGCGTTGCCAACAGCAGGAGCGGCTGTTCACCGAGGAGGAAGTGCGCGCCGCACTGCCTGCGCCTCTGGGCAACAGCTTGAAGATTTCCTTTGTCCATTCCCTTCGCACCAGAAAGGCATAACCATGACGCAACCACTGGCACAACCCGATTCCCAGGCCGTGATCCTGGCCCTGCACACGGACCTGGACACCATCAACACCGCCCTCAGCACCAACATCGGTGCCGGCGGGCTGTCGGAGTTCGATCTGCCCCGCATCAAAATGCCGGCCGGGGGCGGACTGCAGTGGGCCGTGCCCGCGCTGGAAGGCGAGAGCATGGAGCCCGTGATCGAAGGCGTGATCGTGCTGGCGCGCGACACCCGCGCCTACTACGCCCAGCCCCTCTCGGAAAGCGGCGGTGGCCAGCCGCCCGATTGCTGGTCGGGCGATGGCAGCAGCGGGCGCGGCCATCCGGGCGGCGCCTGCCTGGCTTGCCCACTGGCCCGCTGGGAGAGCGTGCCCGGCGGACGCGCTCAGGCCTGCAAGCAGATCAAGCAGCTTTTTGTTCTGCGCGGCAACCTGCTTTTGCCTGAGGTCATCAGCTTGCCGCCCACCAGCCTGAAGGCCGCCAAACAATACTTGCTCAAGCTCACCGCACAAGCCGTGCCCTACTACGCGGTCGTCACGCGCTTGGGCCTGGAACGCACCAAGAACGCCCAAGGCATCGCTTACAGCCGCGCCACCTTCGCCTTCGTGCGTCGGCTCAGCGAAGCGGAACGAGAGCGAGCCCGCCAGTACCACGAGATGCTCAAACCCCTGGTCGAGCGCATGCCGGTCGAGCTAGAAGCCGACGTCCAGCGACCCGAGGAAGCGGTTCCCTTTTAGGAGCTCGCCGTGAAGGTTCCATCGCGCGAATCTGCCATCCTGCGGGCCATCCTGCAGGCCCTGCGCCGCGTTCCCGGCTTGGTGGTGCGCAAGCGGCACGGTAGCGCGGCAAGCTACGCCGGCGACGCTGACTTGTACGGCTGCTACCGAGGCCGCCACTTTGAAATCGAGATCAAGCGCCCGGGCTGCACCGCCACGCCCCTGCAACAGCACAGGCTCAAGCAGTGGGCGCGCGCTGGCGCCCTGACCGGCGTAGTCCACAGCGCGCAAGAAGCGCTCCAGCTCCTTGATGAGGACGGGAAGAGCCAGCATGAGCTACCGGTACACGACCGAGCATGAGATTGCCTGGATTCGCGAGCTCGCCAGGCGCGACCCCCAGGGCGCGGCAAGCTATTGCCGCATGATCCTTCGCATGCCCCGGCGATGGGACCAGGGCGTGGAGGTGGAAAGGCTGCACGAGTTCTGCCGCCAGTACCTGATGCGTGCCGGAAAGGAGGAGCCGTGAAACGGGGCACCCCGGAGCACCCTAAGACCAAGGCGCTGGCCAGGCGATTGGGGGTCCCCTGGCCGATGGCCGTCGGAACCCTGGAGCTGCTCTGGCATTTCACCGCCCGCTATGCGCCAGCGGGCGATATCGGGCGATTCCCGGATGAGGCAATCGCAGCCGCCGTCGGCTGGCCCGAGAACCGCGATCCGGCAGAGCTGGTGCGCGCCCTGTGCGACTGCGGATGGCTCGATCCCCACCCAGAGCACAGGCTCATGATCCACGACTGGCCAGATCACTGCGAAGACGCCGTGCACGTGTTCCTGGCTCGCAGAGGCCTCACGTTCGCCTGCGGCAAGCCGCCTAAAACCAGCAAGTTGAGTAAGTCCGAACGGCGCGCGCACAACGTGCCCACTGAATGCGCACCCCGTACGCACCCCGGCTGCACCAGCCATAGCCATAGCCGTAGCCGTAAGCCGGAGCCGATGCCGGCGCCATTGCCAGAGCCAGAGCCAGAGCCACAGCCAAAGCCGGAGCCGGCGCCAGAGCCAGGGCCGGTGCCGCAGCCGCTGCCCGCGCCCTTGCCAGAGCCGGCGCCGGTGCCGTTGCGACCGCCGCAGCAAACCACACCGGCTACGCGATCCCATGGCTCGGCCGGCTCGGCTTTGTGTGTGCAGAATCAGCAAAACGGCCCGCCTGCCCGCTGGCTGCAAGCCCTCGAGCAGGCAATCAGCCGGGCTGTGGGACGCCAACCACGGCCAGGCGCTGCACTCAAACTGGCCAGGCAGGCCGCCAGCATGGGCGTTCATCCCCGCTACCTTCTGGGCTGGATCCAACACCGGGCTAGAGCCTCGCCCCCGCGCAGCGACGGGCTGTTCCTCAAGGCCATTGCCGATCTCCCGGATTGGGTGCGCCGCAATCACGCCTACGACTCAAGCTGGGGCCTGCGCGAATCGGTCGTTTGCCCAAAATGCGGCGAGGCGATCTACGCGTTCCGGGATGTGATCGTGCCCTGCCCATGCGCCACCGAGAAGGGAGATCCGGATGATTCCAGCTGAGAGGCCACTCACGCGCGGGGATTCCCTGGAAGCCCGACGCCCGAATGGGGGACCTGAAATGCTGACCCCGCACCAAGCCGCGCAAGCCGCAATCCGCGCCGTGATGGCGGTGAACGGACCCGGGAGTCCGCGACCCACAGAGCGCCGCCGCAGCAAGGAGGTGGTCTCCCTCCGCCATGCTGCGATCTGGGTGGCGGCACAGTTGGCGCCCCACGCCAGCCTGCCCGAGTTGGCCAAGGCCTTCGGCGGCCTGCATCATACCAGCGTGCTCTACGCGCTGCGGCGGATCGGGAGCCGAGCGAACCTGGCTGCCTCCGCGCTGGCCGCCAGTGCCCTCCAGCTGGCGCGCCATGCAGCCGAGCTGGCGCGGGCGGAACAGGATGTCCCCGAGCGGGGGTCGTCCAGCCGCGCCCTCGAGGCCGCTCTGCGGGCGCTCCTACACGCCTGTAGGCAAGTCGAGATCTGCCCGGCAGAACTCTTGCCGGACTATGATCCGCAACCAGAAAGCACACCGACGGTGCCCCGGCAGCCAGAAGCGCCAGGGCATGGCAACCCGTCCGGCTCGCAGCCAGAACCGACTGCGCATGCGCCATGGAAGGCGCCTGCCACCGTTGTCGCGGCAGACGAGCCAATCCGCTGCCGGGAACGCGGCTGCGTGATGCCCGCCGCGCGCCATGGGTACTGCCGGCAGCACTGGGCCATGCGCAAAGACCCGACACCCTTCCTGCGCCGCGAACCGCTACCGCCAGCTCGGCGATGAGGCACAGGACCAAGCCATGCGTGCCATGGAGTATCAGCAACGAAATCGTCGCCCCAAGCAAAATTCCTGTTCAACCAAGGAAGAGAAGCTACGAAGCCAAGGGAAATGCCGATTAAATCACGCAATTTCATAGGCCTGCTCGAAATAATCGGCACAGGCACGCTCGTTATTCACAGATTTTCCGCTAAAACTGGCGTGGAAATGAAGCGAATCACGGAGACCGAGAAGAATCGCGAGCCCCAAAACCGGCGACGAGCCGTTCCACCAGGCGCGCTCCCTGGCTCGTCAAGCCTGGAACGCCACCCACCTGGAGACCTTCCGCGTCGCGCTCCTGCGCGCGCCCGATTTGACCATGGCCGCTGGCCTCATCAGCACCGTTTGCCCTCCGCCACCCGTTGTGGTTTCCTGTCAGTAGGCAACGAGCTCGGAAAGAGAAGACGACGATGACTGCGCTAGGCGCCCAGCAGCTGTTCCCCCTCACCTCACCCGCTCCGGGTCGCGCCAAGCTAGAGGCCGCCTTCGCCCAGTTCCTCCGCCTGGACGTGGCCTCCGGCGACGCCTCGCCCCAAACCATCCGCAGCTACCAAGCCGAGGTGGCGGCTTGGGTGCGCTGGTGTGAAACCAACAGCATCGATCCGGCTACCGCGACCGTCGCCCACATCAAGCTGTTTCGCGGCGAGCTGGTCGAGCGCGGCTACCAGCCCGTCACCATCGGCTGGAAGCTCACCATCGTGCGACGCTTCTACGAAGCCGCCCGCAGCGCCGGCCTGCGCCCCGATAACCCCGTGGCCGGCATCCGCCCACCCCGTAGCCACAAGGCAGCCGAGGACTTCAAGTACTTGACCAGCCAACAGCTCACACGCCTGCTGGCCACCGTGCCCAACCCCGATGAAGCCACCGGCGTCGAGCAAATCAAGCGCTTGCGCGATCGGCTCATGCTCTCCCTGATGGCCTTGCACGGACTGCGCACCATCGAGCTGCACCGCGCCAGCCTCGAAGATTTGACCGAGCGCGACGGCTACACCGCTCTGCTGGTGCGCGGCAAAACCCGCGAGCGCCTGGTCTACCTGCGCCCCGACACTGCCCAAACGCTCGCCCGCTACCTCGAGCTGCGCGGGACATACCTCGCGACGGGGTCGGCACACCCCTGTTGGTGGCTTTGGATCGTGGCTTTCAAGGACACCGCCTTAGCCGCCGCCACATCCGCACCACCGCCGACCGCTACCTGCACGCCGCCGGCCTGAAGCGCCAGGGCCTGTCCTGCCATGCCTTGCGTCATACCGCCGCTACCCTGGGTTACCTGCACACCGGCGACTTGCGCGCCGTGCAGGAACTGCTCGGCCACGCCGACCCGCGCACCACCGCCCGCTACGCACACGTGGTGGATGCCGCCCGCCGCAACCCAGCCCTGTTCATCCCGGTCAGTGAGCCATGAGTCCAAACACACCTCCGCCCCCCCTGGGTCACAGTAAGGAAGGGAAGGCTCGGGGCGAGCCGCGCCGCTTACTTACCACGCGGCCGCATGTGGGAAACTAAGAGGGGAGCTTGATGCGGAAACCACACGCAGCGGCATTCCGGCCGCCTTCAGCCGATGATCCCGTGCTGGCCGAGGTCGTGCGGCGCCTGGTCGAGGTGTATCATCCCCTGCGCATCTACCTGTTCGGCTCTGTGGCGCGCGGCGACGCCGGCCCAGACAGCGACTACGACATCCTGGTGGTGGTGCCCGACGGGGCGCCTCCGGAGCTGCAGGATAGCAAGTTGGGCTACCGAGCCCTTCAGGGTCTGCGGATCGCGAAAGACCTTCTGGTGTGGAAACAGAGCGACTTCGAAGGCCGGCTCCACTTGAAGGCCTCACTGCCCTCCACCCTGGTGCGGGAAGGCAAGCTATTGTATGCCGGCTGAGGCCTTCCGGAACGAAGACACCAAGGCTTGGCTGCTCAAGGCCAGCCAAGATCTCCGGCGCGTCTAACTCTTGCTGGCTCTGACCCCACCCGACATTGAGGACGCACTTTTCCACGCCCAACAAGCTGTGGAGAAAGCCTTCAAGGCTTTGCTGAGTTGGCACGATGTCCCTTTCCAGCGGGTTCACGATCTGAACGCCCTCGGCAGCCAGTGTGTTGACTTGGATGCGAGCCTGCGTGAAATAGCCGCACGGGCAGAAGGTCTGAGTGCCTACGCCGTTCGCTTCCGCTATCCCGGCGCCCCTTACCAGCCCAGCCTCGAGGAAGCGCGCGCCGCCGAGGCAATCGCCCGCGAGGTCTTCGAAGCCATCCTGGCCCGCCTGCCCGAGGAAGTGCGGCCTTAAGTCTCACGCCTTGGGCGCGCACACCTCCGGCCCTGTGAGTTCCACGCTCAGGAAAGCCGTTGGCGCTCAGAGAAGGCTCAGGCAGGCGCGCAGCGGTACACCCAACAGAGCACCGCAGCCAACACCTACCCCGTTAGCGACAATGTCCCGCAGCTCCACCGCGCGCCCCGCCACGAAGTGCTGCAGCCCTTCCAGCACCAGCCCCAGCCCGAACATCGCCAGCCCTACGGTCAGCCCGCAGCGCCTCTCCCGAAACCCCATCACCGGCAGCGCCGCCAGCGCCAGGTAAGCAGCAAAGTGCAGCGCCTTGTCGCTCACAGGAAGCTGGCTCACCGCCCGCATCACCACAGAATCCGCCGGCAGCAAAGAACCGACTACCACAGAGACCAGCAACGCCAGCCAGATCGCAACGATCACGATTCGTTTGGGTGCTTCAGCCACGCCGCCAATCCCCAGCCCGCGCCCTTTGCCTGGCTGCCACGAGCACAAGACTCACCGCCGCTGGCCTTCTGGCGCCCTCACCGCACCACGATAAGGAGCCCAGCCTCGCCCAACGAGGCGCGCCAAGCGCCGTAGAAGATCACGGCCGCCAGAATCAGCCCCAGCCCACCAATCATCAGCGCCACCAGCGCCAGCCGCCGCAACAGCCGCTCGACGTCCGCCATGAGCAGGACGGAGCCGCCCAAGCGAGTGTAGCGCAAACCGCAGGCGTGGCAACGACGAATCTTCATACCCGCCAAACTCAAGATCCGCTCGGCGAAGCTCCGACGGTGCGAACGGTAAACGCGCTTGGCGCCACATTGCGGGCAGGGCCGCCACGAGGGCCGGTGTGTTGGCTCAGCGGTCTGTGTGCTCGGTGTTGCTGACTCCGAGGCATCCATGGACTCACCTAATCAGAAAGGAAACGGCTCGAATTCCAGCCCGCGGACTCCCCTGCGACCTGATCGTCTGCGTGGTGCGAACCAAGCGCCGCGGGTTCACGCTGAACGTCCGGCGCTTCGCACCCTGACCACGGGCGCCGCAGCCAGGTTCCGGTGCAACGCCTCCGCAAACGGCACCAGCACCGTGGGCGCCGAGCCAGCTCCAAAACAGCGCTCTAGACGCAGGTAACCATCCGGCTTCCGTTGAACTCCGGCGCCACCACGGTGCTGCGTACCACCCAATTAGACCCTCAAGCCTCCAGAAACTCTTCCCAACTGATACCTGCCTGCTTTAAGATTGCCCGCAGGGTCCCTTCAGGCATATCCCCCGGGTGTTTTGGGACCGTTGTGTAGCGGTTTGTATCGGGGTTAAACCAGATCTCGTGAATGCCTGCTGCCTGGCGCTCAAAACGAAAACCCAAACGCTTCAGCTTGCGCACGATCTCCGGGTACCGAAACCCAGCCAGGCGGGCCCACTCATCCTCCCACCAGGATCGTGCACTCAGTCCGCTCCGCAACCGCGGGCACAGTCACCCTTCCCTCTCTCTCCCGCCGAGCCTCGATCAAGCGGCGGGCCACATCCCGGGCTATCTCCAGCGCTTCGGCGACCGTCCGGCCTTGAGCCACCAGGCCCGGCAGATCTTCAGAGGTGGCTAAGTAAACGCCTTCCGGCAGCCTCTCGATCTGGATGCGAATCACGAACTCCATAAGCACTCTGAGCTTACCACTGTCCCCGAGGGTTGAGCGCCCAGTCGCCCCAGCTCGACGGCGAGAGAGCGATTTCACTGGGTCGCAGCTTGCGCAGCCGGAAGCCTGCCCCTGCCAATCAGCTCACCCCGAATCCATTCGTAGGTGATCTCCAGGCCTTCCTCGAGCGGCGTCTGCGGCTCCCAGCCCAACCCCTGCCTGAGGCGCGTGTTGTCGCTGTTGCGCCGGCGCACACCTCGGAGCCGACGCACCCCCTCCAGCGCCGGCATGCATTGCGCCGGAGGAAGGTCAAAAAGAGGGCCAGCACAAAAGAGGTGACCGCCAAAACAGCCCGTAAATACATGGGTACCTAGGCGGCGCGAGGCCCGCCCCCCGGAATTCGATATGCTGGAGGCATGCTGTTTTACCACGTGGCCTTTTATCTGCCCCGAGGCAGTGACCATATGGTCGTCGCTGAAGCGCTCGACTTCCCTGGCGCCGTCAGTCAGGGCTTCGACCTTGCCGACGCCCGCCTGATGATCGCCAGTGCCATCCAAGAACTGGCTGAGGCGCTGTTGGAGGAGGGCAAGCCCCTGCCGCGGCCAGACCCGATGGTTTCCGCTCCCGATGCTGATTTGATCGAGCTCGTG
>Ga0209017_10002516_pt1 | contig 11670 bp, 12 predicted proteins | sample YNPBryunderm2012_FD_185812 | JGI IMG/M metagenome (GOLD analysis project Ga0209017, IMG submission 185812) | Anoxygenic and chlorotrophic microbial mat microbial communities from Yellowstone National Park, USA - YNP Bryant MS undermat 2012... ... | reverse complement strand
CTACAAGTACAAGAAGGAGTACTGGGCGGCGAGCGACCGCCATTTCACCGGCCTCATCGCTCAGGAAGTTCAGGATGTCGTGCCAGAAATGGTGCATCCTTACCAGTTCCAGGCCATTGGGGATAAGCTGCTGGATGTTCTGGCCGTAGACCCCAGTGATCTTACCTACATGCTCATCAATGCGGTGAAAGAGCTGGACGCGGAAAACCAACAGCTCAAAGCCCGCCTCGCTGCTGTAGAAGCTGAAAAACAAGCCCTGGAAGCGCGCCTATCTGTCATTGAGAGTCGCCTCTCAGCGTTAGAAGGCCTCCGCGGCAGTAAAGAGTAACTAAGCGCCGGCTGCCCTTGTAAGGGCACACACAGAAAGCGGTTGGCTCCCCTGTGGAAGGGGGGCCACCTTTTTTGCACGAAATCCAGAAAGGCTGTGGCACAGGGTGTCTTTTCATCTGGGGGGTTTTCGTACATTTGCTACATGATCCCACCATCTAATGGCCTGCCAAAGAACCTTTTCAATAAGACCCGCGATCTGCGAGAACGCCGTGTAGCTGATACGTGGCAGATCTTTCGGATTATGGCGGAATTCGTGGATGGTTTTGAAACACTTTCTCGGATTGGGCCCTGTGTATCTATCTTCGGCTCGGCTCGCTCGGGCCCCGATAACCCCCACTATCAGCTTGCCACCGAAGTAGCTCGCAAACTCGTAGAAAGCGGTTATGGCATCATCACGGGCGGTGGCCCCGGCATCATGGAGGCCGCCAATAAAGGCGCTAAAGAGCTCGGCGGCTATTCCGTCGGCCTCAATATCATTCTGCCCTTTGAGCAGCGGCCCAACCCATACGTAGACCCTGAACTGCTTATCAACTTTGACTACTTTTTTGTGCGGAAGGTGATGTTTGTGAAGTATGCCCAGGCGTTTGTTGTGCTACCGGGGGGGTTTGGGACGATGGATGAGCTATTTGAGGCGCTGACGCTGATTCAGACGCGGAAGATTGAGCGGTTTCCGGTAGTGATGGTGGGGCGGACATTCTGGGGGCCGCTCGTGGCGTGGATACAAAATACCCTTTTAGCGGAGTGGGGGTATGTGTCGCCGGAAGATCTTTTTCTTTTTGCGCTGGTGGATACGCCGCAGGAAGTGGTAGATGTAATCAACGACTTTTATCGGCAGCGGTTTGAGCAGCTTTCGCTGGGGTGATGCTTTTGTGGCCGGTGCGGTGGCTTTTGCGGCAAGTATTTCAGGTGGTGCTTGGGCTTTTGATAGGGGTTTTGCTGGTGCTGTGGGCGTTTCGGTGGGTTCCGCTGGTGCCGGTGCCGGTGATAGTGGCGCTTTTGAAGGGGGAAGGGCCGGCTTGGCAATGGCTACGTCCCTCGGAGAGGCCGCCGGGGCTTTTGGAGGGCTTTCGGTGGCGACTGGAGGCCTCCCACGCGAAGCGGCTCTCTCCACCTGCACAGGCCGCCGCTACGCTTCTCTTCCCCCAGCCTGATAAAGCCGTGGGCGCAGAGCTTATGGGAAGCGTACTACTCCTGCTATGGGGCGAAGAACGGCTATACCATCTCTATCTAAATGGGGCGCCGTGGGGACCTCGCCTTTGGGGCGTCAGTAGTGCTGCCTACCACTACCTCCAAAAAGCCCCCCAAGACCTCTCCCCCGACGAGATAGCCGAACTTTTACTTCTGCGCGAATTTCCCCAGGCGGCGCAGGAACGGATACGACCTGCCTGGTTCCAGAAACAAAAGCAACGTTTAGCCCGCCAAATCGTGTATGGCCCGCCGCAAAGCCAGCCGTAAGAAACCCGCCCGTTCCGCTGCCGCCTCATCGCCGAAAAACTTCTTCTATCGCTATCGGTGGGGCTTTCTGGGGGGGGTGATAGTATTACTGGGTCTGGGAGTAGCACAGTTCTTGGCTAATGTGCGAATCCCTGAGAGAAAAACTTGGAAAATACCTTTATCACCGCAGGCTCGTGAAAGTTACTCGGATAGTTTACGGCAGGTTTTGCCGACGTGGACGGTGTGGTACTGGCTGACCTACGTCACGCCTCCCAAGGCCGGGCATTATGAGCTAAAGCCAGGAGAAAAAGCCTATCAGGTTTTTCAGCGGCTACGCCGGGGGCTGCAAACGCCTGTTCGGTTTTATTTACCCCCGCAGCGCAGTTCTTTCCATTTGGCGGCATTTTTGGGGCGGACGCTTGCGTATGATTCCACGGCCTGGATGGGCACGTTTTTGAATTATCCCTGGGAGCGGTATGGCCTGAATGCCGATACGTGGTTCGTGATCTTTATCCCAGACGTGTATGAAGTCTACTGGACGATTCCGCCGGAGAGCTTTATTGAGCGGATGCATCAAAGTTATGAGCGTTTTTGGAATAGCGAGCGACGGCAGAAAGCGGCGGCGTTAGGGTTATCGCCGGTGGAGGTGACGATTTTGGCATCTATTGTGGAGTGGGAGACCAGCCGCCCGGCCGAGAAACCCCTGATTGCCAGCGTGTATCTTAATCGCTTGCGGATAGGGATGCCCTTGCAGGCGGATCCGACGGTGATTTATGCGACGCGGGACTTTTTGACCCAGCGCGTTACACAGCGGCACTTGCAGGTGGATTCACCCTACAATACGTATCAGCGGCGGGGGCTTCCGCCGGGTCCGATTGGCATTCCCTCTCCCAGTAGCATAGAGGCCGTGCTCAACTACACCCCCAGCGAATATCTGTACTTTTGTGCCCGGCCAGATGGGTCTGGCTACCATGATTTTTCGGTGAGCTATGCCGAGCACCAGCGAAAAGCCCGTTCCTATCAAAAAGCCCTTAGCCGATGGCTCGCCCAGAAGAAAAAATAGGTAGCTTAGCGCCCTGGCAGCACCTTCATATTACACAGGTGCGGGTGCGTTATAGTGAGACGGACCAGATGGGGGTGGTGTATTATGGGCGGTATGCGGAATATTGTGAGATTGGCCGCACAGGCTGGATCCGGGCGCTGGGTCTCCCCTATGCCCAAATGGAAAAAGAATGGGGAGTCTTGCTACCCGTGCGAAGTTTTCAAATTACCTACCATGCACCGGCCCGCTACGATGATCTGCTAACGATTTACACGTGGATTACGGAAAAGCCAACCAGCCGAATAACGTTTGGGCATGCTATTTACCAGGAAGAGGGGGCGGAGCCTATTTTACTGGCTGAAGCGCAGGTCGTGCTGGTCTTCATTAGCGCGCAGAATTGGCGGCCCTGTCGTCCTCCACAGGCCTTTTATGAGGCTCTGGCTCAAGAAACCCCTTCAAGTCCTCGCTAAAGTCCGGCTGCCGGGCTGGCGGCGAGTACGGCTGGGTTCCGTAGCGGCTATTTTCTGGGAGTCCATTACACATCCGTCATTCACCTTGCGGGCTGGGGCGATGGCATTTAGCTTTTTTTTCGCTCTTTTTCCCGGTTTGATTTTCACGACGACTATTTTCTCTTATCTGCCCTTTGAGAAAATCGAGGTGCTTCTTCAGCAAGAGTTAGGCGCTCTATTACCTAAGCCAGTTTATCAGCTCATTCATGATGTCGTCTTCGAAGATATTTACAAGCGTCGTAACATCACTCTTCTCTCCACCTCGCTTTTTCTGGCGCTTTATTCAAGTTGGCAGGGGATGCTCACGCTTTTACGGGCTTTTTACCAGGAGGGCCTACCACAGGAAAAATTTTGGGTTCTCTGGCTGAAAGCCTTAGGTCTTTTATTTTTTCTGGTGCTGGTGCTGGCATCGGGGGTGGTCTTTGCGCTGCTTCGGGATAGCCATCTGGTTCGCTGGCTGGAAGCCGCAACGACGGCGCGCTTAGGTGTGACAGCCGAGATTCTAATCAGCTTGACGAAGGGCTTCGTGCTTCTTCTGATTGCTACGGTGGCCATAGAGGTGATTTACCGGGCGGCTCTGCCCCGGCGGTCCATGCCGTATTGGCTTTCGCCGGGGTCGGTCACGGCTACGCTCCTCATGGGTGCAGCGGTGAAACTCCTCTCCTGGTATTTTCTGGCCGTTGCGAATTTCAGCCGTTTTTATGGCAGTATTGCAGCGGTTATTGCGCTGATGATTTTTTTCTATTGGGTTTCTATCGTTCTGCTGGTTGGCTTCACGATAAACTACAGTCTCTATCGCTCGTACTACCTAAATCCACCAACGAGGCCAGGATAGCGGAAAGGGAGCTCGCCCCTGCCCCAGAAGGGCCTCTTATACTTCCACGAGGAGGCTCGCCGCATACCACCTTTCCTCCAGATCAGGGTCATATCCATAAAATCGCAAGGCCCAATGGTAAACGCCGGGGTCTTGTAGTACCACTTCGCTCTGATAAGCTGTTTCTGAAATACTTTTCAGCTCAAAGGCGTAGATACTCCCGTCGGGCTTTTCGAAGACGATTTCCAGGCGGCGCGCTTCGGGCGGAAGGGAAGTGGGTTCAATTTCTACTTCCACGAGGAAGGGTTCGCCGGCCGTTTGGGCCACTTCGCGGAAAGGGGGGAGACGTAGGGCTCGGACTTTGAGGTGGGAGAGTTCCTTTTGGAGACGTTCGTAGCGCGATAGGCGGGCGTGAAGGCAGGCGTAGTTGTCCTTAGTGAGGCGGGCATACCGCTCTGATAGGGGCTCATAGAGGAGGGCGATGTACTGCTGGACCATACGACTCGTGCTAAAGTGGGTTCGGGCGTAAGTCTGGGCTTTTTCCATACGGGCGATCCAGAGCTGGGGGAGGCCCTCGGCATCGCGCTGCGCGAAGGTGGGCCACACGTCCTGTTCGATCATGGCGGCCAGACTCAGCGCCTCGTAGGGGTCGCGGCGCTCCGGACTCTGGTCGGGCGAGAGCGGAACCCGCCAGCCCCCCGCCGCTTCAGCATCCACCTCTGCCCACCACCCATCTGGCACGCTCAAATGCAGTACCCCATTCAGACAGGCCTTCATGCCGCTGGTGCCGCTGGCCTCTTGACCATAAACTGGCATATTGAGCCAGACATCCACCCCCTGCACGAGATAACGAGCCAGTGTAAGGTCATAGCCGGGAATAAACAGCACTTTCCCAAAGAAGGGCGGCTCTAAGCTCATTTTCCAGAGGGCTTGGAGGGCTTCTTTGCCGGCGGCGTCGGCGGGATGGGCCTTGCCCGCTAAAATAAGCCGCAGGGGATACTTCTCAAAGAGCTGAACCATGCGCCGGCTCTCTAAAAGGATTTTATGGCGCTTGTAGGTAGCGATGCGCCGGGCAAAGCCCAGCACAAGCGCTTCCATGAAGTCTTCTTCCAGGAATCTCTGAGCAGCTTCGAGGTAGGTCTCTGACCAGCAGGCGCCTTGCAGGCGCTTTTGGAGGTATTGCCACAGGTCGCGTTTGAGGAGGAGGTGGGTTTCCCACAGGCGACGGGTGCGTTCCCACACCGGTGCACGCCAGGTCGGGCTATGGACGCCATTGGTGATGCCCACCACAGGCACTTCGGCGGGGAGGTAGCCCGGATATAGGGGCTTTAGGAGGTGCTGGGTGACTTTGGCGTGGAGCTGACTCACGGCATTGACCCGGGCTGCGGCCCACACCCCAAAGGCCGTCAGATTAAACTCCTCCCGCCGAGACGGCATGCATCCCTTTTGCATAAAGTCCTCCCACGCCCATCCCAAACGCTTCTCTACATAGTCACCTAAGTAAGTGCGCACCATCTCTACGGGGAAAACATCATGCCCGGCCGGCACCGGCGTGTGCGTAGTAAAGATCGTACGGGCCCGACTCAGCTCTATGGCCGCCTGGAGAGATAAGCCCCGCTCCTGTAGCGACTCCACCTGCCCCAGAAAATGAAACACAGGGTGCCCTTCATTGTAATGCACGATGTCGTACGAAAGTCCCAAGCGCCGCATAAGCACCTCCGCCCCGATGCCCAGAATGATCTCCTGCTGGAGTCGCTTTTCGCGCTCGGCCGGATAAAGCTGATGGGTGATCGATCGCAGCTCAGGACTATTCTCTTCCAGGTCGGCATCCAGCAGATACAGCACCACTCGCCCCACTTCTACCTGCCAGACTTTGAGATAAATGGTGTCTTTATCGACTGGAACTTCCAACCATACCCATCTTCCATCAGAAGTTTTGACTGGCTTTAGCGGTAAGTCTGAAAATCTCAATGGCACCTGCTTCTCCACCTGCTGTCCTTCTGGCGTTATCTCCTGCTCAAAATACCCATACCGATACAAAAGCCCTATAGCATACGCCGGATAGGCCTGGTCGCTCAGCTCTTTGAGATAATCTGCGGCCAGCACACCCAAACCGCCAGAATAGATAGGCAAAGCCCGCATAAATCCATACTCCATGCACAAGTAGAGTACTTTGGGCTTATTTTCTTGCAATGTAGTGGCCATGTAAGCGTCAAAAGCTTGCGTGACTTGGCTGATAAGGGTCTGGAAGGCTCTATCCTCCAGGAGGACGTTCCAGCGGCTAAGTGGGGTGTGGTTGAGGAGGTAGATAGGGTTTTCGTGGGCGGTCCAGGCAGCCTGGTCAATCATAGCGAAGAGCTCTTGGGCAGGGGGATTCCAGCTCCACCAGAGGTTATAGGCGAGGCGGCTCAGGTCGGAGAGGGCTGTGGGGAGGTTGGGGCGGAAAAACGCTCGCCCCCATCGTCGCTTTTCGGTAGGGCGAGCTGCCGATAGGGGCTTGTAGTCCCACTGCCGAAGGCGGCTTTTTCGGAGGGCTATTTCGTAGGCTTCGCTATAGAGCGGGAAAAACCGCTCCCACGAGGTGTAGGTAGCCATTTGAAGGGCCTCCTGGCGAAGGCGGGCGCGGGTTTTTTCGTCCCATCGCAGGGCTCTGTAGAGCCAGTTCAAGATTTGAGCCGGGGCCCCGTCAGCCCGGTGATCGATGAGCCCCAGCGCTTCTGATAAGGGTCGCACATGGGCCTTCATCCAGTGGCCATAGCCCGCTTGTAAGGAACTGAGGGTGGGCACCCCCACGCCAATGCTCTCCTGCGGCGTATAGCCCCACGGCTCATAGCGAGAAGGAAAGGCCGTCATATCTACCGCCGATAGCAGATCATAGTAGGCCACGTTCACCACGCCGTCCTGTCCTTCTAAGTAGACGGGCAGATAGGCTAAATAGACGCCTTCGCCCGGGGCGAGGGCGAGCTCACGAAGCTTCTGGTAGAGGGGGGTGTGCTGGGGATTTTTGAGCTCATGGCTCACCCAGAGGCGATGGAAGGTGTGGGGTGTGGGGTTTTCTGTGTCGGCAGGCATAGCGATGAGTAGCGCAAGCCCGGCGTCCGAGAGGGGAGCGGTCTTATAGCGCCGAACCGCCTCCAAAAGGTCCAGGGTGCCTTTGTTGGCGAGCTCGGGTCGGCCGCTGTGCAAAAGCCACCGCATAGGGGCATCTTCTGGGAGCCCCCACGTGCGGCGCAGGTTTTCCAGAAAGGCTTTTCCAGCCTCGGGGCGAAGGGTAACGGGCACATCCCAGCCGTTTGGCGTAATCACATCGGGCGGACGTCCGAGGTAGAGGTTAGTCTCTTCACCCACCAGCTCACTGACGGTGGTGGTGACGTCGGCCTCTTGCCAGGCAGCGCGCTCTAAGGTGTATTTGGCGGAAAGGCCGCGCGCAGCGGCCCATCGTTCTGGCGCTTCTTCAATAGGGTGCCCTTCGGCGGCCCGCCCCACCACCGTCGCATGCGTCGTAAAAACCGTCGCTACCATCGGTTTATGTCGCCGTAGGTACAGCACCCCCGCTCCCGTTAGCCACTCATGAAAATGCGCCACGACTTCCCCTATTTCTTCCCCATAATAAAACTCCAGAAAGCTCCCAATCGCCAGCCCCGCCGCATAACCGAATATCGCCGGTTCTATGTAATCCCACCCACCCCACAACGAGTCCACCTCAAAATCCTCCCACAGCTCCCCAAATATCTCATCCTTACGTCCTAAAAGCGCATGAAACTCTAAAAGCCAGGCCGTTACTTCCACAGAGCCTATCTGCCACTTGCCCGGATAGACCCGCAGCCCATGCCGCCGCTCTAAGTAAGCCTGCCACTCGGTATACTCGTTTACGGCTTCCCAGCTCTGCCGGCCCTGCGCTATATACGGACCCACCAAAATATACCCATCCCCAAAGGCTCGCAAAGCATGTGGGACTTTTCCTATCAGAACCGTGTGAATGCCTCCTACTTTGTTGCACACTTCCCAGCTTACCTCAAAAAGCCATCGCCGTCCACTTTCTTGCATACTCCAAAAGTAAGACTGGCACAGGGCTTGTACTTTTGAAGGAGATGGGGCGCCTTGTTTTTCTGATCTTGATGGGTCTCCTTTTCGCGCAGGGCACGGCCACGGAAGAAGTGGACGTAGATGAGCTGGAGGAGCTTTTCGGGAACCCAGAGGCCAAAACGGGGGTATCTTCTGATACGGTGGCTCTGGCTGGGCAGGGCGCGCGGGATCCCTTTGCCGACGACACCCTCTACGAAAGGCCTCTCCCGCCACCACCGCTCCGCCTTATTGACTCGCCCCGCTCCCCCCGCCTCACCTTAGACCCCACAGTCAATAAACGCATCCGCACCACCCGCCCCTTCCAAGTCCAGATTGTCCGCCCAAAGCTCCAAAATAATAAAGGCCACCCCCTCCCCTACGGCTTTGACACCTACTACCTCTACATCGTCAGGACCGAAGAGGTACGCATCGCAGGCAAAGTCATGCGCAGCAATGGCCTCCCTGTCTACCTCGCTATCGTTAGCCCCGAAAAAATCCTCCCCGATGAACTCCCCACTGTCTTGGAAAGTTCAGCTCTTATGCTAAAAGGCATCGTAGACTACGGCGACACTATTGTCAAGTTCTTCAAAAATGAGAAAGAACGTCTGGAGAAAACCCTGGATAGCCTTCGCAAGCTCGCCCCGCCCCCCGATGAATACCAGGCCGAACGTTTCCAAGAGCACCTTCAAAAGACCGAAGACTCTCTCCACTACGCCGAAGCCCACTATGAGCTCTATCGCGCCTTCAAAAACGCCAAAAAATCCGGCCAGGGCCTCATTCAGTTTTTCCTGAGCTACCCCTTCAATCGGGATTTCATGCACTCTATTTATGCCCGTCCGTATGCCCTGCCACAGTATCGCCCCCCCACCTCCGACGCCGCCCCCCAAAAAACCACCCGAAAGTCCCGCTAAACCCCGTAGCTTTGGCAGGTGCGTGGCTCGGCTATTCCCCACCTCATCATCATCAACGCCCTCATCTGGCTGGTTAGCTTTCGCTTTCCGGGGCTTCCTCTTCTCCTCGCCCTGCATAAAGCCGACTCCCCACACTTTGCGTACTGGCAGATACTGACCTACTTCTTCACACATGAGCGGTTCTTCCACATTCTTGCTAACATGCTTACCCTCTGGAGCCTCGGCAATACCGTAGAAGCCTTCATGGGTAGTGGCCGATTTCTGCGATTTTATCTGATTACAGGGCTTTTGACGGGGGTGATCTTAGCTTTTCTGGACCCCTCGCGTGCGCCAGTGATCGGAGCCTCTACGGCTATTTCGGGTGTCGTGAGTGCTTTTGCGTACTACTATCCCCGAGGCGAATTGTATATCTTCCCGATCCCTTTTGCCATCCGGGTGCGTGCCTTGGCTATTGGCTTTGGCACGCTGTCGCTTATTTTGTTTCTCTTGAATCCCGAAAATCCCGTAGGAGGCATTTCGCACTTAGGGCATCTACTTGGGCTGATCATTGGTTACTTGTACCTTCGGATAGGTAGGCGCCTCTAAGCTCAGCGCAGCTTTTTCTTCAGGATTACCTCGCCCACTTCCTGCGCATAGGGTAGCGGTTCGAAGCCCTGCTTTATGAAAAACTGCAAGGCCCGCTCGTTTTTTGGGTGTACGGCGGCTCGCACTTCCTGCCACCGGCGACTGCGTCCCACCTCAGACAAAATCTCCCCTAATAGCATTCTTCCATAACCCACCTCCCGGTAAGGGGCATCTATGAGGATCCGACTTACCCACAGGATAGGGGGGCGCCCTACTATCCGACACCACCCTAACAGCTCCCCCCCCAGCCACAAACCCCAATCTTCGCCCCCGGACGCCTCCTCCAGGTCCAGCGAAAAAAACGTCTCGACCTCTGCCCCTATCTGGAGCTTTTTTAGCTGGGTCAGTTCATCGGCCCGAAGGCGCCGAACCCAAAGGGTCATGTTTGCGCTGCGTCGGAATGAACGGCCGAAAATACACCGGCACGAGGGCTGCAATAGCCGCAGGGTCCCTCACCCCTTCCAGCCGCAGACTGGCCCGCCCTACCTGCATCCAGCTCAGCTCAGATACGTGAAGCCACCGCGCGCCGACCGAGACATTTCCGACCACTATGGCTGCGTCCCAAGTAGCCCAAACAGATAGAGGATGTATTTCCCCCGCTACCTCATCCGAGGGGCTTTGCCAGAGGTGGCCATAGGCCTCTTCGCTACGGGCGCGCCACAGGGTGAGCACCCCCTTTTCTATGCCCATGAGGTGCCGCGCCTCCTCATAAAGGACACGCAAGAGCGGCACGGGGTAGATTTTCCATCCCCAGCGTAGGGCCCAAGCTTTAGCGGCTGCCAGCCCCACGCGGAGCCCCGTGTGCGAGCCTGGCCCCACCATTACGGCTACCCCCTCCACCGCCGGCCAGTCTATCCCTTCGCTTTTCAGCACTTCGCCTGCCATCCAGATAAGCCTTTCCGCATGCCGCCTCGGCCAGTCCCATTGCCACCCCCCTACCACTTCCTCACCCCGCATAAGACCCACTTGGCAGGACTCTCCACCCGTCTCTATGACGAGGCGCCACATGCTTTAGCCCTCCTCTACCGCCCTTTTCTCCGCCTTACCCTGCATCCGCCGGTAGACCAACCACCCCACCACCCCCGCCGCCACATACGGCGCTACAAAAAGCACCACTATGCCCACGCGTAACCCTTTTGCCAGGCCTGGGTTCGCCTGCTCGGCATTTTTCCGGCACATAGCACACTGCCCCCACACCATCCCCCCGAGAAGAAACCCTAAAATCCACAGCCTTACCCTACGCATAGTACGGCGACAGAAAAACATACACCAGCACACCCGTGACCGAGACGTACAGCCACAGCGGGAAAGTCCACCGAGCCAGCCGACGATGATCCCCGTACTTCCCCAAAAGCGCCGGCCTTAGCGTAAACAGCGCCAGCGGCACAATAAACACACTGAGCCCAATATGCGTAATCAGCACAAACAGATACACCACCCGCCACAGCCCCGTTCCCCCATACCGCACCTCCTCATGCGTCAAATGATACACGACGTACGACACCAGAAAAAGCACACTCAGCCCAAACGCCGTGAGCATGACCTTCTGATGAAGGTCTCTACGCCCCTGCCGAATCAGGACATAACCCACGATGAGAAGTACCGACACCGCCGTGTTGAGGAGCGCGTTGAATCGCGGGATAAAAGACGTGTCTGCGCCAATATCCACCCGCGGCATACTCAAAAGCACAATCACCACCAGGGGTATCGCCACCGACACCGTCCATATCACAGGGCGAGCAAGCAGTTTCTCAATCCTTAGCAGGGCCATGTTTAGCTAAACAAAATACAGCAGCTCTTTGGGTAGTTGGCAAAGGTTTTCTGTGGGGAGCGGAAAGTCTCACTGCGGGCGTTCATATTCCAGGAGGAGGAGGTTGATGTCGTCTGATAGGCGTTTCACCTGGAGGGAGTCCAGGCCACTGTAGAAGCCCCGGATACGCA
>Ga0209017_10002511_pt1 | contig 11708 bp, 9 predicted proteins | sample YNPBryunderm2012_FD_185812 | JGI IMG/M metagenome (GOLD analysis project Ga0209017, IMG submission 185812) | Anoxygenic and chlorotrophic microbial mat microbial communities from Yellowstone National Park, USA - YNP Bryant MS undermat 2012... ... | reverse complement strand
AGGCGTTTGAAACTTTGACAGCAATAAGTGCCAACGGTCATACCTAGCTTTCACATGCAGTGATGCCGAAAGGCAATGGAGACATGACACAGGATCAACAAAGGTGATCCCTCCCACACATTCGCCGAATCGCGGCGGGAGACCGGTCAGCGGCCGAGGTGTTTTTTCAGGAACTGGCGGGTACCGACGAAGTGAATTTCGTGACCGCCGGGAAAGAATTCGATGGTGGTCCGGTCGGGCAATTTCAGGCGGTTCTGGTAGAGGTGGAGGACTTTGGCGTATTCGTAGGCGACCATTTCATCAAGGCCGACACCATCGTTGTGGCCGCGTTCGACCATGAAGGGCCGCGGGGCGATGAGATAGGCCATTTCGGCATAGTTGAAGGTGTGGCCGAGGTCGAATTCGTACATGTCGTATTCCACGGTCCACATGTAGCTACGATCGAGGTCGAAGGAGACACATTTGCCGACCCATTCGTTGAAGTCGCCGGAGCAGATGGATAGGGCATAGCGCTTTTCGACGGCAGGAACCCGCATGGCGGTTTTGCCTCCGTAGCTGAGACCGTAGAAGCCGATGCGTTGCGGATCGACGAAGGGGAGGGTTTGGAGCCAGTCGAGGGCACGTTGATGCTGGCGGATGATGAAGCTGAAGAGTGAGGTTTGCAGCAGGTGGGCTTTGCGTTGGATCTGGCGGAAGCGGTTATGACCGTAGTAGGGGTTTTGCGGGGCATAGACGACGTAACCCAGTTCGACGAGTCGGCGGGCGAAGTGGTTGTACACGGGGCGTTTTTCGAGGTCGATGGTGTGTCGCGGCGTGCCTTCCAGGCCATGTTGACAGACGACGAGGGGGCGTCGTTCGCCGGCGGGAAGGCCTTTGGGAATCAGGAGGATGCCATAGGCGAAGACTTCGGGATAGACATCCAGTTGGACTTCGTAGCCGGTCCAGGTGGGTTCGTCATAGACTTTGCGGGTGCGGGGTTTGAGGGGCAGGGTGGGCGTGGGCAGTTCGCCGAGGACTTCGCGGTGGAAGTAGTCGCGATAGAAATCGCAGGATTTCTGCCAGGTTTCGGGGGAAGTGGCATCGGCGCGGTTCCAGAACTGGCGTCGGACGGCCTCGCTGTGGCGCCAGAGTTTCTGGATGTGGGCGAGCAATTGACGGAAGAGGCGGCGGTGGCGTTCGTCCGGGTTGCTGCGTTCTGGGTAGCGTTGGGTGTAGGGGGGAATGTGGTCGTCGAGGAGGGGGAGTCGGTCGCGTAGGTGCAAGCCGAGGGGGTCGGTGGGGGGTCGTGATCCGAGCAGGCGTTGCGTGCGGGCTTCTTCGGCTTGGAGGATGTTGAGGGGAGGCGGTCGAAGGAAGCCTGGGGCGGCACCGCTGCGACCGGGTCGCACGGGAGGAGGTCCATCGATCTGAGGCCACCCCAGCTCCTGGCGGAGCTCGCGTCGTCCCTGACGCTCTATGGTCACCGGTTCCGCCAGTTTCACCCGTGGCCAGGTCAGCACGGCCAGTTCTGCCGGACCGGCGAGGCGGGCCAGACCCCACACGGTGCGGTCGAACGGTTCCTCCCAGACATTCTCGACCGGTCCGCCGTGACCAAAGGGCGCGACGAAGCGGATGCGTTCATCCAGGGCGGCCAGGAAGCGGGCCAGTCGGCCCCCTTCGCCATAGCCGATGACTGCCAGGCGTTGGGCGGCTTCGGCGGGCGTGTTACGGGTGAGCCAGTCGATGGCCGCCCCGGCGATCTGCATCTCATAGCCGGTCAGGGTGCGCCCCATTTCGTAAGCCATACGGTGGAGAAATTCCCGATGGGACTGATTGGTGGCCCGACCGATGCGGTGGTTGACGCACAAATCATCCTGGCGGTTGATCAAGCAAGGGACCAGGACGCGGACACCGTTGTGGGCCAGGCGTGGTGCGACACAGACTACCGGTGGCAGATTACCACTCAATCCGACGGCCATTTCCGGCGTCCAGTCGGCTTCCGGCAGGACCACCGCCACCGCCTGGATCGCCCCCCGCGGTTCCAGGAGCAGCCCTTCGCCTTCCAAGTCCTCCAGCACGGTCCAGCGCACGGCAAAGACCTGGAACTGCTCCGCCTCCGCTAGCAACGCCGGCCGACCCGGCCCGCCTACGTAATCCAGCCGTGGGGGCAACCGCTCCTCCACCAACCCCAAAATCTTGCGCAACCGCTGACGTTGTGCTGCCACCGAATCCCGAAACCGCTCCAGTGAGGAAAAATCCGGCTTCCATTGCTCCTGCCGTTGCTGCACCGCCTCAGCTAAGGCCCGATCCAGGTAGCGATGTATCCCCTCGACCATCTGGGCTGCCAGGTCCCCTTCCGCACGCAGGGCTTCGGTGCCGGGGAGTACGTCCGGGGCTACCTCTGCTGCCCCTGGGAATGATGAGCGGGGGTTGGTCTGGACGAGCGGCTGTCCGCCGTGCGCTACCGGCAGTAGCCCCAACCCGACTATCAGTAGCCCACCACCTAAGCCAAGCAGGCGAAACATCGGAAGACTCTCCAAACCTGCGGGATCACCCACGCATTATGGCTTGCCCCGAGGGTGCTCCAGACCTTTCGGAGAAATCAGCTCCACAGTTCGAGAATCGGAGCCGCGGGATAAACAGCCTGCATCGGGCCCTCAGGTCCGGGGATCATCGCCTGGGCCGGCACACCCAACGCATAGAGGATCGTCGCCGCTAGTTCTTCCCCTCGCACGGGCCGCTCCGCCGGTTCGATGCCCCGCGCATCACTGCGACCGATCACCGCCCCGCCTCGAATCCCGGCTCCCGCAACCAGCGCCGTCCACACCCCCGCCCAGTGATCCCGACCTCCCTGGGGATTGACCCGCGGCGTCCGGCCGAATTCCCCTGTGGCCACCACCAGCGTCCGCTCCAGCAGACCATGCCCCTCCAGATCATCCAGCAAGGCCGAAAATGCCCGGTCGAACGCCGGAGCCACTCGCTGTCCGATATCCCGCAGGTTCGTCCGCAACGCCCCGCCGGCACCGTGACAATCCCAAGACAGCGTGTCAAAAACCGTTTCGTACATCAGGATGGTGATGAACGAACGCGGCTCCCGCAGCAGAGCCTGCACCGCCATCTGACAATATTGCCCCAAGGGTGTCTCCCCATAGCGGTGATCTCCGGCTCCCCAGGGGGCGACACGTTCTCGCTGGGCCTCCAGCGGCGGGCTGAGAAAACCGGCACCGAATCCCTTGTCCACCGCAATCCCTGTGTCCACCTTCGGATACGGCAGCACCGCATACCGCCTGCCCCAACCCAAACGCCTTTCCCCTTGCAGATAGCTCCAGACGGCACCCAGCGCCGGCCAGGCCGGACCATCCCGAAACAACCGCCCGCTGTGCAACAGTTGCAAGCCGCATTCATGCACCGGCGGTCCGTCATGATACACCGAACGCACCAACGCCACCCGGTCCAACCGACGGGCCAGACCCGGGAACAACTCGCTCAGTATCACGCCCGGCACCCGCGTGCGTATCACCCCGAACGGACCGCGATACTCGCTCGGCGCCTCCGGCTTCGGATCGAACGTGTCTAGATGCGGCGGACCACCCAGCAGATGCAGAAAAATGCAACCGTCCGCGCGAGACTCACCACTGCCCCCACGCGCTGCCCCTGGCCACACCGCCGCCATACCACCCACCGACATCCCCAAAAACGCACGTCGTGTCACTCCGCTACTCATGGAACTACCTCCCCCTCAACCGCCCTCCCTCTTGCTTCCCTTGGGAACACATTTTCCCATGTTAGTCAACCGGACGCCGGATGCAAGAGGCCGCCCCTCTCACCTTCGCCTCAGGTCTGGCCAATCCTTTCGTGCACCGCCTGCATCAATCTCCCTCCGTAACCACACCTCCCCTCCCGCGGGGATAGAACCGATTTGACCCTGTGTCCCTTGCATGCTAAGCCTCATTTTGTAGAGAGAAAACGCGGAAGGGGAAGAAACATCGCACCCGCAAGCACTCAACGCCTGACCCTCAACACACGCCGGACCTATGCGACGCGAAGATTGCCTTGATATCTTCCAACGTTTACCCGAAAACCTCCACGGTTGTGTCAACCTGGTCTTGCGCAACCAATTTTCCATAGCCGTCGATGCAGTCGCCCGCTTTGAACCGCACTATCTGGTCCTGCGGGGACGCGAGGCCGGCTCCACCGACGAAGGCCGCGGCTTCTTCGTCCCCTATGAAGAAATCGCCTACATTCGCATCGAACGCCTCGTCAAAGTTGGCGAACTGAAACGCTACTACGGTGAAGCCGGCTACCTCGACAAAGAAGACCTGCCGGATAGTACCGATTCCTCCACTGCTCCAGCCAGCACCGCAACGACAGATGCTGCCCCCGTCGCTGGACCACTCCTCACCTCCGGCGATCCCGCTGCCATCGCTCGGCAGAATCTCCTCGAACGCCTCCGCAGCCGTACTCAACTCGGCGGCACCACCGGCAAACTCCCCCGCAAAGACTGATCGCCTCATCCCGCCGACCTTCCTCTTCCCCATCCACACGTCCCCCATCCCCACGCCCCACCCAACCGGGACTCAATCCCGTCGCCTTCTCTTCCTGCTGGCATGCTCCTGCGCGCGGAGGCCATTTCCTCGTTTCACCGGACGGGGGTCTGAACAGTTTTTCCCCACCTTTTCCCGGCAAAATCGACAATTTTGAAAAATTTTGCCATTCGCATTTGACTAGACCGCTTTTATGGGTCATATTTATACTGAAACACATGAACACTAAACAACGACGATGTCAAAACGGCCTGGCCGGTAGCTGATCCCTTGGGATCGCATCCCACCGGTGAGCCGGTTCGGAGCACGCCATGATTTACACGCTACACCAACGGACTACCCAGAAGCCTGCGATGAGCCGCACTCCGCATCAGCGAGCCGGTTCGGAGCATGCCATGATTCGCACACGGCATCACCAAGTTCACCCCGAGTCTGCGATGGGTCGCACTCCGCATCGGCAAGCCGGCCTGGAACACGCGATGACTCCCACGGCACACCGCCGTGCTAACCCGGAGCCTGCGATGAGCCGCATGGCCCACCAACAACCCAGCCCGGAGCCTGCGACGACACGCACGCCCCCCGTTTTGGTGTGCTATCCGCCTCTGGGTCCCGATCCCCTCACCCGCCAGCTGGAACTGATGATGTTCCTCGAGTCCATCCACAACGAACTGAAACGGCGATCGGTCTGGGGGAATCTGGTCCGCCGACGCCGACGCCGGCCATCACCCGTGCTGATCCAATGGTGCCGCTACCTCCGCGGCTGGCAGGAAGTGGGCCTCCTCCACCGCTGGATCGTCCCCTGGGAAAGCACCCTCCTGTGGTATCTCCGTGGCACCCAATACCGCCGGCCTTCACGAATGACGACATCCTGTCAGTCCTCGACAACGTCACGAATGTCGCCACACCGTCAACCCTTGCCAACATCCTCCCGATCAACTCCTAGGACAAGGAACCATCACCTTGATTTTTCCAAGGGAAACACGGGGCAAGCTCGGCCTTCCCGGCCGGCAGGTCAGCCTCCGGTTCGCCTCGTTTCCCAAAAACTGTCGCACCCATGTCAGCGATCATCCCCTCCATTGTTTCCGCGGGAGGATACGCCTTCTCCATCTCGCCGCAAGCGGCAAGTCGGTGCTGCCCACGGGGACCAGGCCGAGGCACGGCGCCCGGCTGACTGCTGGCCCAATCCCCCAACTCCGCCGGCAACTTCTCGTCCCAAGCAGGCCAGTACTCCCCTGCAGAGCACGCCCACCGTTGCCCGAACTTCTTCCCTTCAGCCGAGAACCTTTCCAACGGAAGTGACAACAACCTGGCAGCAACGACAGAGTCCTCTGACGGAGGATGGAACAACGACTCGTCCTCCGCGGTGCTCAACCACCGTCCAGGCCGACGCTGTAGCTTCCCTGCCTCATCTTCAAACTGTCCAGGCCGAGGCTGCGGCTTCCCTGCCCGATCATCATGCAGCTTCCCTGTCTCATCAGCAGTCGGCATGGACCGCGGAGACGGAGACCGCTCGGCGAACGCGACGACGATCCCCATCGTCTGAGCCTTCACCGGCAGCAGCATCGGGGGCACCCCCTCATGCAGTCCCCAGTGCCGGCAGTTCCCCGAAGGGTAGTCCGGATGAAGCAAGATTGTCAAATACTACTGCTGAGCGGCAAGGGCGACGGCAACTCGTGGAATCAGGGGATACTCTCCCTGTCCCCGCAGAAAAATTGCGGCACGAATTGCAGGAATTAATCTGTCAAGCTATGAATAGAAACCGACAAAGTGCTAATAAGCTAATAAGGACGATTGTTTCTTTGGAAAAAACCATCGCTAGGAAAAGAAGACCGCGACGCCAGACAAAAAATATAACGTCGCCGGATTGTCATGAGTCAAGCTCAGCCCCTGTGAAGAGACGGAAGCGCGCACTGGAACCAGACCCCCAAGGCGAACCAAAGCGTCGGCGTAAACCGGCCCATCCGACGGGGGAATTGACACCCTCTGCAGACCACGACCGAGGAAAAGCCTGCGAGTGCGAGCAAGGCTATGACTACGGGAGCGATCCTGACCGACCTGCCCGAGCGGGAGAGCACAAGCCAGGCTATGAGTGGAGGAACGATCATGCTCGAAGAGCAGAACACGACCGAGGTCATCTCCCCGGGAACGATCCTGAGCGATCCCGAGACCACACCCTTGATCGTAGCCGTTGGGTCGATCAGGAGCAGGGAGGAGCGAGGGTGGTGCACTCGCTCAGGAATCGCCCGACAAGCCGGTCATGTCAAATCCGTATAGTCGAGGCAGGGGCGTTGGTCCGACCGTCGGAGTTGGCCGGGTCGGTGGCGTGGGAACGTCACTCCGAAACCCATCGCCCCGCGCGTGGGAGGCGATCCGTGGGACAGAATCAAGCGGCGGGATGGCCTGCGGGGAAAAATAGGGCAGGATGGAGGGGGAGGCGATCACAGCAAACCCTAGGAGGAAATTCGCGGAGAAAGCGAGATCCGCCGACCAAGCCGAACCGGTGGATTTTGCGGGTTCAGCCACCGGGTTCCGAGCGCGGGATGGTAGTGCTGTCTTTAACTCACATAAGTTGGAACGAAAGTGTATGCCTATCACCGATTGATGTGTACGTATTGTGTACGTGTAACAGGATTTATGCGTTTGGCTCTTTGGATGTTACCACCACGTGTCAGGGTGGTAGTAAGCCCTCTTACTCGACCGTAAATTCAAAGTGGTTGGTTTGGCCCTTTTTGATGGTCACGGAGGTAAAGGGCTGTTGGGGATTGGCGTACTTGGGGTGGATTCGTAAGGGGCCGACGCTTTTCGTCTCGCTCCCTTCACTGGACAAGACGAGCTTACCCTTATCGTCTCCAGGTACGCCCCGCCAATCGATCGTCACGCCGTACTCCCCTTCCGGAGCACCATCGCCTTCTTCGTACGTGGTCAGGGTGAAGCTACCGTCCTCCCGGACACGGCCAAACGGCTTGCCTCCGATCTGCTTTTCGATCTCGTAGCTGGCCGGGTGGAAGACCACCAAGGCACCGACCGCCGGCGTGGTTCCCTTGTACATGACTTTGCCACCGGCCGGCACAACAGGGGGTTTGCCTTGGGTGCAGCCTGTCCCAGTAGCTAGCGTAACCAGGCAGACGGACAGAGCAAGTCGATAAGGCATCACAACTATTCTCCGTGAATCAAAGCCAGCTTATCTTTTCGTCAAAATCTACCAACTTACGTTCATGCGTGCGGGGGACCAACCCAGCAGGATAGCGATCGATAGCAGGAATCTCGTGAGTCATCGCAGGCCGGTTTACCTGCTTGGGGATAACCGGCCACTCAATTGGGACAAAGTCGGGCCCCGAAGCGGTGGATCACGTGATTTGACATGCACCAGTCAGTCGGTGCTGGGGCTGGTCTCGGCAGCGGTCATGCCGGCACCGCGAGCGGTGATCAGGGCAGCATAAGTTTGCGGGGCGATCGACTCCCGGATAAACCGCACGCTGCCGTCGGCAAACACATGCATCGCCCCGCCCGCATGGAAGGAGTAGGTTTCGTTGTTGTTGTGACAATTGATTACACAGTTGCCGGGGGCGGAGGGATTGGTTTTGCTGACAGCGCCGTCGAGGCCATATTCGCTTTCATGATTCCCCCAACCGCCATCATTGAGATCATTGGCGACGGCTCGTCCACCGACGTAGCGGCCCGGTCGGCCAGCGTCTTCGCAGAGCAGGATCGTATTGCTGGTACCATCGGTGATAGCGGTGATCGGGTTGGCTCGTGAGGGCGGGATGCCCAAGGGCGCCAAGATGGCGGCGGGAGCTTGGATATCCGGCTGCATGGCACTGTAGGTGGCATTGAGGGTGGTGCCGGCCGGATAACCGAGAAAAGTTATCGCTCCGGGGTTGAGGGCACTGCAGGGGGCATAGTCGGTGACCGCCAGGTCCCGAAAGGGGAAGTTGGCTATGAAGCTGTAAGTGCCACTGGTTCGTCGTTCCGAACCTCCAGGAGCAGCCGGACAGATGAAGGTCTTGATGGGAGTCCGCAGAGGTACTTGATTGTTCGGGTCAAACCAGGGAAGATTCAGATTGTAGCTGCGATAGACCGTTTCCTGCTCAATAAACGGCAGGAAGTTGATCGCCCAGGAGTGCACGATGCCAGGATACGGGGCACCCGGCTGACCCGGGCCACCCGGCGGATTACCGATCCGCACGAAGTTGCTCGGCGGCAGGTAACCATAGGAGCTTTCGTAGTTGTGGGCAGCCAGACCCAGTTGCTTCATGTTGTTGCTGCAAGCAGTCCGGGCTGCCGCGTCGCGGACCTTTTGCACCGCAGGCAAGAGAAGTCCGATGAGAATGGCGATGATCGCAATCACCACCAGAAGCTCGATCAAGGTGAATCCTCTGTGGGGACGAGCCATAGTTCCACCCTCTCTCAAGGCCAGATGTTGTCCAGGAAACAGAAAAACCATCACGCATAGAAATCGTAGGGATGTCGTAGGTGCTTTTGGGGAAAAAAAGACAAACTAATCATGAAATTCAGAAGACGTTATTTACACCCTGAAATCCGATGTTGGGCTGGTTTCCTAGGTTAGGAAATGTCTTGATGCTCTACAAATGCTTTGTGAATAATTGATGATGAAAGAGTGTGCCGCGACTTTACCGTAGAAGGTATCACTTATCGATGATGTCACTGATCGATGATGGCCACCGTGCCTTCACGGAATGCGTCCCGAACCGGAACTGCTCCGCCATAATGCTGCTCTTGGGCATCTGTTACCCAGTCTCGAGATATTCCGGTTTTTGAGATGCTCCGCCTGGGACTAGGAAAACCGGCAGGGAAGTGAAACTGCCCGCAAGTGGGCCCGGCGGGATTCGAACCCGCAACCAAGCGGTTATGAGCCGCCTGCTCAACCGTTGAGCTTCAGGCCCCTAAAACCACACCGGGACATGTCTCAGGCCTTCCGGTGGGATTTCCAGGGTGTTCCCAAACCAATGGCGTCCTTATTTTAGCGTAGAAAGAACGTGAGGAAAAGGCTGAACAAAGCAAGGCGGATCTGGACCGGTGAGACCAAGTCAGAGAATGTTCCGGGTCCTCCGGATCAGGATTGCCTTGGAGGCAAAGGAGCTAGCCCAACATGGGGAAGTTTGAGGATATGGTGCTATCCGCCGTTTCGTATGCGGCTCGTGTGCATCGGCATCAGCTACGCAAGGATAGCCGGACCCCGTATGTAGCTCATCCTGTGCGTGTGGCGTTGATAGTTCGGCATCTGTTCGGCTGTGAAGATGAACAGATTCTGGCGGCTGCGGTACTGCACGATTGCATCGAGGACACGGAGACCGACTACGACGATCTGGCAGCGGTGTTCGGGGAAACGGTCGCTGGCTGGGTCGCCGCTCTGTCCAAGGATAGCCGTCTCCCCGAGGAGCAACGGGAGACCGACTACTGCCGGCAATTGCAGGCGGCTGACTGGCCGGTACACCTGCTTAAACTGGCCGACATGTACGACAACCTGACAGATTCCCGACACCTGGAACCCCAGCAGCGCACCAGGGTCCTGCATAAGGTTCGCCGCTATCTGGACGTCCTCCGGACCGTCTCACTGACCCAACCCCTAGTGGCCACAGCGCGGCAATATGTTGAACAAGCCCTAGCACAATTCGAACAAGATTTATCATAAGTATAATTTCATATTACAAAACATCCTTTATCTTGATTCCTCAAGGGAACGTACCAATAATCGCTTTAGACACAGCCATCTGTGATGGATGGTTCGAGCGTGTCAGTATCTACGTTCGTGCCGATGGTCCCTGAATATCGCGACCCGTTGGCGAGGCAGGATCATGAGAGTGACGAGGGAGCAAGGCGGATGGGGTCTTGGGGTATTTCTGCTCCTGATGGGTGTCGGTGTGACGGAAGCGTCGGCTTGCCCCTTCTGTGCACCTAGTGGCAACACCTTGTCCAACGAAGTGTCCCAGGCCGACATGATCCTCTACGGGAGTCTGAGCAATGCCAAACTGGATCCCCAGGATGGCGGCTTCAATAAAGGCACCACGGATTTTCAGATCGAAATCGTCATCAAGCCCCACGACATCATCAAAGGGAAAAAGACGATCACAATCCCCCGCTACATTCCTCCGGAAGGACGGGGGTACAAGTATTTGATCTTTTTCAATGTGATGCCGAATGGGGAGCTGGACCCGTACCGCGGGGATGCCTTTCCGCCAGACAGCCGTCTGCCGGAGTATCTCCAGGGGGCCATCGCAGTGTGGAACAAGGATGCCACCACGCGCCTGAAGTATTTCTTCCGTTACCTGGAAGACAAGGACCTCGTCATCAGCAGTGATGCCTACAACGAGTTTGCGATGGCGGATTACAAGGAGATACGGGAGGTAGCCCCCCACTTTCCTCCAGAGACGCTGCTTCGGTGGCTCGCCGACCCCAACACGCGGGGCAGCCGTTATGGCTTGTACGGCCTGCTTCTGGGTCACTGCGGCAAACCCGAACACGCCCGCACTCTACGCCAACTGTTGGAAGATAAAGAGCGGCAGTTCGCCAGCGGTCTGGATGGCGTCCTTGCGGGTTACATCCTGCTTGACCCCCAGGAAGGCTGGAAGTATCTGACGCAATTGATTCGAGACGACCAGGAGTTTCCCGTCAAGTATGCCGTCCTGCGTACCGCCCGCTACTTCTGGGAGTTCCGTCCCGATGTCATTCCCCACGACAAGGTGCTCGAAGTGATGAAACTGTTGGTAGCTCAGCCGGACATCGCCGACATGCCTATCGAAGACCTGCGCAAGTGGAAACAATGGCAGTTGACCCCGCTGATCCTTTCCTATGCCAACAAACCCTCCCACAACACCATTCCTATCAATATGCGGGCGATTCTGAAGTTCGCGATTGCAGCCGCTCAGGCCGACCCCAAGAATGCCGCGGCGGCTTCCTTCGTCGCTCAAGCCCGTCAGCAAGACGCCAAACGGGTCGAATTCCTCGAAGAATTGCTCAAAGATGAAGAACGCCTCCTCCAGTCCACCTCCACGCCGAAAGATCAACCCAAACTCCAGAAGTGACCGAAACCACGCGCCCAAACCCACGTCCTTCACTAACGGAACATTTTCTTCAAAAACCGATGGTACAGGTGAGGGGCTTACCTGAATTGCAGGGTCCCTCTCTCCATGGTGGGGGAGTGGCCGCTGCCGACGACCCACGCCT
>Ga0209017_10002509_pt1 | contig 11711 bp, 10 predicted proteins | sample YNPBryunderm2012_FD_185812 | JGI IMG/M metagenome (GOLD analysis project Ga0209017, IMG submission 185812) | Anoxygenic and chlorotrophic microbial mat microbial communities from Yellowstone National Park, USA - YNP Bryant MS undermat 2012... ... | reverse complement strand
CGAGCCTTCCCAAGGGGTCAAAACCTCCAACCGATCAGCAGCAGCGACCATTTCCCGGCCCGGAACAGGCTCCAACCAAAGTCGGTAAGGATTCAGGGGCCACCCACAGACTGCGAAGATGCGGATTGTCAGTCGCTTGCTAGGTCGCTATTTCTGGGCGGTCATGATTCGTGCTCTGTTGCTGGTCTTGGAGCCACAAAGAACCTGGGATCGGATCGCCACCGAAGATCGCAGCATTGCCCGGACTTTCTGGCTCTATGTGATGCCCTTGCTGCTACTGACCTGCGTGGTGGAAGGGCTAGGGATGCATTTCTGGGGCGAATGGCGGGGCGACCCGCTGCGGTTGAAACAGTTGACCGGGCCGGAGGCAGTTGCGCATCAACTCGTGCACCTCGTGGTGAACCTGGCCCTGGTATTTTTCGGGGCCAAGATGTTCAAGAGCCTGGGCGAAACCTTTCACGGGCAGCACACGTATCGACAGGCATTCACGGTGGTGGCCTACGGGTTGGGACCGTTTTGGAGTCTGCGGGTGTTGGATGCCTTTCCCGCGGTGAGCCCGTGGGTGACCTACGTGCTGGGCATGACCCTGACCATTGCGGTACTTTACCATGGTGTGCCCCGGGTCATGTTACCGGATCCGCACCAGGCATTCGGACTACACCTGGTGGGCTGCTTGGTGCTGGCCCTGGCTGCAGGGGTGGGCCGGTTCCTCTTGGTGTGGCTGCAGCAGGGCCGGTTCGTGCAACTGGAGAGCTTCCTGGTTCAATCAGTTCGCCTGGTTTGGCCGGGTTGAGCCCCATGCGTAGGAGGGCAGGGCGGGCCAGCCCAGGGCCGGTCAATCCAGGATGATCCCGCGCCGGATGTAGGTAGGAATGTCCAGATCTTCGCCGCGGTGGATGTTGGGCTGGGTCTTTTCGAACCGGCCGCGGGGCAGCACATTCAAGGGAAGCATGCCTTGCCGGAGACGGACGGCGGGGTTGCGGCGCCGGCCGGCGGCGTAAGTCCGCGGATTTCCGTTTGGCACGGCAGTTCCCCCGGCAGCGTGGGAGGGGCCGGGGCAATCCTGATCCAGGGGATCTCCTCCGGCCGGAGCCTCCGCGATAGTCTGCATTCGATAGCGCGCGACTTCTCGCAGGACCTCCGGCCCGGCGGTGGCCCCGGCATGCACCTGCCCGTTGCGCACGAGACGCTCGCCTCGCCGGGTCACCACCAACAAAACCCGGAGTTCACCCGACCAATCCGGCCGCACCGCTGCGCCCACCAAGACCTCCGCGTGACCGCAACGGGGCCCCAACAATTGCACCAGGCCGTCCACTTCGCCCACGGCAAGGTCCGGCCCCCCGGTCACATGTATCACCACTGAGGTCGCCGCCAGCAAGGTCTGCCCCTCCTCCAGCAACGGATGCTGCAAGAGCGCCTGGCTTGCCACAGCCAGACGATCGGCCCCGGCAGCCCGGGCGGTGACCAGGACACTTTCAGCATGGCGGCCCCGCAGCAGGGCGCAGAGTTTTTCCAGGGGCAACGGCACCAATCCGCGATGTGTCATCAGGTCAAAAAAGGCCTCCAAGCCCTGCCCAAGCAACTCGTTAACCCGTTGATAGGCTTCCAGCAGCGGGGTCGGCTGCGGCAGCAGCGGGTGAAGTTTCTGGTTAGGCAGACAAACCAGGCCGTCGGCCACGGCGCGGAGCTCTTCCAACGCCGTTTGCGCCTGGTGGTGGCGCAGGGTGCCCTCCCACTGAAAAGGGGTCAACGCCACGGCAATCACCCGTGCACCCGCCTCGCGGGCCGCCCGGGCCAGCACCGGCGCCATGCCGCTGCCGCTGCCCCCGCCCAAACCCGCCAAAATCCACACCCACTCGGCCCCCGTACACGCCTCGCTGAGCCGATCGTAATTCTCCTGGGCCATCGCCCGGGCACTGTCTGGATCGCCCATGGCACCCCAGCTCAACCGGGCGGCGCTCTCCAGGCGCAAACAGCGCAGCTCCTCCGGCAACGTCGGCATCGGGTCCCACGCCGGCAAGACGACCCAGGCAGTCGGCGGCAACGCTTGACGGGCGGCCAAGTGGCTCAACAGACGCATCCCGGCCGTGCCCACGCCGAAAAGGCGCAAAGCATGAGCGGGCGTCTCTCCCGGAGGCCGCGAGCAACCGGGGGACTGGGGCGCTTCCATGGACAAGGTGCTCATCGTCGGAAAAACAGTTCTCGCAAGGTTTGAGTGAAATTCTGCATCAGCCCCCGGGATCGCAGGGCAGGTCGGCGTCGTTGGGCTCCGTACTTCAGAAGACCAATGGCGCAGGCGAACTCGGGCTGATCCAGTGCGGTTTTCAAGCCGTTGACGGCCTGGGTGCGGCCCTGGAACACGGGCAGGCCAAACACCTGTTCCGCCAGCTGGCTCACCAGTGGGATTCGGGCACAACCGCCGCACAGGAAAACCCCGGCGCGCAGGCTCTCGTAGAGGCCCGCCTCTTCGATTTCCTGGCGAACCAGCTCGAAGGTCTCCTCCAGGCGCAGATGCATGATGCGGCGCAGATGCTCCAAGTGCACGGTACGGAGCGTAGCCCCGAACTCATTGGTCAGATCCAGGGTCTGTCCCCGGATTCGATCGTCGACCAGGGCGGCCCCGTAATCGACCTTGAGCTGCTCGGCGCGGCTGAGAGCCACTTTCAAGCCGCTGGCCAGGTCATTGGTCAGGTGATCGCCGCCCACTGCCAGCACTCCGGCGTGCCGAAGAATCCCACCCGTATAAACCACGTAATCGGTCGTCCCGCCACCCATGTCCACCACCAGAGCCCCCAGCTCTTTTTGTTCCCGGTCCAGGATCGCCAGGGCCGAGGCGAGTCCGTTGAACACCACGTCCTCCACCTCCAGGTGCAGTTCCCGCACCGCGCGCACCGCATTTTGGAGCCGATGCACATGTCCGTGGATGATGTGCACGTCCACCTCCAACCGCCCGCCCAACATCCCCACCGGGTTGAGGATGCCGTCCTGGCCGTCGACCAGGAAATGTTGTCGGATGGCGTGGATCACTTCGTGGCTGGCCGGCAGGTTGATGGTTTGGGCGTTTTGGATGACATCGTGCACATCCTGCTCAGTGACCTCATGGTCTTCAGAAGTGATGGGGTGGACCCCGCGGTTGTTGAAACCGCGGATGTGGGCCCCGCTGACCCCCAGAAAAACGCTGCGAATCTCCACGTTGGCCATCTGCTCTGCCTCGGACAGGGCCGCCTGAATATCCAAGCGGGCCTGTTCCAGGTCGGTAATTTCGCCCTTGCGCACGCCGCGGGAGGGGCTTTGGCCCAGCCCGATGATGGTCAACTGGCCATCGCCGTGCAGTTCTCCCACCACGGCACAGACCTTGGACGTACCGACTTCCAGCCCGACGAGAATGGGGGTTTGGTCAAACATGTTTGCGAGTGGGAAGAGTTCCCCGGCGCGGGGTCGATGGTGTCGATTCCGGCTCCGCAGCCTTCCAACGCACCGGAATGTTGTTGCCCACGGCCAGGTCCAGGGTCTCGATCTGCCGCTGATGCCTCAGCCCGGCTTCGTGAATTTCGCGCCAGCGCAGCAACTGGCGCTCGAAATCTTCCAGCCCGAAAGTGATCTGACTGCCCTCCGCCGTGCGCACCTCCAGGACACCGGAGCCGCCCAATTCCAGTTCCCTCACCTCGACCAGCCCGGCCATGGGCGACTGGGCAAACGCCCGCAACCACCGCAGGGCCGCCTGCAACGTGGGACTTTCGATTTTCCGGCCCGGCTGAAGGTCGTGATATTGAATGCCCCGCAACCACGGCAGCGCCGGCTCGGGTCGCACAGCCTCGCTGGTCAGGCGCACATCCAGGGGCGGCATGACTACCCCTTCCTCGTCCACCTGATACGTGACAAACTCCACCCCCCCCGCCGGCACGGGCACAGGCACTTGAATGATCGCCACCGGACGGCGTTCAGTGACCCGCAACCGAAGCGTGTCCGGCAGCACTCGCTCCACGGACACTGAACTCACGTACGGCACCATCTCCAAACTTCGCTTCATCTGCGCCAGGTCCAGCGCCATCAGGTTCACCCCGGGCCGTACCCCCGCCCAGCGGCGAATCTGTTCCAGCGACAGCACGCCGTCGGTGCTCACCTCGACGTGCCGCAACGCAAAACGCGGATTCGCATAGAAAAGGCGGTCCTGCAGCCACGCACTCGCCTGCCAGGCCAGGTACAAGCCCAAAATCAGTCCGAACGCAATCCCCACCGCCCACGCCACAGCCCGCGTGCGCGCAGCGCGCACCGCACCGGCACGCAACTTCACTTCCAGCAACCGTTCACGGCCGAGTCGGCGATTCCGGGCTTTGCGAGGCCAACCGAACATGGCGTCCCTCCCCTAGGCTGCCGTCCGGGCCGAAGCGCGGGCGCGCTGCCACGCCAGCGCCACCATGCGCTCACACAGCTCCTCATAGGAAATGCCGGCCGCCCGCGCCGCCCGGGGCAAGGCGCTGGTCGGCGTCATGCCCGGCAGAGTGTTGACCTCCAACACCACCGGCGAACCATCCGGACGCACCATCAGATCCACCCGGCCATAATCGCGGCCGCCAATCGCAGCAAACGCCGCCCGCGCCGCCCGGCGAATCCGGTCCGCCACCGTCTCTTCAAACGGCGCAGGACACAGATACTCCGCTGCGCCCGGCGTGTACTTGGTTCGGTAGTCATACAGCCCGGCCCGCACACGCACCTCGCTGATGGGCAGCACCTGGTCGCCCAGCAAACCCACGGTCACTTCCCGCCCCACAATCTTCTCCTCCACCAACAGACGGTTGTCATATTGCCACGCCGCCGCAAGCGCCGTCGGCCAATCCGCCTCCCGCTCCACACACTGCAGCCCCAGGCTCGACCCCTGCCGGGCCGGCTTGACAATCACCGGCGGGCTCCAACCCTCCGGCCAGGGCGCGTCCGGCCGATCCACCACCTCATACCGCGCCGTGGGGACCCCGGCCGCCACAAACCGCCGTTTGCTCTCGACCTTGTCGAAACCGATGCGACTGGCCTCGGCATCGCACCCGGTATAAGGAACCCCGAGCCGGTCCAACACGGACTGCACGGTCCCATCCTCCCCATAAGCCCCGTGCAGCGCCAGAAACACCACTTCCGTCCCCTCCGGCAGGCGCCAATCCGGTTGAACCGGGTCCAGCTCGAACACCCGGTGTCCCCGGGCTCGCAAGGCCGACGCCACACCCGCCCCGGAACGCAGGGACACCTCGCGCTCCGCCGACGGCCCGCCCAACATCACCGTAATGGTCAATCGCCGCTCCAACATCCCTTCGCTTCGATCGGTTCGCCTACAATCTGCACCTCAGGTTCCAGTTCAATCCCCCGCCGGGCCCGCACATGCTCCTGCAGACGCCGCATCAGCCGCAGAACGTCCGCTGCAGTGGCCCCAGGTTCCGTGACGATAAAATTGGCGTGTTCCTCGCTCACCCGCGCACCGCCCTCGCGCCATCCCTTGCAACCCAGCTCGTCCAGCAGTTGCCCCGCTGACAACCCCACGGGATTCTTGAAAACGCAGCCGGCACTGGGAGCGGCCGGCTGGGTCGCCCACCGCCGTTCGCTGTAGCGGCGCATCCGCTCCTGAATCTCGGCGCGCGACGCCGGAGCCCCTTTGAAAACGGCCTCCAGCGCGATCCTCCCTTTCAGCCCCTCGCACGAGCGATACCGCGCACCCAAAGCCTCGGCCGGCCATTCCTCCACACGCCCCTCCCCGTCCATACACCGCACCGTCTCCACCACGTCAAACGTGCTGCTCCCCATGGCCCCCGCGTTCATCCGCAACGCCCCGCCCACACTGCCCGGGATCCCCTCCAAAAACTCCAGCCCGCTCAACCCCGCATCCCGAGCCGCCCCCGCCAACAACTTCAACCGCACGCCCGAACCACAACGAATCCGATGACCCACCACTTCGATCCGCTGCCAAACCGGATGGGTCAGCGTAATGACCACACCCCGAATCCCGCCATCCATCACCAACAGGTTTGACCCCCGCCCCAGCACCAACACCGGCAAACCTTCGGCCCGACACACCTGCAACACCCAGGCCAGGTCAGACTCCCCAGCCGGTTCCACCAACCAATCTGCCGGCCCACCCACGCGCCAGGTGGTCCGCCGAGCCATGGGTTCCTGGCGCAAAACCTGCGCCTGGGCCGAAAGCCCCTCCCGCAACCGGGCCTCCCAACGGGCAGCCCAGTCACCGTCCGACCGCACACTCGGCGTTTTGGAAAAGCTTGGTTTCATCCCATGCGCGCAGCCCTCGTCCGGGTCCAACCGTCCCAGCCCCTCGCGCGAGCCCGGCCCGAGGCCACCTCCGCCGTGGCCCACTGCCGCCGCGCCGTCTCCCAAAGCACCTCGGCTATGCGTTGCGCCGCGTCGGGTCTGTGCCACCGGCGCTGGGCCTCGCACTGGGCGGCCCGCGCCGCTCCATCTTCCAACAGGCGCCGTAACTGGTGCACCAACTGCTCTGGGGTGGCCTCCCCTTGTCGCAGTACGCACGCCGCACCTGCCTCCGCATACAGCCGCGCGTTGTGCCACTGGTGATCGTCCGCCGCCGCCGGAAAAGGCACCAGCACCGCCGGCACCCGCACTGCAGCCAGCTCGGCTAAAAACGAGGCACCCGCCCGACTCAACACCACCGTAGCCCCCAACAGCAAATCCGCCATGGCCTCCGAAAACGCCATCACCACAGCCCGCAACCGATGCGCCGCATAACCGGCACGAACCCGATCCTCGTCCTGCGGACCCGTCAGATGGACCCACTGGGGCCCGGACCTTCTCTGCCGCCAAAGCGGCAACGACGCCAGCACCGCCTCGTTCAAACCTCGCGCGCCCTGACTGCCGCCTACCACCAACACCGTCGGGGTTTCAGGGGCAAGCCCCAGCTCCGCCAACACTTGGCGGCGGCGGTGTTCCCGCTGCTCCACACTCAGCGCGCCCGCCTCCGCAAAAGCCGGTCGCACCGGAGTGCCGGTCCATTCCACAGAACGCCCCACCCACGCCCGGCCCGCCTCCTCGAAACCCACAAAGGCCCGATCCACCCAACGTACCAACCATCGATTGGCCCGACCCGGCACCGCATTGGATTCATGCAGGAAGACCGGGCGGCCTGTCCACCGGGCCGCGGCCAAAACGGGAACGGAACTGAACCCGCCCATGCCCAAGACCACCCAGGGTCCTGGACGCCCCAAACATCGACGAACGCGCCCCCAGGATCGGATTGACCCCACCAAACAACCCCATCGACTGCCCGCCTGCCACGCAGCCACTGGCAACACCTCCACCTCCATGCCCTGCAGGCTTCGGACAGCCCGTTGATCCACTTCCTTGGGTGAAACAAACAACGTCACCCGTGCCCCTCGCGACCGCAGCACCTCGCCCACGGCCAAACCTGGAAACAGATGCCCCCCCGTGCCTCCGCAGGCAATGCCCACCCGAACACGTGGCTCCGGCCCCGCCAGCCCGCCAGAGACGGCCTCGCACCTGGCACTCGTCCTTCTGTCGCCCCGATCCACACTCATCAGGATCCCGCCGGTACAGGCTCTTGCTCCACCAAGAACGGATTCCGGCTCCGTGGCGCCGGCACAGGCGCCCGACGCGCCACACTCAACAACAAACCCACCGCCGCCAACATGGCCACCAGACTCGATCCACCATAACTGATGAACGGCAGCGGCAAGCCCTTGTTGGGAAGCGTGCTGGTCACCACGCCAATGTTGATGGCCGCCTGGAGGCTGATCCACAACGTCACCCCCATGGCTAGCAACAGCCCAAACGTCTCCCTGGCCCGCAACGCGATTCGCAACCCGCACCACAAAATCGTCCCATACGCCAACAACACCAGCATCGTTCCCACCAGACCCAGTTCCTCCCCAAGGATCGCGAAGATAAAGTCCGTGTGATGCTCAGGCACAAACCCCATTTTCTGCCGGCTGTTCCCCAGCCCCAAACCCGTCCAACCGCCCGAGCCCAACGCCAGCATCGCCTGATAGGGCTGGAAACCTGTACCCAGCTTGGTCTCCTCCAGAGCCAGCCACGAAAACACACGCTGCGCACGAACCGGGTCCTGCCACACAAACAGCCCCAGCGCCGTCAAACCGCACAACCCGGCCGGAATCACCAGCCGCCACGGGACCCCGGCCACCAGCAACAACGCCAGCCCCAGCGCCGCCATCAGAGCCGTTGTCCCCACGTCCGGCTCCAAAAACACCAACCCCAGCAGCATCCCCACCGCCAACCCCGGCCCCAACAGCCCCCGCAACGTCGCCAGTTGCCGGGCCCGCTGATCCCCATACCAGGCCAACAACACAATCAGCGCCAGCTTGCCAAACTCAGACGGCTGCACCCGCAGATTTCCATAACCCAGCCAACGCGAAGCACCGTTGACCCGGATGCCAATTCCCGGCACCAGCACCAAGACCAACAGGATCACCGCCAACGCATAGAGTACCCAGGCCCATCTGCGCCAGTGCAGATAGTCCACCGCTGCCAAGACCGCACAAAGCGTCACCCCCAACCCACACCAAATCAGCTGCCGCATCAACTGATCCGCCCCATGCTGGGTCATGGTGGAGCTGTACAACATCACCAGCCCCAGGGCCACCAACGCCGTCACACAAAACACCAGAATGGTCACTACCCACTTCATGACTCGACGCCGTGCGCCCCACTCCACGGGTGGCCCTGCCAGACCGGCGCTGTGCCTGCCCAGGTCACGGACGCGACGCGCCCGGGGAAGACGGACTCGGCGGCCAGGGAGCTGGCTGCGTTCCAGGGCCCGGTTGGCTTGCCGGAGCCGGCGCCGAGCGGTTCTGCGCCGGCGCAGGAATCCGCAGCTGGTCCCCTACCTTGATCCGGTCGGTCCGCAAGTTGTTGGCCTGTCGCAGCGCCTGGACCGTCACACCGAACTGCTTGGCAATCTTGGTCAGGTTGTCTCCGGACTTGACCACGTAAACCTGTTCCCCACCAGAGGTCGCTGCCGCTGGCGGAGCCGTCCCACCCGCCGCCGGCGCAGCTACCATAGCCGGCGCGGTTGGTACCAACAGTTTTTGGCCCACCCGTAACCGGCGGGGATCCACACCAGGGTTGGCGTCCATCAACGCCCTCATCGGCACGCCAAGTTTCTTGGCGATGGTGTAGAAAGTATCCCCCTGCGCCACCGTGTACTCCGAAGGCGCCCCCTCCAACACGGGTCGCTCCACCGCCGGCGGTGTGACGGCCAAGGGGCCTGGCAACGGTCCTGGCCCGGGTGGTGCGGTCACCATCCCTGGCGGCAAAGCGGTGTCCGCCACCCCCACCGGAGGCAGCAGGTTCGTCTCCACCACGGGCGGCAGATTCGTATCAAAGGTCGGAAGTAAGGGCGACAGCTCCGGAAACGCAGGCGGCGGTTGCTCCCGTTTGCACCCCTGCACAATCAGGGCCGCCACAATGGCCAAAACGTGCACAGCCAAAACACAGAAGAACGCGGTCCGCACGCGAGACCGGCTCTCCTGTCGTTGTCCCAACAACGAACCCTGCGGAAGCAACGGATTGTCACTGCTCATAGTCCATCAGGCGCTGAGCGCCTCCCGAGTTTCGTGAGGGCTGGTTCCTCCTGCTGCATGCCGGTCGCCCCTCACGCCGACCCATGCCCATCCCTGCCACTGCCGGAGCGGGTCGCCCAACCCGCCCGCGCCTCCCCGTCGGCCGTCCTCCAGGCCGCCGCCCAGGAAGTCTCCCAAAGAGCCAACCGTGTTGCTGGGCAATTCGAATGAGACCGAAGCTCGAACAACCGGCCGGGCCGCACCCGTTCCCGCTTCCGGAAACCGGCGCGTCACTTCAGTTCCAGCTTCTAACACCGCCACCCCACCGGCGCAAGCGACAACGTGACCGTGAAGTGGACCCTGCCCGGGTCTACCCCCCATCGCCACCTTTTGCTTCGATCCCCCAGGATTCATCGCAACTTCAGCGTTGCCAAAGCCAATACGGCAAACAACACGCCCAAGATGTAAAAACGCGTCACCACCTGGCTCTCGTACCAACCCAGCTTCTCGAAATGATGATGCAGCGGCGCCATTAGGAAGACACGCCGCCCGGTCCCCGTCCGAAGCCGCGTGTACCGAAAGTACATCCGCTGAATCAACACCGATAACGCCTCCAGTACGAATACCCCGCCCGCAATCACCAGCAGAAACGGCTGATGAATCAACACCGCCACCACACCCAGCCCCCCACCCAACGCCAGCGAACCCGTATCCCCCATGAACACCTGGGCCGGATGACAGTTGTACCACAAAAACCCCAGGCCGGCCCCGATCATGGCCGCGCAAAAGACCGTCAGTTCCCCCGCCCCCGGTACATGGGGAATGAACAAATACGCGGCGGCCACGGCATGCCCCGTCAAATACGTGCACACCAGAAACACAAACGCCGTAATGACCGTGCACCCGATCGCCAACCCGTCCAACCCGTCGGTCAGATTCACCGCGTTCGAACTGCCCACCACCGCCAAAACCGTGATCAGCAACCCCAGCCACCCCGCCCCCGTCCACAACGGATACTTGTAAAACGGCACCATAATTTCCGTGATCAGCCGGCTTGTCCCGGGTGTCCACCAGAGGTACAAGCCCACAAACAGGCCCAGCAGCGTTTGCACCACCAGCTTCACCCGCGCTGAGGTGCCCCGGCTGTTCTGCTGCGTTATCTTGGCAAAGTCGTCGTAGAACCCCAACCCGCACAGCACCAGCACACACAATAGCGTCAGACACACCAGCGGGTTCCACACCGCCCACAACAGCGTACTGAGCACCATGACCGGGACCAGCAACAACCCTCCCATCGTGGGTGTGCCCTTCTTGCTCAGGAGCCGCGCGCGCAAATCGCCCGCCTCCTCTGCCCGATCGCGGTATTCCTGCCCAAACTTCAGCGTCTTTAACCAGGCAATGACCCTCGGGCCCAGCCACCAGCTCAACCCCAGCGCGGTCAATGCCGCCCCGCCACTGCGCACCGTGATGTACCGAAACAAACGCAAAAACGAGAGGCGATCGGCCCAAATCGTACCCTCGACCATTTCGCCGATGAACTGACACAGATAGTAAATCATGTCGCCCGCGCCTCATCGAGCCGCAGTGCCTCCACCACCTGTTCCAGGCGCATCCGCCGCGAGGCCTTGATCAGCACCGCGTCCCCGGGCCGTAGAAACTGACGCAGCGCACCGGCCACCGACTCCGGCTGCGCCAGCTCCAAGACCCGCACCAGTCCTTGTGCCCGTGCCGCCGAGGCCATGACCCCCGCCCACGCGCCCACGGCAAACAGCTGCTCCACACCCAACGCCGCAGCCAACTGACCCACCTCGGCATGCGCCGCCTCGGCATGCGGCCCCAGCTCGGCCATTTCCCCAAGCACCGCCACCCGCCGTCCGGCACACGGCAACCGGCAGAACGTCTCCAACGCCGCTCGCATCGAGTCCGGATTGGCATTGTAACAGTCGTCCAGCACCCAGACCCCGTGGACTTGAAAACTCTCCATCCGGTGCGGCGCGGGCGCGCACTGCGCCAGGCCGCGTTGGATTTGCTCAGCCTCCAGGCCCAAGTGCGCTCCCATCGCCAGCGCAAGCAGCGCATTGCGAGCCTGATGAGCCCCCACCAGCCGGATCTCATACAGGCCCCGCAGCGCCGGATCCGGCCCCTCCACGTGAAACGCCGTCCCCG
>Ga0209017_10002500_pt1 | contig 11750 bp, 5 predicted proteins | sample YNPBryunderm2012_FD_185812 | JGI IMG/M metagenome (GOLD analysis project Ga0209017, IMG submission 185812) | Anoxygenic and chlorotrophic microbial mat microbial communities from Yellowstone National Park, USA - YNP Bryant MS undermat 2012... ... | reverse complement strand
CGTGATGAATTTGGCCATGCCAGATTAGACCGCCCCGACCGGTATTTTGTTCACCCTCCGGGTGAACCTTTTACCCTGGTCGGTAAGGATTCAGGTGCACAGTCCGACCGACTACGAGTTTTCCGGCGGTGGCTGGACGGGACCCATGTCGTTGATCAAGGCCGGCACGGGCACTCTGACCCTGGCCAACACCAATGCTTACACCGGCCCCACCGAGGTATCGGAGGGCGCCCTGCTCATCCACGGGGCGCTACTGGCCAGTGCGGTACGGGTCCGTCCCGGGGTGTGGTTGAACAGCCGGCTGGGCGGCACGGGCCTGGTGGGCGGAGGAGCGGTATTGGGACGCGGCTGCATCCTAGATCCCGGCGCCGGAGGCGGGGCGGCCGGGGTGTTGACCTTCTCGAACCGCCTGGAGCTGCAGAATGCGCGGCTGTGGTTCGATCTGTCGTCGGATCCCACGGGAACCGCGCGTCCCAGTGATCGAGTGGTGGTGTGGGGGTCAATTAGTTTGTCCGGCACCAACCGTGTGGAGCTGCGCTTGCTTGAGGGCCAGCTCGGCCCCGGGCTTTACCCGCTGATCGAATACACCGGCGGCGTGACAGGAGGACTGGCCAATCTGGAGTTGGTCAATCCTCCGCGGCCGGGGCTCGTACTGACCCAGGCTGCAGGAATGTTCGGGTTGTTGGTACCGGACCCGTTGCCGGCGGGAGGACGTTGGTTGGTCTGGCGCGGTGCAGGCGCGCAATGGGACACGGGCGTCAGTCTTCACTGGCTCGAGAACGGTCAACCCACGGTCTTCGTGCAGGGGGACCGCGTGCGCTTCGATGACACCGGGGCCACTGTTACCGAGGTGATTTTGAACGGCCTGCTGCAGCCCGGTCTGGTGCTGGTGGACGCAGCGGCCCACTACCGCTTCACCGGCCCCGGAAGCCTTGCCGGGACCAACATGCTCATCAAGGGTGGGACCGGCACGCTCACCTTGCTGACCACCAACACGTTCACCGGCGGGATAGTGCTGAGTAACGGCGTGTTGGCGTTGAGCGGACCGGCTCCGGGCAGTGTGACCGCCAACCAGTTCGCGCCCGGTGCCGGGCCCGTCACGTTTTACGGGGGGACGCTTCAGCTCTATGGATACGGCTTGAGCGACAACACCAGCACGTACGGATCTCTCACCAACCGTTTAGTAGTGCCAGCAGGGCAGACCGGCATCATCCGCACCGGCCCCCGCCAAACCCTGGCCAGCCAGGTCCTGGGCGGAGGCACGTTGCAATTATACGTGGATTACGTGCGGGGCGAAGTCACCGGAGATTGGACGGCCTTCACGGGGCGCCTGCTGGTCCGCGCCACCCCCGGTACACCCACTTCTTCCGCCTACGACGATTTCCGCGTTGGCACGCCAACCGGTTTCCCCCAGGCACGGGTTCACCTGGGGGCGGGGGTTGCCATGTACAGTCGGGCACCAGCCGGCAGCGTGATTCCCCTCGGCGAACTGTCTGCCGAGGAAGGAGCGGTCCTGTTGGCAGGCGGCGGGTCCGGGCTGGGCGCCCAAAACGCGGTGACGTGGCGCGTGGGGGCGCTGAACACTTCGGCCACCAACGCCGCTCGCATGAGCGGCAATACCGGGCTGATCAAGGAAGGGCTGGGGACCTGGACGCTGACCGGCTCCAACAACTACACGGGACCCACCACGATCAATGCGGGCACCTTGGTCATATCCGGGAATCAACGGGCTGCCACAGGTGCGGTCACGGTGGCGACCACGGCCACTTTGGCGGGAACTGGCGTGGTTGGCGGCGCCACGGTGGTGCGGGGAAGCCTACAGGTGGGCGGAGTCGAGCCGGGAATCCTGACCTTTGCCAGCGATCTGACCTTGGAAAGCAGTGCGGTGACCTTGCTCAAAGTGGCCGGACCATCCCCGGCCCATGATCGTCTGCGCGTGGAAGGCACCTGCCGGCTGGACGGCCGGCTTCGCGTATTGGCGGTGACGCCCGAGCCCTTCGAGGCCGGGCAGCGCTTTGCCCTGATCCAGGCCACGCGCATCCAGGGTGGGTTCGAATCCTACGAACTGCCGACCTTGGAAGAGGGATTGGGCTGGCGCACAGAACGGCTGGCCACGGACGGAACCCTCTGGGTGGTGCGCACCACACCACCCCAGCTGGGGATCGTACAACGTTCCAGAGATAGACTCGTGCTGCGGGCCGAGCAGGGGACACCGGGTTGGGCCGTCCGCGTGTTGCGAAGCCCGGAACTGACGCGGCCGCTATCGGGCTGGACCGCTGTGGCCGAGGGCGTGTTCGACGCTGCCGGCACCTTCGAGTTCATCGTGCCGGTACATCCGACCGATTCTGCGGCCTTCTATTGCTTGGAAGTTCCCTGAACCGCTGACAATAGCCCCCTCATGCGCAACCCCAGCCTTCACCAACCCTGCAAGCCGGCTCCTGAGGACCGGGCGAGTCCCCAACCGCGGGCCATCCTGACCGCCCGTCCAACGGTGCGACTGCGGCCTGCAGCAGGCCAGGGCGCCGCAAGCCAGTCCACCGGGGATTCCATGATCACGACCTTTCACAACCAATGAACCTCGCAGCCGCATTCCTCAGGTGGAGCGCAGGTTTGATTCTGTTGGCCCTGGCACTGGCCACAAGTGCCAACCAGACCGCACGCAGTCTGGCCAGCCCTCCAGGGTTCTGGGCCTGGGCACAGCGTCCTCCACTGGGCTGGAACAGTCGGGACTGCTTCGGCACCACAGTGACCGAAGCTCAGGTCCGGGCCCAGGCCGACGTCATGGCAGCACAGCTAAGGTCTTACGGTTGGGAATACATCGTCGTGGACATCCAGTGGTACAAGCCCGGGGCGCACGGCCAGGCCTACCGCCAGGGCGCAGAATTAACCATGGACGAATGGGGCCGGTTGTGGCCCGCAACCAACCGGTTTCCCTCTTCCGTCCATGGCGCCGGGTTCAAACCCTTGGCGGAGTACGTCCACGCCAAAGGCCTGAAGTTCGGCCTGCATTCGATGCGCGGAATCCCGCGCCAAGCGGTGCATCGGAACACCCCGATCAAGGGAACCCCCTATCGCGCCCGTGACATCGCAAACACCAACAGCCTTTGCCCCTGGAACCCCGACATGTACGGCGTCAATCCCGCCCATCCCGCAGCCCAAGCCTGGTACGATTCGGTGTTCGAGCTGCTGGCCCGGTGGGGCGTGGATTATGTGAAGGTGGACGACATCAGCCGACCCTACCATGAGCACGAAGGTGAGATTGAACTGATCCGGCGGGCGATCGACCGATGCGGCTGCCCCATGGTGCTGAGCCTCTCCCCGGGCGAGACCCCGCTGAGCGCGGGCGACCACGCGCTCCGGCATGCAAATTTGTGGCGCATCAGCGAGGATTTCCAGGATCACTGGCCCGCGCTCTGGGAGCAGTTCCGACGGCTGCATCAGTGGACCCCGTTTCGGGGCCCCGGCCACTGGCCGGACGCCGACATGCTCCCGTTGGGCGTGCTGGAGTCGGGCCGTCGGAGCACCCGATTCACCCGGGACGAACAACTCACCCTGATGACTCTGTGGTGCATCGCGCGCTCTCCGCTGATCTTTGGGGGCGATCTCACACGCTTGGACGCTTGGACCTTGTCCCTGCTGACCAACCGCGAGGTGCTGGCAGTAAACCAGTTCAGCACCGGAAATCGGCAACTGTTCCGACACAGAGACCGCATCGCCTGGGTGGCCGAAGACCCGACCGCGGCCGATCGCTACCTGGCCCTGTTTCATGCGCCTCCGCCGGCGCAACTGCATCCCCACCAAGCCCCTTGGCAAAGTTCCTTGAGCAGCCCACATACCGCCGGCCAGCGCGTGGCAGTGGATGAGCCCCTGCCCGAGCCGACCCCGGGCCCGGTGGGGATCGACCTGGCCGAGCTCGGTTTCCACGGGCCGGTGCGCGTCCGGGATTTGTGGGCACAACGGGACATGGGACAGTTCGAGGGCCGGTTCGGAGTGCAGCTGCCCCCGCATGCCGCCGGTCTTTACCGTTTGTCGCCGGTGCTGCGAAGAGCCGAAAGCCCGCACGGCTCTGCGGGGCTGCTGCGCGCCTCTTCTCGGCTCCGCACGCCCACTCCGCCACCTCCAGCCCTGTCAGGCGAACGGCTCGATCGTGGACTGGTCGCGTTCCTCCTCACCAATGGCCAAACCTACGTGAGCTGGCGTCTGTTGCTGACCGACCCACCGGCCGTGCGATTTCTCCTGGAACGAAGCCCGGACGGAAAACACCCATGGGAACTTTGCACCCCCGAACCGCTATCGGACCGCTGCAATTTCCTGGATCGCCACAGTCAGGGACGCCCGTGGTTCTACCGTGTGCGAGCAGTGGCCCCGGAGGGGTCGACACAGCACTCGGCCCCCGTACGAGCCGAGCCGGTGGAAGGGCCCACAGCTTTTCGCCGCATCCGACTGCAGGGGAATTATCGCTTCGACAAGGTCGGTATCGCCGATCTGGACGGAGATGGGGCGCTGGACTTCGTGATCAAACAACCGCACCAGATCAGCGATCCCGGCGTGTGGCGGCCCAGCGAGGACACCTTCAAGCTCGAGGCCTATCGCAGCGACGGCACCTTTCTGTGGCGACGCGACCTGGGCTGGAACATCGAACAGGGCGTCTGGTGGTCCCCCATGGTGGTGTACGACCTGGACGGCGACGGACGGGCCGAGGTCGCGGTCAAAACCGCGCCCACGGACGTGGATTACCGCGATGCAACCGGACGAGTCACCCGCGGACCGGAATGGTGTTCCATCCTGGAAGGACGCACCGGCCGTGAACTGGCCCGCGTGGATTGGCCGGAACGCGGCCAGATCACCGACTGGGGTGACCCCAACAACAATCGCGCCTCGCGTCATCTGATGGGGGTGGCCTACCTCGACGGTCGCCGCCCCAGCCTGCTCTTGATGCGCGGCACCTATACGAAAATGGTGGTCCATGCCTACAACTTCCATGACGGCGCCTTGGTGCCCGTATGGAAATGGTGCGGCGATGACGAACGACCCCCCGTCCGCGGCCAGGGCATGCACGGCGTACACACGGTCGACCTCGACGGCGACGGCTGCGATGAAATTGTGTTGGGTGCGGCGGTACTCCGGCCCACCGGACGCATTTTGTGGAACCTCGGCATGGGCCATCCCGACGCCGTGTACGTGTCAGACATCCTGCCCCACCGGCCCGGTCTGGAGATCCTTTACGGTTTCGAAACACGCCAACCCAGAAATGGCATTTGCCTGGTGGATGGACGTTCAGGCCAACTCCTCTGGGGCTGTGACCATCCCACCGACCACGTCCACAGTCAGGGCATGTTCGGCGACTTCGACCCCGACCATCCGGGACCCGAGTTTTACACCGGCGAGAAGTTCAAACCGGACCGTTGGACCTACGGTGCGCGGGACGGCCGGCTCTTGTCGCAGGAAGACCTTGGCAGCCTGGCCCCGTACGCCCTCTGGTGGGCGGACGGCTGGACACGCTGGATAGCCGTACGCGGGCGCATCGGCCCCTACCGTGGAAGCTCGCCGGACGCTTACGAAGGCCGCGTGGTCGCCGTGGGCGATATTCTAGGGGACTGGCGCGAGGAACTGGTGACCTGCTTGCCGGGCGAACTGCGGATCTACACCACTACCATCCCCACGGCCACGCGGCGCTTGTGCTGGTTGCATGATCGCGCCTATCGCACCGGGCTGGCACACGCGGCCATGGGTTATCTGTTCCCGCCCCAGCCCACCGGTACGCTGCTTCTCACCGGCCCCTGAACCGCGCCGTCACCAGCGCGGCTTTTCATTGCGGGCAAACCAATCCCGCAACAGTCGCTGTCGTTCCGTGGGGACAGGAGCCGGCTGCAAGTTGGCTCGGTCCTCGCCATGTTCGACGCTCCAGCCGTGCCATTCGCGAAAGGCATGGTAACTCCAGTCCCACCCCCAGGTCTCAAACAAGTCAATGAGGTCGCGCAGGTACCGCGCCGCGTTGCCCTTCGGGGCCCAGCGAATCGCACTGAACTCGCCCACGCAAATGTGGACGCCGTATCGCCGCTGAAATTCGCGGACCGGCTCGAGCACGGTGGCCAACCGGGCCTTGTCCCAATACCCTCCCCCAGTGAAGCCCGGGTAGCGCACCGGTTGCCCCTGCTCGTAGACCCCCTGATGCGTGAAGGCATGCGGCTCGTACATGTGCACGCTGTAAACCACATTCGACACCCCCAACGGCACGAAATCCACAAACCCCGCCGGGCCGCCCCAGCCGGAAGGTTCCACGATCAGGGTGCGAACCGGATCGACCGCGCGAATCGCCCGGGCCACCCGCTCAGCCAGGGCCGGCCAGTCCTCGCAGCCCTCCGCCACGAAATCTTCCACTGGTTCATTGACCAGATCGTACCCCCAAATCGCACGATGTCCGCGAAATCGACGCGCAATTCGTTCCCACACCTCCACGAGCTTGGCCTGCGCCCGAGGATCGGTAAACAACCCGTCTGTGGCTGCCACGTAGCCGCCGGCAATGGCACGCCCCCCCGGCGGCGAGTGCAGGTCCACTACTACATAAAGCCCGTACCGCTCACACCATGGCAGGGCCGCTTCCAGCTTTTTCAGTTCACCTTCCAGCCAAGAATCGTAGGTGTCCAGCGGCGGGCGCTCCCCGGGCGGCGCGTGCCGGACCAACTGCCAGCGAATCAGATTCGCATTCCAATCCCGGCCCAGCACCCGCAGTCCCTCAGGGTCGATGTTCGGACTCACCATCGTCCCCCGCAGCCGGGGCAATGAATGTCCTTTGTACGGCGCCGAAGCCGATTCTACTGCCACCGTTCGCGCACGCGCCGCAATTTCGAGGCGAATCTCGTCAAACCACACCCTGCCCGTGACTTCCTCCAAACCAAGCACTAGGCGAATTGCGGTCGTATCGGAAGGAATGCGCGCTGTGAAAGCCACCCGCCTCCAGTCGAAACTGCCCGTGTCGATCTCCGCCTGAGGCCACAACTGCCGGTCCGGCGTTTGAACCGCCAGCATGAACTTGATCCCGTTCCAGGGACGCGGCTTTGCGCTGACCGCTTCTGCACGGACCCAGGCGGTACCTCGGATCAGACAGCCGCGTACCGGTTCCACTGGCAAAGGCCGCGTGACCACGGCTGTCCCTCCGGCCCCCTCGGTCCCCCGCTCTATCGCCAGGGCACGGCCTCCGAGACGGTCCGGCCTCCAGGCCGTCGGTCCGCTCCATCCCCTTTCCGGTGCCTCTTCCTCGAACGTTGCCTGGAACCAAACGGAGGGCACGATCGACTCGGCAAAACCGGGCCTGTCGACTGCGAACGCCAGCCCACAGAGCGCCCCGCAGAGAATGATCAACCCCCGCTGCCTCCCCCCACCAGCCCCGCCAAGCGCGCGGTTATGTTCTTCCGGCCTGCGCCGGAGTGTGGTTTTGCCATTTCTCATGCCGGGTCAAGTCAACGGGGCGCCTTCGCATGTCCGCGTCGAGCTCCTCCGCCCAGGTTCCTTGTACGGGAGCGGCCCGCCGAAGCAACGGAATTCTGACGCTGAAGCCGAAGCCTGTCGACTCCAGCAAATCCCACGGACCCCCGCACCTCGCCGACACAATTCCGTTTGCCCGAACCTCGCACCCGGTCCACAGTAATGCGCACACCGCGTCCGAATGCAGAACCCACGTCCATCACAGTTCGCTACGGCGGTCGCCAGAAGCCCTGGCCGACCGAGACCGACGCTTTGTCGCCGCTACCGCCCAGGGCCCAGCGACATGGAACTCCAGACGCTCCCCGCCCCGTCAATAGCCAAAGCCGTACGGCCGGCCGACCACTTCCGGCGAGCGAGCCTCTGCAGGCGCATCCGATGTTCAGCCCCAACGATTCCACCACAGGCTTCCCCTTCGTCACAGGCCCCCGCTGTGTCCGGAATACAAACCTCGCTGGCCAGCTCTCCTCCCTTCCCTTGCCCATGTCTCTGGAAGAACTGAAACGCGCAGTCCTCATTGCCACGTTGCGGTCCACCCGGCTCTTCGGTGGCCTGGCCTCCGAGGACCTGGCTGAGGTGGCAGCCATCACCACCGTGAAACCACTGGCCAAAGGCGAGTATCTGTTCCGGCAAGGCCAGCCCGCACGCGGCTTCTACATCGTCCAGAAGGGTGCCATCAGCGTGCATCGCGTCACACCCGCCGGCAAGGAACAGGTCATCTGCGTGTTCCGCGCCGGGGAAAGCTTTGCCGAAGCTGCGCTGGTGTCGCCAGTGGGCTACCCAGCCGATGCTCGCGCTGTGGAATCTTCTCAGGTGCTGCTGGTGGACAAGGAAGGTTTTCTGGCGCTGTTGCAACGCCGGCCGGAACTGGGATTGCGGATGCTGGCCTCCATGAGCCTCCATTTGCGGACCCTGGTGCAGCAGTTGGAGGACCTGGCCCTCAAAGACGTGGAAACCCGGCTGGCCAATTGGCTCCTGAGACGGTGCCCACCCGAAACCGACCAACCGGTCACGTTCCAACTGGATGTCAGCAAGCGTGTGTTGGCCGCAGAACTGGGCACGGTCAGCGAAACTCTGTCGCGCACCTTCGCCCGGTTTCGACAACAACAGCTGGCCCTGGTCAAGGGGCGGTCCGTCACTGTCCCCAGCCCCGGCCGGCTGCGCCAATTGATTCAGCAACGGTTGGGAGATCCCGGCCCTTTGCCGGGCGCACTGGATCAGTCTCCGCCCCGCCTCAGCGCGCACAAGTCCCCAGAGCCGCCCTGTGCCCGCCGATGATCAGGCGCCCCGACGGCTGCCACCGACGCAACCGGAGGGCATTACCGATGACGAGCAGGTCCGACAACCCCATGGCCAACGCACATAAAACCGGGCTGAGAAATCCCAGCGCGGCCAGAGGAACGCCCAGCGCGTTGTAGAAGAACGCCCAAAACAGGTTCTGATAAATCGTCCGCAGGCTGGCCCGGGCCAGTCCTAAGGCCTCCGGCACCGCCCGCAGATCCGATCGCAACAGCACGATGTCTGCGGATTCCCGAGCAATGTCGGTCGCCCGTGCCACCGCAATGCCCAGGTCCGCTTGTTCCAACGCCGGTGCATCATTAATCCCGTCGCCCACAAAAGCTACGCGCTCACCCCGGTCTTGCAGGGCCCGCACCGCCTGAGCCTTGGCCTCGGGCGGCACTTCCGCCAACACCCGGGTCTGGTCCAAGCCCAGTTCTTGCGCCAGGGCCCGGGCCACCACGGCGCTGTCGCCTGTGACCATTCCCACCTGCAGCCCCATGCGGCGCAGCGCCGCCACCACCTCGGCCGCAGCCGGCTTGAGCGTGTCGCGCACAGCAAACAACGCCAGCAGACGGCCATCCCGCGCCAACCCCAGCACAGTGGCGGCCCGCCCGCCCCAGTCACGAAGAAAGGCCTCAGCCCGGGTGAGTGGAACCCCTTGCTGCTCCAACCAACGCAACGAGCCCAAGCGGACCTCGAATTCGGTCGAAGACACAGCGTCCGTCCTCACCGCCAAGCGCGCTTCCACTCCGGCACCGCGCACTTCCCGCCCTTGTTGCACAACCACCGACAGGCCCGATGCCCTCCCGGCCTTGTCCACGGTGGACGTTCCTCCAAGATCCGCCAGTCGAGCACGACAATAAGCCGCCACTGCATGACTCAGGGGATGGGCGGAAAGCTCAGCCACCGTCGTCGCCCAGAGCCACAGATCGGCCTCCGAGTCCTCCAAGGACTCCACCGCCACTACCTCGGGACGGCCCTGCGTCAACGTGCCGGTCTTGTCAAACAGGACCGTGGTCAGCCGACCCGCCTTTTCCAGAGCCACCCCGTCCCGAATCAGGAAGCCTCGTCGTGCAGCCACGTTGGCGGCTGCCATGATCGCCGCAGGCGTCGCCAGCCCCATCGCACACGGACAGGCCACGATCAAAACCGCCGCGGCAATCACAAAGGCCGCCGCTGTCCCCTCCGGCGGCGCCGCCGGCCACAGCCAAGGAGCCAGCGCGTCGTGCACCCGGCGGGCAGACTCCGGCCAGAGACCCCACCACATCCCAGCAGCCACCGCCACGCCAATTACCACGGGCACGAACACCGCACTGACGCGATCGCCCAATCGCTGGATGTCGGCCCGGCTCTGCTGGGCCCGTTGCACCGCTGCGATGATCTGGGCCAGCACCGTGGCGGCCCCCGTGGCCGTCACTCGCATCACCAGCCGTCCGTCCAACACCATCGTCCCAGCAAACAACCGCGCCCCGGGGCCTTTCTCTACCGGGACCGATTCTCCGGTCAGCATGGATTCGTCCAAAGCTGATTCCCCTTCCAGCACCTCCCCGTCCACCGGCACACGGTCCCCGGGCCTCAGCACCACGTAATCTCCAGCACGCAACGCGCTGACCGGCACGACCTCCTCCTGCGCCGTGGCAGCGCTACCCGCCCGCTCCCAGAGCGCGCCACGCAAACGCCGTGCCTCCGGCGGCTGCAACTCCAGGAGAGCTCGCAAGGTTTCGGCCGCCCGCGCACTCATCCGCGCCTCCAGCCAATGGCCAAGACTGATCAGCGTGATGATGGCCGCCGCTTCCATGAAATAGACGTGATGGCCTCGGCCCGTCCAAAGCACCCAGGCGCTGTAGCCAAAAGCCGTAGTCGAACCCAGCGCCACCAACGTGTCCATGTTGGCCATCCCAGCGCGTAATTGCCGCCAAGCCCCCCGGTAAAACGGCGCCCCGCAATACACCTGGACCACCCCTGCCAACACAAAGCCCAACCAGTGAAACCAACGTTCCATCCCCCAGGACAGCACCCACTCCCCCACCATTAACGGCACCGTTGCCGTCACGCCCACCCAAAGGTTCCAGTGCCAACGACGAACTCGCCGCTCTGACCTCTCCCCGACCTTTTCCTCCCAAAGCTCCGCCCCGTAGCCCACCCGGAGCAGGGCCGCCCTCAGAACTGCCGGCTCCACCCGCTGCCCCGCACGCCACCACACTTTGGCCCGCCCTGGGTCCAGCTCCACTCTCACCTGCTCGACCCCGGGCACGGACTGCAGCGTCTCGGTTACCTTGCGCACACAACCCTGGCAATTCATGCCGTGCACGGCCAGTACCGTGACCAGCCCGTCGGCAGCCCCGGCACGGACCGCAGAGTTTTCCTCGCTTGCAATCGGCTTCATCCGCTCCCAGTCTAGATCCTCGCCCCGCCAGGGGCCAATAACACCCTTAGCCACCCGAAAGGCCAGCTCGTCTCCCTTGGTCCCAAAACCGAAACTGCCCCCCGTTGGGATCACTGCTTCCTCGAAAGACGCTCCACCCCGCACCTCTCCGGCCGCTCCGATTCAATGCGCCAGCCACCCGCAGCAGCACCGCAGCCCACGGTCGAATCCCTCACCAGGCCTTCCGTCCGTGACCGCCCTTGGCCACCCGACCCCAGCCCACCATCAGAACAGGCACGTGGATCAACAGACGGGGATCCGCAGCGGAACAAGGAACCGAGCGAAGAAACCAAAAAAGAAACTTGGTGCCCGCGACAGGATTTGAACCTGTACGGTGTTACCCACTAGAACCTGAATCTAGCGCGTCTGCCAATTCCGCCACGCGGGCACCCCGAATGGCACCGCAATATATAGCCCCGCCACCCCCGTCTGGCAAGACCCCCTGAAACACCAGCCGCCAAACCCCATGGCCAATTCACGAAGGGGTTTGGAGGCTGGGTTGGCGGGCCTGAAGGCAGCGGAACGCATAGCGACAATGCTCGGCCTTCATGACACCAAAAAA
>Ga0209017_10002498_pt1 | contig 11763 bp, 15 predicted proteins | sample YNPBryunderm2012_FD_185812 | JGI IMG/M metagenome (GOLD analysis project Ga0209017, IMG submission 185812) | Anoxygenic and chlorotrophic microbial mat microbial communities from Yellowstone National Park, USA - YNP Bryant MS undermat 2012... ... | reverse complement strand
AGAGGCCCTGAGCCGGGTGGGGGAGGAGCGGGGGCTTCCCGTCCACTTCTTCCACGGCCGGGGCACCTCCACCGCCCGGGGGGGCGGCCCCGCGGGCCGGGCCATCGCCAGCCTCCCCCCAAGGAGCGTGGGCCGCCGCCTCCGCCTCACGGAGCAGGGGGAGGCCCTGGCGGACCGCTACGGCCACCCCGATCTGGCCGTGCGCCACCTGGAGCAGCTCCTCTTCCACTTCGCCCAGGCCGCCTTGGGGGACGGGGTGGAGCCCAGGCCCCACTGGCGGGAAGCTCTGGCTTGGGCGGGGGAGAGGAGCATGGCCCACTACCGGGCCCTCCTGGCGGAAGAGGGCTTTTTCCCTTTCTTTGAGGCCCTCACCCCCATCCGGGAGATCGGGGAGCTCCCCATCGCCAGCCGCCCCGTCTACCGCCACGGCCGGGTGCGGGACATCGGGGACCTCCGGGCCATCCCCTGGGTCATGGCCTGGACCCAGGTGCGCCTCCTCCTGCCGGGCTGGTACGGCCTCTCCACCTTGGAAGGGCTTCCTTTGGAGCTTCTAAGGGAGATGTACCGGGGCTGGCCCTTCTTCGCCACCACCCTGGAGAGCGCCGCCATGGCCCTGGCCAAGGCGGACCTGGGGGTGGCCCGGCTCTATTTGCGCCTGGTGCCCGAGGCCCTCCACCCCCTCTTTCACCGGATCGCCGAGGAGTACCTCCGCACCCAGGCCCTCCTGGAGGCCATCTTTCAGGCCCCCCTCCTCCACAACCAAAGGACCTTGGAGCGCCAGATCGCCCTGCGAAACCCTTACGTGGACCCCATCAACATCGTGCAGGTGGAGCTCCTAAGGCGCTACCGCGCCCCTGGGGGGCGGGAGGACGAGGCCTTGAGGAAGGCCCTGCTCCTCTCCATCCTGGGGGTGGCGGCGGGCCTCAGGAACGCGGGGTAATACCACCCCATGCTGGCTTGCGCCAGCATGGGGGCCCGAAGGAAACAGGAAGCAAGGGTATAAGATGGGGTCCATGGAGCTTTTGGGCCACCACCAGGACCAGCGGGTGGGGGTGTTCGTGGACACCCAGAACCTCTACCACTCCGCCCGGGACTACTACGAGCGGAACGTCAACTTTGAAAGCCTCCTCCGCTTCGCCGTGGGGGGGAGGCGCCTGGTCCGGGCCACGGCCTACGTGGTGGAGAAGGAGGGGGACACCTCGGCCTGGCCCTTCATCTACAAGCTTTCCACCATCGGCTACCGGGTGCGGCGCATGTACCTGACGGTGAAGGAGACCGGGGAGGGCGGAAGGCCCATCTACGAGGGCAACTGGGACATGGGCATCGCCGCCGACATGGTGCGCCTCATGCCCTACCTGGACGTGGTGGTCCTGGGGAGCGGGGACGGGGACTTCGTGGAGATCCTCGAGGTCCTCATGGAAAGGGGCATCCGGGTGGAGGTCATCGCCTTCCGGGAGACCACGGCCCAGAGGCTCATTGACGCCGTGGACCGCTTCGTCCACCTGCCCGAGATCCCCAACCCCTTCATGGAGCCCAAAAACACCGAGCGCTAGGCTATGGCAGGACTGGAAGCTTACGATTACCACCTTCCCCCGGAACGCATCGCCCAAGAGGGGGTGGAGCCCCGGGACCTGGCCCGGATGATGGTGGTCTACCGGGAAGGCCCCTTCCGGGTGGCGCACAAGAGGGTGCGGGACCTGCCGGAGTTCCTGCGCCCAGGGGACCTCCTGGTCTTCAACGAGAGCAAGGTGATCCCGGCCCGCCTCCTGGCCAGGAAGCCCACGGGGGGCAGGGTGGAGGTCCTTCTGGTGCGGGAAAGGGCCTTAGGCCTCTGGGAGGCCCTACTGGGCCCCGCCAGGAGGGCCCCGGTGGGGACGGAGCTTTCCTTCCTCTCCCCCAGGGATTGGCGCCCGGTCCCGGGCCTGAAGGCGGAGGTGGTGGGGGTGGAGGCGGACGGGGTGCGCCTCCTCCGCTTCCAGGGGGACCTCTCGGCCCACCTGGAGGAGGTGGGGGAGGTCCCCCTTCCCCCCTACATCAAGGCCCAGATTCCCCTGGAGCGCTACCAGACCGTCTACGCCAGGCGCCCGGGCTCCGTGGCCGCCCCCACCGCCGGGCTCCACTTCACCCCGAAGCTTCTGGAAAGACTTCGGGGAATGGGGGTGGAGCTCCACTTCCTGACCCTGCACGTGGGGCCTGGCACCTTCCGGCCGGTGAAGGGGGATCCGGAGAAGCACGCCATGCACGCCGAGCCCTACGAGATCCCCGAGGCCACCGCATTGGCGGTGAACCGGGCCAAGGCCGAGGGGAGGCGGGTCATCGCCGTGGGCACCACAGTGGTGCGGGCCCTGGAGAGCGCCTACCGGGAAGGGGAGGGGGTGGCGGCGGGGGCGGGGGAGACCCGGCTCTTCATCCGCCCCCCCTACGCCTTCAAGGTCATAGACGGCCTCTTCACCAACTTCCACCTGCCCAGGTCCACCCTCCTCATGCTGGTGGCGGCCTTTTTGGGCTACGAGCGCACCATGGCGGCCTACCGCCTGGCCGTGGAAGAGGGCTACCGCTTTTATTCCCTGGGCGACGCCATGCTGATCCTCTGAAGGAAGTCCAAGGCGGCCTCCTTGGGAAGGAGGGTGGGCCGCCTTTCCGGGGCGAACCAGGCCAGGAGGGCGGCCAGGTCCTCATCCGGGGTGTAATCTTTGGGGGCCAGGAGGACCTTGTGGTCCCCGTCCTCGAGGCGAAGCAGGCCCACCACCTCGCCCTCTGCCTCGCCCAGGGGGTGGGGAGGTCCCAGGAGCACGGCGTCCACCTCCTCCCCGTCGGCAGGGTTCAGGAGGCCCGGGATGAGGCCGTAGTTGACCGGGGCGGGCCGGTCCTCGCCCACCGGGACGAGCCTTCCCTCCTTCCAGGCGTGCCGGAGGGGGCTTCCCTTGGTCCACTCCACGATCATCCGGAGGCGCATGGCTAAATGCCCAGGATCAGCCGGGCCACGCTCAGGTAGATGAGGAGGCCGATCACATCGGAGAGGGTGGCGATGAGGGGGTTGGAGACCAGGGCCGGGTCCACGCCGAGCCGCCTCAGGGCCATGGGGAGCGTGGAGCCCACCAGGTTGGCGAAAAGGACCAGGAGGAAAAGGGACAGGCCCACCACGGGGATGAGGGGGCCATAGCCGTCCAGCCCCACCTTGATGAGGAGGACAGAGGCCAGGGTGAGGCCTAAAAGGCTTCCCACCACGGTTTCCTTGAATAGGACCCGCCGCCAGTCCCTGAGGTCCAGGTCCCGGGTGGCCAGGGCCCGGATGATGAGGGTGGCGGACTGGTTGCCCGTGTTCCCCCCGGTGCCTATGAGGACGGGCACGTAAAAGGCCAGGGCGGTCACCGCTTCTAAGACGCTCTCAAACCCCTGGAGGATGGAACTCGTCACCATTCCCGTGAGGATCAGGATGATGAGCCAGCGCACCCGGGCCAGCCAGAGCTGGAGCGGCGAGGCCTGGCTGTAGACCAGGTCAGGCACGTCCACGGCGGCCAGCTTGTGGATGTCCTCGGTGGCCTCCTCTTCCAGGACGTCCAGGACGTCGTCCACGGTGACGATGCCCACCAGGCGGCCTTCCTCGTCCACCACAGGGAGCACGGTGAAGTCGTAGTCGGCCATGAGGCGGGCCACCTCCTCCTGGTCCGTGTCGGTGCGGACGTAGACCACCTTGGGGTTCATGATCTCCGCCACCTTGGTCCTGGGGTCGGCCACGATCAGGTCCCTCAGGGAAAGCACGCCGATGAGGCGGCCCTCCTCGTCCACCACGTAGAGGTAGTAGATGGTCTCGGCGTCGGGGGCGGCCCGGCGCAGGAAGCGGAGGACGTCCTCCACGGTCATGGAGGCCCGCACGGCCACGTACTCCGGGGTCATGAGGCCGCCGGCCTCGTCTTCCTCGTACTGGGTGAGCTCCTCCACCTCGGCCCGGGTTTCGGGGTCCAGGGCCTCCTTGAGCTTCCTGGCCAGGGCAGGGTCCTCCTCCTCCACCGCCTGAAGGGCATCGGCCAGGTCGTCCAGGGAGAGCTCCTCTAAGAGCTCCTGGACCCGCCAAGGGGGGAGGGTCTTCAGGTACTCGGCCTGGTCCTCGGGGGGGAGGTTGGCGAAGACCTCGGCCGCCTTCTCCTTGGGGAGGAGGGTGAGGAGGACGTAGCGGTGCTCCCCGTTGAGGTCGTCCCAGATGAGGAGGAGGTCCTGGGGATGGGCCTCTTCCAGAAGCCGCTTCAGGCTGAGGGTGTCGCCCTCTTCTAGGGCCTTCAGGATGGGGGAAAGGTTCTTTTCCATGGGCGGCCTCCTTTCTCGCCGAAGGCCGCCCGGAGGCGGCCTTCAGGGCCTGGGACTCGAGGGCAGAGCCTCGCGCATACCTCTCCTAAGCTAAGGGCAGGGCCTTTTCCCGTCAACCCGGCCCGCTAGAAATGTGCGAAAAATTGAGGTTGACACGCTCAAGGGGGGTGCCCTATCCTGAAGCCCGGCCCTTGGGGCCAGGAGGGGCATGTTCCAACAGCTTTCGGCGCGACTGCAAGAGGCCATCGGCCGCCTTAGGGGGCGGGGCCGGATCACCGAGGAGGACCTGAAGGCCACCCTCAGGGAGATCCGCCGGGCCCTCATGGACGCCGACGTCAACCTGGAGGTGGCCCGGGACTTCGTGGAGCGGGTGCGGGAGGAGGCCTTGGGGAAGCAGGTTCTGGAGAGCCTCACCCCCGCCGAGGTGATCCTGGCCACCGTCTACGAGGCCCTCAAGGAGGCCCTGGGGGGCGAGGCCAGGCTCCCTGTCCTCAAGGACAGGAACCTCTGGTTCCTGGTGGGCCTCCAGGGCTCCGGCAAGACCACCACCGCCGCCAAGCTGGCCCTCTACTACAAGGGCAAGGGGAGGAGGCCCCTCTTGGTGGCCGCCGACACCCAGAGGCCCGCCGCCAGGGAGCAACTAAGGCTTCTGGGCGAGAAGGTGGGCGTGCCCGTGCTGGAGGTGATGGACGGCGAGCCCCCAGAGTCCATCCGCCGCCGCGTGGAGGAGAGGGCCCGCCTCGAGGCCCGGGACCTGGTCCTGGTGGACACCGCCGGCCGTCTGCAGATAGACGAGCCCCTTATGGCCGAGCTGGCCCAGCTCAAAGGGGTGCTGCGCCCTGATGAGGTCCTCCTGGTCCTGGACGCCATGACCGGGCAGGAGGCCCTGGCCGTGGCCCAGGCTTTTGAGGGGAAGGTGGGGGTTACGGGCCTCGTCCTCACCAAGCTGGACGGGGATGCCCGGGGCGGGTCGGCCCTTTCCGCCCGGCACGTCACGGGGAAGCCCATCTACTTCGCCGGAGTTTCCGAGAAGCCCGAGGGTCTGGAGCCTTTTTACCCTGACCGCCTGGCGAGCCGCATCCTGGGCATGGGGGATGTGGCCACCCTGGCGGAAAAGGTGCGGGCGGCGGGGCTGGAGGCGGAGGTGCCCAAGTCCGCCAAGGAGCTTTCCCTGGAGGACTTCCTCAAGCAGATGCAGAACCTCAAGCGCCTGGGCCCCTTCTCCGAGATCCTGGGCCTTCTGCCCGGGGTTCCCCAGGGGCTTAAGGTGGACGAGAAGGCCCTAAAGCGCTTGGAGGCCATCGTCCTCTCCATGACCCCCGAGGAGCGCAAAGACCCCCGCATCCTAAACGGCTCCCGGCGTAAGCGCATCGCCAAGGGAAGCGGGACCTCGGTCCAGGAGGTCAACCGCTTCATCAAGGCTTTTGAGGAGATGAAGGCCCTAATGAAGTCCCTGGAGAAGAAGAAGGGCCGGGGACTCATGGGAATGTTCAGGAGGTAAAGGAGAAATGGTCAAGATCAGGCTTTCTCGGTTCGGCTCCAAGCACAACCCCCACTACCGCATCGTGGTCACCGATGTCCGCAGGAAGCGGGACGGGGCCTACATTGAGAAGATCGGCTACTACGACCCCCGTAAGACCACTCCGGACTGGCTCAAGGTGGACGTGGAGCGGGCCAAGTACTGGCTCTCCGTGGGAGCCCAGCCCACGGACACCGCCCGGAGGCTCCTCCGCCAGGCGGGGGTCTTCCGGCAGGAGACCCAGGGGGCCTAAAGGAGCGCCGTCCGCGCCCGGGGCATCCCCGGGCGCTTTTCCTTTACCATGAAAGCCATGAAGGACCTGGTGGAGTATTTGGCCAAGAGCGTGGTGGACCACCCAGAGGCGGTCCGGGTCCAGGAAAGGCGCGGGCGGGAAGGGCCCGTTTACCTGGTGGAGGTGGCCCCCGAGGACAAGGGGCGCCTCATCGGCAAGGGCGGGAAGGTCATTGAGTCCATCCGCACCCTGGTGCGGGCCTACGCCAAGCGCAAGGTGGGCGTGGAGGTGCGGTGATGGCGGGGCGTCTGGTGGAGATCGGCCGTTTCGGCGCCCCCTACGCCCTGGCGGGCGGGCTGAAGTTCCGGGGGGAGCCGGTGGTGGCCCACCTGAAGCGGGTCTACGTGGAGGGGCACGGATGGCGGGTGGTGGAGGACCTCTACCAGGTGGGCGAGGACCTGGTGGTGCACCTGGCCGGGGTTTCCAGCCGCGAGCTGGCCGAGGTCCTGGTGGGCCTTCGGGTCTACACGGACGTGGCCGACCTTCCCCCCTTGGAGGAGGGGCGGTACTACTACTTCTCCCTCATCGGCCTTCCCGTCTACGTGGAGGGGCAGAAGGTGGGGGAGGTGGCCGACATCCTGGACGCCGGGGCCCAGGACGTGCTGGTGATCCGGGGGGTGGGGGAGAGGCTCAGGGACCGGGCCGAGCGCCTGGTGCCCCTCCAGGCCCCTTACGTGCGGGTGGAGGCGGAGGGCATCCACGTGGAGCCCATTCCCGGCCTCTTTGACTAGATGCGCTACACCTTTATCACCCTTTTCTCCCAGCTCATCCGGCCCTGGCTGGAGGAGTCCCTCATCGCCAAGGCCCAGGAGCGGGGGCTTTTGGAGGTGGGGGTGGTGGACCTCCGGGCCTTCGGCCTGGGGCGGCACCGCACCGTGGACGATACCCCCTATGGCGGCGGGGCGGGGATGGTCATCCGGGCGGACGTGGCTGTGACGGCTATAGAGTCCGCTCTTCCCGCGGACGAGGTCATCCTCCTCTCCCCGGCGGGAAGGCCCTTTACCCAGGAGGTGGCCGAGGAGCTTGCCGCGAAGTCCCACCTGGTCCTCCTTTGCGGGCGGTACGAAGGGTTTGACGCCCGGGTGGAGGCCTTCGTGACCCGGACCCTCTCCCTCGGGGACTACGTGCTCATGGGGGGGGAGGTGGCGGCCCTGGCGGTCCTGGAGGCCACGGCCCGCCTGATCCCGGGGGTGATCGGGGACCCCGTGAGCCACAGGGAGGACTCCTTCGTGCGGGGCCTTCTGGACTACCCCCACTACACCAGGCCCCCTGAGTTCCGGGGGCTTGGGGTTCCGGAGGTGCTCCTTTCCGGGAACCACCAGGCCGTGGCCCGCTTTCGCCGCCAGGAGGCCCTGAAGCGCACCCTGGAGCTTAGGCCTGACCTCCTCTTGCGGGCCAGGATCGGGGCCCTCGAGGCCCAGTGGCTTGCGGAAATGGACCGGGAAGGCTAGACTGGAGGCTGTTGCCCACGAACCCTTCAGGGTTCCTCTGGGATGGGAGGCATAGGATGAACCGAGGAGCGCTTCTGAAGGTGGTGGAATCCCGCTACGCCCGCACGGACCTGCCCGAGTTTCGCCCGGGGGACACGGTGCGGGTGGCCTACCGGGTGAAGGAAGGTAACCGCACCCGCATCCAGAACTTTGAGGGCATCGTCATCAAGATTCGGCGGAACGGCTACAACTCCAGCTTCACCGTGCGCAAGGTGAGCTACGGGGTGGGGGTGGAGCGCATTTTCCCCTTCAACTCCCCCCTCATAGAGAAGGTGGAGATCGTGCAGCGGGGCCGCGCCCGCCGGGCCAAGCTCTACTTCATCCGCGAGCTTTCCGAGCGGGAGATCCGCCGCAAGCTCCGGGCCGACCGGAAGCGGATCGGCCAGGACCAGGAGCGGGCCAAGGCCGCCAAGGAGGCCCAGGCCGGGGCTGCCCCCTCGGGCGAGGTCCAGGAGTAGGCCGTTTTTTCCATGGGGCGGGGCTTTCTCGCCCCCTTTTCACTTGAGGAAGCCCAGGCTCCGGGCCCTTTCCAGGGCCTCCACCCGGTTTTTGGCCTCCAGCTTGGCGTAGAGGTTTTCCAGGTGGTCCTTGACGGTGTCGGGGGAAACGCCTATGGCGCGGGCTATCTCCTTTGCGGAAAGCCCTCGGGCCAGGAGCTTCAGCACCGCCTCTTCCCTGGGGGTGAAGCTGGGGAGGTCGGGGGGGAGGAGGCGCTCTTCGCCCGCAAGCACCCGGACGAGCCGCCTCTTGAGCTCAGGGGCGGATACCTCCTTGGAGAAGTAAGCGTCCGCCCCCGCCAAGGCCGCCTCCCGGAGGAGGGCGGGCTCCTGGTAGGTGGTGAGGAAGGCGATGAGCCCCTTATAGCCTGCTTCCCTGAGCTTCCTGGTACAGGTCAGGCCGTCCATGCGGGGTAGGCGCAGGTCCAGGAGGACCGCTTCCGGGGTGAGGGCCAGGGTCTTGGCCAAGGCCTCCTCCCCATCCCCCGCCTCCGCCACCACCGTGAGGCCCTGGGCCTCGAGGCCCGCCTTCAGCCCCAGGCGGAAAAGGGGGTGGTCATCGGCGATGAGGACCCGCATCGCCTTTTAGGTTACCCTCTTCCTGTGAAAAACCCGCAAAAGACCTATACTCAAGGCATGCCCTTGACCTTGAACACCCTGGCTGAGCTCTCCGGCCTGGCCTCGGAGCACGTGCTTCGCGAGGAGGTGGAGGAGACGGGCGTGGCCCAGGAGACCATCCTGGAGAGGATGGCTGAGCGCCTGGCGGTCATGCGGGACTCCATCCAAAGGGGCCTGGCCTCCGAGGCCCCCAGTGTGGCGGGCATGGTGGGAAAGAACGCCAAGACCCTGTGGGAAGCCCCCGATCCCCTAAAGGACCCTCTCCTCAAGCGGGTCCAGGCCTACGCCATGGCGGTGAACGAGGAGAACGCCCGCATGGGTCGCATTGTGGCCGCGCCCACGGCGGGGAGCGCCGGCACCCTCCCCGGGGCCCTTTTGGGGGTGGCGGACCATCTTTCCATCCCCGAGGAGCGCCTGCTCATGCCCATGGTCCTGGCGGCGGGCGTGGCCAAGATGATCAACCGGGTCATCCACATCGCCGGGGCCAGCGGGGGCTGCCAGGCGGAGATCGGTTCCAGCGCCGCCATGGCCGCTGCCGCCGTGACCGAGCTCCTGGGGGGAAGCCCCGAGGCCTCGGCCCACGCCGCCGCTTTGGCCCTGCAGAACACCCTGGGCCTGGTCTGCGACCCCGTGGGGGGGTTTGTGGAGGTGCCCTGCGTCATGCGCAACGGCTTCTACGCCGTCCACGCCGTGAGCGCCGCCTCCATGGCCCTGGCGGGGATCAGGAGCGTCATCCCCCCGGACGAGGTGGTCCTGGCCATGGCGGGGATCGGCCGCCTCCTACCCCTGGAACTCAAGGAAACCGGCCTTGGGGGCCTGGCGGACACCCCCACGGGGCGAAGGCTGGCGGAAGAGGCCCTGAAGCGGAAAGGCCCCTAGCCCTCCTCCCCCTTGGCGATGGGCACCCCCACCAGGTTCCCCCACTCCGTCCAGGAGCCGTCGTAGTTCTTCACGCGGGGGTAGCCCAGGAGGTACTTGAGGACGAACCAGGAGTGGCTGGAGCGCTCGGCGATGCGGCAGTAGACCACGATGTCCTTGTCCGGGGTCACGCCCAGGGGCTCGTAGAGGGCCTTGAGCTCCTCGGCGCTTTTGAAGGTGCCGTCCGGGTTCACCGCCTTGGCCCAGGGGATGTTCCTGGCCCCGGGGATGTGGCCGGCGCGGAGCGCCCCCTCCTGGGGGTAGTTGGGCATGTGGGTGAGCTCCCCACGGTACTCCTCGGGGCTCCGCACGTCCACCAGGGCCCCCTTGCCCTCCTTGACCTTCAGGATGTGCTCCAGCACGTCGTCCCGGTAGGCGCGGATGGACTCGTCCCGGTAGGGAACCTGGTAGCGGCCCGGGGGGTAAGCGGGGACCTCGGTGGTGAGGGGTCGGCCCTCCTCCAGCCACTTCTGCCTTCCCCCGTTCATGAGGCGCACGTCGGCGTGGCCGTTGTACTTGAAGAACCAGAAGGCGTAGGCCGCCCACCAGTTGTTCTTGTCGCCGTAGAGGACCACGGTGGTGTCGTTGGAGATGCCGAGCCTTTCCATGAGCCTGGCGAACCCCTCCTCGTCAATGAAGTCCCGCACCACCGGGTCCCAGAAGTCCCGCTGCCAGTCAATCTTCTGGGCCCCGGGGATGTGGCCGGTGTCGTAGAGGAGGATGTCCTCGTCCACCTCCAGGATGCGGAGCGAAGGGTCCTCGAGGTGCTCCGCTACCCAGGCCGTGCTCACCAGTACCTCTGGATGGGCGTAGCTCATGGTCCACACCTCCGGGCCTCAATATACCCATGAGTGTAGAGATGGCAAGGAAGCGCCGTCACATTTGGCAAGGGGTCCTTGTGTGGGAGGGGGGTTTTTGGTATAAAGGCCTCTGGGGAGTAGCCGCCCCCAAAAGGGGGCCAGCCGACCGTCAGTACGGGACTTCCCCGGTCGGCTGGGGCGCTAAAAGGCGCATGGCCAGACCACCTAAACGGGTGGCCTTGGGTTTTCTGCTACTCCTCAAGGAGGGAACCATGGACGTGACCTTTCTGCTGATGATCGCCGTCTTTGTGGCCAGCCTCTTCATCCAGTGGGGGCTTCAGGCCACCTTTGCTCGCCACAGCCGGGTGGCCAACAGCCGGGGCCTCACGGGGGCCGAAGTCGCGCGGGCCATCCTGGACGCCCATGGGCTCACCCACGTGCGGGTGGAGCCCGTGCCCGGGGCCCTCACCGACCACTACGACCCCCAGGCCAAGGCCGTGCGTCTTTCCGAGCCCAACTATGCCTCTCCCAGCCTGGCGGCTCTGGCCGTGGCCGCCCACGAGGTGGGGCACGCCGTTCAGGACGCCCAGGGCTACGCCTGGCTTCGGGTGCGGGCCAACCTCTGGCCTGTGGCCAGCATTGGGAGCACCTGGGGACCCATCCTGGTTCTCGCCGGTCTGTTCTTGGGGGCCCTGGGTCTGGCCAAGCTGGGCCTTTATCTGTACCTGGCGGTGGCCTTCTTCCAGCTCGTCACCCTGCCCGTGGAGTTTGACGCCTCCAGGAGGGCCATGGAGTTCCTGCGGCGCATGGGCTTCCTCACGAGCCGGGAGGTGGGCCCCGCCCGCCAGGTCCTCCAGTGGGCGGCCCTGACCTACGTGGCGGCTCTGGCCTCCTCCCTGACCACCATCCTTTACTACGCCAGCCTCCTCGGCCTCTTTGGCAGGCGGGAGGAGTAGATGCCCCTTCTCCTTTGCCCCAGTTGCGGGGCGGGCATGCGGGAGGTGGAGCGCCGGGGGGTGCTCTTGGACATCTGCCCCCAGTGCGGTGGGGTGTGGCTGGACAAGGGGGAGCTGGAGAAGCTCCTCGGCCAGGCCCGGGAGGTGGAGCGCCATTACGAGGAGGAGCGCGAGGCCTACTACCGCAAGGAGGGGAAGCCCTACAAGAAAAAGAAGGGCTTCATGGACCTCTTTGACATCTTTGACTAGGCCCAAGAAGGTGAAACCGCCCCCAGGAAGACCCTGGGGGCGGTCCTTTTGCCTTTACTCCGCCTTCTTGAGGCGCAGGTACCAGCGGCGGTACTCCGTGTACTGGTCCTTCCTGGCCT
>Ga0209017_10002490_pt1 | contig 11812 bp, 9 predicted proteins | sample YNPBryunderm2012_FD_185812 | JGI IMG/M metagenome (GOLD analysis project Ga0209017, IMG submission 185812) | Anoxygenic and chlorotrophic microbial mat microbial communities from Yellowstone National Park, USA - YNP Bryant MS undermat 2012... ... | reverse complement strand
AGAAGTCTCGCCTGGAGAAGTCTCGCCTGGAAGCACTTGAACCTGCGGAAAGCTTTCGGTGGTGCGACATCAGCATGTTCCTCGCGGTGGGAAGACGAACAAGACCTGTCAAGGCAGTATTATTGCGCCGATTGAGCGGTCTGGGCAAGCCTTCGTGTGCGCCGCCATGCCCAGCGCAACCAGAGCAACAATGGACAGAAAACAATAGCCAAAAGCACGACCCAGGGCGCAGCGGCAACAGCGGCGATCGACAGCCGGCGGCCGGTCAGGAGCATCGCATTGATCGACTGCTCCCAGGCACGCCGCACCTCGGTGCCGTAGCTGGGGGCTTCGGGAGGCTGGTAGCCCTTTATTTCCTCTACACGGATGGTGATGGTAGTCATCGCAGTCAGGTCGTCGAGCATCCGCAGGCGGCCTTCGAGCTGTTCGATTTCGCCGCGGACGCGCGACACCTCGCGTTCCACATTTAGTATCTCGCTGAGTTTGCCGGTGGCGTCTTCGAGCAATTTGATCAGCCGCTTTTCCTCGGTTTTCTTGTTTCGCAGTCGGGCTTCGATGTCGTAGTATTCTTCGGTGACCTCCCGGGAGTCGGAGACGATCCTCCGCACCTCGCCCAGCCCGCGCACCGCCGCCATGAAAGCATCGTATTGATCGACGGGAATGCGCACGGTCCACTCTCCGCTGCGCGGGGTGCTGGCAGCGCCGGAGATGTTCGAGCGTGCCACGTAGCCGCCATGCTTGCGCACAAGCTGCTCGATTTCAGCGGGCGTTTGCTCGAAGGATTCCACCACTAGTTCTACCGTGGCGGTGTAGATGATTTTGCGCTGCAATGCCCCGAGATTTGGCGGCCGCTGAGGGCCCGCGCCAGTGTAAGCCCCCTCGGCCGGGGCCTCGGCTTTTTCCGCCGCTGCCTCGCCCATGCTGCGCGCGTAGCGGGGCTCTGCGTCCACAGATGCTTCTCGCACGACCTCTACTCCGCAGCCCACTGTCGCCGCCACAAACAGCATCAGGCACGCCCACCAACTGTGCCGCCATGGGTACCGCATGGTTACCCCCTTTCACGCCTGCTGTGTTACTATCGGCTACTGTTGACATCCGCAACAGTTGCCGGGAGGGGCCGCCAGAAAAACGTTATATCCGGCGGTCAGTGCTTTTCGCGACGGCCAATAACTGTTGTCGGCGACCGCCGGCTCAGCGCGACTCTGATCGCAACTGCTGCTGCCAGCGGTGCAGCAGTTCCAAAGCCGCCAGCGGCGCGGTGCTGTCCAAATCCAGTTTGCGGATTTCTTCCAACACCGGGTGCTCCTCCGGCCCGAAAAGCGAGAGCTGAACCATGGCGGCGGTGGGCCGCTTGCGGGCAATCTTTGGTCGCCCCTGGTTATCGTAATGTTCCTGCTCCAGTTGTGCCAGTATTTCTCGGGCGCGGTGAATAACTTCGCGCGGCACACCGGCCAGTCGGGCCACGTGGATGCCGTAGCTCTTGTCGGCCGCGCCATCGACGATCTTGTGCAAGAACACCAGTTCGTCTTGCCATTCGCGCACCGCCACGTTGAGGTTCTTGACGCCTTCGAGCGACTTGTGCAAGTCGGTAAGCTCGTGGTAGTGCGTGGCGAAAAGCGTGCGGCAGCCGATGTGCTCGTGCAGGTACTCCACGATCGCCCAGGCCAGCGATATGCCGTCGTAGGTGCTCGTGCCGCGGCCGATCTCGTCGAGGATTACCAGGCTTTGCGCAGTGGCGGTGTGCAGGATGCGGGCCGTCTCGGTCATCTCGACCATGAAGGTGCTTTGCCCGCGAGAAAGTTCGTCGCTGGCGCCGATGCGAGCGAAAATGCGGTCGACCACGCCGATAGTGGCCTGTTTGGCGGGCACGAAGCTGCCGATCTGCGCCATCAGCACGATCAGCGCCGCCTGGCGAATGTACGTGCTCTTGCCGGCCATGTTCGGCCCGGTGATGACCATTATCGTGCCGTGCTGGCCGCCGCAGCGGATGTCGTTGGGCACGAAGGTGCCCTGCGGCTCCAGGACTTCCAGCACCGGGTGGCGGCTGTCGATGATCTCCAGCACCGGCTCGGAAACCATCTTCGGACGGCAATAGCGCTGGCGGCGGGCAAGCTCGGCCAGTCCGGCCAGCACATCCAGCTCGGCCAGCGCCGCGGCCACTTGCGTCAAGCGGGTGCGCTGGGCGGCTACGGCATCGCGCAGCTCGACGAACAATTCGTACTCCAGTTCCTTCGCCCGCTGGTCGGCCGTCAGCACACGCTCTTCGTACTGCTTCAGTTCGGGGGTGATGTAACGTTCGGCGTTCTTGAGCGTCTGCTTGCGAATGTAATCCGCCGGCACCTTTTCCCGATGCGTATTGGTGACCTCGATGTAATACCCGAACACCTGGTTGTAACCCACCTTCAGCGTAGCAATGCCAGTGCGCTGGATTTGCTGGGCCTGATAGCTGGCGATCCACTGTTTGCCGCCGCGGGCCAGTTGGCGCAGCTCGTCCAGCGTCTGGTGGTAGCCGTCGCGGATGAAGCCTCCCTCGCGGCTTTGCAGCGGACAGTCGTCTTCCAGCGCCGCTTCGAGGCGGGCGCGCAGCTCGGCGCACAAGTCGATCTGCGTTTCCAAACGAGCCAGCAACTGGCTCCGCCGCGCAGCCAGCTTGGCCTTGATGGCCGGCAACTGGGCCAGCGTCCGCGCAAGGAAACTCAGGTCACGCGGGGTGGCCCGGCCTGTGGTCACCCTCGCCACCAGCCGCTGGAGATCGTACACCCTTCGCAAAGCCTCGCGCAGGTCGAAGCACAGTCGGGTTTCCTCGACCAGTTCGGCGACTGCCTCGTGGCGCTGGGATATCTGGGTGATATCGGTAAGCGGGTTGGCCACCCAGTCGGCCAGCAACCGAGCACCCATCGCACCGACCGTGCAGTCGAGCACCCACAGCAGCGAACCTTCGCGGCGGTGTTCGCGGATGGTGTGCGTAAGCTCCAGTCCCCGACGGCTGGCCTGGTCGATCTGTAGCGTCCCGGCAACGCTGTAGGGAATCAGCCGGTCGATATGCTCCAGCGAGCTTTTTTGGGTTTCGGTCAGATAATCCAGGATCGCCCCGGCGGCCCGGATCGCCTGCACGTCGGCCGGCTGGTCGCCGAAGCCGAAGCCTTCCAATCCCGTGGTGTGGAAGTGCTTGGCTAGCAGCTTCTGCGCCGATTGATGGGCAAACGCCCAGGCTGGCCGACAGGTAATCATCATCCCGCCTGGCGGGGCAGCAGCGCTGTTGCCCGAAGGTCCACTGCCGAAAGCTCTTTCGCCCGCAGGCGTCGTTGCCGGTTGCCCCAGTGCCGCCCGCTTGAACGAGTGGACCAACGGATCGTCCTCGGCCAGTAGCAGTTCGGCCGGAGCGATTCGGGCGATCTGGTCGGGCAGTTGTGAGGCTGGAAATGCCCCGGCCATGAACCGGCCCGTCGATAGCTCCACCCAGGCCAGTCCGGCCAGATCGCCGCTTACGGCCGCGGCCAGGTAGTTGGACTCTCGCGGGTCGAGTATTCCCTCTTCGGTTACCGTGCCGGGGGTAACGATCCGCGTCACCTCGCGGCGAACCAGTCCTTTTGCCAGCTTCGGGTCTTCGACCTGTTCGCAGACGGCGGCACGAAAACCGGCGGCGATGATCTTCGCCAGGTAGCTTTCCAACTGATGATGCGGAAAGCCGGCCATGGGCACCGCGTCGGCCCCTTTTTCGCGGCTGGTCAGGGCCAGTCCCAGCGTGCGGGCGGCCAGTTTGGCATCCTCGTAGAACAGCTCGTAGAAGTCGCCCATGCGGAACAGCAGCAGGGCGTCCGGACAGGCCCGCTTGGCTTCCATGTACTGGCGCATCATGGGAGTATCGACCATGACTACTATGCTATCAAAGGGCCAGCACAGCGGAACAGGCGGTCGCAGGGGGCTTCGATACCGGCAACGTCCAACACAAGGGAAGGCCGGCCGAGCCGACGGTAGGCGGTGGGGAAAAATCGGCGCCTGATCTGCACTGCTGGACAAGTCAGCACTGGCACCGTATCCGAGAAGCCAGCCATTAGTGGTACCGTGTTCGACAAGCCAGCGATGGCACCTTCTCTGACCATCCAGCAATGCCCCGGGGGGCGCAAGTACTTGCGTCGCCCTATGCCTGTGGGAAAGCGCTTCTCTTTCGATGAGCCGGCACACACGTTGAAGGGGGCGAGCTTGGAGTGCTACACTGACGACTGGAATTTGTGACAAGTAACACAAGTTAAGTAATGCCGATGGGGGATTAATAGCTGGTGCCTGAGATTTCGAGGTTCCTAGGGATTGTGATTGCCATGTACTACAACGATCACTGGCCGCCACATTTCCACGCGCGGTACGGAACCTACGAGATCACGGTTAGGATTGCTGATGGGGTGGTGCAGGGATACTTTCCGCGACGTGCGCTAGCTCTGGTGATGGAGTGGTACAATTTACACCGGGGCGAGTTGCTGGAAGACTGGAACCTGGCCCAGCAGCGCAGGCCGCTGCGCCCCATCGACCCGTTGGAGTGAATGTCATGGTTCCCAAGCTCGAATCTGCACAGTATGTCGGCGGATATGTCATCCGTTTGAAGTTTGCCGACGGAACGGAAGGAAATGTAGACCTGAAGGACGAACTCTGGGGAGAGGTGTTCGAGCCGCTAAAGGACCCAGAGGCTTTCCGACAATTCCGGCTCGACCGGGAACTGAACACGATCACTTGGCCTTCAGGTGCAGACCTGGCCCCGGAGTTCCTGTACGAAAGGGCAGCTACCCGACAAGCCGATCCAGCGGGCCGCCCTGGTTCCGGCCGATGATCGCCGGGCGTGCTTCAGCTTTTGTCAAACTTGCCGCGCCAAGAAATGTCAATAGTTTCTTACCTTGTACCATGTGCGCGCGGTACGCACGTTTTGCAGGGCAACCTGGAGGCCACGCTTCGTCGTGGCCGTGGATCCAAAGCCGGCGGACGCGACGGAGCGCGTCCCTCCAGAGGAGGTTTGGTGGGCGGGTGCAAACAAGGGCCAGGCTCCGTCGTGGCGGCGCACCATGTCGCGGGTGGAGGGCCACGCTCCGTCGTGGCCGTGTGCCCAGTGCTACCGGACGCGACGGAGCGCGTCCCTCCAGCACTATTTGGTTGCGGCCGTAGGCCGCCTTAGGGAAACAACTGGTTGATCGCCTCCACGGTGCGGTCCACCAGCATCTGCCCGCCTTCCGGACTGATCAGCGTGCTTTCGATCACCGCGCTGTAGCCGCCGCCGGCCACTGCCTTGGCCGTCGCCAGATAGCCGCCCGGGCCAGTCAACTGCACTACGAAGGTCTGAAGTGCCTTGCTTCGGGCTTTGATCTGGATGCCGAAATCGACGAACAGCTCGAAGGGATTGGTAGCGATGGCCACATCGCCCAGCCGCAGCACGTGCACTTCCACCTTTTCGGCATTTTGGGTCTTTTGGCGCTCGTGGCGCTCGACGACCGACTGGTGCCATAGCATCCGCCGGTACTGGCTGGGGTCATTGGCAAGGGCCTCCACTTGGGCCTTGGCTTGGGCAAGCTCTTCTTCGGTGACTGGTCGAAGCGGCAACTGGAGCATCAAGACTCTGTGCGAAAAAGTCGGCTCGGAGAATGATTCTTTCCTGGCAACCTCGTAGGCGTCTTCGACCGCCAGGCTGATGCGCCGGGCCAATTCCTCCAGTGTGTCCGAGCCGCGCAGGCGCAGCATCCGCTGCTCGGCTTGTTTGCGGTACATCCAGTGCGGAGAGATGTCGCCGGAGGCCCCCGTCCAGGCCAGTACCAGCAGGTCCTGTCCGTAGCGACGGCGGAGGTTTTCGCGCACCGGATGCCAGAAATCGGCATGGATGGCCGAGCGGTTTTCGACCTCCTGCGAGGGACAGGCCACATTGACTACCAGTGCCAGCAGCTTCTCCTGTTTGTCGGTGAAGAACATCACTTCTACGCCGGGGTCGACGCCAGCCTCCAGGGCACGGAAGTCGGGCAGATCGGTCCCACCGTACATCACTGCCCGACCGTCGGCGTACACCGTTCGGCGATTCCAGCCCACCACGGCGTATCCCAAACCCCATCCCACTTTGCCGGGCCGCCGGCTGTGCCAGGCCTTGACTACGGTCTGGCTGAGCCGCTGGGTGAGAAAGTCCACATAATCGTTCACCTCCATCACGCCTTCTTCGACGATCTTGTACTTGCCATCGTTGACGACCGGCGCGGTGTGGGTGTGCGTGGCGCTGATGAAGATTTTCGCCGGGTCCAGCTCGGGTAGACGCTCTCGTACCAGCCGGCGCACTTCAGCCAGCACCGCCTCGGGAATCGACACCAGATCGCAGGAGATCATCACAGCTTGCTCGAGCGATTTATCCCCGTCGCGGGATTCGATCGCCAGGGCGGTGGCGGTAACGGGGGCTTCCACCTTCCGGGCGATGCGCACGTGGAACTGGCCCTCCAGCGCTACGGGACGATCGGGCGTGATGCTCACAGTAGCCCCGCCGACCCACAGCTCGGCTGCCAGAAGCAGGCCCGGGCGAGCCACTCCGGCCACAGTAACCAACGACCCTATCGCCACCAGTGCTGCCACGATCCAGCGAGCGATCCTGTAATTCACGGCACGACTCGTGCGAGAAAACGGTTGCTCGAAGTTCCCAAAGCGGCCTGCGGCCGCAACCGAACGGTGTTGATGGAGGGACGCGCTGCGGTCGCGTCCGTCGGCACTGGGCACACGGCCACGACGGAGCGTGGCCCTCCAGGTTGCCATGCAACACGCGCGCACCGCGCGCCGATTGCACGACATATCACACTAAACTCCACCAATACCAATACCCGATTGCGACTACGCCCGCTACAGGGCGCCATGCGGCAGCGGACTTGTTGGCTAACAAAGCCGACTTGTGGGCCAACAAAGCCGACAAACACAAAAACGCCCCGGCAGGTATGGAACCTCCGGGGCGGTGAAACACATCAGCGCCCTGCTCGGCTTGGCACCGTGCAAGTCTGTTAGTGGTAGTATTCTAAAGCTGGTCGGCAGCAACGGCCTGCGCGCGGGCGCAAAGCCCATGCGTCGGAGGCAGGAATCATTTCGCTACCGATGTGCCGATTATTTCGCCACCAATGCGCCGAACTGGGCTTGGACGAACTGTTGGTCGGCCAGGCTCAACTTGTCCAACGCCACCCGTACGTAGCGACCGTCGGCCCTTTGCAATCGGACAATATCGCCGTCGAGCACGGCCACGAATCGGGCTTCCACCGAGTATTGGCCGCTGATGTCGGTCCACAATCGTAGCGGATTGCTCTGACCTGAGGAGAACGGGTCGTCGATGGGTGGTTTCGGCTGCGGTTTGGCTGGGGGAGCCGGCTCGGCCGGTTTGTCTTCCGGTGCCGGCGCCGGCGGTTTCGGTTCCTCGGCCTTGGGCTGATCGGCCGGTTTGTCTTCCGGAGCGATTGCCGGTGGCTTCGGCTCCTCAGGTTTCGGCGGCTCTAGAGGCGGCTTTGGCTCCTCAGGCTTGGGTTGCTCTGCCGGCGGCATTGGCGGTTGAGGTTTCGGCTCTTCCGCCGGCGGTTTGGGCTGTTCGGGCTTGGGTTGTTCGGCCGGTTTGTCCTCCGGGGCCGGTGCCGGTGGTTTGGGTTCCTCCGTTTTCGGCGGCTCGGGTTTCGGCGGCTCCAGAGGCGGCTTTGGCTCTTCGGGCTTAGGCTCCTCGGGTTTTGGTGGTTCTACCGGTTTGGGTTCCTCGGGCTTTGGAGCGGGGGCCTCTTTCGGCTGCTCGGCCGGTTTTTCGGGCGGAACAGTCGGCTTTTCCGGTGCGGGCTTTTCGGCCGGCGCAGCAGGTTCGGCGGGCTTGGGTTCCTCCTTCGGCGGCGCGGGAGGTTGCTTGGGTTCTTCCTTCGGCGGTGCCGGCGGCTCAGGCTTTGGCGGCACCGGCGGAGCAACTTCTGGCTGCGGAGCGGGCTTCTCCTCCGCTGCCTTCGGAGCGGCCTGTTCCTCAGTAGCCGGCTGGCAAGCTGCCGGTGCACAATCGGCCGGCTGCCAACATCGCGGCAAGAAGCATCGCGGCACGCGGCACACCGATACACAGCATGGCTCGCAGATGGCCACTGGGCAGCACCGAGCGGCTCTGCGGCACGCCAAGTTGTTTAGTAGTCGGCACGCCCAGGCCGACTCGGCCGCCATCAACACAGCGGCCATCAGACATACCGAAACGACTAGCGTTCGTCTTGTCATGTTAGCTACCCTTTCCTGCTGGAATCACATCTGGAGAGCGTGCGATTTTTGCCATTGCCAAACACGATCGCCGTCAACCCGATCACAGGCGGTTGCTACAGAAAACTTTGGCCTGATCTGCCCACACGCCCTGATCGCAGGGGTTTACAACCCCGTATTGCCGCATCGCAACATAAAAATCTAGCGTAATTTGAACCAACTAGTATTGCAAATTGTGGCGGCGAGCTGCCTTTGCGACTTGCGGTTGGCCCGCAAACGCCAACCCGATACACACAGTGCATCCGCCAATGCCCCGACGGTGGGGTATCCACTACCATTGAACCGTCTTTTGCGCCATATTTGTCGTTTTTGGGGTGCGGCAAGTTCCCTTGCCGGGCTGCCGGTGGGCAACTTCCCGCTTCCAGCAGGCCGAACACCGAACCAACAGGCAAGGCTAATGAGTCCGATGCACGGCACTACAATTCTTACGGTCCGTCACAAAGGGACGGTGGCGATGGGCGGCGACGGCCAGGTTACCGTGGCCAACTCGATTATCAAGGGCGATGCGGTAAAGATTCGCCGCCTGATGGACGATCGGGTGCTGGCCGGTTTCGCCGGGGCTACGGCTGACGCCTTCGCACTGCTGGAGCGCTTCGAGGCCAAGCTGAAGGACCATCGGTCGAACATAGTCCGGGCGGCCATCGAACTGGCAAAAGAGTGGCGCACCGACCGCGTGCTGCGCCGCCTGGAGGCCATGCTGGCCGTGGCCGACGCCAGACACACCCTGCTGGTGACCGGAAACGGCGATGTGGTGCAGCCTACCGACGGCGTGCTGGGATTAGGCTCGGGCGGAAACTACGCCGTGGCCGCCGCCCGGGCGATGATCGCCCACAGCCAACTCGGCGCAGCGCAGATCGTCCGCCAGGCCCTGGAAATCGCCGCCGACATCGACGTGTACACCAACAAGCACATCATCGTGGAGGAAATAGCGTGCGAGAGTTGACCCCCCGGCAAATCGTCGCCGAGCTGAACCGGCACATCGTTTCGCAGGACGAGGCCAAGCGGGCGGTGGCCATCGCCATCCGCAACCGCTGGCGTCGTCAGCAACTGCCCGAAGATATGCGCCAGGAAGTTGCGCCCAAGAACATCATGATGATCGGGCCGACAGGGGTGGGAAAGACCGAGATCGCCCGCCGGCTGGCCAAGCTCACCGGCGCCCCGTTCATCAAGGTCGAGGCCACCAAGTACACCGAGGTCGGCTATTACGGTCGCGACGTGGAGAGCATGGTGCGAGACCTGGTCGAGAACGCCATCGGGCTGGTTCGCGCACAGGAGCGCGAAGCGGTAAAAGAGGAAGCCAACCGCCGTGTGGAACAGCGATTGCTGGACCTGCTGGTGCCTACTCCAAGCTCGTTCGAGGTGCGGGCCGGAGCCGATGATCCGGCGGAACGTGTCGCCCGCACCCGCGAAAAAATGCGCGCCATGCTCGCCGCCGGCAAACTGGAAGACCGCCGAGTGGAGCTGGTCATCGAACGCAAGGCGATGCCGGTGATGTTCACCGGCGTAGGTTTGGAACAGGTCGATGTAGACCTGCAAAGCATGTTCGAGAAGATTCTGCCCAAACAGACCGTACGCCAGGAACTGACCGTCGCCGAAGCGCGGCGGGTGATCTTCGAGCAGGAATGCGACGCCTTGATAAACCCGGAAAAAGTGCACGCCAAGGCCATCGAGCTGGCCGAGAATATGGGCATTATTTTTATCGACGAAATCGACAAGATCGTGGCCAGCGAGCACGTGCACGGGGCCGACGTCTCGCGCCAGGGAGTACAGCGCGACCTGCTGCCTATCGTCGAGGGCACCACCGTGCAAACCCGGTACGGCTACGTCAGAACAGATCACATCTTGTTCATTGCCGCCGGTGCGTTTCATCGGGCCAAGCCCAGCGACCTGATGCCCGAGTTGCAGGGGCGTTTCCCCATCCGCGTGGAGTTCAAGGACCTTTCGCGCGAGGATTTTGTGCGCATTCTGACGGAGCCTAAGAACGCACTGACCAAGCAGTATCAGGCCCTGCTGGAGACTGAAGGAGTGGAAGTGGTCTTCCTGCCCGATGCGATCGAAGCCCTGGCCGATTTCGCATACCAGGTGAACCAAACCACGCAGAATATCGGCGCCCGGCGGCTGTACACGATCATGGAACGAGTGCTGGAGGAACTTTCGTTCGAGGCCCCGGACATGGGCGGGGGCCGGGTAGAAATCGGCGCGGCCTATGTGCGGCAGCGACTGGCCGACGTGGCCCAAGACGAAGACCTCAGCAAGTTCATACTGTAAGCAAGCCCCAAGGGCGCAGCCTGGCAAGGCCGAGCGTGCCATGAAAGCGATGTTGCTGCGGAAAGTTGCTCCAATCGAGTCCTCGCCGCTGGAACTGAGCGAGCTGCCCTTGCCCGAACCCCGTCAGGGTCAACTGCGGATAAAGGTCCGCGCCTGCGCCATCTGCCGGACCGATCTGCACGTGATCGAAGGCGATCTGCCCGCCAAAAAGCTGCCCATAATTCCCGGTCATCAGATCGTCGGCACGGTGGATGCCATTGGGCCGCCGGGGTCACAAACTGCGCCGGAAGACTGGCAGCCGGGTCAACGTGCCGGAGTGGCCTGGCTGCGCTCCACCTGCGGGCAGTGCGTGTTCTGCCAGGCAGGGCAAGAGAACCTCTGCGAGCAGGCCGAGTTCACAGGCTATCACGCCGACGGCGGTTACGCCCAGTACGCGCTCGTGCCTGCCCAGTTCGCGTATGCCATTCCCGATTGCTTCAGCGATGTCGAAGCGGCGCCGCTGCTGTGTGCGGGGATCATCGGGTACCGGGCGCTGGAACGTGCGCGTGTGCCAGCAGGGGGGAAGCTGGCCTTGTATGGGTTCGGGTCGTCGGCCCACGTGGTGATCCAAATCGCCCTTGCCCGCGGCTGCCAGGTGTATGTCGTTTCCCGGGCCGAGCAACATCAACAGCTTGCCCGGCAGATGGGTGCTGCCTGGGTGGGCGCTTCGGCGGCGGAGATGCCCGCAGCAGTCGATAGCGCCATCATCTTCGCACCTGCCGGCGAGCTGGTGCCGGCCGCCCTGGAAAGACTGCGAAAAGGGGGCACGCTGGCCCTGGCCGGGATCTACATGAGCCAGTGGCCCCCGTTGGATTATCAGCGCCACGTCTTTTTCGAGCGCGACATCCGCTCGGTGACCTGTAATACCCGCGACGACGGTCGGGCACTGCTGGCCGAAGCGGCGCGGATCGGCATCCGCCCGCACGTGACCACTTATCCCCTTGCCGAGGCCAACCGTGCCCTACAAGACCTGAAGGCTGACCGCATCGCCGGAACAGGCGTACTGGTCGTCGAGTAAAGGCTTGCCAAGTCGCAGAGCTGGTCCCTTGCGGCGTAACTTGTGCGCGTTTTGGGCGCATGTTTTCGGGTCACCTGGAGGGCCACGCTCTGTCGTGGCCGTGTACTGTGTCGCAAGTGGAGGGCCACGCTCTGTCGTGGCCGTGTGCCCTGCCCTGACGGACGCGACGGAGCGCGTCCCTCCAACCCTGTGTGCCCAGTGCTAGCGGACGCGACCGCAGCG
>Ga0209017_10002489_pt1 | contig 11816 bp, 8 predicted proteins | sample YNPBryunderm2012_FD_185812 | JGI IMG/M metagenome (GOLD analysis project Ga0209017, IMG submission 185812) | Anoxygenic and chlorotrophic microbial mat microbial communities from Yellowstone National Park, USA - YNP Bryant MS undermat 2012... ... | reverse complement strand
CTCCTGTGGCGTCCTTCAATGAGGCCCCGGCACGAATGCCGGGGAAGAGGTGTTGTATTTGGTCAATCCTAACTGGAGTCCGATCCTTCAATGAGGCCCCGGCACGAATGCCGGGGAAGAGAGGGCTTCGATTGGCATGGCGCTTGCTTGCCGAAAGCCCTTCAATGAGGCCCCGGCACGAATGCCGGGGAAGAGGGCGCAATCTTGCATCCGGAGATTACGTTAGCATTACCCTTCAATGAGGCCCCGGCAGGAATGCCGGGGAAGAGCAATGGTGCCGTCCGACGAAGCCGACATTGGGTGGCCTTCAATGAGGCCCCGGCACGAATGCCGGGGAAGAGCCCGGGTCGATTTTGGTGGCCCGATTTACGAATGGTACACCTTCAATGAGGCCCCGGCACGAATGCCGGGGAAGAGGCGCCTTGCGCATGGAATCGTTCCGCAATCGGGCGCCCCCTTCAATGAGGCCCCGGCACGAATGCCGGGGAAGAGTGGTAGCCGTCCGCTAGCCAATAGCTGGTGCTGTCGTGCCTTCAATGAGGCCCCGGCACGAATGCCGGGGAAGAGAGACGTTCGGGCGGGGCTGGCGCAGGCGGGTCGAGCCTTCAATGAGGCCCCGGCACGAATGCCGGGGAAGAGCCGCACGAATTCTTTGGGTCGTGGCCTTTGGCTATTACCTTCAATGAGGCCCCGGCACGAATGCCGGGGAAGAGTGATCGATTGGCGCAAGCGGAAAGCGGCGGCAATCCCCTTCAATGAGGCCCCGGCACGAATGCCGGGGAAGAGGCGGTTCTCCGAATGTGTCGCCATCGTGCTGCGTCACCCTTCAATGAGGCCCCGGCACGAATGCCGGGGAAGAGCGTGGGACGAGCCGCCGCCATGGGTCTACGCTGAGCCCCTTCAATGAGGCCCCGGCACGAATGCCGGGGAAGAGAGGGCGACGTGTTTACAATTGCGGACGTGTATGACGTCCTTCAATGAGGCCCCGGCACGAATGCCGGGGAAGAGCTATCTGGCGCGGCTACCAGAGGACTTCAGCCCGACGCGCTACCCTTCAATGAGGCCCCGGCACGAATGCCGGGGAAGAGACGTAACGCGAACACTGGTATCTACACGCCGCCGAGCCTTCAATGAGGCCCCGGCACGAATGCCGGGGAAGAGGTCACGCTCAAGCCTGGACGATCCACGCATCGAGCCTTCAATGAGGCCCCGGCACGAATGCCGGGGAAGAGAAGATCGCGCACCCGCTTCAGTCCAGCAGCCTTGTTGCCCTTCAATGAGGCCCCGGCACGAATGCCGGGGAAGAGACCGCCGCCACCTTTGCAAACCACGCCAACGGGTTCCAGACCAGCCCGCGAGCGCTCCCAACCTCCAGCCCATCCCCACCAAACAGCGAGCATACATAGTCACCCGAACGCAAAATAACCCTCTGATCCAGCATGTCAAAGAACTCCGCGAGCACTGCCGCGACCCAAGGCGCCACCCGAGCGCTCGCAGCGCCTCGGCGCACTGATGATCAGCACCCCTTGGCCCACCTCACACGATGATCGGTGCCCGGGCAACCGGAACGAACGCCTTGCCAAGGCTCACCACCCGCGGCTTCACATCGTCGGCAGGCCCAAGGTCTAGGATCAGCACATGATTCTCCTCGTGCCTGATCACAGCGCTCACCGCCGCCTTCAGCTCGACAAGCCCGCGCCGTGACAGCCGCGCCTGGAACACCGAAAGCTGAAGCCACTCGCCGCGACCGTTCATCACCCGAAAGAGCCGGCGCCACCGGCGCGGGTCGCGCACGTCGTAGGCGATGACGAAGAGATGGTCGGTGCTCTGCATCCCGGGGCTCAGCGCGGCGTCACATGCGGCAGGTCGGGGATCTCGCCAGCGAGGTAGCGGCCCAACAGTCGTGCCTGCACCTCGAACAGCCTTCGGTACGAAACCCGGTAGCCGAACACAGGGTGGGTAATCTCCTGCTCGAGACGTCGTTCAAAAGCGGCAATGATCGCCTTGCGGCCTGCGGGCGTCAGCGCCACCGCGCCGGCGCGCTCGAGGAAGTCGCCCGGCCCAATCTCGCCGTTGTTGCAGGCGAGAAGCACCGCTGAGTCGGCCACGAGGGGCCGGAACGGCTCCATCATGTCGAGCGCAAGCGCCGGCCGCCCGTAGCGCGGCTGGTGATAGAAGCCTCGGTACGTGTCGAGCCCGACGGCGGAGAGCTGCACCGTCCAGGCGCGCGCCAGCATCGCGTAGGCGAAGGAGAGGAGCGCATTCACCGGGTCGGCGGGCGGCCTGCGGTTCCGCCCCTCGGCATCAAACCGCTCGCGGCCCGGAACGCCAGCCGCGAGACACCGCGCGAAGGCCGCGAAATAGCGTCGCGCCGCAAGGCCCTCGATGCCGAGAAGCGCGGACAGATCGCCCGCCCGCTCGGCCTGTTCGCGATCGCGGTCGAGCAGGGCGAGCACGGCATCGGGCGGCTCCTCGCCGCGCCAGTTGCGACGGATCAGGGTGCGGGCGTTGCGGATCTTCGCAGCCACGAGCCCCCGTGCGAATCGGAGGCAGAATTCGTCATCGAAGCTTCGCCGCCACTGGTGCAGGCGCAGTTCGACGTTGCGATGACCCACCCCAACGGTGTGGCCGAGGAACCAGCCGCCCGTGCTGTGCCAGCTCACCGGGATCTCGCGTCGCATCAGTTCGTGCAGGGCGGGCGTCGTCAGGGCGGCTTGGCCGAGGATGACGAGCTGCGACACCTCGGCGAGGCGCGCGCGGGCGATCGTTTCGCCCTCGACCGAGATCGTCAGCGTCTCTCCGTCCTTGGCGATGCGGGCGCGGTTGTCCTGCACGATCAGCGGCAAAGCCTCAGAGCGGGCGACGGCGAGCGGCCGCGGCTCGACCCGACCTTGGCGCAGCCAGGCGACCTCGTCGGGCATGCAGATTCCGACGAGCGAGCAGCGCGGACATTTCGGGCTGTCCTCGAGCGGCGGCGGGATACGCGCGGAGGCGGCCATCAGGCGCAGGCCGTTGACGGCGGACGCGACCGCCGCCGCGAGCTCCTCGTTCAGTCGCACCGTGACGCGCTCGCGGCTCTCGACGAAGTAGAGGATGCCTTCGTCGCAGGCATAGCCATGCTCGCGCAGAAGCAGGATCTGGACGCCGAGCTGCACGCGCTCGGGCAGATGGGCCGAAGTCGCGACATGCGGGCGGCGGCCGCGCTTGTAGTCGACCGGACGAACCGTTCCGCCCTCGCCCTCGACGAGATCGAGGGTCGCGATCACGCCGAGGCGTTCGGAGGAGAGGGTGACGGAGCGGGCGTGGATGCGGGCTTCGTCGTCGATGCCGTCCGCCTCGGGCAGGTCCCCGCCCGGGCGGGCGAGAGCGCGATGGGCGAAACGCCCCTCCACTGTGTCGGCGTTTTCCGCCCACTCGCCCTGCACCCATTCGAGATAGGCGAGCCGGGGGCAGTAGACGAACTCGTTGAGCATACGCGCGGGCAGGAGCGGCAGACCGGCCGCGGCGGCCTCCGGCACGGCGAGCGGCAGTTCGGGCTGCGGCAGGGGCTCGTTCACGGCGCGGCGGCGAACAGCCCCCCGCCGCGATGGGCGAGACGCCCGAGCAGGAGAGGGCCCTCGCGCGCGACCGGGAAGGTGAGCCGCAGCTCCGCCCTCAGCCCGCCGCGCGGCCCTTCGGAGGCGCGAAGCACCTCCACCTCGGGCTCGGGCCAGCCGCGGCGCCGGCACTCGGCGCGGCAGTCCTCGGCGAGCGCCTCGGCGGGGGAGAGGCGCTTGGCATGGCGTGTGGGGCTGTAGCTCGTGAGGCTTGCCCAGACACGGGAGGGGCCGAGCAGGGGGTCACCCTCCTCGATGGGCGACGCGGCAAGCCGAAGCAGGCCTGCTGGGCCGGCGCGCAGCTCGGCAAGATCGGCCATTGCCGCGTCGAGCCGCTCGAGATGGGCCCTCTCCTCGGCGGTTGCCTCCCGTCGCTCGAGCAGGTGCGGAGCAACGACCAGAAGCCGCCGCCGGGGCGGATCCACGGCGAAAGCGAGATGCCGGTGGGTGCCGTCGCGCAAGGGGGCGCCGTCCTCGCCATGACCGGAGAAGAAATCCGGCAGCGTCTCGCGGCCGAGCGTCTCCTGCACGCGCGCCATGGCGGCGCGTCGCAGCGCGCGGGCGAGCGTCTCGGGATCGGCCGTTTTGGCTAGCCCGTCGACGATCGCGAAGGCAAGAAGGCCCGGCACCTCGCGGATCGGCCGGAACAGGCCGAGGCCGAGCCAGCGCCCGTCCCCGAGCACAAGGGGGCCTCGTTGCGGCGTGGCGAAGCGGAGCTCGGCGTGAATGAGGCGCCCGGCGGGGAAGCGCGGCGGGCGGGCGAAGGCCTCGGCGCGCGCGCCGCGCCCTGAGAAAGGCTCGCGCTGCAGCCGGATCGCGACCGGATGGTCGCTGAGGCCGGCGTGACGCAGGGCCTGGCGCAGGGAGGCGGCGAGTGAGGCCTCGCGCGCGCGTCGCTCGCTGCCCGTGCGGCCACGTCGTTCGACGGCCGGCAACGCGACCGGGGTCACGCTGCGCCACAGCCGCGCCCCCGTTTCGGGGACGTAGTGGCGGAGCATCCGGTCAGCGGCTTCGGCGCGCACAAGGCGTGCGTTCCCGACCTGGAGGCTCGAGAAGGCCCAGTCGAGATCGTCGGCGCGGATCGGGCATTGCGGCGGGATCTCGAGCAGGAGGCGCCGGACGGCGTGATCGGCGTAGGTCGCGCCAATCGAGGGAAGCGGGATCAGGCGCGGCCGGCAGGGGATGTCGGCCGGGCCGGCGCCGCGGCCGACCAGCAGGCGCTCGATGGTCTCCGGCTGGGGATGGCCGTTTTTGATGAGACGCGTGGCGGCGGCATCGCGCGCCGCCTCGACGAGAGCGACGACCTCCTTAAGCGGCCACAGGCGGAAGCCGGAGGTGTGGCGCAGAACGTAGACGAGGTGCGTCGGCGGGCAGTCGTAGGGGACCTGGCGGGAGAGCGCCCTCGGTGGCTGGACGAAGAGGGTCTCCTTACCGGAACCGGGGCGTTGGAAGCGCCGGGCCTGTGCCCCGTGGCGGGCGAGGAGGGAGCTGAGCGAGCCCGCGGTGGGGCAGCGGAGCAGGGTGCCGCGGGGCGCGCTTTCGTCCGGGCGGTGGACCGGGCCTGGGTGGGCGGCAAGACGCGCCGCTGCCGTTTCGGCGTCGAGCCATTCCGCTGTAGCAAAGGCCATGTCGATGCCGCGGCCGAGCTGGTGCAGGCGTTCGGCGAGAGCGGGAAAGCGTTGCGGGTCGGGGGGCGGGTCAGGCGGGGTCCAGGCGTAGAGAAGCGGAATCGCCGGGTCGAACAGCCAGGGGCTGACCGTTTTCGCGGTGCGGATCTTGTCGATGCGGGCAAGGTCACCCTTCACCGCATCGAGGTCGTTGTTCGGCACGTAGAGCGAGACTGCTTGGCCGCGCCGGGACGGCGGCGAAGCGATCACAGGAGCAGGCCAGCTCTCCATGAGGCGCAGCGCCGCCTCGTCCTCGGCGCGGAGGGTCCCGCCGCGCGCGGATGCGGCGACCAGGGCCTGAAAGAGACGGAAGGGGGAGGGGGGCCAGTCCCCAGCGCCGTGGTAGCGCCCGTCGTGGAACCGGATGGCGAGGAGCAGGACGCGCGGCACGGTCAGCCCTCGTCGCCGTCGTCGCCTTCGGAAGCTGCGGACTTCCTGCTCGCGCCCTTCCGTCCGCCCCTGCCTGTCGTTGTACCTGCCTTCTGGTCAGCCACGTCACGGCGAGCGCGGTCGCTGCTGAACTCGACGGTGCGTGGTGGGGCGACGCCGAAGCCCTTGGCAGCGCTCTCGGCGAACGCGAGAACGAGCTGTTCCGGCAGCGCGACAGGCGTGCGCGCCCCGTCACGCCCGACGCTGACCCAGGCGGCGGGAGCTGCCGGATCAGGCGCCAGAAGGCAGCCCTGGCGCAGGAAACCGTCCTGGGGGGTGACAGCAGCGACGAGCGTGAGCCCGAGCACGTAGCGTCGAAGGGTCGGCCCATTCGGTAGGCCCTCGTTGAGGCGACGCAGCGCGACCAGGTTGACGGTGACGTCGCGGAAGATGCCGCCGCGCGCGAGGATGCCCCCCGGCGCCCTTCCCGCGGGAACGTGGACGAACCCCTTCTGAGCCAGCGGGCTCTTGGTGTTCCCTTCCGCCGTCTCGCGATCCTCTTCGGAGAAGACCTCAAGCGCGGCATAGTCGACGGGCGGGATGTAGACCGCCGAGCGCGTGAGCTCCTCGACCTGCCAGGCCCGGATCACGGAGTTGATCAGCCTGGGCACCTTCGACCCTCCGCCGCGCGAGTCCCAGACGCCGAACACGAGCGAGGTGGGCGCAAGGCGGGCGATCGGCTCGGCATCGCCGCGCAGCTGCAAGGCCTCGAAGGCGCTCCTGACCTCATCCGCAAGGGTGGAATTGCGGACGGCGGCATCCGCGAGGCGGTGGCCGATGTCGAGCAGCGAGACCGATTTCTCGTTGCCGAAGCGGATCGTGATCTGCGGCACGAGCGGCGCAAGCTCCGGGCGCTTGAACAGCGGCTCGATTCGGTTGGCCTGGGAGCCGACCGAGTCGATGGTCGCGACCTTCGTTCCGTCCGAGAGCGTGTCGATGTTGTAGCCGATGTCGGCGTAGGTGGGTGGGAAGATCACCCCGTCCTCGCCCTCCACGGGCAGGAGCTTCTGGCGCAGGTGCAGTGCGACCGGGCCGGAGGCGTCGTCGGCCCAGGCCTCGATCATCTCGCGCGTGACAGCAATCGGCTCGGTCATGGTGCTCTCTCCTCGAAGGCTTCCAGGATGCAGCGGGCTTGTCCTTCCTGCCCGGGCCAGCCAAGGCGCATGCGGAAGCGGCGCATCGCAAGCGGCAGGTCTGCCGCGCCGAGCGCGGCGCGCAGCAGCGCGGGCGGCAGGAGGCCGGCGGCGACGGCGTAGCGGTACTCGAGGTGGCTCAGCCGCTGCGGCCGCGCGTTCTGCAAGCCGATCACCGCCAGGACCTCGACGAGCGGAAAGCCCAGCATCGTGATCGCGCTGTGGTCGTTGGGGGAGAAGCCGACGTCGAGCGCGACGTAGTCGCGCCGCCAGTCGAGGCGGAAGCCGCTCGGGAGCCGCTCCGCGAGCCCGAAGGGATCGTCCGCGATCGCCTCGAGATCGTCCCGCAGCTTCGGGCGCACGGGCTCGAGCGCGCGCGTGAGAATAGCAACACCGGGCATGCCGCCGGCCCCGGCCCAGAGCTTGAACGGGTCGCGCCGCGTCGCGTCACCCCAGTGGTCGACGACGAGCCGCCGGCCCCGCGCCTCAAGCAGGGCGGGCAGGACATCGGTGCCGTCCGGGAACGGGAAAGGAAAGACCGGGCCCGGAACCTGCCTGATCCGGGCGTTCCATTTCGCCTCCCAGCCCGAGATCGAGAACGCCTCTGCCGGCTTGTCCTTCCTCGCGGGCTTCCCCCATCTCGCGATGTCGAAGGCCTCCGCGTCCGCAAGCCAGGCCGTCACGTCCGCCTCCGCAAGGAACGCGAGCACCTCCCGCACCGGGTTCTCCTCTCCCGCGGCGCGCAGGCGGAACACCACCCTTCCGGGGTCGGACCAGTCGAACCCGCCCTCGGTGTCGCCGACCAGCACCTCCGACGCCTCGAGCAAGCCGAGACAGGCGAACACCTGCCCGGGGTTGAACAGATCGACCGGGATCGACGCCTCCGCCATCAGCCCTGCTCCAGCTTCGCCGAGGCCGCCGCATCGGCGCAGCGCAACAGCGCCTCCCACCAGGCGAGGCCCCACGCGCCCCAGCGGCGCTCGAGCCGCGCGAAGCGGAGCGCCGCCTCCCGCGCAAGCGCCTCGGCACGGCTCGGCAGGAGGTCGGCGCTGCGCGTCTCGAGCGTCGGGCGGGCGCGGCCGTGATGCGCGGCGATCAGATGCAGCGCGAGATCGCGGAGATCGGGCGGCAGGGCCGCAAGCGCCGGATACTCCACCGCAGCGGCGAGCGAACCGAACTCGTGCCGGTATCCGTCGAGGAGCGCCTGGTCGACCCGCCGCGCCGCCGTCTTCGCATAAGGCCTGCCGTCCCTCGGCGCGCCGAAGGCCTCCTGCCAGCGCTCGGACGCCTTGCCGCAATCGTGAAGCCGGGCCGCGAGGCGGAGCATCCTTCGATACTTGGCCGGCAGCTCGAGGCGTTCGGCGATCGACGCGACCTCCGCCTCCACGGCCGACGCATGGTCAACGAGCGTCTGCGCCCTCCGCGCCAGGGCCTGGTCCGCCTTCTCGCGCTCTTCGGTCCACAGCCGCAGGACGCGCAGCGGCGCGCCCTCGTCGTCGCGCTCGAGAACGAAGGCGTGCGCCTCGACGAAGCCCTCGTCCGGCGGGTCCTCCGCCTCTGCCGGACCTGCCGCGCAACGCCACGGCACGCCGGGCATGCCCTGGGGCGCATCGGCGGTGCAGCCGATGCCGCGCCAGGCGGAGGGAGCGTCGGCCGAGATCCCTTCCGCCTTGTCGTCGAGCAGCCCCTCCTCCGAGAGCCCGCCGAGCGCGGCGGATACGCAAAGGAAGCGATCGGCGAAGCCGGCGTCATCGTCCTTAAGCTTCGCGAGCTCGCCCACCGTCAGAGCGCGCTCGAAGCGGAGCGACGGATCGAGCACGATCAAAGCTGGCGTCTCTTCCGATCGCGGCGCCGCAGGCATCTCCTTGGCCCTCTCCTTGAGCACCTCGATCGCCCGCCGCTTGGGCGCCTCGAGGAGCTCCGCCGGCGAAGGCAGCGCGTGCTCGAAGAACTCCGTCACCTCGGCGCTGTGCGGCGTCTCGCCCGCGCGCCAGGGCAGGAAGCGCCGCCAGAACAGGCGGACCTGGGGCTCGTCCTCGGTCCAGCCGCGAAGCCAGGGCGCGATCTCCGGCCGGCCGGGATGGTCGGCAAGACCCGTCAGCGACCAGGCCTCGATGAGCGCCGGGGTCAGGGCCGGGCGCAGCGGCTCGGGCGTTGTCGCCGCCCTGCGCAGATCGGCGAGGTCGGGAGCCCGCTGGAGCTTCGCGAGCGCGGCGGGGCTCGCGTCGCGTCCGGTCCCGGCGGGAGGCAGATGTCGGAGCAGGGTCACGGTCGCCTCGGCGCGCCGGGTGGCCTCTGCGGTCTTCTGCCCCGCTTTCGCATTCGGCTGCGCCGGCACGAGCACCACCTCGGCCGGGGCAGGGGCCTCGCCGCGACGGTTCACCCGCCCGAGCCGCTGCACCATGCGCTCGAAGGCGACGACATCGGCGACCATGTGATCGGCATCGAGATCCGCGCCGACCTCGCCTGCGGCGGTGGCGACCAGAACGGCGGGCTGCTTGGGCCGGGCCGACCCGGCGAGAAAGCCATCCTCGGCGAGGCGATCGGCCGCATCGGCCCGTTCATGCCCGCGGCGTTCGCCGACGAGCAGGTGGCAAGCGAGCTTATGTTTTGCGCGCAACGTTTCGGCGACCTCCTGCGCCTGCTTGCGGCTGTCGCAGAACACGACGACGCGTGCGGGACACGCGCTCGATCCGGCGAGCCGTGCGGCCTCTTGCGCCAGCCGCTCGGGCAAATCCTGCGCCGGCACCGGATCGGTCATGATGTGCAGCCGTTTCGCCGCGTTCAGGCGCTTTTCGACCAAGGGCTCCGCCTCCTCCTTCTCGGTGAGACGGAACACCTGCGCGTCCGCCCCGTCGCGTCCGGTCGCAGACAGCGTCATCAGCCGGAGCCTTGGGACGGGCAGGTCGGCCGCGGTGGCGTGAAGCGTTGCGTCTTCCGCGACGGCCCGAACGAGCGCGGCGAAGGGCGGCACGAGATGCGCCTCGTCGAGCACGACGAGGGTGTCGCAGCCGACGAGCCCGGCCTGCAGCGGCCGCATCCGGCGACTGACGCCGTAGCCTTCGAACAGAAGCCGCGAGCCGATCATGTCGACGGTGCCGACGATGATCGCAACAGCTGCGGGATCGACGCGCCAGGCGGGATCGTCGGCGAGGCCGCCGCGAAGCGTCGAGACGACGAGCGAGCCCGACCCGTCGAGCCCGAGCCCCTCTCGCAGACGCGCCGCGATGCCCTCCCCCGCAGGCCCCGCGAGCCTGTCGCGGAGTTTCCTCGCCTCTGCCGAGGCCTGGTCGACGACGACACGGCGATCGACGACGTAGACGAGACGCCGCGGCAGCGGGGAGCCGAGAGCGCGGGCAATCAGCCACAGCGTCATGACGGAGGTCTTGCCGAGCCCGGTGGGGAGGTCGAGCGCGGCCGGGATCTCGCCGCGGAGAAACATCTCGAGAAGCCGCTTCTGCCAGAGCATCGGCTCGAAGTCGGTCAGAAACAGGAACGCTTCGGACGCGAGTTGGTTCATCGAAAGGATCCCCCCAGAAGACTTTGCGTCAGGAGCGTGCTCGACTGCCGGCCGCCCGGCAAGAACGCCCTCCCCTCTCCCGACGCCGGTTCGGCATCGTGTCGTGACGTACTCGCACCCTCCGCCACCTTCTCTTCGCAAGAGTGACAAGGGGGTGTGTTGCCCGATGCTCCGGCTGCAAGCAGGGGCCGCGCGCGGTGGGGCGTGCGTCGGGGGCGGAGCGATCATCGTTGTCGCCTCTCCGGGCTGGCGTCGACGCGGCCGCGGCCAGCAAGGCGGCGGGCGGTCCCCAAGACGGCCGCGTCAGCGCCCGCTGGCATGCTGCCGCGGACCGACGCCGGGAGCACCTCAACGAGCCGCAGCAGCGGATCGCCATAGGAATAGGAGGTGAAGACGAGATCGTCGGGGATCGTCTCGCCACGCCTGAGGCCGAGCGTGCCGACCACCTCCGCCCTTAGCACGGCGCCGCGCGCGAGCCACAGCGCCGCCTCGCGGTTGCCGCGACGCGGCAGGTAGCCGAGCTTGAGCCCGGCATGGGGGCCGGCGGCTGGCATCAGCACGGCGACCGCGTTCGCGTCGTAAGGAGTGGAGGGCTCGGCGCGAAGCTCGAGCTGCGTGCCTGGCGTGAGGAGAGCGCGCACGCGACGCAGGCCATGATAGAAACCGCCGGCGATCGCGAAGCGCATGGGCGCGAGCTGCGGCGTCGGCAGCCGGCAGGTGCCGACGGCCGCGAGAGCGGCGGCAAAGCCGAACGCGAGCACCTCGCGGCGGCCGAGCCGCAGTCCGAGTGCGGGATCGTTCTCCACTGCAGCTCGATATCGCATGCTGCTGCGTCAGGACGTGACGTCGGATTGGGGGCTCGCTTCCTCTGTCTACCTGGTACCGTTCTCAGCCGCCCGGCTTGCCATGCGTTGCGTCAACAGCGCGGGCTGGAACAGCGGACCGCGACGGCGAGCATGGACAGCCTCGGGGCGGTCGCGATCGGCAAGGTCGACAGCGCCCTGGATGTAGATCCCGGAACCGGCCGACAGCAGCGCTGATCAACTTCCTCCATGACGGGATTGCCTTCCTTTTCGCTTCGCCATCCGCCCGGCGTCGCGTGCCGGCTCCGCCAGCTTCCCCTGGGATGGCTGCCGGGGCCTCTCCGGTAGGACGACACGGTCGACGATCGAGTTCTATTGGCCCCGCCGATCGGGTCCACTCATCCAGCCACGCTCTGAAAAAAGGTCGTCGTGCCGCAGGCCATTCGCCGCCAGCGAGGCCAGCTCGGTGTTGCAGAGGCCGCCCAGAGTTCCGTGGGCGGCGGCGGGGAGCCAGGCCCTGCAGCTTGGCGAAGACCTGATTAATCTGGTGAAAGTCTAGTGGAGTGACACCAGCGAAGGTTTCCCGCGCTGGTGCGTGCCGATGATGGTGTTGGCGGGCGCGGTCCGGCGGAAGGGCTTCGGGTCGGCGTTGTGGGCATTGAGATAGG
>Ga0209017_10002486_pt1 | contig 11828 bp, 9 predicted proteins | sample YNPBryunderm2012_FD_185812 | JGI IMG/M metagenome (GOLD analysis project Ga0209017, IMG submission 185812) | Anoxygenic and chlorotrophic microbial mat microbial communities from Yellowstone National Park, USA - YNP Bryant MS undermat 2012... ... | reverse complement strand
GGCCCAGACGACGCTTTCTACCCGGGCCCGTCGCGGCCCCTGCGACTGCCCCCTGGCACGCAGTCCATGGAACTGGAGTTCTCCGTGCTGAATGTTCCCCACCCGGACGACCTCCGGGTCGCCTACCGCCTCGAGGAAATCGACCCGGATTGGCGCGAGGCGGGCCACGCACGAACCGCCAGCTACGGTCACCTCCCACCAGACCGATACCACTTCCGGGTACGCGCTTCTACGGAGCCCGCGCGCGCAGATACCGCAGAGACTCAACTGGCCTTTGTCGTGCCGCCCTACCCTTGGCAACGCCCTTGGTTCACCGGCACCACCCTGCTGGCCCTGCTACTGACCGGCAGCGCCCTGGCCCGCGCCTAGGAACGCCGCCGTGCTCGCCAGCGCCTGGCCGCCCTGGAACACCAGCACGCACTCGAACGCGAACGTTCCCGCATTGCCCGTGACCTCCACGACGAAATGGGCGGCAAGCTCTGTCGCATCTCCTTCCTCAGCGAACAGGTCCGTCGCGCCGGGGACGACCCCACCCCATGCCATGCAGCCGCAGCCGCCATCGCTGAAACCTCCCGGGAACTGCTCCGCTCCCTGGATGAAATCGTGTGGGCCATCAACCCGGCCAACGATTCGCTCGAACCTCTGGCCTCCTATCTCGCCCAGTATGCCCAAGAGTTCTTTCACGGAACGCCGGTGGAGTGCCACGTGCATTTGCCGGATTGCCTCCCCAACGTCGGATTGTCCTCCCAGATCCGTCACCACCTGTTCCGCGCAGTGCACGAGGCCCTCACTAACATCCTCAAGCACAGTGGCGCCACCCGCGCTGAGCTGCACCTCCACTGCCATCCGCAATTCCTCGAATGCCGCGTCCGCGACAACGGACGGGGCTTCGATCCGACGGCCCCGCGTCCACCCACCGACCCGGCCCAGGGTCTGCGCAATCTGCACCATCGCATGGCTGAAGTGGGCGGCGAATGCCGCATCACCTCCGCCCGGGGACAAGGCACGGAAGTCTGCCTGCGCCTCCCCTGGCCCGATCCCAACCGGATCCCGACCACAAATCCATGAAAACCGTCATCACCGTCGCCATCGTGGACGATGACCGCGCCCTGTGCGCCACCATGGCCAGTTTCCTCAACAGTGCCCCCGGTTTCCGTTGCCAGGCCACCTACCCCAGCACTGAGGCCGCCCTGGCAGGTCTGCCCCGCCAACCCGTCGATGTCGTCCTGATGGACATCAACATGCCCGGACGTGACGGCATCGATTGCGTCCGCGAATTGAAACGTCTGTTACCCGAACTCCAGGTGGTCATGCTCACCGTATACGAGGATCCTGAACGCATCTTCGCCGCCCTCGCCGCCGGGGCCACCGGATACCTCCTTAAACGCGTCAGCCCCGAAAAACTGCTGGAAGCCATTCGCGAAGTCCATGAAGGAGGCTCGCCCATGTCCAGTTCCATCGCCCGCAAAGTGGTGGCTTCCTTCCGCCAGTCAGGCCCCCCGGCCCGACCGCCCCTACCCCTCTCCCCCCGAGAACAAGCCGTCCTGGAGGGATTGGCCCGTGGCCTCACCTACAAACAGATTGCCGACCAGCTCCACATCAGCATCGACACCATCCGGACCTACATCCGGCGCATCTATGAAAAGCTCCATGTCCAATCCCGCACCGAGGCCGTCGCCAAATATCTGCGTCCCTGACCCACCCCGTCGCAGCATCGGCACCCTGGCCCGCCTGGCCACGCTGCTGAGCGCAGCCCTGCTGGTCCCAACCGGACAGGCCAAACCCATCCTGATCTATTACCACGCCTGGTACGCCGCCCCGCCCACCAGCCCCGCCTTCGGCTGGCACTGGACCCTGAACCGATTCGACCCCAACCGCATCAACGCCCTGGGCGAACGAGACCTCGCTTCCTGGTACCAACCCCTCATCGGTCCTTACGACTCCGGCGATCCCGCCGTGCTCGAATACCATGCCCTGCTCATGCGCCTGGCCGGCGCCGATGTCGTGGTGGTCAATTGGTTCGGTCCGGAACCCGTGTTCGACTACGCGGACATCGACGCACGCCTGCAAAAACTCATCCCCTTCCTCCAACGCGCCGGCCTCAAACTGGCCCTCTGCTACGAAGACCGTGCCCTCCAAGCCGGGCCCGTGGACCCCGACGCCCAGCCACCCCCTCTGCACGACCGCGCCCTCCGCGCACTCCAGTACGCCGGCAACCAGTACTTCACCCAAGACTGTTACCTCCGTTGGCAGGGAAAACCCGTCCTCCTCAATTTCGGTCCCCAAACCCTGCGCCATCCGGGCGACTGGGAAAAACTCCTGCAGCAAATCCATCCCACCCCCGCCCTCTTCACCATCAACGTACCCGCACCCGGCGCCGTGGGGGCCTTTGCCTGGCCCCCCATGTGGTTGAGCCAGGCGCCCGGCACCGGCGGAGTCCTCTCGGCCGCCGCCCTCCATCGCTACCTGACAGATTTCGAAAACTCAGCTCGCACCTGGCCGGCCGCCATCAGTTGTGCCTTCCCCCGCTTCCACGATATCCATCCCAAGGCCGGCGTGCGCGAATACTGGGGGTACCTCGGCGACCGCGGCGGGGCCACCCTTCGTGAAACCCTCGAACGGGCCCTGACTAATAAGACCTCCATGACCCTGATCGCCACCTGGAACAATTTCAAAGAAGGGACCGTCCTCGAGCCCACCCGGGAGTTCGGATTTCGCGACCTGGGCCTGCTCCAACAACTGCGCCGCCAGCATCTCCAGCCCGGCTTCCCGCCCACCACCAACGAGCTGGCCCTGGTCCTGCAGCTCTATCAACTCCGCCGTGCCGCCAAGACCCACACGATCCCGGCAGCGGCGCTGGACTCCGTGGCCGCCGCCCTAACGGCCTTCCGATTCGATGAGGCCCGACAACAACTGCGGCAGCTCTCCCACCGAACCGCGGATCGACCCGGCCCGCCCAAAGCCCCAAGCCCCGCGCCCATCCAGCCCTGAAAGGAAGCCCGCCGGCGCAGCCTTGGCAGCCGCATCGGCGGGCGTTCCGGAAAGCGCGCGTCTCTCTCAGCTGGCCTTGGTGGTCAGCTTCTGCGCAATCTCATACAACTCCGCCGGATGGTATTCGGGCGCAAACTCGGCAGACAGATCCGCCAGATCCGGCAGCGGCCCGCCCGGCGGCGGCCCATCCACCACCTCCAGTTGACCGTCCCCGCCGGGAGCCGGACCGTTCCAGATCTTGCCGATCTGTCGATAGTCGTCCGGGCTGAACCGGTACAACTTCCGATGCACGCCCATCTGCTCGTATTTCCGGGACTCGGGGAAGATCGAGTTCTCCAGTTTCGGAATGGGCAGCATCTTTTTGACGTCCACCCCGGTCAGGGTCTCCAGCGCCTTGGCATACGCCAGGGCGTGAACTCCGCCGCGCACAAACAGGTAGCCCAGCATCTCGCGAGCCGCCGGGTTCTTCGTCATCTCGTAGACGCGCAGCTTCTGTGTGCGCGCGCCGCATTCCAGGAAAAAGTTGTGCAACAGGTCCAGAATCAGATTGCCGCTGGCAAACACATAATCTCCCCGCCAGGGCTGACCCATGGAGTTGCCCACCAGGGTCGCCTGCGCCGTGGCGATGAAATGATGGGTATTGCGCACATCCTTGGCCGAGGCCAGGGGCGCATTCACCGGGTCCACAGGCGCCGTGTCCGAAGCCCGCGGCCCGTTCAGCAACATGTTCACCGAGGCCGACACCAGCTCGATGTGCCCCAGCTCCTCGGTGGCGATGTTGGCGATCAGTTCATAGTACGGACGGAGCTTCTCCCGACCGCGGAAGTTGAACGACTGATACATGTAGTTCATCAGGGTGGACATTTCGCCGAAACGCCCGCCCAGCAGCTCCTGCACCGCAGCCGCCGCGTTCGGGTCTGCTTCCGTGGGCTTGGGCAGTTCGATCTGCAGCTTGTCGATTCGCAGGAACATGGTCGTTCTCTCCTTTCCTGGGTTTGTCAGTTCGTTCCGGTGCCCCCGATCGGCCCCGTATGGGCCGCCGGGTCCGGGTTTGCCCTCCACTCTAGGCCCTCCATTGTCTGCGCTCCAAAACGCGAGTATGATGGTCGCCATAGGCGAAACCTATGGAATTGCACCAGCTCCGGTACTTTGTGGCGGTCGTGGAGGAGGGCGGTTTTTCCCGTGCTGCGGCCCGCATGCACGTGACCCAACCCTCACTGAGCCAGCAGATCGCCAAGCTGGAGCAGGAGTTGGGACAGCCCCTGCTGGATCGCCTGCCCCGTGGTGTGATCCCCACCGAGGCGGGGCGCCGTTTCTACGAGCGGGCCCGTCGCATTCTGGCGGAGGTGGCCGATGCCGCCCGTTGTGTGACGGACAGCCGGGAGCCGTTGCAAGGGCGGCTGGTGATTGGGGCCATTCCCACCATTGCGCCGGCTCTGTTACCACGGCTGCTCTCCCTCTTTTGTTCCCAGCACCCGGCGGTGGAGATCGAAGTGGTCGAAGACCTGACCGAACGACTCCTGCAACGTTTGGAGGAGGGAGGGCTGGACCTGGCCCTGGTCTCCACCGTGCAGGTGCACACAGCTATTCATGCTGAGTCGCTCGGCTTCGAGCCGCTGGGTCTGTTGGTACCCCGACACCATCCGTTGACCCGCCGTCGCCAGGCGCGCTGGGAGGATTTGAAAGGAGAAAAGGCCCTGGTGCTCAGTGAACTCCACTGCTTGGGCCGACAGGTCCACGATCTTTGCAAGGCCCGGCACGTGCGGTGGCAGGCCTGGTTCCAGGCCGCTCACCTCGGCACCATCATCGAGATGGTGGCTCAGGGGATCGGTGTCTCCTTGGTGCCGTGGTTGTTTGCGCCTCTGGCCGAGGCTCGCGGTTGCCAACTGTTGCCGGTGGCTCATCCCACGCCCCGCCGCGAAATCCAACTGCTGCTGCACAACCTCAGGTACCGCACACGGGCCGCGCTGGCTTTCAACGCCCTGACCCGTCAATACACTACCGAACTTGGCTGGCATCCCGGTTCCGGAGACTGACCCAGACCGATCCTTTGGCGGTTGCAGGCCGTTCCCGCACCTGGCCGCCCGCGCCGGCCTTGCGAGCCTTATTGCAATCCCCGAACGATCGACCGCTCCGACCCCGCCACCGCCCGCAACCGTACCCCCAACAGCACCGGCACCGGTCGCGGTCGCCCGTCGGAGGGCCGGTTCCACACTTCCCATGCGTCGCGACCTTGTCGCACCAACAAGACGCTGCTGCCACCGCCGTCCAGATTGATCGCTTCCCAGCAGCCCCGAGCCCGCATCCAAGCCGCCAGCTCCTGCAAGCTCATCCCTTCACTGTGACCCGGCCGGCGACCGTCCACCACGACCAGCAACAACTTCCTGCCGCTGCGATCCAACCCCACGGCTGTTCGAGGATGCCGCGCGGAATCCTCAGCGGGCACCTCCTGCCCCGCCATCACCAACGCTCCAAACCCCGCAACGGCCCACCGCACCGGCTGGGAGCTCCGCGCCTGGCCCAGCCGAACCCGGCCGTCGGAGTCCTGCCATACGCTCCAGTAGGCCGGCTCCGGAGGACTGGCCTCGCGACGTCCATCATGAGCCCAGCCCAGGATGTCCACCGGCAAACCGGGGGACCATCGCGGTGTGCGGGAGGACGCTTGCGCGGCGTCGAACCAGGCAAACGCATTCGCGTTGACCGCCAGAAACAGCCCCGCCGAATCCGCCAAAGTTGAAGGTGGCATCAATTGCGATTCGGCACCCCCCGGTCCGTCGGGGTCGGGAGCCACCGCCGCGCCGGGTTCCACCTCCGACTGCCCCAAGTCCACCACCACTTCGTGAATCCGCAAAGGACGTGGCTGGGAACGCGTTTCCAGACGATAACTCAGTCCGGTGGGCAGCTTCCTGATTTCCTCGGCAGCGGTTGCCAACCGGGGCGTCGGGAAAAGCGCACAGGCGGTCAGCCAGAGCAACCAGCATCCCAGACCCAGCAAAATCAGCCGGCCCGGGCCCATGCAACCTAACCGCCAACCGGAGGGCTTCCAACTCGACCGCGTTCCTTTTCCCGGCTTCACAAGCAGGTCCTTCGTGCAACGATCTGCGCTCTTAGCAAAGCGGTCCGCGCACGCGTTGGCCAGTCCGGAATCGAAGCCGCACCATTGTCACGCCAAACGGCCTCCGGCTTGCCAAACGGAGGCCGCCGGGAAAAAGGCGTGCTTCCTTCCCGCCCTGCTGCTAAGGTGTCCGCGCTGTGACCTTGCATCAAAAAGTCGCCGATCCCCCGCGCGGCCACGCCGAAAAGCACCTCAGCGCGCCTCGGCCCACCGGCGCTTCCGCTCCGTCCGATTCGACCCGCTCTTTCCCTCAGGACGTCCGGCCCGTGTCCTCGAGTCATTCCGTGATTTTCCCTTCCTTCGAGGTGGTGGAGCTGCCGCAGCTCACCATTCCTCACAGCCGTCCCGGAGGATTCGCTGTAACCCGAAAGAAAGGGTTCAGGGTGTACTCCCGGTCCGTGAGCCGTGTGACCCGAGCCACGGTGTTGGCCGGTACCTTGGCGGTCCTGGCAGCCGGGCAATCCATCCGGGCAGCCGACCCGATCGCCCCCGCTCGCTCGCGCCTGGGCATCAACCTCAGCGGCATTGCCGACTGGAACACCGAACACCCGTTTGCCGATGCGTTCAAAACTTCACGGCCCTGGATCAGTCAACGTCAGGGCGCTCCCTGGGGCCAGGGGCCAAAGCTGGCAGTGGACAAGCTCGGATGGGTCCAACGCCTCGAAACCAACGCTTGGGCAGAAACCTTGCTCTTCACCCACGGACACGCACCGCCAGGCACCTACTTTTGCCTCTACGAGGGCGAAGGCCTGCTGGAAGTCCGTGGCAGCGGCCGCGTCCGCCAACAGCAACCCGGACGAATCGAAATCGACCTGGATCCTTCCAAGGGGCCCCTGGTCCTCCAGCTTCGTCACACTGATCCGCAACGGCCCTTGCGTAACATCCGACTTTACATGCCCGACTGCGGGCTCGACGGTCCCGCCGGGCCCTTCCACCCTGCCTTCCTGGCACGCTGGCGTGAGTTCAACACCATCCGCTTCATGGACTGGATGGAGACCAATGGATCCGAACAACACGAGTGGGCTGACCGCCCGACGCCCAACCACGCCACCTACAGCCAGAGGGGCGTACCCGCCGAAGTGATGATCGAACTCTGCAACCGTCTCGGGGCGCATCCGTGGTTCTGCATGCCTCATCGCGCCAGCGACGATTACGTCCGCCAGTTCGCCCGACTCGTGCGCGAGCGGTTGCGCCCGGACTTGATCGTCTACGTGGAGTATTCCAACGAGCTCTGGAACTCGATGTTCGTGCAGCACCGCTACGCCGCCAGTGAGGGACGACGGCTTGGATTCGCCCAGAAGGATTGGGAAGCAGCCTGGCGCTTCACCGCCTGGCGGTCGCGTCAGGTCCATCAAATCTGGGAGGAAACCCTGGGGGACCGAAAACGGCTCGTCCGTGTGATCGCCTCGCAAGCCGCCAATCCTTACGTGACCGAACAGATCCTGACCTTCCAGGACAGCGCCCGTCATTTCGATACCCTCGCCATCGCCCCCTACTTCTCTCTCAATGTCAGTCCCCAGGGCTCCGAGACCCTGCCCCCGGCCGCTGAAGTGGCCAACTGGTCTCTGGAAAAGCTGCTCGATCACGTCCGGCAACATTCCATCCCCGAGGCCATCGAACATATGCGCCAGCAACGCAAGCTGGCAGACCGGTACGGCCTGCGCCTGATCGCCTATGAGGCCGGTCAACATCTGGTGGGTGTGGGCGGAGCGGAAAATTTGGAGCCACTGAGCCGTCTGCTCCAGGAAGCGAATCGTCACCCGGCCATGAAAGAGTTCTACCAAACCTACCTCGACGCTTGGCTTCGCGAGGCCGGCGGTGACCTGTGCTGCCTTTTTTCTTCGGTGGGCACTTACTCCAAGTGGGGCAGTTGGGGATTGTTGGAAGGCGCCACCCAAGTCAGTTCCCCCAAATTCGACGCCGTTATCCAATGGAACCGTGCCCATCCGCGGCCCCCGACCCCCTGAAGGCCCCCGGGAAGATTTCCGGCAGGCTGAGGTACACCCGGCGGATCGCTCCGAACGTTCCACGCCAACTCACCCCCACGACGCCGGCACGGCACTAACGACGCTTGGATTTCGACCCCGCGCCGCTGCCTGCCGACCTGTTGCTTTCCGATCCCTCCGCGGCCAAGGTCCTCAAACCCCGTCCCACCCGAATCTCTTCACATCGGAACTTGCCCGGTCCTCTGGCCTGATCATACTTGCGCGTGAGATCGCCTACTGAGCCGAGGAACGTAGGCCGACCCAATGAACCCGTCCTCAACCGATGACGACAAAGGTCAGGCGGTTGCGCCTGCCCGGGCCCGAGGGATCCTCCCACTCCTCCTCTGGCTGGGCTACCTGGCTGCGGCAGCCTCCCCGGCGGCAGACCCGGTCCGAGTCCTGCTGGTGACCGGCTAGGATCATCCCGCCCATCGCTGGATCGAGACCGCCCCGGTCCTGCGCCAGATACTCGAGGCCGACGGCCGCCTCGAAGTCCGCATCACCGAAGATCCGCACCACCTAGCGGCGCCCACCCTAGACCGATACCGACTGGTCCTCTTGCATTTCATGAACTGGGAACAACCCGGGCCCGGGCCGGCCGCGCGCGAAAACCTCCGCCGCTTCGTGGAGCGCGGCGGGGGCTTGGCCGGCCTGCACTTCGCTTGCGGAGCCTGGCACGGCGAGTGGCCGGGATTCGTTGAGCTTCTCGGCCGGATCTGGCACGGCCCCGGCCCCGACAAACCCCAGCACGATCCCCGTGGCCCGTTCCTTGTGCGTATTGCCGACCGTGCTCATCCGGCCACGCACGGCATTTCTGACTTCGTAACCGACGACGAACTCTACACCTGCCTCGAAGGCACACTGCCCATTCGCATCTTGGCTGAAGCCACCTCCCGCATCGACGGCCGAGCCCATCCCATCGCCTGGGTCCGTACCTACGGGCAAGGCCGCGTCTTCTTCACCACCCTGGGCCACGACCCCAAAGCTCTCACCAACGCCGCCGTGCCGCGTCTGCTCCGACAAGGTTGCTACTGGGCGGCCGGTCTCTCCGAGCCATGAAACGCACACCCGTCTCTGACCCCGCAAGCGTCGCTGCCCACCGACCGGATCAACCCCGGCCCTCGGCGGCCCCTGTGCCAACCGCTTTCCCTCATCGAATTCAGCTCAACCAAAACCGATGCTACCCATGAACACTCGATCCCATCCCACGCCACACAAACTCACACTGTCCCGTGGTTCTCGGACCGGAACCGCAGAACCCGGCACCCTCGCCGCCATGAACCCCGGCTCCTCCAGCCCGCAGGCCCCAGTAACCCGTCGCCGGTTCCTCCAAACCACCGCGGTCGCCACGGCGGGATTGGCAGCGTTGGACGTGGCCCGATACGCCCACGCCGCTGGTAGCGACATCCTGCGCGTGGGACTCATCGGCTGCGGAGGACGCAACACCGGCGCCGGCGCACAGGCCCTCCGGGCCGACCGCGGCGCTCGCCTCGTGGCCGTGGCCGACATCTTCCTCGACCGCATCCGGCATGCCCGGGAAGCCATCCGGACCGAACTGGCCCGCGACGGCCGAGCCGACCAGGTCGCCGTGCCGGAGGACCGATGCTTTGCCGGATTCGACGGCTTCCGTCACGTCATCGAGGCCAGTGACGTGGTCCTCATCGCCAACGCGGCCAAGTTCCATCCCTGGCACATGCTCGCGGCCGTTCAGGCCGGCAAACACGTTTTCGTGGAAAAGCCGCATGCCATCGACCCCTACGGCCTGCGCATGCTCGAACGGGCCGTCGCCATCGGCCGCCAGAAAAAACTCTGTATGGTCTCCGGCCTGCAAAGCCGCTACCATGCCGGTTACCGCGAAACCATCCAGCGCATCCACGAGGGCGCCATCGGCAAAGTCGTGGCCATTGAGGAAAATTTCCTCCGCGGGCCTTACGGCATCATGGAACGTCCCCCGGGCCTGTCCGAGTTGCAGTGGCAGTGCTACGTGCAATACCGCTTCCGATGGCTCTCCGGCGACGACGTGGTCCAGTCGCTCGTCCACAATCTGGATCGCGCCAGTTGGATCCTCGGCGAGGCGGCTCCCGTCAAGTGCCACGGCTTGGGCGGCCGTTCCACCATGGTCGAGGCCCGATACGGAGATGTCTTCGACCACCACGCCGTCGTCTATGAAATGGCCGATGGCGTCAAAATTTACGCCTTCTGCCGCACCACCCCCGGTTGTTATGACGAAAACTCCAGCATGGTCTACGGTACCGAGGGCCAGGCGAACGTGCTGGCTTGCCGCATCACCGGCGCTCGACGCTGGCGCTGGGAAGGTCAGTGCGATCCCTACCAGGAGGAACACAACCAACTCTTCGCTGCCATCCGCGCCGGACGCACTCTGGACAACGGCGATTACATGATCCGGAGCACCCAGATTGCGGTCATGGGCCAACTGTCCTGTTACACTGGCCAGGAGATCACCTGGGACCAGGTTCAGGCGTCCCAATTCTTTTATCCCCCCAAACCCGAAGAGTGCCGGGATGATATGGAGCCTCCCACGCGCCCCGCCCCGGACGGGACCTATCCCGTGCCCCAACCCGGGCGTACACGCTTTGCGGGCCTCTAAAGTCAGTCCTTGATTCGCACGTTGCCTCGGCTACGGCAATAGCCGCAGCAACGGTGGGTGTTGCCGATCCGAAACACGGTTTCCCAGCGAAGCCTCGGAGAGGGTGGAATTGCCGGATTCCCGCCGGCCGCTCCCCGATGCGGCGAAGCCGGGCGCCGCGCACTCCGGGGGGGTCATGCACCCCCGGGCGGCTCCGCTTGGTTGCCGCCGGAGGAAGTCAGGCGCAGCGGGGTGACCAACGGCTGCAGATCCGCCAGTTCCTTGCCCGGTGCCCCCCCGCCCAGCTCCACCAGCCGTTCCCCGGCCGGTCGCACCCGCGATTGGAAACTGCCCACCGCCTCGTTGAAAGCGGCATTGGCCCGCTCCAAACCGCCCCGCAGCCGCTCCAAATGCTGCGTAAACGTCACCACCCGCTCGTAAAACTCCTGCGCTGCCCGCGCAATCCGCTGCGCGTTCTCCGTCTGTGCATGCTGTTGCCAGCTCACCGCCACCGAGCGCAGCAACGCAATCAGCGAAGCCGGTGTCGCCAACAAAATGCGGCGCTGCGCCGCCCACACGATCAAGTCCCGATCCCCCTCCAGGGCCGCACTGAACAGCGATTCCGCCGGTAAAAACAACACCACATGATCCAGCGCATTAGGAAACTGTCGCGGATAATCCCGGCGCGCCAAATCCACAATGGTCTGACGCAGCCGTGCGGCATGCTGCGCCAACGCCGCCGCCCTCCGCCCTGGATCCGCCTCCTCTAAAGCCGACAAAAAATCCAGGTCCGGCACCTTGGCGTCCACCAGGATCACCCGGTTCCCCGGCAGGCGCACGATGAGATCTGGTTTCCCCTCCTCGCCGGCCACTTGCTCCACAAAATCACAGTGCACGCTCATGCCCGCCGCCTCCACCACGCGCCGCAGCGTTTCCTCCCCCCACCGACCCCGCGCCTGGGGAGACCGCAGAACCATCCGAAACTGCTGGGTCTCCTGCGCCAGTAACTGACTCTGCTGCGACAGCGCCTCCAACTGCTTCCGGACCTCGCCCAACACCAACGACTGCTGGCTCTCCGCCTGTTGCAGCCGCCGTTGGTAAGCCTCCAGCTGCTGGCGCAACGGCTCCACCAGCGATCGAATCGCCTCCT
>Ga0209017_10002483_pt1 | contig 11840 bp, 2 predicted proteins | sample YNPBryunderm2012_FD_185812 | JGI IMG/M metagenome (GOLD analysis project Ga0209017, IMG submission 185812) | Anoxygenic and chlorotrophic microbial mat microbial communities from Yellowstone National Park, USA - YNP Bryant MS undermat 2012... ... | reverse complement strand
AGTTCCTTGCCGGTTATGCCTTCCAGCTCGTCTTGCACCAGCACATGCTTGCGCTCCAGCAAGGCCATCCCCCGCAAAGCCCTGGAAAGCTGTTTGGCATAGGCGGCGCTGAGGTCGACCACCGCGTGCGCCCGGTTGGGCTGGCTGGCGAAGGCGATCACCGGTGCTACGGCCTTGGGGTCTTGGTTCTGGCCGTCGATGACGATGGTGTTCTGGCCGATGGTGGCCAGCCGGTAATACGTCCAGCGCTTGTTGCCGAAGTAAGCCGGCATGTTGTAGTCATCTGAGCCGAGATCCACTGCCCAGCGCTGCCCCAGGGCATCGAGCACAAAGGTGCCCAGCTCCAGATGGCTGTGATTGACCTTGTTGTCGCCGCCTTTGAAGCCCACGAAGACCGCCTGCGGGTCGTCCCAACTGCTGCGCATAAAGACCACGTCGGCGTAGCGGAACCAGCGGTCGGTGGGGAAGCCAGCTTTCCCCAGCGGCTGCCCACGACCATCGAACCACCACAAGTGCAGCGGCGAAATGCCGCCGATGTACTCCCGCTCGTGCCAGGCGTAAAGCGGCTGGTTGAACTTGCGGGCCAACCAGAACATCTGTGCCGCACGGCCGGCACTGCTGCCGGCATCGGCGAAGTTGAACGTCTGCTTCGTCGGGCCGACGAAGTGGATGCGGAAGTCGCCGGTGACCGAAAAGCCGGGAAAGCCGCTCAGGCCGAAATCGGTGCCCAGGGCGGTTTCCAAAGCCGCCAGCATGTACACGTTGTACGAGGTGGCGTAGTTCCAATAGCCCGGGCCTTCCACGCACGCGCCGTCGGGGGCGAACTCGCGCATCGCCAACTGCACCGATTGCACCGCCTGGTGAACGATGTAACGGGCCAAATCAGGCTCCTGCTCGGCCACGGCCAGCGCGCCGATGGTGATCCCCCCGTTGCAGACCTGGTTCCAATTGTGTCGGGTCCGCGACCACCACTGCTGCTTGCGGTACACCTTTTCGGCCTCGCGCAGGCCTTTTTCCACGATCGCCCGGCGGATAGTCTCCCGCTGCTGGGCGTCGAGGTCCTTGTACAGCCAGTCGTAGCCGATGGCCAGAGCGTGCGTCATCTCGGCGGTGTCCAGAAAGTGCGAGGGGTTCCAGTCTTTGAACGAGGCCGCGGTGAGCATCTCTTTTGCCGCCCGATCCAAGTACCGCCTGTCGCCCTCCAGCCGATAGGCCGTGGCCAAAGTATATACATGTTCCAGGCACTTGCGGCTTTCGCTGAGCAAGCGCGGGCCGATGATGCGGTACTGCACCGCCTGGGCGGTCAAGTAGCGATCGGCATTTCGCTTGACCTGCTGGTAGATTTCGGCGGCGCGCGGATCGTCGGCGATCAGCTTCTTGATGCGCGCCGTGTCTTGGGCCGTGGCGATCAGGCGCGGGTGTTCGGCCCGCAGCGTCTTGAGGATTTCGCTTTCGGCCGGCACATCGACCGCATACGGTTTGTCGGCCGATAGCAACATCCCCAGCAACAACAATGTGTACATGGCAGGCTCCTGCTATGATCGGTGTTTAATTACGTCGTGTGCTTGATGCGGTGTGATAGCTTGCGGATAAACCGGCGGGTGTGGCACGAATACCTTGCTCGAAACAGTATACACCGCCCCAGAAGCATTGGCGATCCGATCGGCCAACGCCGCAGCGGGCGAAGCGCCGGCGAGCTGCGGCCACGACGGAGCGTGGCCCTCCATGTTCGGAGGATTGTAATCTAGCCATCTCTGGAGGGACGCGCTGCGGTCGCGTCCGCCTCGGGCCAACGTTGGCTTATCCGGCAGTGCGGAGGCAAGGCGGTTAGGACGGCCACGACGGAGCGTGGCCCTCCCAGATCACTTGAAAACATGCGGCGTGATCACTCGGCCGCGATACTTGCCTCCAGATGCTGGACCAGAAAGGCCTTCAGCTTCGGCGACTGGACTTGCTCGGGTGTGTGAAACTTCAGCTTGATCGCGTCGTAACCAGACGAGCGGCCGTCCAGTTGCGATTCGCTGCCAAGCTCGGTCAGACTGCCCAACGGAAAACGTCCTTTGGGGCCAATGAGGGTCAATTCTACCGCTTCGAGCTTCTTGGTGTTGACCGTAGCCCAGGGCTGCTGGCGGCCGGGCAGCGTCAGCGGCACGAGCACTTTGTTATCCCAGGCGAACTGCGCCTGGGGGGCCACTTGGGCCAGCAGGTCGAAGAGTTTTTCCAGCACTTCGGTCTGCCAGCGCGCCGTCTTGCCTGGCGGAAACCCTCGCCGCGACAAGTGCCACGCCCGGCCAAGCTGCTTCCAGGGCCGCAGCACGTCGCCGTGCGTTTCGGCGCGCTGGGTGAGCCGGGCGAAGCCTTCGATGGCTTGCTGGAGGAAGTTCCAGAACTCGGGCCGATCGATTTCGGCGAAGCTGTACACGCGCAGCTCGATCTCTTGCCAGGGACCGCGCATGTTGCGGCATCTGACCCGTGGCTCGGTCCCGTACACCGGCAGTTCCGGCACGTCGTTGAGCGGCTTGAGGTCCAACTGGCGGACCAGCGTGTCTTGTTTGAAGGTGTTGCGGGCGGTGCGGAACTTCATCTTCAGCAGCCACTGGTCGCTGGTGATGGCGTGGAAGAACCAGACGTCGGACCGGCGTGCCGCCCGGATTTCTACCACGCTGCGCGAGCACCAGTCGGTTGGGCCGAACAGTTCGGCGCGAGCCTCGATGCGATCGACTATCTCCTCCAGAATCCGGCCGTCCCAGCGGCAGGGCTGACCGTTGCGCGCCACGCGCTCGACGGTGTGCCACCGCCGGCCGTCGATCTGCCAAGGCATGAGGGCATCGCGCCCCACGTCGGTAATCTCCAGATCGTCCTGGCGCGGAGCCTCGGCAGCAGCAAAGTCGAAACGCTGGCGCTTCTGATAAGGCCCCGCCTCCAGCACCGGCGCCAGCGCGGCACCAGTGTGGCTGAACATGAGCGGAGGCTCGGCCCCACAGTTGCTGGGCATGAGCGGACGCGCGGCGCGGCCGTCGCTGATCACCCGTGGACTCCCGGCACCAGCATCGCTGCGCATCAGCGACTGACCGGCACTATCATCACCAGACATGCCGGGCCGCGTTTCACCTGGCTGCTGCGGACCGCTGGCTTCTCCGGCCGGAGCACAGCATTGGGCGGTCAGTTTGCTATTGTGGGCCACTATGTCTTCAGGAGTGCCCGCGGCAACCAGGTAACCGCCTTGCTGGCCGGCCTCTGGCCCGAGGTCGATGACCCAGTCGGCCGTTTTGATCACGTCCAGATTATGTTCCACGACCAACACAGTGTTGCCCAGATCGACCAGCCGGTGAAGCACGTCCAGTAGCTTGGCCAGGTCCTCGAAGTGCAGCCCGGTGGTCGGCTCGTCGAGCACATACAGCGTTTGTCCGGTATCGGGGCGGGCCAGTTCGGCGGCAAGTTTCACCCGCTGTGCTTCGCCGCCGGAGAGCGTGGGGGCCGGTTGTCCCAAGGCGATGTAATCCAGCCCTACGTCGCACAGCAGTTGCAGGATGCGGCGAATTTTGGGAATGTTCTGGAACAGTTGCAAGGCGTCGCGGCAGGGCATCTCCAGTACGTCGGCGATCGAGCGGCCGTGATATGTAACGGCCAAGGTCTCGGCATTGTAGCGGCGGCCCTGGCACTCGTCGCAGGTTACCCAAACATCTGGCAGAAAGTGCATCTCGATCCGCAACTGTCCATTGCCTTCGCACTTCTCGCAGCGTCCGCCAGGCACGTTGAAGCTGAATCGCCGTGCCGTGTAACCGCGCAACTTGGCGGCCGGCAATTGGGCGTACAGCTCGCGGATCAACTCGAACACGCCTGTAAAAGTGGCCGGATTGGAATTGGGCGTCTGCCCCAGCGGCTGCTGGTCCACGCGAATGACCTTGTTGATCTGCTCTATGCCATCGATCGCCTCGTGTGCCCCGGGGGTAGTGCGGGCACGATGGAGTGTGCGCGCCAGGCTTTTGTACAGGATGTCTTCCACCAGCGAACTTTTTCCGCTCCCGCTGACGCCGGTGACCACGGTGAGCGTGCCCAGCGGTATCCGCACGTCGATGTTCTTGAGATTGTTGTGGCGTGCACCGCGAATCTCTAACCAGCCAGCCGAGGGCTTGCGCCGATTCTTCGGCACCGCAATGGCCTTCTTGCCCGAAAGATATGGCCCGGTGACCGACTTGCGGTTGCGGGCGATTGCATCGGGTTTTCCCTGGGCGACGATCTGCCCGCCGTGGCGGCCCGCCCCAGGACCGAAATCGAGCAACCGGTCGGCGCTGCGCACCACTTCCCGATCGTGCTCTACCACTAGCAGCGTGTTACCCAGGTCGCGCAGCTTTCGCAGCGCGTCGAGCAGACGGCGGTTGTCGCGCGGGTGCAGTCCGATGGTCGGCTCGTCCAGCACGTACAGTACGCCGCACAATCCGCTTCCCAACTGGGCGGCCAGGCGGATGCGCTGCATCTCGCCGCCGGAGAGCGTCGGGGCGCTACGGCCCAGGGTGAGGTAATCCAGTCCCACATCCACCAGGAACTGCAAGCGGTTGCGGATTTGCTGGATCACCTCGCCGGCCACATGCTGCTCCGAGTCGCTGGGTCGCCAGTTGCGGAACTCCTCCAGCAGCGTGCCCAGCGGAAGCTGGCAGAATTGCTGGATCGTCCGCCCGCGCAACCGCACCGCCGCGGCATCGTCGCGCAAACGACTGCCGCCGCACACGGTACACTCCACTTCTTCGACCAGATGCTCCAGCTTGCTGCGCAGCGCGGGCAACAGCCGGCTGGCTTCATCCAGCGCCGGATACAACCCTTTGTATTGGAACTTGAATGTGACTGGCAGCGCCGCCGAGTCGTCGCCTGCACCAGACGGTCGCGGCACGGTTACGGTCGCCTCGAACCAGCGCTCGCCGGAGCCGTGAAACACCAGCCGCTTGTGGCGGGCCGAAAGCTGCTCCAGCGGCACCTCGCTGGCGACGCCCATGGCACGGCAAAAACTGTCCAACATCGCACTAAACAGCTTGTTGGAGGCCGCCGGCCACAGTGCCACCGCGCCCTGGGCCAGCGAGAGCTTGGGGTCGCGCAGCAGAGCGGCCGGGTCGGTGCCGATCTGCACGCCCAGGCCTTCGCAGGCCGGGCACCATCCCAGCGGGCTGTTGAACGAGAAGTTGTGCGGGGCCAGCGGCTCGAAGCTCCTCCCGCACTTCCGGCAGGCAAAGTGCTGACTGTGTACTTCTACCGGCCACTGTGGTTCTGGCAAGCCATCGGCCGCCACAGCCACGTGCAGCACGCCTTTGCCCAGCGCCAGGGCGGTTTCCACGCTGCCGGCGATGCGCGAGCGGGCGTCTGCGGCCACTGTAACGCGGTCCACCACGATCTGCACGCTGTGTTTGCTGCGGCGGTCGATACTGGGCGGGCTGTCGAGCGAATAGGTCTGCCCATCCACCCGAACCCGTGCATAGCCCGATGCCCGCGCCTGCTCCCACAGCCCCTCGTAGCTTTCGCCGGGCAAGACATCCACGGGGGCCATCAGGTACAGTCGGGCGCCCGGCGGGTGCTGCAACAGATTGTCGATTATCTGGTCGGCCGATTGGGTGCCGACGGGCAGTTCGCACTCCGGGCAATACTGCGTCCCCAGCCGAGCCATGAGGATGCGCAAGTAATCGTAGACTTCGGTGACTGTGCCCACGGTGCTCCGCGGCGTTTGCCCCAGGTGCTTCTGCTCGATGGCAATCGCCGGCGAAAGCCCTTCGATGTGTTCGACCTTGGGCTTTTGCATTTGGGCGACGAACTGCCGGGCGTAGGCGCTGAGGCTTTCCACGTAGCGGCGCTGCCCCTCGGCGTAGATGGTATCCATGGCCAGCGAGCTTTTTCCCGAGCCGCTCGGCCCGCAACACACCACCATCTGCTCCCGGGGAATGTCTACGTCCACGCACTTCAGGTTGTGCTGCTGAGCGCCACGTACACTGATAAACTGCACGGGTTTGGCCCGGCCTTTGCGCCGCTTCTGGGCAGCAGAAAGCGAATCGGCCGCCGATTGCTGGTTCTCATCCGCTGCGAAGGCCGCTCTCTCATCCAGCCCGAGTCCAGATTTCTCATCCAGTCCGACGGCCCAGTGCGCGGAGCGGCCATCTCCGGTGGTCGCTACTGCGGGGGCACCACCGGCCGCTCCCGCGGCAGCGCCTGTGGCGAAACCGGTGGCAGCGCCTGTGGCGGCGATAGCTGCGGCTGGGGTGTGTTGGCCGGTTGGCTGTCGAGCCTTGCGGCCGGCGGCCAGCTTGCTGTGTTGTGCCAGATATTGCCGCAGCACACGGCCGGTGTGCGATGCTTCGCATTGACAGATTTGTTCAGGGGTGCCGGCGGCGACAATCCATCCGCCGGCATCGCCGCCTTCCGGGCCGAGGTCGATAATCCAATCGGCCGTTTTGACGACCTCCAGGTTGTGTTCGACAACCACTACTGTGTTGCCGGCTTCGACGAAACCGTGCAATACCCGCAGCAGCAGCTCGATGTCGGCCATGTGCAGCCCGGTAGTCGGCTCGTCGAGCAAGTACAGCGTGCGGCCGGTGCTGATTTTGACCAATTCGCGGGCCAGTTTGACGCGCTGGGCTTCGCCCCCGGAGAGCGTAGGCGACGGCTGGCCGAGCTTCATGTAGTCCAGGCCCACATCGTGCAACGTTTGCAGTTTGTTGCGAATCGGCGGTATGTTCTGGAAGTGCTCCAGCGCCTCTTGGACATCCATCTCCAGCACGTCGGCGATCGAGCAGCCCTTGAACTTCACCTGGAGGGTTTCGCGGTTGAAACGTCGGCCGGCGCAGACCGGGCAAGTCACCCAGACATCGGCCAAAAAATCCATCTCCAACCGGTTGGCACCGTTGCCTTCGCAGGCCTCGCAACGACCGCCGGAAACGTTGAAGCTGAACCGTCCGGGCGTGTAGCCCCGGGCCTTGGCTTCCGGCAGACTGGCAAACAGTTTGCGGATTTCGTCGAACAGTTTGATGTAGGTGGCGGGATTGGAACGTGGCGTCCTGCCGATGGGCGATTGGTCGATGGCGATCATTTTGTCCAGATGTTCCAGCCCATCTATTCGCTGGTGCTTGCCCGGATTGCCCACCCCTCCCATCAGATCGCGCCGCAATGCTTCCACCAGGATGTCGTTGACCAGCGAGCTTTTGCCGGAGCCGGACACCCCGGTGATGCAAACAAACAACCCTAGCGGGATGGCCACGTCGATATTCTTGAGGTTGTTATGGGCAGCCCCGCGCACCACCAGCCACTTGTCGCTGGCGGTGCGGCGGATGGAAGGCAGGGGAATCTGCCGGCGCCCGCTGAGATACTGGCCAGTGGCGCTTCGCGGCTCGGCGATCACCTGGCGGAGCGGACCGGCGGCGACGACTTCCCCCCCGCGAACGCCTGCGCCGGGGCCGAAATCGACCACCCAATCGGCCGCGCGAATCGTTTCCTCGTCGTGTTCCACCACGATAACCGTATTGCCCTGGTCACGCAGCGTGGCCAGTGTGTCGAGCAGTCGCTGGTTGTCGCGGGGATGAAGCCCGATCGAAGGCTCATCCAGCACGTATAGCACTCCCACCAGTCCGCAGCCGATCTGCCCGGCCAGCCGGATGCGTTGCATTTCTCCGCCGGAGAGCGTCGGCGCAGGGCGATCCAGGGTGATGTATTCCAGTCCCACGTTGATCAAGAACCGCAACCGGCCGCGGATTTCTTTGAGCACCTCGGCGGCGATTGTCTGTCCGATCCGGTCCAATTCCAGTTCGGCGAAGAACTCGGCCGCCCGGCTTACCGGCAACGCACAGACCTCCGGCAGCGTCAGCTCTGATTTGTCGCGGAAGTGGGGCGATCGGGTGGTGAGGGTGACCATCCGCGCCTGCTCGTTCAGCCGCGTGCCGTTGCAGGCATTGCACAAGCCGGTGCGCATGTACTTTTCGTAGTATCGCCGCTGGGGAGTGCTGGTCGCATTGCGGTAGCGGGCAAGCAGTTCGGGAATGATCCCGTCGAATGTGCCGCCCCATTTGTAACCGGCCGGACCCTCCCGCCACGTGAATGTGATGTGCTCGTCGCCGGTTCCCCACAGCAGCGCGTTTTGCAAGACCGGGTCGAGTTCTTCCCAGGCCGTTTCCAGCACGGTGCCCGGTTCCAGGTTGTGCTTCCGCTGGAGCCATTCGGCCACGCCCCGCAGGATGTGCCGACGCCAGCGGCCCATCTCGCGCCAGTTGCCCAGCGGCTGAATGGCCCCCTGTTGTACGGAGCGGCTGGGGTCAGGCACCAGCAGCGCAGGGTCGAAGGTGTAAACCTCGCCCAATCCTGCACAAACGCCGCACATGCCTTGGGGGCTGTTGAAGCTGAACAGTTGCGGGCTGGGGGGCTGGAAGCTGATGTTGCACTGCTTGCAGGCGTAGTGCGACGAAAGCCGCCACAGCTTTGCTCCGGACGGTGAAGCCGCAGGCGAGTTAGCCTTGGCCGCTGGGTGCGAGTCGGAATTATCTTCCACCAGGACAATCAGGTTGCCGTCGCCGGTGCGCAGGGCAAGCTCGACCGCTTCGGCCAACCGGCCACGAATATCTCCGCTGGCAGTCAGGCGGTCGACGACCACTTCGATGTCGTGCCTGCGCTGGCGGTCGAGATTCAAGTCGTCGGTCAGATTGACTACCCGGCCATCGACTCTGGCCCGGCTGAAACCCTGCTTCAGCAGATCGGCCAGCAACTCGCGGTGCTCCCCCTTTTTACCCTGGGCAACCGGCGCAAGCAGCAAAAATCGGGTGCCCTGGGGAAGGGAGAGAATCTGTTGAATTATTTGTTCGCGGGTTTGGGCGGTGATCGGCTGACCGCACTTCGGACAATGGCCCTTGCCCACCCGCGCATACAACACCCGCAGGTAGTCGTATATCTCGGTGATCGTGCCTACAGTAGAACGTGGGTTCTGTCCGCCAGTTTTTTGGGAGATGGAGATTGCCGGGCTGAGGCCGGCGATGGCATCTACGTCGGGTTTGGGCATCTGCCCAAGCACTTGCCGCGCAAAGCCGGAGAGGCTCTCCACGTACCGGCGCTGGCCCTCGGCATATAAGGTATCGAACGCAAGCGAACTCTTTCCCGAGCCGCTCACCCCGGTAAAGCAGATAAGCCGGTTCCGTGGCAGCCGCAGATCGATTGCCCGCAGATTGTGCTGCCGGGCACCGCGAACGATTATGTCCGAAACGCCCATTCGCGCCGCTTTCCCCTGTAGTTGCCCAAAACCATGCATTGTAGAGGCGGTCGGCCGCTGCCGACAAGCGACGAAAATGTTAATGCGATCGTTACAGTCGGTCGATTCGTTAGTTGAGGAACTATCGATACGTTCCGCAGTATCGCGCAACTTGGCGGGGCCGCCCTATATCTGGCTGAAGGGAGTACGATTCATGACCAACCAGCGCGACATGAGTAAAACGCCCCTGCTATCTATCTTGTGCATCTTACCGGCCTGCGTGCTTGTGCTGGGTGTTTGCAACCCCACGCCGGCGGCCCCACTGGGCGGCTTGCGCGCCGCTACGGTTCAGCAACCCGGCGCGTTGATGCTCACGGCCGATAACACCGCACCAGCCACACAGCCTCAACAAAATGGGCCTGCCACCACCGGCCAGATAACCAACGGCGCGAGGCCAAACGGCCAAAAGACCAATGGTGCGTTACCCACATCGCCGGCCGCCCCAGCGCAAGCCAACGGCGCTATGCCGGCGACTCAGCAAAACGGATTGCCCCCGGCCGACAACGAACTTGGACTGCTGGCTGCCCCCGACACATCGATGGGCTGCTCCGGCCTAAAATGCAGCAGCCCACTGGGCGACTGCGAAGGCGGCATTTGCGGGCCGAGCGGGCGGATCTGGATTCGCGCCGATTATCTGGCCTGGTGGACCAGCGGCACACATGTGATTCCCTTGGTGACAACCAGCCCTTACGGCACACCACAGTCGGAAGCCGGCGTACTGGGTTATCCGAATACAAGCATCCTGTTTGGCGACCAGACGATAAATACCGAAGGGCGCTCGGGATGGCGACTGATAGCCGGTTATTGGCTCGACGCCTGTCAGACCTGGGCGGTTCAGGGCGACTATTGGGACTTTGGTGGGCTGTCGACGCACTACGAGCGCAGCTCCACCGCCACCGGCGATCCGATAATCGCCCGCCCCTTCTTCGACGTCAACCCTGCCACCGGCGTGGCCCGTGAAGCCTCGCAATTGGTCTCCTATCCCAACCTGGTGGCCGGCAGCATCACGGTCGATGCCCGCGATTACTTCCAGTCAGCCGGTTTCACACTGCGCCGTCTGGTATGCTGGGGCGCCAACTGCCCGGTGATTAATCGCGCCGCGGCTTGCGATCCGTGCGCCACGAATTGCTGCCGGGTGGATTTTCTGGCCGGTTATCGCTACTACCGGCTGGTGGACGACATCACGATCCGCGAGCGGATCAATGGGCTGGCAGGCGGACCGTTGGCAGGCATCACGCTGGACGTGTTCGACGGCTTCCGCACGCTCAACGAATTCCATGGCGGCGAGTTGGGACTGTCGGTAACCACCTATCGCGGCCGCTGGTCGCTGGAAATGATTGCCAAAATGGCCCTGGGCAATAACCGACAGGTGGCTAACGTCTACGGCAGCACCGTAGTCACCCAAAACAATCAGAGCATAACTCGCCTGGGCGGATTGTACGCGCTGGGTCCTGGGCCGGACGGCTATCCCGGCAACATCGGCACTTACTACCGCGACGATTTTGTGGTCATTCCACACCTGGGTCTGGACTTGGGATACCAGCTTACCTGCCACTTGCGGGTGTTCTTTGGCTACAACTTCATCTACTGGGCAACCGTGGCCCGAGCCTCCGATCAGATCGACCGCCACGTCGATTCCGCCCGCATCCCAGGCAACGGCGCTACACACAATCCCGATCAGCAATTCCCCGAGTTCAACTTCCGCCACACCAGCTTCTGGGCGCACGGCATGAACGTGGGGCTGGAGTTCCGCTACTAGTTGTGCTTTATACTCCGCACGCGCTGAAATAAGATGTTTTTCCCAGAGAGCATGACTTGTTCTTGGCCGCGTGAAGTATAATTGCACCGATTGCTGCCACCGGTAGCGGCAATTGCGTCGGTGGCGCCAACGGGCACAGCTGAACGACGTACTGCTTGTCGGCCCCCGCCGCCGCTTCTGGCCGGAACCACAAAACTGCGTGATGCCGTGGATTTGCACGACAAAATAGCGCTGGTCACAGGCGGAACCAAAGGAATCGGAGCCGCTACGGCCATCGAGCTTGCCCGTCGTGGCGCTCATCTGGCTATCAATGGTCGCCACGAGGACGCCGACGCGCACAGCGTCCGTGCGGCTATCCAGTCCCTGGGCCGCCGGTGCGAAATACTGGTGGGCGACATGGCCCGGCCAGATGACGCGGCGGCCGTCGTCGGCGCAGCGGCCGCACAACTGGGCGCGCTGGATGTACTGGTGCATTGTGCCGGTGGGCTGGTTCCCGGCGGGCTTTTCGACGTCGAGCCTCGCACCTGGTACGCGGCATTCGACGTTCACGTTCACGCGGTCTACCATTTGTGCCGGGCGGCAGTGCCGCTGATGCGCCAGCGCGGCGAAGGGGCGATCGTGCTGATTTCCTCGGTGGCCGGGCTGCGCGGGCTGCACATGAACCTGTGCTACCAGGTGGTCAAAGGTGCCATTCCCCAGTTCGCCCGCGCCCTGGCCCGCGAACTGGCCGATCATAACATCCGCGTAAACTGCGTAGCGCCGGGAATCATCCGCACCCGATTTCACGACGGCATGACCGAAGCACAGCGCCAGCAC
>Ga0209017_10002482_pt1 | contig 11841 bp, 9 predicted proteins | sample YNPBryunderm2012_FD_185812 | JGI IMG/M metagenome (GOLD analysis project Ga0209017, IMG submission 185812) | Anoxygenic and chlorotrophic microbial mat microbial communities from Yellowstone National Park, USA - YNP Bryant MS undermat 2012... ... | reverse complement strand
CGGCGGGGTCAGTCTGGAGGAACTCCAGGCTCATCTGGGGAAAGTGGCGGTAGAGAGCCGGAGTGCGGCAGCCGGGCCGGTGCGCTCGCCGGGCTTGCTCGAGCGCCACTATGCCCCGCACAGCCCCCTCTGGCTGGTGATCGGCCCGGAGGAGGCCGCGCGGGCCTGGCTGCGCGCGCGCGCCGCCGCCGAGCGGGCCGCGGGGCGGCGGGCGGGCCTGCTGGTGCCCGACGAAGACGCGGCGCTGCTCGCCGATCTCGCCGCCGACATCGAGCCGCTCGGTCCGGCCGTTGCCCTCGACGAAGTGGCACGGCGCCTCTACGCCGCCCTGCGCGCCCTCGACAGCCGGCATCCCGACTGCATCCTGGCCCGCGACCTCGGCGAAGGCGGCCTCGCCCGCGCCATCCGCGACCGCCTGAGCCGCGCCGCTGCCGGGCGCGTGGTGGCGCTCGACCCGGAGGAGGGGGCAGCCAGGCAGCCCCCTCCCCCTGCTTGAGGGCGCAGCCCTCCCAACCCCCCCGCGGGCGGGGTGTGGGGGAGACGCGCGACGCGCGCCGGCAACTTGCCGCCCAACCCCCCCGCGGGCGGGGTGTGGGGAAACCCGGTTTCCCTGCACCCCGCCGGGGAGGGAACCGCCTGCCTCCCCCCAGCGGGGGGAGGTTGGGAGGAGGGAGTACCACCGTTGCCGGATCTCGTTCGCCGGTTCCCCTACCGCCGATGGTGCAGAATGTGTAAGTGTTCACAGTTCTCCTGGGAGCGCGGGCAGCTTGCCCGCGGAGACGCGACGCGGGCGGGACGCCCGCGCTCCCAGGCGCGTGGGTTACCCCAGGTGTGAACACTTACCAGAATGTTTCGTAACACCCCGGGGTCCGTTCCGCCTTGACATCCTCTTCCGCCGCTGGTATACTCCGCCCAACCATCTCCCAGGTTAAACGATTAAGCGCATGGCCACCATCAAGGATGTCGCAAAGCGCGCGCAGGTCTCCACCGCTACGGTGTCATACGTCTTGAATGGCACCGGCGCCGTGACGGAGGCCACGCGACGGCGGGTGCTGGAGGCGGTGGAGGCCCTGAACTACCATCCCCATCACGCGGCGCGCAGCCTGCGCAGCCGCGCCCGCACCCTGGGCCTGGTCCTGCCCGTCGGTTCCCCTGGCCTGGCCGATCCGGCCCTGGCCGAACTGGTGGCCGGTCTGGTCGAGGGCGCCGCGGCGCCGGGCTACTGCCTCTTGCTGGCCTCCGCCGGACCAGAGACGCTCGAGGCCGAACTGGGCCTGGAACTGGTCGCGACCAATCGCGTGGACGGGATCGTGCTCCTCGACCCGCGGGTTGACGATGCGCGGGTGGCGCGTCTGGTCGCTGCGGGGGCGCCCTGCGTCTGCGCCGGCCCCCCGGGCGCGCCGGGGTGCCCGGCGCTCGGGTACGATCTCGAGGGCGGGGCGCGCGAGGCCACGCGTCACCTGCTGGCCCTGGGCCACCGGCGCATCGGCCTGATTGCCCTGCCCTCGGACCTGGCGGCCAGCGAGCCGTTTACCGAGGGCTATCTCCAGGCCCTCGCCTCCGCCGGCCTGGCCCCCGACCCGGCCCTGGTGGTCGAGGCAGGCACGTCCGAGGACGCCGGCATTACCGCTATGCAGGAATTGCTGGCGCTGCCCGAACCGCCGACCGCCGTGCTTGCCGCCGGCGACGCGCTGGCCTTCGGCGCCATGCACGCCCTGCGCGATGCTGGATTTGCCGTGGGCCGCGATCTGTCGCTGATCGGCATGGGCGACCTGCCCCTGGCGGCGCATACCGACCCGCCGCTCACCACCCTGCGGGCCCCGCGGCGCGCCCTGGGCCAGGCGCTGGCCCGGCGCCTGGCGCTCCTGGTGGAGCGGCGCGCCGGCCCCGCGCCCGACGCGCCGCTCAGGCTGCCGTTGATCATCCGGCGCACCACCGCTCCTCCCCCCACCCGGTGGGAGGGTTTGGGAGGGCAAAGTACCTGTTCACTCCTGGGGTAACGCCCGCGCCTGGGAGCGAGGGCGTCCCGCCCTCAGTCGCGTCTCCGCGGGCAAGCTGCCCGCGCTCCCAGGAGACATGTGAACACGTACAGGGCAAAGCCCTCCCAAGAAGTAGTTTCATCCCGTCGGTGTGCGGCGTAGCTGCATGGACGGCTGAAGACAGAATTGTCAAGTGAGTTTGAGCCATTCCTGAAAATCGATTTCAAAGGAGGATACCGATCCCATGGCCGGCATCAAGTTCGATCATGTCTGGAAGCGGTTTGGCGAAGTCACCGTGCTCAAGGACCTCAATCTCGACGTTATTGACGGCGAGTTTCTCGTGCTGGTCGGCCCCTCGGGTTGTGGCAAGTCCACCGCCCTGCGCTGCCTGGCCGGCCTGGAGGAGATTACCGAAGGCCAGATCTGGATCGGCGACCGGGTGGTCAACGATGTGCCGCCCAAGGACCGCGACATCGCCATGGTCTTCCAGAGCTACGCCCTCTACCCGCATATGAGCGTGTACGAGAATATGGCCTTCGGCCTGAAGCTGCGCAAGGTGCCGAAGCAAGAGATCGAACGGCGGGTCAAAGAAGCCGCCGAGATGCTCTCCATCGGCCATCTGATGGACCGCAAGCCCAAGGCCCTCTCCGGCGGCCAGCGGCAGCGCGTCGCCCTCGGGCGGGCCATTGTGCGCGACCCCGCCGTCTTTCTCATGGATGAGCCGCTCTCCAACCTCGATGCCAAGCTGCGCGTGCAGACGCGCGCCGAGATCTCCAAGCTGCACCAGCGCCTCAAGACCACCTTCATCTACGTGACCCACGATCAGACCGAGGCGATGACCATGGGTTCGCGGATCGCAGTGATGCGCGATGGCATTCTCCAGCAGTTGGACACGCCCCAGCACCTCTACGACCACCCCGCGAACATGTTCGTCGCCGGGTTCATCGGCAGCCCCTCGATGAACTTCTTCGAGGCTCGCCTCGAGCGCCTGAACGGCGGGGTAAGCGTCGTGGTCGGCCACGACTTCATCGTGCCGGTGCCGCAGGCTATGCTGGAGCGGGTCGGCAGCCACGTGGGCAAGGATGTCTACTTCGGCATTCGTCCGGAGGACGTGCACGACGCCCATTACGTGGCCCGCGGCGTGGACGAGAGCGCGAAGCTCACCGTGCAGGTGAACCTGACCGAGGCCATGGGTTCCGAGGTCTACGCCTATGTGGAGAACAGCGGCCGCGAGTTTATCGGCAGGCTCGACCCGCGCACCACGGCCCGCACCGGCGAACCCCTGGAGATCGTTCTCGATATGGAGAAGATGCACATTTTTGATCGGGAAACCGAGAAGGCTCTAACGTGAACATAGGCCCCAGGGGCGTGGGGAAACCCGGTTTCCCCACGCCCCCGCCTCGCAGGGGGATGGGGAAACCCGGTTTCCCCGTCCTCCCACCCGGTGGGAGGGGTTGGGAGGGCAAAGCCCCCCCAGGAACAACCCGCAGCTCCACCGGCTTCAACGCAGCCCCATTGTCTCCGGGAGGCCCAGCATCAGGTTCATATTCTGCACCGCCTGCCCCGAGGCCCCTTTCAGCAAATTGTCCACCGTGGCGACGATGATGTAGCGGCCCGTCTCCGGCTCTACCGGTTGCAGGCCAATGGCCAGGTACATCGTCTGCTGCACATGGCGCAACTCGGGCAGGCGGCCCTCGGGCAGCAGCTTGATGAACGGTTCATCGGCGAAGATCGCGTAGGCCGCCCGCGCCTCCGCCAGGCCGGTGTCCGGGCGCAGGGTGACGTAGATGGTGGAGAGGATGCCGCGATAGACCGGCAGCAGGTGCGGCGCGAAAATGATGTGCAGCCCGGTCTCCTGCTCCATCTCGCCGAGGTGGCGGTGCGCGCGCCCGACACTGTAGGCGCTGAAGGTCTCGTGGGTCTCGCCGAAGTGGGTGCGGAGCGAGAGGGAGCGCCCGGCCCCCGACACGCCCGACTTGCTGTCCACAATCACCGTCCGATCAGCGATCAGCCCGGCGCGCGCCAGGGGCCACAGGGGCAGAATGGCCGTCAGGGGGTAGCAGCCGGTGTTCGCGACCAGACGCGCGGCGCGGATGCGCTCGCGGTGCAACTCCGGCAGCCCATAGACCGCCTCGGCGAGCAGGTCGGGGGCGGGGTGCGCGCGCCCGCGTCGCCGCAGGTAATCCTCCGGGTCACGCAGGCGGAAGGTGTCGGAGAGGTCAATCACCTTCACGCCCCGTTCGAGCGCCTGCCGCACCAGGGGGATCAACTCCGGCGCGCCGTGGGGCAGGCAGGTGAAGACGAGGTCCACGCCGTTCAGTTGGGCTTCTTCGACGCCGACCAGCGGCAGGTCAATGAAAGTGGGAAACACATCGTTCAGCCGCTGCCCCGCCGCCGAGCGGGCCGTCGCGAAGGCGATCTGCGCCTCGGGGTGTCGTGTCAGGAGGCTGATCAACTCGAAGCCGGTGTATCCTGTCGCGCCGTAAATCCCTATACGGGCCATTGCTTGCTCTCCCAGCAGCCGTCTCCGCGGCCACGCCGCACACCGATGAGATGAGAACAGGTTTTCTTGGGAGGGCGCAGCCCTCCCAAACCCTCCTGCGGGCCGGGGTGTGGGGAAACCCGGTTTCCCCACACCCCTGGCTTTGGAGGGGCGCGGGTGGCGGCGATCGACCCTCCAGCGCTTGATCCAACAACGCGCTCAAGTCGAGTTCGGCGGCCCAGTGACGCAGATAAGCCTGATCGAGGGCCGTGTCTTGCACCCGCAGGATTGCCTGTACGTCCCGCCACTGGCGGTCGGAGGGGGCCAGGCGGTAGCATTCCAGTTTCGCCAGCACCGTATCTTCCGCGCTGGCGACCCGCAGCATGCCGCCCATCACCCCGGGTATGTCGATCACCTGGGCGCGCTGGAACTGGGACACTTCAAAGGGCCGTCTTGACGACAGGTAGATGTCGATCTGGAAACCGGTCGTCTTCTCAGAGGCGCAAAAACTGGCCCGTCGGCGCCAGTCGGCCCGCGCTTCTGGAAGCGGGAGCAGGGCGTCAATGATGTCGTCGGGCGCAAAAACAAACGCCTCTCTCAGCCCTTGCACCAGCGCGCTGATGGCGTCGGGTCGCAAGTGGAGCACGACATCGAGATCGCGCGTGCTCCGATATTCTCCGTGAACAATCGCTGCCACCGAGCCGACAATCACATAGGGGATGCCCTGCGCATCGAGGATGGCGCCCAGGCGCAGGGCCAGCGCCAGCGGATCAACAGGGTCAGGCGTCAACGGCTGTCCTTTCAACGTGGCGGCCGCGCGCGCGCCGCTCAGGAGGGAGGCGCTGCAGCGCCAGGGCATACCCCAGTTCATAGGAGCCGGCCCCCGCGCAACGCCGGCGGAGACCCGCGAGCGCCAACTGGTCGGCCATGCGGTTGGTGTCACGGGCCAGTTCGAGCTTCCGCGCCGGCGACAGCGCGCGCAGGATGGCGATGATCCCTGCCTCGATATGCGCAGGGGTTGCGGGGGCAAGCGGCTGGCGCATCGGCGCTAAATATCCAGTTCGCTCACTTCGGCCGCATGGGTCTGGATGAAGCGGCGCCGGGGCGGCACCAGATCGCCCATGAGCATGGTGAAGGTCTCATCGGCGCGCTGGGCGTCTTCCAGGGTGACCTGGAGGATGACCCGGTTGGCCGGGTTCATGGTCGTCTCCCAGAGCTGTTCGGCGTTCATCTCGCCCAGCCCCTTGTAGCGCTGGATCTCGACCTTCGTCCCCGCCGGCAGACTGGCGATGTAGCTGTCCCGTTCGGCGTCGGAGTAGACGTAGCGATGCTCCTTGCCGTGCTTGATGCGGTAGAGCGGCGGCTGGGCGATGTACAGGTGGCCGTTGGTGATCAACGGGCGCATATGGCGGAAGAAGAAGGTCAACAGCAGGGTGCGGATATGGCTGCCATCAACATCGGCGTCGGTCATGAGCAGAATGCGGTGGTAGCGCAGCTTATCGGGGCTGAACTGCTCGCCGATGGCCGTGCCGATAGCGGTGATCAGCGCCTTGACCTCGGCGTTGGAGAGCATGCGGTCGAGGCGGCTCTTCTCGACATTGAGGATCTTGCCGCGCAGGGGCAGCACGGCCTGAAAGCGCCGGTCGCGACCCTGCTTGGCGGTGCCGCCGGCCGAGTCGCCCTCGACGATGTACAATTCGCAGCGCGCCGGGTTGGTATCCGAACAATCGGCGAGCTTGCCGGGGAGCGAGAAGCCCTCCATGGCGCTCTTGCGGGCCGTCTCCCTGACCTTTTGCACCGCCAGGCGCGTGCGGGCGGCGGCCAGGGTCTTCTCGATGATGCGCCGCGCCTCGCCGGGGTTCTCATCGAGCCAGGCGGCGAAGGCGTCGCTCAGCACCGTGGCCACGGCCCCGGCAGCTTCCGGGCTGACCAGCTTCTCCTTGGTCTGCGAGCTGAACAGGGGGTCCTTCAGCTTCACGCTGATCACTGCCGTCAGGCCCTCGCGCACATCATCGCCGGTGAGGTTGGCCTCGTTCTCCTTGAGAATGTTCTTGGCGCGGGCGTAATTGTTGATAATGCGCGTCAGGGCGGTGCGGAAGCCCGAGAGGTGCGCGCCGCCGTCGGTGTTGTTGATGTTGTTGGCGAAGGCGTAGATCGAGTCGGTGTCGTAGGTGTCGGTGTACTGCATCGCCACCTCGACCGCCACCTCGTTCACCGTGCGCTCGGCGTAGAAGGGCTGCTTATGCAGGGTCGTCTTGTCTTTGTTGAGGTGGCGCACGTAGGAAACGATGCCGCCTTCGAAGTAGAAGTTGACCTCCTGACCATCGCGCCGATCCTCGAACTTGAAACGCAGGCCCTTGGTGAGGTAGGCCATCTCGCGGAAACGCTGCGCCAGGGCCTTGAAGTTATAGTCAATCCCATCTTTGAAGATCGTCACATCGGGCTTGAAGTGGATGGTCGTGCCGGTGCCCTCGGCCGGGCCGACGGCGCGCACCTCGGCGAGGGGCTTGCCCGCGCGGTACTCCTGCACCCAGAGTTGCCCGTGCCGGCGCACCTCGGCGCGCATCCACTCCGAGAGGGCGTTGACCACCGAGAGGCCCACGCCGTGCAACCCTGAGGAGACCTTGTAGCCGCCATCGCCGAACTTGCCCCCGGCGTGCAGTTCGGTGGCGGCCAGTTGCAGCGCCGATACCCGGTACTTCGGGTGTATGTCCACGGGAATGCCGCGCCCGTTGTCGCTGACGCGCACCGAGCCGTCTTCAAAGATCGTGATCTCGATCTGGCTGGCGTGGCCGGCAAGGGCCTCGTCGACCGAGTTGTCCACGACCTCTTTGATCATATGATGCAGGCCGTTGATGTCGGTCGGGCCGATGTACATGCCTGGCCGCTTCCGCACCGCATCGAGGCCCTCAAGGACGGTAATCTGGCTCGCGTCGTAGCTCTGGGTCTGGGGCGCGTTAGTGTTCTCGTCGTTCATCGCTGGCGCTTTCTTCCACGGGGCCGCCGCGATCGGCGCTCCGCGGCATTGGAATGCTCAAACTGGCCCCCTCACAACCTTATTATTATACCACACGCGGGCGGTCTGCGTTACGCGCTTCAGAACGTATGAGCGTCTAGCGTTGGCGTGATGCGGGCCGTTCCCCTGCCGGGCGTTGAGCAGCGGACAGAACGTAGGGTCGAAGCCGCGAGATAGGGCGGAAGGGACGCCCTGGAGGTCCTCACCCCCGGCCCCGCTCCCGCGCGCGGGAGCGGGGAGACCAGAGGCCTGCGCCGGGGCGTCCTGATGCGGCAGAAGGTGCGTTGGCCCGGATGTTCTGTCTGTCCTTGAACCTGCCGGGCGGGAGGGTCTGGGAGCGCGCCGCCCTCCCGGGAATTGCCGATCATCCCCGGCGCCCGGTTGGCTCACCGGATGGAGCGCGGGCCGGCGGGCGCTGCTCCGGTCGCAGCGGGCGGAAGCCCTCGCCGATCACTTCGTTTGCCTCGCTGATCACCACAAAGGCGTGCGGATCGGCCGCGGCCACCGCCGCCCGCAACGCGCTGACCTCGGAGCGGTTGATGATGCAGAGCAGAATGGCGTGGGTCGCGCCGGTATACCCGCCGACGCCTTCCAGGCGGGTGACGCCCCGCCCCAGATCGTAGAGCAGGGCGCGCATGATGTCCTCGGGCCGGTCGGTGATGATCAGCGCCTGTCGCGCGCCGCGCCCCGCCGAGAGCGCGAAGTCAACCGTGCGGCTGCTGACAAAGGCCACCAGCAGCGCGTAGAGCACCTTTTCCGGGCCGTAGGCGAACAGACCCGCGCTGAAGACCAGCACGTCGCACATCAGCAGCACGCGGCCCGGTTGCACCCCCGTGCCCGCTTCGACCAGCCGCGCGATGATGTCGGTGCCCCCGGCGGTGCCGCGCGCGCGCAGGATCAGGCCCAGCCCCAATCCGTCGATCAGCCCGCCGTACAGGCTGTAGAGCAGGGGGTCGCTCGTGACGGGCCGGGCGTAGGGCGCCAGGACGTCAATCGCCACCGACATCACCACCAGGGCATAGACCGTGCGGATGCCGAACACAAAGCCGCCCAGGCGTCGCCAGCCCAGGATCATCAGCGGTACGTTGAGGGCCAGCACCACCCCGCCAACGGGCGTGCCGAGGTAGGTGCTCAGCAGTTGCGCCACGCCCGTCACGCCGCCCACAATCACATCATTCGGCACCAGAAAGACCCGCACCGCCAGCGCGACCAGCAGCGCGCCCAGGGTGATCATGCCGTAATGGGTCAGCGTGGTCAGCGCGCGCCGCGCGCGCGGGTTGAGTTTGATGCGCATTGCGTTTTGCCTTTGAGATAGAGTTTTGCCATACCCCTGTCGGATGGGCTGGAAGGGCGTAGCTTTCCCAGATGTCCCCTCCTGCCCCCACCCTCGCCCCAGCCATCCATACGGCTGCGCCGCACACCGACGGGATGAAAATAAATTGTTCTTGGGAGGGCTTTGCCCTCCCAACCCCTCCCAGCGGGTGGAGGGATGGGGCAACCCGGTTGCCCCATCCCCCTGCGGGGCGAGGGCGTGGGGAAACCCGGTTTCCCCACGCCCATCCGAAGGGCTATGTTCACGTCAGGCGTGTATAATACAAGGTATAACATTACCCGGGGAATGCCATGCTGACCTACGAGAACTTTGTCTCGGTGCTGCTCGGCGCCATCGAGCGAACGGGCCTGAACATCGCCTATACGCAGGAATTGCTCGATACGCACGCCCTTGGGCGCAGCCTGAGCATCACCTGTCTGCCTGACGGGGTGATTGACGATAGCGGGCCGCAGGAGCCGCCGCTGCGCGCGGTGATCGCTTTCCGCTGGTCGCCGGAGTTCACCGTGTTCTCGTTGCGTGGCGCCGACTCGCTCGACGGTATCGAGCGGTATGTGGACGAACGTCTGTTCGCCCAGGCTCGCAGTGGTCCTTCCCTCGATGTGGAAGTCACCTATCACCTGCCGGTCAATGGCGAGGCCCACATCGAACCGCGCGATCTCCCCGCGATCGCCCAGGCCCTCCAGCAACTCCACGCCACGCTCGTAGACGACGAGGATGTCTTGCGGGTGGACAGCATGCTGTCCTTCGATCCCGGCGGCGCTCCGCACGTCCAGTCGCTGGTCGCGGTGCGCCTCTGGAGCCTGGATGAGGCCCTCTACGACGCCGATCTGCTCGAGGTTACCTTCGAGGAGTTGTGCGCCGAGTTGCAGGCGATGCTCCAGATGCTCCACGATCAGTATGGCTTGCCTTCCGACGCGGATCGCGGCAGCGCGGACGGCCTCCCCCCCGATCGGCGCTATCTGAAGCCGCCCACGGCATGAGTGTATGTGGAGGTGTGGAGATGTGGAGCTGTGGAGCTGTAAAGATGTCGAGGTGGGGAGGTGTTGAGGTGTGAAGAGGTAGAGGTGGAGAGGTGAAGAGGTAGAGGTGGTGAGATGTCGAGTTGAAGACTTGTGGCGCCAGGTAGATGTGGGTCCCCTTGCGCCTCCACACCTCGACACCTCGACACCTCCACACCTCCACACCTCCACACCTCCACACCCCACTCTCCCGGTATTCCCAATGGCGCCCCTCTTCCCACCCGAGGCCCTGGCCGCTCTGACCACGCCAGGCGTCGCTGAGCGCTGGACGGCCGTGCAGGAGCGTTTGCACCCCCTGCTGGCCGCCCTTGCCGATCAGGTGCGCGCGGCGGCCATGCGTCGCTATCCGCGCCAGTGGCCGCTCTACGAGGTCAGTTTCAAGAGCCAGCGCTACCTGAACCGTGGCCGGGGGCGGCGCCATCCGATCGAAGACTACTGGGTCGCCTTCGACCGTCCGCCCCGCGGCGCCGGAGTGCTGGTGGCGGTGAGCGCCGCCGAGCGCGCCGTGCTGGTGGGGCTGCAACTCTGGCGCGCCCGGAAGGAGGATCTGGCGCGCCTCTGGGCCGGCGCGCCCGCGGTCTGGCGGCCGCTGGTCGAACGCATCGCCCGCGAGGGGCAGGCGCGCTTCGCCGCACCCGACGGCGAGGCGCCCGATGCGTGGATCGAACGCTACCTCGGCGCGCGGAATGCCGGCTACCTCTGGGCGGGCTTCGTCTATCCCTGGTCAAACCTGCCCGACGATCTGGAGCGGCGCATTGTCGCCGATGTGCTCGATCTGCTGCCGCTGAACGAGGCCCTGATGGAGCAGGCCGAGGCGGGCGAGGCGCTCCCCGCCGCGCGCCTGCGCGAGCGCCCCGTCAGGTATGCCACCCAGGGCATGCCGCCCATCGAGGTGATCGCCGAACGCATCCGCGCCCGTGGTTTTCGCATCGGCGACCTGACCCTGCGCGCCTACCACGTCGCCCTCCAGACCCGCCCGCTGGTCATTCTGGCCGGTATCAGCGGGGCCGGCAAGACGCGCCTGACCCGCCTCTACGCCGATGCGGTCTACAACGTTCCGCCGGGCCGCGATAATCCCTACTACCTGGTCGTGGCCGTGCAACCCGACTGGCACAATGCCCACGACCTTCTGGGCTACTACAATGCGCTGACCGGGGTCTACCATCCTACGCCGTTCCTGCGCTTCCTGCTGCGGGCCGCGGCCGATCCCCAGCAGTCCTACTATGTCTGCCTCGACGAGTTGAACCTCGCCCGCCCGGAGTACTACCTTGCGCCCATCCTCTCGGCAATGGAAACCCTCGAAGGCGTCCTCGATCTGGGCAGCCCCCTCGCCGAAACGCCGCTGGCCGGCGGCGGCGCATTGCAGAACCCCGTGCGCCTGCCGATCAACCTGCGCATCATCGGCACGGTGAACGTTGATGAGAGCACCTTTGCCCTGAGCGACAAACTGCTCGATCGGGCCAACCTGATCGAGTTGACCGAGGTGGACCTGGAGGGCTTTCGGGCGATCTACGGCGGCGCCGTGGACGAGCAGGTCTGGCAGACGCTGGTGACGGTGCACGGCCTGGCGACGGAAGCCGGGCACCCCTTCGGCTACCGGGCGCTGGGTGAGATGCTCCGCTTCATCGAGCAGGCCACCGACGCCCTGACCCCGGCGCAGGCCCTCGACGCGCAGATCAAACAGAAGGTGCTCCCCCGTCTCCGCGGCGAGGATACTCCCCGGCTGCGCCGCGCCCTCACCGGCCTGCTCAGCCTGACCCTCGGCCTCGAGCCGCGGGTGTGGGGGCGCGCCGCCCAGGTCACCCCGGAACAGGTGGCTGCCGCCCCCTTCCCCGAGAGCGCCGCCAGGCTGCGCCGCATGCTCGAACGTCTTGACCAGGATGGGGTTACCGATTTTTATGCCTGATGTGAACATAGGCTGCTGGAGCAGGGGTGTGGGGAAACCGGGTTTCCCCACGCCCCCGCCCCGCAGGGGAATGGGGAAACCGGGTTTCCCCACGCCCCCGCCCCGC
>Ga0209017_10002479_pt1 | contig 11849 bp, 8 predicted proteins | sample YNPBryunderm2012_FD_185812 | JGI IMG/M metagenome (GOLD analysis project Ga0209017, IMG submission 185812) | Anoxygenic and chlorotrophic microbial mat microbial communities from Yellowstone National Park, USA - YNP Bryant MS undermat 2012... ... | reverse complement strand
AGATCGTTGGAATCACGGAGAACGAGCTAGGGGGGCCGGGGCGAAGGGGGTGGATTCGTGCGTGGTCAGGAGGGCGGCGAGTTGGAAGGGCGTCCTTGCTTGCGAGGGATTGGGAATCCGATGGCCTCGCGTTCCAGCACAGCTCGAAGGGTGGGTCCCCTCGGCGTTCGGGCCACTGCGCCCTGTCCTTTCCCATCGCCGCCGCGGTTCCACGACGCGCGGGTCCCCATCGGAGAACCCGGATGGAAACGCGAGCCACCGCGGGCCGTCTTGGCAGACGTCGGGTGTAGACGCAATCGCAATGTAGGAGAGGCGGATTCAGCGTCCAGGGCTGGGAATGGGAAACGGACGACGAACCAGGGTCGCTTCGATGGCAATCAAAGCGACTTGCCGATCGACGCGCCGATTCCCTTCCGGCTGGACGACCTGAAACGGAACGATTCAAACCAGTCCACCTCGGTCCGATTCTCAAGGATGACGGGAGCGGGTCCCAACCCGCTTCTCAAGGTCGTTGAAAACCGACCCGTCGCCGAGAATGAGAGAAGGATTCTACCCGCCAACCGATGCCAAATCAAGTCGTTGCCCGCCCAATCTCAAGACTAGCGGTGGCGCGACCCCACGTCGAGCTTCCTTGACACCGGGTACGATGAATCTAGAATGAGTCTCGATTCCTCCACCGGCTCGGCGTTCCTCGCAACGCAGCGAGTCTGGCCTGGTTGATCCCCAACCCGGTTCCGTTCCTCAATTGAGACGGTTCCATGAAATGCCAGCGTTGCTCCCGCACAGCGTCGTTCCATATCACTGATATTGAACGCAAGACCAAAAAACTGACCGACTACCACCTCTGCGAGGAGTGCGCCTCGAAGTTTCTCAATCCCGCGACCTCTGAATCTGAGATGGAGGATGAGGATTCGGGAGTCGGCGTGGTCTCGCCCATGAGCGAGTTGGCCAAGAAACTGGCGCTTCAAGGACCTGGCGGCCGGCCATCCTCCAAGCCAGAGGCGACCGTGTGTCCGGTCTGCGGGATCACCTTCGCGGATTTTCGTTCCACCGGACGGTTGGGGTGTCCGCATGATTACGAAGTCTTCCGCGATGAATTGATGCCGCTTTTGGAAAACGTGCACAACCACACCGTCCACAAAGGCAAATCCCCCAAGCGCGCGCCCTCGGGTACCGAACGGTTTACCGAGTTGATCCAGTATCGCAACCAGCTCAAGGTGGCGATCGCCACGGAGGATTACGAGACCGCCGCCAAGCTCCGCGACCAGATCCGCGACCTGGAACAGATCGTGGGCAACCGCCGTCCCTCCAGCGTCCCGCCGTCCTCCTCGAAATGACATGACGCGACGGGCCCGCTGAGGGAGACGCGACCCGATTGACTCCAAGGACAACCGCTGCGACGCCGACCCTCACCTCCTTCCTTTCCCCACCCCGCCTTCGAGCGCGAGACCGCCTGTGGCCGATTCGGACGATCCCGATCCTTACCTGCCAGAGCGTGATGCCGAAGCCGCTCCACCCCAACCTCCCAGCCCGGACGACGAGGAACAACCCTCTGCGGCTCTGGCCGCCTTGGAGTCGTTCGTGCAGCATTTGGTGCTGGCTCATGTGGGACCGGAGGTGGGGTTGCTGGCTCGCAGGCGCTGTCCCTGTTGCGGGTTGCGGTTCATGGAATTCCGACGCACGGGACGCCTGGGGTGTCCCTATGACTACGAGGTCTACCAGGCCGAACTGATCGAACGGATCGCGGCTCGCCAAGGGGCTTCACGCCACGTCGGCAAACGGCCCCGTCGCGCTTGGAATGGTTTCGGAGCCGATCTCGGCCAATCCCGCGCTCGGGAGCGGCTGGCGGTGCGAGCCGACCAACGCGCGGCCGTGGTCCGCGAGGATTACGAGACCGCCTCCAAGTTGCGGGATCGTCTGCGGAGCGATCCCGCCTTATGCCTGACCCCCGCCGGTCCCGTCGCCTCTGCCCCCGCGCTTCTCCCTGTCCCCTCCTCCGCCCCTCGCCCAGACGCGGGAGGCGGTGACCAGGACGATTCTTCCCCCGCGTTGCCGGACCCGTCCCGATGAACCTCAACGACTTGCTCCGCTCCACCGGCGAATGGCTCCGCGGTGAAGGCCCCTCCTGCGACATCGTGGTCTGCTCACGAGTCCGCCTGGCACGTAACCTCGCCGACTTTCCCTTTGCCTCTCGCGCCAGTCGCGGCGACAAGCTTGAAATCGAATCCATCGCCCGCCGCACCTTCGAGGAGTTGGATCTAGGGCTGACCTTCTTCGACGTGGACGAACTCAACCAGATCGACCGCCAGTTTCTGGTCGAACGTCAACTCATCTCCCGCGAGCAGGCCAACGGCGAGGGACCGCGGGGCGTGGCGATCTTCCCCCGTGAAACCATCTCGATCATGGTCAATGAGGAGGACCACCTCCGAATCCAAGAAATGCGCTCCGGGTTCCGACTCTCGGAACTTTGGGAGGACATCAACGAACTGGACGACCGAATCGAATCCAAGATCACCTATGCATTTAGTCCAAAGCTTGGTTATCTGACCGCCTGTCCCACCAACGTTGGCACCGGTATCCGGGTGGGAGTCATGGTTCATCTGCCGGCCCTGGTGTATGTCAAGCAGATCGACAAGGTCTTCCGGGGCCTGCAGAAGGTGCATTTGGCGGTTCGGGGACTTTACGGCGAGGGGACGCAGGCGTTTGGCGATTTCTACCAAATCTCCAACCAGCGCACTTTAGGCCACTCCGAACGCGAACTGGTGGACAAGCTGGAGGAAATCATTCCCCAGGTGTTGGATCACGAGCGCAAGGCTCGGCAAACCTTGCTACGCGATCGCCGTCAGGAGATCAAGGACCGGGTCGCCCGTGCCCTGGGCGCGCTGACTAGCGCTCACGTCATCAGCAGCGATGAAACGATGCACCTGTTGTCCATCGTTCGGATGGGGATCTCGCTGGAACTGGTGAACGATTTGACCATTCCCCAGCTCAACGAATTGTTTCTGCACACCCAGCCCGCCCATCTCCAGAAGCTCCAGGGTGCGGTGATGGACAGCGACGACCGGAACCTCGCCCGGGCGCTTTATCTCAAGCGCAAACTGGCCGAGGTCCGTGGTTGACCTCAATCGGATCGAGATCGACTTCCTTCAAAAACGACCAGTCCCCCTTCAAGCCGATTGTCTGCGAGTCTCCAAGCCACCGCGACACCAAGGCCGCACCGCTCCCTTGCAACAACGCAGCGCGTTGTCTAGAGTTGAAGATTCCACGAGCATTCGAAAGCGATCCCGTGTTGGTGACGACCTTCTTCCTCCGCGGCCGAGGTGTGCGGCCCTGTCGCATGCCCCCGGGGCGCACCCTGGTGAAGCCGGGGGAGAACCGGAACGGTTTGTCTCCTCGGCGTATTCGAGATGCTTTGATTTCCCCGATACCAGACTACCCCGTCCCTCGACGTGGTGAACGGGGTGGTTCGGCCCCGCCTCGATCATCCACGCTTCTTCGGGATTACACTGATGACACGCATTTGCGCTGGGTTCGTCGCGTTGGCCGCGACGGCCTTGCTGACCCACCTCGCTGCTCCTTGCCAAGGCCAAGAAGCGAGCCAACCCGACTTTCCGCCGCTCGACAAAGTGGTGGAGGGGTTCGAAAAGGTCAATTCCGATATCAATCAGACTCCCAGCCTGTACACGATTTGGGTCAAGAAACCCGAGGCCAGGATCCTGGCGGGCTTGCCCCGCAACTACGAGTCACAGAAATATTTCATCGCCGCGACCCCCTCGGGCGGCTCGGTCTTTGCTGGTTTACAGGGGCCGGATTATTACGTGTATTGGAAGCCGTTCGACAAGCGCTTGGCGCTCATCGCCCCCAACACGGCGATCCGCTCCAGCGGCGACGCGGAGAGCAAAAGTTCGGTCAAGCGTCTGTTCACTGACCAGGTGCTGCTGGACACGCCGATCCTCACTAACCAGCCAGGGTCCGGTCCGGTGATCGACCTGACAGCGGTGCTGAACGAACTGACCGCCAAGATGAGCGGTGGGCGCGCGCCCTTGGACGCGGGTGGTGGGCCGTTCAACACCCGCTTGGCCAGCATCACCAAGCTCAAGGCGTTCCCTCAGAACATCGAAGTCACCATCGAAGCCCCCGGTCCCAACGGCAGCTTCGCCTCGATGTCCTACTCGATCAGCCTGGTGCCGGACAACCCGGCCTACAAACCCCGCAAGGCCGATGAGCGTCTGGGTTATTTCACCACCGAGTATGACGACTACGGCTTGTACAAGATCGACAACTCCGACACCAAGGTGCGCTACATCAACCGTTGGCATCTAGAAAAGGCCGATCCCTCGCTCAAGGTTAGCCCACCCAAGCAGCCGATCGTCTTCTACATTGAACACACCACGCCGATCCGCTACCGCCGCTGGGTCCGCGAAGGAGCCCTGATGTGGAACAAAGCGTTCGAGAAGGTGGGATTCGCCAACGCCATCGAGGTCTACTATCAGGACGCTGCCACCGGGGCCCACATGGAAAAAGACCCCGAGGACGTTCGGTACAATTTTCTACGCTGGCTCAACAACAACGTCTCCACCGCGATTGGTCCCAGCCGCGCCCACCCGCTGACCGGCCAAATCCTCGACGCCGACATCGTGCTGACCGACGGCTGGATTCGCGCCTTTTTCAACCAGTTCGAGGACCAATTGCCCCGCATGGCCCTCGAAGGAATGGCCCCTGAGGCGATCGACTGGCTCGACGCCCACCCCGATTGGGATCCCCGGGTTCGTCTGGCTCCTCCCTCGAAGCGCGACCAGGTGCTGGCCCGAATCGCCCAGGCCCGTGCCCACCGCCTGGCCCACGCCGCCCACGGGCAGGACCACGATCATGACCACTTGCACCTGCACGAACTTGAAGCCCTCGGCCTTCCCGCCGACGACAATTTCGCCCACCTTTTCAGGACCGCCGGGCGTCATCGCCTCTGCATGGCCGCCGACTGCAAGGCGATGAATGTCGCGTTGTTCAAAATGCACTTCGAACTGCTACAAGCCATGAACGACGACTCCAAGGAGGCCGACGACGAAGATAAAGACAAAGAGAACGAGAAACCCAAGGAGAAGAAGGACGAGCCCAAAAGCGAGTTGGAGACCCTGATCGATGGGATGCCCGAACCGTTTATCGGCCCCTTGCTGGCCGACCTGGTCGCCCACGAAGTCGGTCACACTCTAGGGCTGCGGCACAACTTCAAGGCATCGAGTATTTATTCATTCAAGGAAGTCAACTCCGAAAAGATTAAGGGCAAAAAGCCGTTCACCGCGTCGGTGATGGACTACAACCCGATCATCATCTCGATGGACGCCTTTGAGAAGAAGCCCGACGCGGTTCAGGGCGACTACGCGATGATCGGCATTGGCCCCTACGACGAATGGGCGATCGAGTACGGCTACACCCTTGAAAATGATCTCAAGAAGGTTACCGACCGGGTCGCCGACGCCATGTTGCCCTTCGGCACCGACCAGGACGTGGGAGGACTCGACCCCTCGGTTCAGCGTTACGACTTCGGCAAGGAGCCGCTGGAATACGCCGACAACCAAATGCGGCTGGCTCAGTTCCACCGCCGGCACCTGATCGAAAAGTTCGTCAAGGACGGCCAAAGTTGGTCCAAGGCCCTCAAGGGTTATAACATGACCCTGTCAATGCACTCGACCGCCCTGTTCACCAACCTCCCTTGGGTTGGCGGCGCGTACGTCGCCCGCGACAAAAAGGGCGACCCCAACGCCCGACCGCCGATCACCGTTGTCCCTGCCGACCTCCAGCGCAAGTCGTTGGCGTTTGTGATCGAGAACGCCTTTCAGGATTCGGCCTTTGGTCTGACCCCCGAGATTCTGGCCCGCCTGACCGACGAAACCCAGTTCGGTAGCGGCTTCGGTCCCAGCAACGAGTTCACGGTTCACGACCGGATCATCGGCATCCAGGCCAGCGTGCTGACCCGTCTGCTCAACCCCGTAACCCTTCGACGAATCTACGACAATGAGTTCCGGGTTCCTGCCGATCAGGACGCCCTAACTCTGCCAGAATTGATGGAAACCCTCACCACGGCGATCTGGTCCGAGTGCGACAAGGCCCCTACCGAGCCAACCACCGCCCGCAAACCCCTGATCTCCTCGCTGCGCCGCAATCTCCAGCGTGAACATTTGGAGCGGATGATCGACCTGAGCCTGCCCGGATCGGATCGCTCGGCCGCCTCCAAACCGATCTCCGACTTGGCCACAGCGCAACTTAAGGCGATCAAGAGCCGTGTGGAGCCGCTGATGGCGGGCGAGGCGCGGGCGAAGGTGGATCCGTACAGCGCCTCCCACCTCGACGAGACCCTGGATCGAATCAACAAGGTTCTCAACGCTCAGGTGATTTACAACGCCAACAAAGTGGGGGGCCAGCCCTCGGCCCCCCTAATCATCCTGTTGGGTGACGACCACCGTTGATGATCCGTCCCGATCAGATCCTGATCTGAATGGGTTCGACTCCCACCCCATCCTGTCCGCAAGGTTGCCGTCATCAATCCATCGGCGGCGATCTTGCGGGATTTGGGTTTATTGCCTCCCAACCGCGAGTGTTCCTGCATGACGCCTCCCTCCCGCCGCGTCTGGACGGATCGGCTGTTGGGTCCGCTGATGTTGATCGTGCCAGGGCTGATGGTGGCGGCCACCGGCGTGGGCGCGGGGGATCTGATCTCGGCGAGTCTGGCGGGTTCGGACGCCGGAGTGGGAGTGCTTTGGTTGGCGGTGGTGGGAGCGGCCATGAAGCTGGTGCTGAACGAAGGGGTCGCCCGTTGGCAGATGGCGACCGGCACCAGTTTGTTGAGGGGTCTGGTTGCCTCGTTGGGTCGCTGGGCAGTCTGGCCGTTCCTAATCTACTTCGCCGCCTGGGCCGCGCTGGTGGCCGGTTCGCTGGCGTCGGCCTGCGGGGTGGCGGCGACCGCCTTCGTCGAACTGACCCCCGGCGACCCTAACGCCTCTCGAATTCTTTGGGGACTGGTTCACGCCGCGGTCGGTTGGGGAATCGTCCGTGTAGGCGGTCTGGCCGTCTTTGAGTCGGTCATGGGTCTCAGTGTGGCCGTGATGGTGGTCGCGGTTCTGGTCTGTGTGCTGGGTCTGGGACCCGATCCCCAAGCTCTTTGGAACGCCAACGTGCCACCCCGTCTGCCGGCCGCGGGTCTTGACCGCGCCTTAGCGGTGTTGGGCGGCGTGGGAGGAACCGTCACCCTGCTGTCCTACGGTTATTGGGTCCGCGACCACGGCCGCCAAGGCCAGGACGGTCTGCGAATCTGTCGCATCGACCTGACGATCTGTTACCTGCTCACCGCCGCTTTCGGCATGGGGATGATCCTGATCGGCTCCCGGATCGAGGTGGAGGGCCAAGGCGCGCGGTTGGCAACCCAGTTGGCCGACCAACTCGGCGCGACGCTGGGGCCGATTGGCCGCATGCTGTTTTTGGCCGGATTCTGGGCCGCCGTGTTTTCCAGCCTGCTCGGAGTCTGGCAAAGCGCGCCGTACCTCTTAGCCGACCTTTGGCGGGGTCGTCGTCGGATCCAAACCGACTGGGCTCGCGCTCGAGTTGGATCTTTAACCCCGTCACACGAGGAGGAACCGGACCTAACCAGCGATCCGGCCTACCGCTGGGGTCTGGCCGTTCTGGCGTGGTTACCCGCCGCGACCCTTTTCGTAACCTCGGTTAAGACAATCCAATACGCTTACGCTGCCTTGGGTTCACTGTTCCTGCCCGGTCTGGCAGCGGCGCTGCTGGTCCTCAACGGCTCGCCGCGTCTCGGGACGGCCTACCGCAACGGCTGGCTCACTACTGCGCTGCTGATCATGATTTTGCTGGTCTACCTAGGCATCTTAATCCGAGGGATCAGTCTCAACTAGGCCGACCGCCCGCGCTCAAGCCATTGAACCACCGCGTCGATTCCGTCGAACCCGGCACGATTCGCAAGAATGAACCGCTTGAAACGATCCTCCGAAAAAAACGGGTCTGCCTCATTGCTTTCGAAGGCAAGATTCCCTAGACTCACACCTCGGTTGAGACCCCAGCGGCGGAAGCAGCCGAAGGAACGGGCCGCGAACCCCGAGTTCCCGTGTTTCCCATCCTCCGGCGGTTTGACTCCGCCCGTCCCCCCTGGTTGACCCGATCCCGGATCAGCACCAGCGGCGCGGATGTCAAACGTTCAAGGAAGTGTTCGCTCTGGGGTCGGCATGGAAACAGGACAGGAGCACGGCCTACGGATGGTCTCGGCCGGCACCCACCGCGTGATCCTCGTTTTGCACCTTGAGGTTTCAAGAATGCCCGGTAAACACGTGGTTCGAGCGGCGTTGGCCATGTTCGCCGCCTTGGTTTGCGGGTCAAACGCCCACGCGGCCTACATGTACGAGGTCGTGCTGCCCCCCAATCAAACTCTGATCACCATCTCAGAACAAACCACCCTGCGTCTGGAACCCAAACAGGGTCGCGACTTCCTGGTCGATGAGGAAGCGCCGTTCAACAACCTGCCGCTGGCCACCCTGGTCTTTGAGAAAACCAGTTTGGGCCGCGAGATCATCGACGTGACCTATCAGATGGATCTGCGGATCACCAACCCGCAGGACTCTGGCAATGTCGGCGTCTTCACCATTACCGGGCGTGTGTTCGGCAACGCCGATTTGCGGGCTGACGGCACCCGTCGCCTCGACCTAAACAACGAGTTCCTCTCGCTCTCACCCCGCGGCCCTGTGGCGATCGGGCCAGATTTCTTCAGCTTCGACATGGACCTCAACCAGGCTCTTCAATTTAGCGGTCCCGGCTTCGGTCCCGGCTTGACTGGCCTGTTCACCGCGCGAGTCAACGTGGTTCCTATTCCCGAGCCGGCCTCCCTGGCAATGATGGCCTTGGGTGGTCTTGGGGTCGCCTGGGTCGCCCGTCGCCGCGCCCTGGCCAGGCGGGTTGGTTGAACCCAACCCCATTCTAAACCCAACCCGTAGCGCTCCTCTACCCCCCACGAATCCGATCTCCCCTTTCTCCACCCTGTTTCATTCATCGGAATTTATAAATGCGCAAGTTGGTCCAATGATTTAAAACCAGCTCATCTATTCTGAGACCAATTCTGTTGACGCCCGACGCAAACTGGTTACCTACTTGCGTCGGGCGTTCTCGTTTTGAGTCAATTTCGCGCCGGGAACCGATCGCCCCACCTTTGCACCCTCACCATCGCGTTCATCCGCACCATCGGACTGCCACTGGTGGAATGGGGTTGAAGAGGATGATGGCGCGAGGGAAACACTGCCGATCAGACCCGAGTAAGCCGTATCGTGAGCTGAGGAGATTCATGATTCGGTCGGGAGTTCTTCGACATCGAGGCCAATCGTTGTCCTTAGCGTGCTTTGGGCATGCATGGGGCGGGATGGTCCGGTTGGATTCTGAAGCGAAGTCGGATTGGTCGCGGAGGACTCCGTGCGGATTTGGGTTCAAACCAACGGAACGCGGGGGGTCGGAGACGGCCCGCGTTCGCTCGCGGCGCGACAGACGTGTTCCACAAGACCGATCGCCTTGGATGGGTCGAGGTGCGTCCGCGTTGGCGTCAGCGGTGGGGAACGCCTCTCATGGGCTTCAAGACCGGTCGATTGACCTTCATGCGTTATCAGGTCACGGGGGATTCTCCCCTGCCGTTTGGGACGGAACAACTGGACCGCCTGGAGTCGAAGCGGGCCGGTCAGATCCCCCCCTCGACCACCAAGGAGGGGATTTCGCATGGCTGGGCCGGGGGCGATCATGTGTTAGACCTGAACTTCGACCTGGCCAAAAACGTGCTGGGCGACGCGCTTCACGCCGCGGTTCGCATCGACACCGATAAAATTCCCGGCTCGTTGCTGCGTGCCTACACCAAGATGGAAACCGACACCCGCGCCAAGGCCAACCCCAGCGGATTCCCCACCAAGGCGCAACGTCAGGAAGCCAAGGAGGCGGCTCTTGCCCGCGCCGAAGCCGAGGCGGCTGACGGGCGGTTCCGTCGGCTCAAGCAGTTTGAGATTCTTTGGGACGGCACCACCAATACACTCTACGCCGGATCCACCTCTGCGGCAGCACTCGATCGTCTTCATGTGTTATTCAAAGACACCTTCGATCGGACCTTGCAAGCGGTCACCGCCGGCTCCCTGGCGGTCCGGTTGGCCGAGCGCCGCGGCCAGACCGAGGCGATCGGCAACCTGCGTCCGGTCGGCTTTCTGGGCGAAACGGCCGGTTACGACATGGTGGCTTGGACCGGCGGCGACCCCGCGGGCTTGGATTATCAGGGCAACGAGTTCCTGATCTGGTTGTGGCACACCCTCCAAACCGAGGGCGACATCCTGACCCTGGCGGATGGCTCGGAGGTCGCGGTCATGATGACCAAGACCTTAGTGCTGGACTGCCCCCGAGGCGAAACCGGACGCGACGCACTCACTGACGAGGGACCCACCCGGATGCCCGAGGCGTTCCGCGCTCTCCAAGCGGGCAAGTTGCCTCGCAAGGCGGGATTGGCATTGATCCGTCACGGTGTCCAGTACGACCTGACCCTTCAGGCCGAAACCTTCGCGGTCTCGGGGCTGACCCTGCCCAAACCGGAGGGACTCGGCGGCCACGACGCTCATTTGGCGCGGGTGGAGAGTTTGCGGCACGCGATGGAAACCCTCGATCTGCTCTACGACCTCTACGGCCGCACCCGTCTGGAACAAGACTCCTGGAACAACACGATCGACAAGATTCGATCCTGGCTGACCGCCGCTTAAATCCAACCTCTCCGGAGACAATCACTCGGGTTGTTCCGTCGAGAGCAGAATTGTTGGGAAGTGACCCCGTTGCCGTTGTCCAGCCGATCCGATTGCTCGGCTTATTGGTTCTCAGGGTCGCGCCTCAAGCTCGGGTCCCCCCGGTTAGGGCGGGAATCCGAGCGAAAGAGAAGATCCCACTTCTCTCCCATTACGTCCGCCCTGTCGGGATCGAGGACTCACCGGAAAACCAACCGTCGTGGGGAGGTGGATCAGGCTTCGGGATCAGATCGGCACCCGGGATTGGAACGATCCGGGTGAGTGTTGTGTTGGTCGAGCCTGGGCGGCGAAGCAAGTCAACCCGCGACCCGAAGGTTCCACGATCACTCGGCCGGGGGAACTTGGGACTGATCGCCCCGTCGTTTCCCCTCTCACCAACGCCAGAACGCCCACCTCTTCCCGCATGGGTTTGAGTGTGTCGAACCACCAAAAGGGGTCTGTCGCGCTCTCGGCTTCGAATCACGTGCCGCAGCGTGTTCGGCGGCTTGGAGCCGCCGAGTGACCTCCATCTGATACGCTTTGAGCCGCGCGGCCAGTTGACCGGCGTTCTCGGGACGCCGCGCGGGGTGCTCGTCCAGGCAGGCACAGGCCAACGCGACGAGCTCTGGGTCGGCTCCACTTTGACTCAGGCGTTCCCAGGCCGGTTCGAGACGGGCGGAGTTGGCTTGAGTATAGGCGTGCAAAGACGTGCCTTCGTAGGGAGGCGCGCCGGTGAGAATCTCGCAAAGGATCGCCCCCAACGAAAAGACATCCGATCGGGCGTCGGCTTCCCGCGCTGAGCGCGCCTGTTCCGGAGCCATGTAATGAGGGGTACCGATTACTTCGCCCCAACGGGTTTGGTCAACGGGAGCATCACCATCAAATTCGCCAGATTCCCCCGACTCCTCGGACCAAGACGCCACATGGTCGATGTCGTTGAAGGGGTCGGTCTGGATTGGGGCGTCGGCTTCCGATCCACTCAAACGAGGAGGGCGGAATGGAGACTCACATAGTTCCTTGGCCATTCCCCAATCCATTATATGCACTTGACCA
>Ga0209017_10002474_pt1 | contig 11862 bp, 7 predicted proteins | sample YNPBryunderm2012_FD_185812 | JGI IMG/M metagenome (GOLD analysis project Ga0209017, IMG submission 185812) | Anoxygenic and chlorotrophic microbial mat microbial communities from Yellowstone National Park, USA - YNP Bryant MS undermat 2012... ... | reverse complement strand
TAGATGGTCGTACCGACAGTTGGGTCGCCGAATGGCCGACATCACGCTTGTCAACCTGAACATGCTTTTCATGCGCTACGGCGAGGAGGTGGAGCGCGAGCTGCACGTCCCGCTGGGGCCGCTGTACTTGACCCGCGCACTAGAGGCGGCCGGCTTCCAGGTCGATTTCCGCGATTACCAGTGCGTCGAGGCCGACGACCCCTTTGAACTGCCCGTGTTTGTGGATTTCCTGCGCGACCCGGCGCCAGTGATCGGTCTGAGCTGCATGGCCAATCTGCTGCCGTTTACGATTCTTGCGGCCCGGGCGCTCCGCGAGGCGTATCCAGACCGCGTGGTAGTGCTGGGCGGGGTCGGCTCCAAGGCGGTGGAAGAGAAGATACTGACCCGCTTCCCCTGGATCGAAATCATCGCCCGCGGCGAAGGCGAGCTTAGCGGCCCACAACTGCTGGCCGCTTTGCGGGGAAAAGGGGATCTTGCGGCGGTTCCGGGCATTTCCTATCGTCGCCACGGTCGGGTGTACCACAATCCGGATCCGCCGCGGATCAAGGACCTGGACTCGATTCCGTTTCCGGCCTTCGAGAAGATCGACCTGCGCCGCTACGCCGGCTACGGGATGATGACCAGCCGGGGATGTCCCTACCCGTGTACCTTCTGTTCGGTCGCCCCGGTGTGGAACCTGGAAAGCTACTCGCGCAGCCCGAAGAACATCGTCGATGAAATGGAGTTCCTGCACCAGGCCGCCGGGGTGGATTTGTTCCTCTTTCAGGACGAGTTTTTCGTCTCCGGAAAGCGGCAGGTGATGAACTTCTGCCGGGAACTGGCCAGCCGCAACCTGGACGTGCAGTGGAAAGCCTTCGGCCGGATCAACCTTGTGGACGAAGAGATGATGCAGGCCACGGCCGACGCGGGCTGCGTGGAACTGCGCTTCGGCGTGGAGTCGGGTTCCGACCGGGTATTAAAGGAAATCAAGAAGGGCTTCACCGCCTCCCAGTCGCTGGAGATCGTGCCCAAGGCCGTTGAGTTGTTTCCCCGCGTGGACACCTTCTACGTATGGGGATTTCCCTTCGAGACGATGGAAGACTTCCATCAGTCGCTTTTCCAGATGGTGTCGTTCCGTATGATGGGGGCGCGGATTCTGCCCAGCCTGCTATCGCTGCTGCCGCAGACCGAGCTGTATCGCCAGTGGTCCCAGCGGGTTACGCTGGAGTTCTGCCCGTATCTGTTTCCCGAGTTCGTCTTCACCGGACACGAGGTATGCCGGGGCGGCATGATAGAACTTCCGGAAAAACATCGGGAATACTTCGATCTGATCATTGCCAATCCCGATGTGTTTCCCGGTTTCTTCCACATCGACCTGGAACACAATGTGCTGCCCAAATTGGAGCTGCTGCGGCAATTCGGCTTCTATCCGGAACCGCAGCCGCAACAGCCGGAAAGCTGCGGCGCTCATTCGCCGCGGATCGAGCCGCAGGAGCTGGCCACCCGCGCAGGGCGCGGCTGAGTCGGCCACCTCTACCTTTTTCGGCCAGTACATGGAATAATAGTCGCCGCTGTTCTTGGGCAAGAGATCTTGGGTAAAGGTGGTGACCGGTCCATAATACTTCTATTGGAAGGTTTTTCTGGTGGTCTGCCCCGTAGTGTACTTCGAACGGCAAAAAAGGCGCCAGGTGGGCGAATGTATCAGGGTGAGACTGTTGGTCCCGCGGAGAATGCCACGATGAAGATGCTCGCAAGCGAAGCAGTGGTGTTTCGATCGGGTGTGTTGTCTCTGGCGGTTATTTGCTGGCTGGGTGCTGTGGCCGAAGCGTCCGAGGTGGTCAGCGACGGGCGCACACGCTGGCTGCATCTTTCGAGCACCAGAGGCGAGGTTCCGGCGGCTGATGTGGACCGTCAGGTGGCGGCCCTGGTTGCCGACATCGACGGCGACGGCGTTCAGGATTTCGTCATCGCCGGCTATGAGAAAATGGCATGGTTTCGGCGCCAAAAGGAGGGATGGAAGCGCTATCCGATCGAAAACGGCTCGCCGCAGGTTCGCATGGAAGCCGGCGGCGACTGTTGCGACATCGATGGCGACGGCGACCTGGATGTGCTGATGGGCGCCCAGTCGAAGCAAGGGGAGATCTGGTGGTGGGAGAATCCGAATCCGCACTTCGCTGCCGATAAACCGTGGGTCCGCCACAAAGTGATAGCCGTCGGCGGCACGCACCACGACCAGATTTTCGGCGACTTCGACGGCGACGGCAAACCTGAACTGGCCTTCTGGTACAACGCAGGGATGCAGTTGTTCCTGGCCCGAGTGCCGCAGGACCCCAAAAAACCGTGGCCATATTGGGAAATTGCCAAGTTGCCGCCAGGCAAACAACGCCCGGAAGGACTGGCCAAGGCCGACATCGACGGCGACGGCAAGCTGGACATCGTCGGCGGCGGCTATTGGTTCCGGCACATCGAGGGCAACCGCTTCCAGGCCGAGGCCATCGATGACGAGTACCGCTTCAGCCGTTCGGCGGTCGGACAGCTAATTCCCGGCGGAAGGCCGGAGGTGGTGATCAATTCGGGCGATGCGGCGGGGCCGCTCAACCTGTACCAATGGGATGGCAAGACGTGGCAAAAGCGCACCTTGATAGACCGTGTGGTCCACGGCCACACGCTCCAGATTGCCGACATCGACGGCGACGGACGGCTGGACATCTATGCCGCCGAAATGCACACTCCCGGCGCAGGCGACCGCTGCCGGCAGTGGATTCTATACGGCGATGGCAAAGGAGGCTTCGACATCCGCGTGCTTTCGACGGGAATCGGTTCGCACGAGTCGAAGCTGGGCGACCTGAATGGCGACGGGCGAATAGACATCCTTCAAAAAGACTTCCAAAAAGACCGCCGCGTGGATGTTTGGCTGAACCTCGGCCCTGAGAAAAAATGAGTTTAATCGCTAATCGCTGCCGTCGCTGGCCGCTAGCTGCTCCAGGGCTTCGATCAGGGCCTTCTTTTCGAAGGGTTTGATGAGGAAGTCGGCCGCGCCGAGCCGGAAAGCTTCTTTGAGTGTCGCCTTTTGCTCCAGGGCGCTGACGACCAGCACTTTGGCGTTCGGATCGCAGGCCATGATGCCACGCAGGGCGTACAAGCCGTCGTACTGGGGCATGACCAGGTCCAGAGTGGTGGCGTCCGGTCGCAGTTGGGCGTACTGCTCGATGGCCTGCTGGCCGTCGGCGGCTTCGCCCACGATATTCCAGCCGGCCCCGGTGGCAGCGTCTTTTATCATCTCGCGAATGATCAGCGCGTCGTCGATTACCAGCAGATTGCGAGGCATTTTAGCACTTCATGCGGATGTCTGCGCCAAACGGCTCACCAAAGTAACTGTTCGATGCAAGTGTCGGTCAAGTTGCGGCCGGTTAGCGGCCAAAAATCAGTTGGAGGCAAAGGCAAGACTTACAAGGTCTTGCGGGGCATTCCAACGCAATCGATGTGCAGCGCGCCTGTAGCGCAGTCCAGCGATACACGTCTTCCTTGAGTGCCGCCCAGGTCATGACCGGCAATGCGAAGCCCCTCGCGTTGCAGAACCGCCATGACGACTTCCGCGTTATCGTCGCCGATTTGCAGCGGCCCGCCCTGGCCGAACATGCAAGCCCCACCGGCGACCTTGATCACCAACTCGCTGCGCAGCGCTCCTTTGCGCTCCATCAGCGCAAGCAAGTGCGGCACGGCGGTATCGGCGAACTTGCCTGGGTTGGTAACAAGGCCGTTGGCGCGCGGCAGAACCACATGGGCAAGGCCGCCCAGCCGAAGTCTAGGGCAGTAGGCGGCCACGCCCACACAGGAACCTAGTACGGCGGCCAGAATAACCGGGGCTTGGGCGACAACGATTTCACCCATGCCCACGTTCTTCTGCTCTGTATTGACGGCCAAAACCATGGTTGCCGGTCCTTAAAGCCAGAGATGTATTCAGGTCTGCATTGCTCTGCGGCGATTTTCCCTGGTGCAGGCGACTTGTGGAAATCCGGGTTGTGCACCATGTCGTAGCAGCTTGCACGCAGGTATTTGTTTTCCCACTGCAATGCGGTCGGCCGCAAGCTCCGACTGCGATTGCCGCAGGGTGTTGTCACAAACGCTTATTTTTGGTTGGCAGCAGCGGCCTGAGCCGGCTGCGGTTCCCAAGGCATCACACTTTCCATGGCAGTACGGAAGGCCTCGTTTGGAACGAACAGTACGTGCCAGTTCAGGTTTACCCCGTGGCGGTGGAAGGCGGTGCGACACACAAGCGCTCTGTCGCTGGTCATCGCCTGGGTTATCAGGGCTTGTTGTAACACGCTGGCCCCGTAGTCCTGAATGAAATAGGGGGCCGAGGGCATCAATTCCTGGCCGATCAATCGGCTCAGCGCGTTCATGTACGCGCAGCCCAGGATATTGCCCGTTTCCATAAGGGCCGATTTCTCCAACTCGGTCCACTGCGGGCTGTCGTTGACGGGCCGTCCGAGCAGCTCGGCAGCCAATTGCCGCCCGTTGGCTTCGTCGAAGGCTAGAATGATAACCCCGCCCAGATGTTTGTCGATGGTCAACACCACCATGGTCAGCAGTTCGTCGCCGATGCCCAATGCCTGGCACACTTCTTCCAAAGGGATTTCGCGCACTTCTTCCAGGGTCAAGGTAATCAGGCCGTTGGTCCAGCGGCACATGGCCACCGAGGAATCGTTGGTAGCCGAGGCGAGCAACTGGTGAATAACAGCAATCTTGGGGTTTTCCACGCAGGAGTTGGTCGTCATTGCGATCACCTTCTTAGCAGTCGGGAGGCCATCCAGTGGCCCGGAAAACTTATCACTGCAAAATGGCGTCTGCGGCGCCAGATGGCCGGTCAGACGCCGACGGTTTGTTTGCTGGTATGGAATACCATCTGTTTGCCGGTATTGGGTGTTGTTTGCCTGATGCTGCCGGATGAAGCCATATCGATCAGCGCGGCCAGATCGAGGATCAGCGACACGCGGCCGTCACCGAGGATGCTCGCCCCGGCGATTCCCGGCACGTTGCGGTAGTTCTCGGCCACCGACTTGATGACAATGTCTTCCTCGCCGATGACCCGATCAACGGCAAGACCAAGCTCGCGCTGCTGCTCGCCGACGATCACCAAGGTGGCTTCGGTGCAATCGGTCTGCTGGCGATTGCGGCGCTGGTTCTGGTTGGCCCAGTGATAGACATCTCCCAGGCGCACTACCGAAATCACCCGGCCACGCACACGGGCTGTGAGCACGCCATGCACCGTGTGCAGGTCCTGATTGTTCAGGCGGACGATCTCCACCACGCCTTCGATGGGCATGGCGAACACGTCGCCGTCGATTTCCACCAGCAGGCTGGGCAGAATGGCCAGGGTCAGCGGCAGTTTGATAGTCAGGCAAGTGCCTTTGCCGGGCTGGCTGTCCAGTTCCACTGTGCCGTTGAGCTGCTCGATCTTGGAACGGACGATGTCCATGCCCATCCCGCGCCCGGAAACCTCCGTGACCTTCTCGGCGGTACTCAAGCCCGGCTCCCAGATCAGTTGGTATATTTGCCGCCGGGTCATTTTTTCCAGTTCGGGTTCGGTAAGCAGTCCTTTTTCCAGTGCCTTGCGGGCGATGCGGTCGGCGTCCAGCCCTTTGCCGTCGTCGCTGACCTGGATGACGATGCTGTTGCCGCGGTGGAACGCATCCAGGATTACCGTGCCGTGAGGGGGCTTGCCGGCAGCCGTGCGGACCTCGGGCGGTTCTATTCCGTGATCCACGGCGTTGCGGATCATGTGTATCAGCGGATCGTTCAACTCGTCGATCATCCGCTTGTCCAGCTCGGTCTTCTCGCCCTTGATCACCAGGTTGACCAGTTTGCCGTTGGCCCGGCTCAAGTCGCGCACCACCCGTTTGAAACGATGGAAAAGCGGCCCGATGGGCAACATCCGGGTGTCCATCACCGTGTGCTGCAAGCTGTCGGTGACCAGCTCGAGTTGATGCACCGTTTCCAGATAGTCGTTCAGCGCCGATCGCGCCAGGACCAGCGATTCCACGTCGCGGCGGACCGCCTCCAGTTCGTTCTGCGCGCGGCGGACCTCGGCGCGGAGATGTTCCAGCTCCACACACGCCTCTGTCGCTCCACTGGCAGCGCTGCCATTGGCGATCTTCTCCAGAATCCCCAGCACGTTGTGCATAGCCTGTGACGAGTTTCGCGCCGCCAAGGCGCTCTTTAGCTGATCGCCGATGCGCGTGAAACGGGCCTTGTTGATCACCAACTGCCCGGCCAAATTCATCAACTGATCCAAACGCTCGATGTCCACCCGAAGCGTCTCGGCGGCTTTTACGGCAGTTTCGGGCTGTCGTCCCTTTGCGGTGGCCGCCGCGAGGCTGGGATCAGCCGCATCGGGCGCCGGCCGCTGCATGGCCGACTGGGAACTTGCTTTCTCCGGCGGCATTGGTCGAGCCGGCGCGGCGCCGCTGGTGGGAATCGGGAGCTTTCCGGCGGCCGGTTCCGCAAGCGAAGTGGCGCCGGCGGTTTCCTGACAAGTCGTCGATGCACACGGTTGGATGACTATCTGACGCACGCCGGCCACGCGCAGCTTGCTGTACAGCTCGGCCAAAGGTTTCTCGGCAACTACGCCGAAAGCGACCGATTCGAGTTCCTGCTGCTGTTCCACCTTATCGGCTGGAGGATCGAAATAACACACCTGCCCCATCCGCGCCAGCTTCTCGTAGATCAGCCGTGCCTTCAGCCCCGCCAGCGGCAACCGCGCGTCGAACCGCAACATCCCCACAAATGTCTTGCTGGGATCGGGAGTGCACTGCGCCACACGATTACGTACATGCTCGGCAATTTCGGGCGATGCGACTTCGGACGACTGTTGGCTGCCTGGGCCGAAGCCGGCCGCCGCGGCAGGTGCAGCCCCCTTGGTGGTTACTGCGGTGGCAGCCTCCCTGGCGATTATCGCCTTTGCAGCTTCTTGAGCGGCCTGTTCTTCGGCGGCCGCAGCCAGCAACTCGTGGGCTAGCTGGTTGAACCGCTCGGACGAGGGTTTCCCGTTCTTCAACTGCTCTACATACTGCCGCAGTGCATCGGCGCACATCAGCAGGGCGTCGGTCACCTTGGGCGTCAGCCGCTGGTTGTTGCTGAGCAAGCCTTGCAGCAGGTCTTCCATCAGGTGGGCCAGCTTGGCAGGCCGATTCAATCCCACCGAGGCCGCCGAACCCTTGATGCGATGAGCGATGACCATTACCTGCTCGACGGTCTGCTGGCTGGGGTTTTCTTCCAGCGTCAGCAGCGTTTCGGTCAGTTGGTCCAGCGACAGTTCCGCTTCGTCGATGAAAATCGCCAGGTACTTGGAAGGAGTTTCCATTTCGTCGACCAAGTCGGCGAAATGATCGACTACCGGAAGCGGCGCGGTGCAGGTTTCCAGGCTGTCCGATGGTTGCCCGGCCAAAACGTCTGCCTGCTCCGCGGCCTGCTCGGTTTGCCCGTCGTATGGCTGACCGCCAGTCTGGTTTGTTGCAGAAGGCTCGCCGGTTGCTTCAGCGCCAACATCTGCTTCAGCGCCCACAGCGACACCCGGCGGTGGCTCGGCTGCGGTCGTCACTTCACCGGCCGAAGACGCCGGAGTAGACATCGGGGCCGAAGAAGCATCTTGGGCATCGCCGCAAGCAGTGCCGGACGGATGTTGTAGTGCCCGTTCGGCGTCGGCCTGACTCGACTGCTGCTTCTCCACGCCGGCCTGGCGGAGCAGTCGGCCGATTTCCTCGACGACCGAATGGCTTTCCACAGGCGCAGCGGTGGGATTCTTCAACGCCTCGACCAGATTCTCCAGGCGGTCCACTGCTCGGAAGACCAGCTCGACCACGTCTTCGGTGATGGTCAGTTCGTTTTTCCGTGCGGCGTCCAGCACGTTCTCGACTTTGTGAGTGAGGCTGTTGATGTCGCTCAGGCCGAGCATGGCCGAAAGCCCCTTCAGGCTGTGCGCCGCCCGAAACATCTCGTTGAGCAAATCCTGGTCGCAGCCTTTGGCGGGGCCTGCGAGGCTTCGCACCCAATGGTCCAACTGGAGCAGATTCTCGTTGAGCCGGCTGAGCAGTAGGGCCGACTCGTCGAGAAAGTCTCCCAGCAGGCTATCGAAGAGTTCATCGTGTGCAGGGAAAGCAGACTCGGACACGGTGTGCTCCTGTTGTCGATGATCCTGTTCAATGTGCTGCTTGCTGCGGTTTGCGATACAGCCAGGGCTGCAAGCGGACGAAGTCCTTCAGCAGTTCGGCCACGCCCTCGGCGGCGCCGCAAACCAACAAGCCGCCGGGACGGATGACTTCGCGCACGTTGTTTACCACGCGGCGCTTGGAGTCGGCGTCGAAGTAGATCAGCACATTTTTCAAGAACACCAGGTCCTGCGGAGGCTCGCGCAGCCGATCCAGCAGGTTGTGCTGGCGGAAAGTCAACATGGCAGTGATAACCGGCCGGGCTTGCCAGACGTTGGCATCTTTGGCTTTTTGGAAGAACCGAGTGCGATAGCTTTCCGGCACCAGTCGCATTGCCCGCTCGCCGAACACCGCTGCGCGGGCCTGCTCGATCGCTCCCAGGCCGATGTCCGTCCCCAGAATCCGTATCTTCCACTGGTTGAAGTTCGGCAGACAGGCGGCAATGCAGCAGGCGGCCGTTACCGCCTCGTCGCCAGTGCTGCAAGCCGCCGACCAGATGCGCAGGCTGCGCTGTTGTGGGGAGTTAGCCTGTGCGGCAAGCCCCGGCAAGTACTCGTTGGAGAACCACTCCCATTGCCTCTCGTCGCGAAACAAGTACGTCTCGTGAGTGGTGATTTCCTGCAAGAACGCATCCCACTCCGGATCGTTGTTCGGCAAGCTTTTCAAATACTGATAGTACTCGCCAAAGTCCTTGATTCCCGTATCGCGCAACCGCCGCCGCAAGCGGTTCGATAGCAGCGTCTTCTTTTGCGGAGAGACGCGAATTCCCGTGCGCTGGTAGATCAGATCACCGAACTTCACAAGCTGCTCGTCGGTGACCTGTTCTAGCGTAGTGGGAAAGACGATCGGTTTTACTGTTTCGAATTGCATTGCCTGCCAACATCCACGTCGTAGCCACTCAACCAGTGCCAAAGCTCCTAGCCGTGCAGCTCCACGTATTGCCGACACAGCCGGGGAGTCGCGAAACCGCTGAGCCTTGCCAAAACAACAAGCTTGCGGACTCCTCGCCCCACCGGCAGCCGCTTAGTCGCTTATGGCGTAACTTGTACGCGTATTGCGCGCATGTTTTGCAGTGATCTCGCGTGTTTGCAAGTGTTCGGGAGGGCCACGCTCCGTCGTGGCCTCGTGCCCTGTGCTAACGGACGCGACGGAGCGCGTCCCTCCATTTGGTTGCGGCCGTGCGCCGCTTTCGGTCAATGACACTGGATAGCCCGAGCTACTTGAAAAGCCCGAGCCAGCCGACGTTGCCGCACCGGGCTGCCTGGCGTCTTTCTCCACGCGCATGCCGGAGATGGCTCGCAACAATGCGCCGGGAAGACGTCGCCTGGGACTACCCGGCAAAATATAGATTGCAGCGGTGCGGTGTGCTTCGGCTGGCAGCGCTGTTTGGCCAGAAGTGTTTCGACATGCATCAACTACCGAAGAAATAGCCGCTTTGTGCGCACCGCCCGACCCCGCCGTTGTCGTCCGTATCGCCGGTGACGGTTGTAAGGAATTTCGTAACCCTCACGGGCATTGCCGTTCCGCTTGCGGTTACTGGCCGTTCGAGCTGCTGCCAGGCAACAGGTAGCCACCAGACGCCTATGTCGCGATAAGAAGACCCACAAGACGTTGACTACGTTGGTGGTCAACCTATGGTTTGTTGTACGCGGAAGTTTGTCTGCGGGCACGCAGAAGTGTGTCTGCGGGACGCCCGGCTTAGCGGACGCACGTGCAGGGCGGCGCTGGTCGTCGCAATGGGTCTTTGGGGCAACACGGCCGGCCCACAAACCGACTCCGCCCGATACAGCGGTCCGTGTGTCCCAGCCCACCGGTGGCAGTAGGAGGCGGTACTGGCACACCCTCCGGTGGATGTGGTCAACAAACACAAGTCGTCCCGTAACCAAAACAACAAGCCAGGCCACAGGCAAATCAAGAAGTCGGCCTGCAAGTAAACCGACCTGGAAGCATACCAATTGGTACGGCAAACACGAGCGACAAGGGGGAACCGTCTATGGCCGCTAGAGTACTGGTTGCCGATGATTCCAGCACGATGAGGAAAATCATTCTCCGCTCGCTGGCAGCGGTGGGCGTCAACGAAGCCACCGAAGCCGCCGACGGCGCCGAGGCCATCGCACTGTTCAAGCCCGGCGCATTCGATCTGGTGCTGACCGACTGGAACATGCCCAACAAGTCCGGGCTGGAAGTGGTGCAAGCCATCCGTGCACAGGACCCGAAGGTGCCGATCATCATGGTCACCACCGAAGCCGAGAAAGGGCGAGTGCTTCAGGCCATCGAGGCCGGAGTGTCCGACTACCTGGTAAAACCCTTTACCGCCGATACGCTTCGCGAGAAGCTTCAGAAACACGGCTGCTAAGGGTGGCAGACCACAGCCGTGCCGCGGTTGCAGGCCGCAAGCCGGGTGGTACTGCTTGCTTGTCCAGCAAAGCGAGGCTGTGGACAGCCGATCAACAGCGCTGCAACTGTTCGCCCGGCAGCCAGCAGCGAGGAAAAGCCGCTCCTACGGTTGCGATGGACGAAACTCCGGTGCGATCCTCACCGTACGCCCGGTCCGCTGCACGGTCAGTCCAGTCGATTTGACCATCTCGGCCAGCAGTTCATCCACCGTCAGGCCGCTGGCGTTGACACTGACCGGCTGTTCCAGCGAGATGCCGGCTGCGGCGATGGCCTGCCGGTCGATGTGCAACTGAAGCTCCAGTTTGGCGGCGATGTTCTCCAGCGCTTTGCCTAGCGGAATGTTCTTGATCGCAAGCCGTTCGATGCGCACCAGCTCGATGTCGCGCGGCTGGCTGGCTTCGGGTTGGCTGGGCGGACGCGGCGGCGAAGCGATCCGCTCGTGATCCTCCAGCAATCCTTTTACCCAGACTTTTCCGCCTGAGAGGCTGATCTGGGCCTCGGGCGCTAGCGACGCGTACCGTTTCGCTAGTTGCTCCGGTTGCCGGCCGCCGTCGTAGCTGCGTACGATCGCCAGGTCATCCGGTATCGGCACGAGAGTAACCGTCTTGCCATCCGCGGCAATGGTGAAGGTCAGTTCGAACTGGATGGCCACCAGGCTCAGACGCTCCACAAGCGGCAGCGGCGGCAGATCGGCCCCCGCCCACAGATCGTGCGGCACAAGCTCCAGCCCCTTCAGCTCGATGTTGCTATCCCGGGCAATCTGAGCCAGCAGTTGACGCGGCTCGGCCAGATCGGGCCACGTGAACGGCCTGGATCGGGTCCAGACCTTGGCCGTCTCGGCCGGCAGCGTCTTGACTTCCTCGCTGCGAAGCCAGACCAGCGTCCTCAGTCGCTTGGCTGCTGCTGGCGGTCCGAAGTATGCCACCGGACCTACCATGCACACGACTGCGTTTTGATGCTGGGCGATCGCTGAGAGTGCTTCGGCCAGCGACTTGCCGCTTATCGCCACAGCCACAGGTGCATCCGGATCGATACGGCGATCGAGCACGATGGCGATTTTTTCCGCCTGCGAGAGGCTTTCCAGCGCCGCCCGAAACGACTTGCCCGACCAAACGATATCAATCGGCGCGCCGAGCCGCTTGGTCAGTGCCGGTCCGGTCAGCCACATGCTTTGGGCGGCTTTGCCGGTTTCGCCGCTGCCGGCGCTGGGCGCCAAGGCCAGCAACACCAGGACAGTGTAGATGTAGCTAAAGACAATCGTCACCTGCGGTGTCTCCTG
>Ga0209017_10002472_pt1 | contig 11865 bp, 9 predicted proteins | sample YNPBryunderm2012_FD_185812 | JGI IMG/M metagenome (GOLD analysis project Ga0209017, IMG submission 185812) | Anoxygenic and chlorotrophic microbial mat microbial communities from Yellowstone National Park, USA - YNP Bryant MS undermat 2012... ... | reverse complement strand
AAGAAGAGAGGAAGCCCCGTTGTCCAGCGGGGACTGTTCGGGTCGAGGCGTTGCTTCGTTCCCCAGATCACAAGGTTCTGGAGCGCATCAATCAGGAATTTAAAGTCGTCGCGACGTCCTTGATCGTCCTCGCAGATGCGCCACGGTTCCACGCCGAGCAACTCGACCTGTGCGAGCAGGATCGGACACCGCGCCTGTCCGGTTCGATCCGCGAACAGCGTGAACGTGCAGCAATCGACCGTTCCTCCGCCGACATCGACCATGGCATAGAGCCCGTCCTCGCGCCGCGTCGAGTTCGCAAAGCCCGCGATCGCCCCGGCGATCTCCGGGTGCAGCGCAGCGCGCCTCTCGCCCAGGATCGCGGTGGCGTTCTCGCGGACCGAGGCGAGGCTCTGCCTGACGGTCGTCACCGTGATCTCGCCCGCGTCTTCCAGAAGGCGAAGCGCTGCCGCCACACATCGCTCGTAGCGTAAGCGGAGTTCCCTGTCATCGAGGGACGCGGCCGGGAAGCCGAGATTGTAGGACCATTTCGGCGGAGCGCTCCGCAGCAGCGGCGCCTTGGCCGTCGCCAGCCATCCCTTTGCCTGCCGGATCTGCAGGGCGGGGAAGGCCGTCACCGCCTCTTCCACGCTGGCCGACGGGCCTCGGGCGTGGCGGAGGACGACATCGTCATTCGCTCCAACCCGCATCAGGGCGGTCTTCAGCGCGCAGCCAAGCACAGCATGAGGGTGCGGCCACAGGGAAAAGGAGCCGTCCGGCGCCAGCCAGAGCCTGGATGCCCAGAGATGCGGCCAGGACTCCGCGCGCGCGAAGCCGGGAACGGGAATGGCGAACGCCGGGGCCCCTGCCTCGTAGGGAAGCCGCGCGACGATCTTCGTGCTGCTCGTTCCGAAGTCGATGCCGAGCACGACCTCGACCTGCCGGCCTCCAGAAAACGCCTGCCGATCGATGTCGTGGCTGGCCTTCAGCCGCCGTCTCAGATCATCGAGACCCTGGCTCGAAGCGAGGCCTGCGTGCTCTGCCTCCTGCCGCGCGCGCTGCGCGATGAGTTCAGGAAGTCCTACAAGGCGCTGCTCAAGCCTCGCCCAAGCCCGTGCCCTCGAGAGCTCGCGGTGTTCCGGTCACGCTGCAAGGGAGGATCGATTTTGTCGCGTTACCGCATCGGTTTGGTGTCGCATCTCCGGTGCTGGTGTGTGCGGCCGCTGCGCCTCGCGAGCCACGACGGGGGATCGTCCTTGCATCGTCTTGAGCCCACGGGCGGATCGATCGTCTTTCCGCCGCCACGTTCCGGACGCGCCCGCGCCTGTGGCGCGTTGCGATCCGGCCGGCGTGGTGCCCGAGGGCTTTGCGACACCCCGTGGTTTCGGGCCGCGGCCCCCGTCCGGCCGCTCGTCCGGATCGGTCGGCTCTGGCGGCACAAGGCCGGCGCGCAGCATGGCCTGGTACATGGCCCCATCCTTGTGCCGTTGCTCTCTGGGTGGGCGCCGCGTCACGGCAGCACCTCGATGACCGCGAGAGCGAGCTGTTCTTCCTCTGCCCTCAGCTCGGCGCTGCGCGCGATCGCGGCCCGCCTCTGCGACGCCCTCTCCTCGAGCGTGCGGATCTTTCCTTCGGCCATCGCGATCTGAGACTTGGCCTTCGCTTCGTTCTCGGTCCGAAGCCCGAGTGCCTCTCGGTTCCGATCGACGATCTCACGCTGTTTGAGAAGATCGTCCTCGAGCCTCTGCTCGAGCGTGCGAAGTTGGATCGACGCGCGGTCCTGACGCTCTGCCTGCAGCGCTGACCGTTCGGTGGCGAACCGGACCGCCAGCCGGTCGAGCAACGCTCCTTCGCAGAGCTCGGCAACGTCCTCGGTCAAAAGCTCCGACGCCGCTTCCGGCCACATCGCTCCCGCTTCAGCCGCTGCGAGCATCAGCCGCTCGGCGTCGTCATCCGGAATGATCTCGCCGGAAGGGACGGCCACGCCCGCGTAGGCGATCCGCTCCTGTGCAACCCCGCCGCCGAAGCGCCACAGCATCGCGAGAACCGCGTAGCGCCCGGGCGGCACGAACGTCGTCGGGCGGAGGGAAGCTGACGCAACCCGCGCGGCGATTGCTGGCCGGAGCTTCGGCGCATCGGTCTCCGCGAGACGCTCCGAGACGAAGCGGACGAGGGGATGAGTTTGTGTCACCGCCTCGATGCCTCGCTGCGCCCCACGCGGACCGGCTGGTCGCGCCAGACGGCACGTCACCGGTCCTGTCTCCCGCTCGAGCCGTCCGCCCCCGGGCAGCCGGCGCTGCTGCAGCCAAAAGCCGTACTCGACGCGTGCCTCCTGCGTCAGCCTGATCTCGTAGAGATCGTCGCGGCCCAGATCACGCACGGCGCTGCTTGGAAAGAGAGCAGGCAAGGTGTCGGCGAGGTAGCGGCCGAGACCCTCGAGCCGATCCAACGCTGCAGCTCATGAGCCGCCCGGATCGACAGCAGGATGCGGTCACCATGCGCGATCAACGCCGCCGCTTCCTCTTCGAGCGCGCGCTCGATCCGCATCCTGTTCGCAATGGCCTGGCTCGTCTGATCGATCCGCTGCGCCACCTGTTCGGGTGTGAGGCCGCCGCGGAGGAGCTCCGGCGTGAGCCTGCCGATCTCCTTCCCCGAGCACGTCTTCGAACCCGCCGAGCGCCTGCTCGCACAAGTTCAGCCTCTCGTAGAGGCGCCGGTAGATTTCGTCGTCGATCGCGTCGCGGTGCAGGAGGTTGAGGATCATCACCGACTCGGCCGCCTGTCCGAGTCTGTCCACTCGGCCGATACGCTGTTCGACACGCATCGGGTTCCACGGCAGGTCGTCGTTCACGACGGTGCGGCAGAACTGCAGGTCGATCCCCTCGCTTCCGACCTCGGAAGACAGCAGGACGCGCACGCTCTCGTTTGACTGAAAACGTTCGAGCACGGACTGGCGATCCTCGACCGCGCCGTGGATCATCTCGCAACCGATCCCTTTGTCAGCGTGCCGCCGGGCGAGGTAGCGCAGCGTCGAGCGGAACGTGGAAAAGACGACGACCTTTTCCGCCGGATGTTCCCGGAAGAGAGAGTGCAACGCTCTGACGAAGGTTGCGAACTTGCTGTCGTGCCGCTCGAGCTCCGCGGTTGAGGGCAGGCTTCGGCACGCCTCGGCAAGGTGCTGGACCAGAGGAGCGGCGCCTTCGCCGACCCCGGCCGCCTTATCTGAGGCATCCTCGTCGCTTGCGTCCTCGTCCTCGTCCTCGAAGTCCTCGAACCGGCTTCGCCAGAGTGCGACGGCTGCCGGCAAACACGAGGCCAGGAGCCGTTGCGGGGTTGCGAGCAAGAAGCCCGCCGGCATGTCCGTGTGGGAGGCGTAGCGATGCACGGCCCGGGTGATCGTGTCGTACGCTTCGCGCTCGATCGGCGCCATCTTCGCCCGAAGGGCACGAACCTGCCGGACGACACGGAGTTCCTGGACATCCCGGCGGCGCGTGCGCGTCACCGTGTTGGCGAGGAGGTTGACCGTGTCGAGCTCGTCGGCCAGGCGGGCGCGGTCGGCGCGCGGCAGAGGGTCGCGGCAGGCGTCGAGGCTCGTGAGCACCGCCGCGATCTTCTGCGTCCCGATCAGCAGAGGGTGGCGGGATGCGGCCTCGATCCGCTCGCGAAGCTCGGCGAGCGGCGCGCCGCGCAGCGCCGCCTCACGCGCCTCGACGATCGGGCGGTTCGCCTCGATGATGGCGTCCAAGACAGTCGGGTGCCGATAGGTCTCTGGGTCGATCAGCGAGGGGAGGGAGAACAGGTCGTCGTTCCCGAGGTGGATCGGCGTCGCCGAGAGGAAGACCTGATGCTGGGTCGTCGGCCGGAGAAGCCGGGCGAGGGTGTTGCTCTGCATCTCGGCGTTGCGGAGATGGTGCGCCTCGTCGATGACCACCATGTCGAAGATTGGCTCGTCGTCCGCCCGCTCGCGCAGCAGGCGGGCGAGTTCCGCACGGGCGGGGCCGTAGCCGGGCGATCCCTCTTCGTCCCAGCCGCGGGGTGGCTTGAGCCCCTGCAGGCTGCAGACCGCGACGAAGCCGCGCTGCCAACGGTCGCTGTCACGTACCGCATCGAGCAGGTCGGCCGCGCTGAAGGCCCTCGCGTCGAGGCCGAACTTCCCCGAGAGCTCGTCCTCCCATTTCCTTGCGAGCACTTTCGGGCAGACGACGAGCAGGCGCCGGAAATTGAACCGAGCCCGTAGCTCCGTCCAGAAGAGCCCGGCGTCGATCGTCTTCCCTAGGCCGACCTCGTCCGCGATCAGAAGGCTGCCGGTCGGCGAGGCGAGCATCTTCAGGACAGGCTTGAACTGGTGTGCGTGGACGTCGGTGTCGCTCGCCTCCATGCTGTAGATCATGTCGGCGAGCCTGCCGGTCAGCCGGATATGCGTCAGCACCTGGCGCAGGCGGGCCGGTTCACTGAAGCGGCCTGCGCGCAGAAAGGCCAGTGGCTCCTCTCGTGCGGCAGGGACGGGTTCGATCTGATCAAGCGGCCAGCGAACGATGCTGGTCGGCGTCTGGACGACCGCCAGATGCCCGCCCGGCCGCGACATCACGTCCTCGCGGATACCTGTGCGCTGCGCATCGCCCTTCAGGCGAACCGATTGGCCGGGGTGAAACGGCGGGTGTTGCAGGTTCGGTTCGGCAAACATGGTGGCTCGAATGCCCACGCCGTTGCGATCATCAGTCCTGCTCCGTAATGAGCAAATCGAACCGGATCAGGACCGAGACCCGGCAGCGGATGGCTCCGCCCGTCGCCGCCCGGAGAAACGCGCCGATCCGGGGCTCGGCACGGCGCGGGGCAGGGACGAACCGCTCCTGCAGTGCGGTCCCATGCTGAAGGCGCGGGTCTGGCAGGAGGGACGCGGCCTCTCTCCCTCACGCCAGGATCAGACCACGAGCTCCGCAAGCACCGGCACGTGGTCGGACGCCTGGGGCCAGTCGCGCGCGTCCTTCAACACCATAGCACCTTTGAGCGCGCCGCGCAGGTCAGGGGTGAGCCACACATGGTCGAGCCTGCGGCCGCGGTCGGAGCGTCGCCAGTCGCGGTTGCGGTAGCTCCACCAGGTGAAGAGCTTCTGCGGCACCGGAACGATCTCGCGCACGGCATCCACCCAGCCGCCCGCTGTCGCCTGCCAGCGGAGCAGGCCCTCGGTCTCGACCGGCGTGTGGGAGACGACGTCGAGCAGCTGGCGGTGGCTCCAGACGTCCTCGGGAAGCGGGGCGATGTTGAGGTCGCCCGCGAGCACGGTCCGGCCCCGGTCGGCCGCGCCGGCGGCGAACCAAAGCGTCGCCTCGGAAACGAAATCGAGCTTGTGGCGGAATTTCGGGTTCGCCTCGGGGTCGGGGATGTCGCCGCCGGCAGGGACGTAGAAGTTGTGGATGCGCAATGGACCCCCTGGCAGGTCGAGGTCGGCGGCGATGTGCCGGCAATCGTCCCGGCCGCACCAGTCGGGCAGCTCGTCGACGGGAGCAAGCGGCAGGCGGGAGAGGATCGCCACACCGTTGTAGCCCTTCATCCCTCGCACCAGCATGTGGCGGAAGCCGAAGCCGGCGATCTCCTCGCGGGGAAACAGCTCGTCGGGGGTTTTCGTCTCCTGCAGGCAGAGGACGTCCGGCTCGAGCGCGGCGACGAGGTCGCCGAGCCTCGCGAGGCGGAGGCGGACCGAGTTGATGTTCCAGGTGGCGATGCGAAGCCGGGTGCGGCGCTTGGGCATGGGCGAGGCATAGCGCGCCGCGGCAGGGCCGCAAACGGCAAGAGCTGGCGCAAGAGAGCAAGCGTGGGGATCAGGCTCGTTCGACGCGGCGCCTGCGCACGTGCGTAGGAGCCGCCAGATCCCGGGGAGGGCGGAGCGACCGACCGGCAGGACGGGAAAGAAAGCGCCCGGTTAGGGGGGTAACCGGGCGCCGCTCGTTCCGTACGGAACCCGCGAGGGGCGACAGGGGAAACCGTCCCCCGCGGCACGTCGGCGCAGAACAGCACCGAGGATGACGAGGATACTTGAATGGTGACGGGGCGCAACCCGGAAATGGTGACACCGCGAGACTGTGCACGCGGCCCGCTGTCGCGCCTCGCTCTCTCGACCGCTGCGTCAGTTCGCCCTGCCTCGCTCTACCACCGCGCGATCATTCCGCCGCGAGGCGCCGCGGCGCCTCCCCACGCCTTGCCTCCGCGTGGCGACGCACAGCCTCGGCGAAGGCAAGGAAGATCGCCCGCGAGGCGCTGTCGGTCTCGAAGTCGTATTCGGGGTGCCACTGCACGCCGAGCGCGAAGCCCGCCGCGCCGGCGACACGCACCGCCTCGATCGTGCCGTCCGGCGCCGTCGCCTCGACGACGAGCCCGGGCGCGAGGCGGGCGACTCCCTGGTTGTGCAGGCTGTTCACCGCGAGCTCCTCGCGCCCGACGATGGCCGCAAGCGCGCCACCTGGGGCGAGCCGCACCGCGTGCGCCTTGGCGGTGCGCACCGGGCCGAAGGCCTGCTCGGTCGGAGTCGAGTGGTCGATCCGGCCGGGAAGGTCCTGGATCCTCTGGTCGAGCGTGCCGCCGAGCGCGACGTTCAGCTCCTGCATGCCGCGGCAGATCGCAAGCAGCGGCACGCCGCGCGCGATCGCCTCGCGCACGAGCGGCAGTGTAACGGCGTCGCGGGCCGGGTCCTCCGGCACGCCCGCGGGGTGCGGCGGGCCGCCGTAATGGCTCGGCCGGACGTTGGAGGGGCTGCCGGTGAGGATCAGCCCGTCGATCGCGTCCGCGAAGCCGGCGACGTCCGCCCGCTCGCCCATCGCCGGGATCAGGCAGGGAAGCCCGCCGACGACGAGGTCGACCACACGCACATAGGTGTCGGAGACGGCGTGGTTCGGCCGCTGGTAGGGTCCGAACGGCTTGATGCAGCACGAGATGCCGATCAGCGGCTTCATGCCTCAGGCCTTATCTGTCGCGCAGCGACTCCTTCGGCAGCGAGGGATGTCGCTTTGGATAGGACAGTATTTCTGTTCGATTGCGGCACCGTAAAGGCGGCATCAGCCCGGCGCGGGCGTGCCGAACTCGGGCGGCACGAAGCGGAACAGAGCCGGGTCGATCCTGATCCCGGTCTCGACCCCGTAGAGCGTGACCCGGACCTCGCGCGCCTGCGCGTCGATCACCGTCCACTGCCTGAGCTCGAGCGGGGGGTCGGAGAAGGTGAGGGTGAGGCTTCCCTCGGCCGGGTTGCTGCGCTTGACGACGGTGATGCGGATCATCCCCTCGCCGAGCTGCACCGCGGTGACGCGGCCCTCGCCCTCGTCGAGCCGAACCCGTTCGGCGAGCAGGGTGCCGAGCGGCGTGGAGCCGATCGGCAGCGAGGAGGTCTGGTTCACCGCGCTGTCGAAGAAGGTCACGAAGGTGCCGTCGGCGACGACGAGGATGGTCGCGGGCGGGTCGTAGGCGAAGCGGGCACGGTTCGGCCGCTGCATCCACACCGTTCCCTGCGCCGTGCCGCCGCGCGAGTCCGCCTGCAGGAACCGGGCCTTGAGCGTGCGGATGGCGGAGAGCGCCGCCTCGGCGCGGGCCACCGCCTCGCGCTGCGCCGGCCCGAGCACGGGCGCGGCCGGCTGCGCGCCGAGGGGCTGCGCGGAAAGGGTCAGGCCGCCGGCGGCGGCGAGGAGGTCGCGTCGTCGCATCGCGATCCTCTCTAGCGCGGACGGCCCGGCGCGCCCAGTCACGGCCCGTGGAAGCGACGCCGCGCGAACACGACCCAGCGTCGCGGCGCGTTCACACCTCGTCAACCTCTCCCTGCGACCCTGCTCGTGAAAGGAGAAGCGTCGATGACGGTGGAACTCACGCTCAGGATCGAAGCGCCCGCCACAGGATCTGCCGTCAAGCCGACACCGGACGGCGAGGGGCCAGCGACCGCTCCGCCGGCCATCGCCGGAGGCCCGCTCAGCGCGGTCGAGCGCGCCGCCTTCTTCGCCGCGCTTCGCCGCAAGGCGGAGCTTCGCCTCGCCGCCCTCGAGTAGGTGTTCTCCGCCTCCTTCTCCCCCTCCCGCTCTCCCCGTCCCCTCCCCCCATCCCTTCCTCTTCGCGGCCGCCTCTTGCCTCACGCCCCGAGGCTGCGCCATGGCTTCGGCCATGGCACGCAGGCTTGCCGTCAAACGCTTCCGCACCGCTCTCGTCCGCCCGCCCGCGCACACCGACTGGCGCGAGCGCATGGCCGAGGCGGAGCGGTCGATGGCGCGCGACTTCGCCGAGGCGCGGGCCTTCTCGCCCTGGCGTCAGGTGCGCGCCGCGCGCCGGGTGCTGCTCTTGCTCCTCTGGATGCTCCTCTGCGCCCCGGTACAGGCGCTCGCGATCTGGGGCATGCCCGTGTTCGGCCGGCGGCCGGCGGTGGTGATCGCGCGCGTCTACCACGCCGTGAACTGCCGCATCGCGGGCTTGGCTGTCCGGGTGATCGGCACGCCCGCGAACCGCCCGGGCCGGCCGGTGGTGTTCGTCTCGAACCACAGTTCCTGGGCCGACATCCTCGTTCTCGGCGGCGTGCTCGAGGCTTGCTTCGTCTCCAAGGCAGAGGTCGGCACCTGGCCCTTGATCCGCACCGTCGCGCGGCTCGGGCGGACCGTATTCGTCTCCCGACGACGCACCGAGACGGGTCGGGAGCGCGACGAGCTCGCCGCACGCCTTGCCGCCGGGGACAGCATCATCCTCTTCCCCGAAGGCACAACGAGCGACGGAAGCCGCGTCCTGCCCTTCCGCTCTGCCCTGCTCGGCATGGTCGAGACCGGGGCGGCGGCTGGGGGCGGTCCGCTCGTGCAGCCCGTGTCGCTCGTGTTCGACCGGCTCGACGGTCTGCCGATCGGCCGCAAGGACAGGCCGCACTTCGCCTGGTACGGCGCGATGAACATCGCCGACCATGCCTGGGTGATGCTCTCGCGACGCTCCTCGCGCGCCACCGTGCTTCTGCATCCGCCGCTCGACCCGGCCGCCTTCCCCTCCCGCAAGGCGCTTGCGGACGCCGCCTTCGCCGCCGTGGATTCGGGGTGCGCAGCCCTGCGCCAGGGCCGGCCTGTGGACGCAGGGGAGTGGGCGTCGCCGACTCTTCATCACGGCGGCCCGGTCGCCACACCTCGCGCCGCTTGACACGGCCTCCCCCGCTATGGCGTCACTGGTGCGGAGAGGAGAGGTCCGCGCCGTTGAGAGAGCCCGTCCGCGAGGACGCCACACCCCCCCGCCAGATGCGGACCGTCCGGGAGGACTTTCCGGCGGGGCGGCGCGCCATCGATCCCCCCTCCCGCAGCCGATGACCGATCGCCCGAGCCCCTCGAAGCGCGTCCATGTGCGCACCTGGGGCTGCCAGATGAACGTCTACGACAGCGCCCGGATGACGGACGCTCTCGCCCCGCTCGGCTACGCCCCGACCGACCAGGTCGAGGCGGCCGACATGGTGGTTCTCAACACGTGCCACATCCGCGAGAAGGCCGCCGAGAAGGTGTTCTCGGAGCTCGGCCGGCTCAGGCTCCTCAAGCGGGCACGGGCGGCGGAGGGCCGGCGCCTGATCATCGCCGTCGCCGGCTGCGTGGCCCAGGCCGAAGGCGTGGCCCTGCTCGAGCGCGCGCCCTATGTCGACATCGTCATCGGGCCCCAGGCGACGCACCGCCTGCCCGCTCTCGTGCGCCGCGCCGAGGCAGGCGAGCGGGCGCTGCTCGACCTCGAGTTCCCGCCCGAGAGCAAGTTTGACGAGCTTCCTGAGGCAGCGGGGCCGCAGCCCGCGTCTTTCGGCGGCGTGACGGCGTTCCTCACCGTTCAGGAGGGCTGCGACAAGTTCTGCTCCTTCTGTGTCGTGCCCTACACCCGCGGCGCGGAATATTCCCGCCCCGCCGCGGCCGTGCTCGCCGAGGCACGGCAGCTCGTCGCCGCGGGCGCGCGCGAGATCACCCTGCTCGGGCAGAATGTGAACGCCTATCACGGCGAGGGACCGGACGGCAGACCCTGGCGCCTGTCACGGCTGATCCGCGCTCTCGCCGAGCTCGAGGGCCTCTTCAGGATCCGCTACACCACCTCGCACCCGCGCGACTTCATGGCCGAGCATGGCGGCGACGTCGATCTGATCGCGGCGCATCGGGATGTGCCGCAGCTGATGCCGTTCCTGCACCTTCCGGTCCAGTCGGGCTCCGATGCCGTGCTCCGGGCGATGAACCGGCGCCACAGCGCGGACGACTATTTCCGCCTCGTCGACGCCCTGCGCGCCGCGCGGCCCGACCTCGCCCTCTCCTCCGATTTCATCGTCGGCCACCCGGGCGAGACGGAGGCCGATTTCGCCGCCACCCTCGCCCTCGTCCGCCGCGTCGGCTTCGCCCAGGCCTTCAGCTTCAAGTTCAGCCCGCGCCCCGGTACGCCGGCAGCGGAGGCACGGAACCCCGTCCCCGAGCCCGAGAAGGACCGGCGTTTGCACGAGCTTCAGGCGCTGTTGCGCGACCAGCAGGCCGCCTTCGCCGCGTCGCTCATCGGCCGCGTCATCCCCGTGCTGGTGCTCGAGCCAGGCCGCCACCCCGGCCAGATGGTCGGGCGCAGCCCCTGGCTCCAGCCGGTGCACGCCACCCTTCCCGCCACCCTGGCAGGAGAGATCGTCCCCTTGCGTATAACCGCAGCCCATCCGAACAGCCTGGCCGGGGAGGCGCTCTCCCCCGCCGCGCAGCGCAACGCCGCATGAACCACCTGCCCGCCGCGGCCGCCGCCGCCCACCCGCACGTGACGCTCCATCTCGCCTTCGACGACAACGCGCTCCTGCCGCTCCTGTTCGGCGAGCATGACCGGCACCTCGCGCGGATCGAGCACCGGCTCGGTGTGCGGCTCGCCGCGCGCGGCAACCGCGTGGCCGTCGCGGGGCCCGAGCGCGAGGCGCAGGTGGCGCGATCCGCGCTCGAGGCGCTCTACGCGCGGTTGCGGCGCGGCGAGCCGGTCTCGGGCGCGGAGGTGGACGGTGCGGTACGGATGGCCGCGCACGCACTTGCCGGGCTCGCGGAGGCCGAGGACGAGCCGCGCCTGCCGCTCTCCGACATCCCCTCGATCCGAACGCGCAAAGCGACGATCGGCGCGCGCACGCCGGCGCAGGCGCGCTACATGGAGGCGCTCGCCGGGCACGACCTCGTCTTCGCCCTCGGCCCCGCCGGAACGGGCAAGACCTATATCGCGGTCGCCCAGGCCGTCGCTCTGCTCGCCACCGGCAGGGTCGAGCGCATCGTGCTCTCGCGCCCCGCCGTCGAGGCGGGCGAGCGTCTCGGCTTCCTGCCGGGCGATCTGCGCGACAAGGTGGACCCCTATCTCCGCCCGCTCTACGACGCCCTGCACGACATGCTTCCCGCCGACCAGGTGGCGCGGCGTATCGCGAACGGCGAGATCGAGATCGCCCCGCTCGCCTTCATGCGCGGCCGAACCCTCTCCCACTGCTACATGATCCTCGACGAGGCGCAGAACACCACGCCGGTGCAGATGAAGATGGTTCTGACCCGGCTCGGCGAAGGGGCGCGCATGGTGGTGACGGGAGACCTCACGCAGGTCGATCTTCCCCCGGGCACGCGCTCCGGCCTTGCCGACGCGCTCGACACGCTCGAAGGGGTGGCGGGCATCGGCGTGGTGCGGTTCTCCGACCAGGACGTGGTGCGGCACCCGCTGGTCGCGCGCATCATCGAGGCCTATGGCCGACGCGCCGTGGCCGAGCGGGAGACGCGACGCCGCACCCGCGCGGCCGAGCGAGCGCCGCCGGCAGCGACCAATGGACCCGGGCAGTAGTCCACGCCCCGGCCGCGCCGCGCCCAAGCCCGACGCGCGGGGCGGACCGGGGCTCAGCGTGACCATCGCCGAGCCGCGCTGGCTCAGCGCGGTGCG
>Ga0209017_10002471_pt1 | contig 11865 bp, 6 predicted proteins | sample YNPBryunderm2012_FD_185812 | JGI IMG/M metagenome (GOLD analysis project Ga0209017, IMG submission 185812) | Anoxygenic and chlorotrophic microbial mat microbial communities from Yellowstone National Park, USA - YNP Bryant MS undermat 2012... ... | reverse complement strand
CGAAGATGTTGGTAAACCGCCGCTTCAGCAAACATTTCAACAGGCGCTGCCCGCGCAGGGGGCCACTGCTGGCTGGCTTGTCCATCAGTAGAACCCAAGTGTTGTAGACTGACCACCACGACACCAAGACACAAAGTGCTTATCGAGAACAGTTGGCCCACCAGTGGCACCCAGCTAACGTACTTCTGGGCCGGAAAGTGGGTAAGCCTCCTCTGCGAAGCTGACCCAGCCAAATTATCCACCAAAAATCAAGATGCACACACACCGAACAATAAAACACCGGTAGCAGTTGCATAAACTGGGCATATTAAGTAGCATTGGCAAATTGTTTCGACTCCGGCAAGTTTGCCGCCGGCGGAACGTACTGTAGCCGCCCGGCAGGATAGCATCCGAAGCGCAACAGATGAGTGGACAGGCAATTCTTGGCAAACTACCGGCGGCGAGCAGTTGAACGACGGGCTACTGGTGGGGGCTTGTCGCGGGTGTTGGTCAGACTTGCGTTGAGACTGAAGTCATTGCCACTGTCGCCGCAGCACGCGCAGCCAGCAGCCCCAAAGATTCCCTAAATCCAAACAGAAGGCGGCCTTTGCGGCGGCGGCTTGTGCGCGGTAAAGTGATTTGCTGTCTGCTGACGCGGGTGGAAAGCCATCCCACCACGCAGCGGTGTAAAAGGCCATCCGCCCGAGCACGGCACGGGCAAGTTGCTGGTGCCATGCTAGGGGGAGCGTGCCATGACGCTGTCGGCGGCAACCGACCCGACCGAGAATAGTTTTGCCGGCCACTTTTGCAGTTGTCCAGTGGCGAGCGGCTGCCCGGCCGGCAACTGCCATACCAGCCTCCGAAAGCTCGCCTCGGGCACAGAACCGCAAGGTCGAATCGTTTGCCGGCAACGCGCCGGGGAGCTGTAGCGTACTACTGTGCGATGGGTAGCGAAGCAGTGCATCTGGATCATCTGCCAGGAACGTTTTTCGGACCGTCCACGCTGGTGGAGTTGCTGCGGCATCGCGCGCGCCGCCAAGGGAAAGACATCGCCTTCACCATCCTGGTCGATGGCGAAGACGAGCTGTTCCATATTACTTATGAAGAACTGGACCGGCAGGCCCGCGCGATTGCCGCCTGGCTGCAATCGCAAGGGGCCGAAGGAGAGCGGGCGCTGTTGCTGTATCCGCCGGGAGCGGAGTTCATCGCAGCTTTCTTCGGCTGTCTGTACGCAGGCGTGGTGGCGGTGCCGGTTTATCCGCCGCGGCGCAATCGTTCCTTGCTGCGCATCCAGAGCATCGCCGACGACGCAGAGGCCCGACTGGCCCTGACCACCGACGCCGTGCTGGCCCGGGTCGATTCGCTGATCGACGAAACTCCCCACCTGAAGAATCTGACCTGGATGGCCACCTCGCGCATTCCCGAAGGAATCGAACGCGACTGGAGCGTCCCCGACGTGCACGGCGACACGCTGGCATTCCTCCAGTACACCTCAGGCTCGACTGGCGCGCCGAAAGGAGTGATGCTCACTCATGCCAACCTGGTGCATAACTCGGCGGTGATCGCCTACGCATTCGAGCACACGCGCTCTGGTTCGGGCGTGTTCTGGTTGCCCAGCTATCACGACATGGGCTTGATCGGCGGCATCTTGCAGCCGATGTACGTGGGCAGACCAAACGTGCTGATGTCGCCCATGGCGTTCCTTCAGAAGCCTTACCGTTGGTTGCGGGCGATAACGAAGTTTCGGGGCACCACCAGCGGCGGCCCGAACTTCGCCTACGAGCTTTGCGTGGAACGCATCACTCCGGAGCAGCGGAAGACGCTCGATTTGAGCAGTTGGCGAGTGGCATTCAACGGTGCCGAGCCGGTGCGGGCCGAGACCCTGGAGAAGTTCATCGAAGCCTTCGCCCCTTGCGGCTTCAAGCCCGAAGCATTCTATCCCTGCTACGGACTGGCCGAAGCCACGCTGATGGTTTCCGGCGGATACGTGCATCAGTTGCCGGTGGTGCGCACCTTCGATTCGCGCAGCCTGGCCGAGGGCCATGTAGTCGATTGCCCGCCCGAAGACCAGTACGCCCGGGCGCTGGTCAGTTGCGGCCAGTGCGTGCCCGATCAGCAGATCGTCATCGCCGATCCGGAGAAGATGATCCGCTGCCCGGAAGACCGCATTGGCGAAATCTGGGTGGCCGGTCCCAGCGTGGCCCAGGGCTACTGGCGCAAACCGGAGGCCACCGAGGCCACCTTCCGCGCGTACTTGAAGGACACCGGCGAGGGGCCGTTCTTGCGCACGGGGGACCTGGGGTTCATCAAAGACGGCGAGCTGTTCGTCACCGGGCGAATCAAGGACCTGATCATCCTTCGCGGGGTGAATCACTATCCGCAGGATATCGAGTACACGGTGCAGGAAAGCCATCCCCGGCTGCGCCGCGACGCCGGTGCGGCGATCACCGTTGAAATCGACGGCCGCGAGGAACTGGTGATCATCCACGAGGTGGAGCGCCATCGCCATGTGAACTTCGACGAGGTGTTCCAGGCGATCCGGCGGGCGGTGGCGGCAGAACACGAGCTTTATCCGTATGCCATTCTGCTGCTGAAGGCCGGCAGCATTCCCAAGACCTCCAGCAACAAGATCCAGCGGCACGCCTGCCGGCAAGGCTATCTGGACGGCACCCTGGAGGTCGTCGCCCGCTGGTGCGCAGCCGACGCCCGCGACGACGCCCACCAGCCGAGCGCCGAAACCATCGCCGACCAGCCGGCGCTGCTGGAATCGCGGCGCATCAGCCCGGCCTCCAAGAACGGTCAACGGATAATGGCCGCCAGCCGCACCTTGGAGATCGTGCTGGAGGAGATTCGTCGGGTTGCGCGAGAGCGGGCCGACGGGCTGACTTTGGACATGCCCATCGTCGAGACCGGGCTTGATTCCCTGGAACGCATGGAAATACTGGCCTCGCTGGAAGAGCGTTTCGGCGGCCGCTTCCCCGAAGAAATCTTCCCCGAACTAGAGACCGTCCGCCAGCTTGCCGCCGCAGTGGAGAAGTACCTGGGCAGCCAGCCGCGTCCGCGCGCCGAGCGATCGCCCGATCTGGAAATACCGCGCGCCTGCTACTGCTTCGAAGAGTTCCCCGAATACCAGCAACTTAAGCGCAATCTGGACCTGCTGACGGGCGCCGGGCTGAGCAATCCCTATTTCACAATTCACGAATCGGTCACGCGCGATACCACGGTCATCGGCGGGCGGACGTTGATCAACTTCTGCAACTACAACTACGTGGGAATGTCCGGCGATCCGCGCGTCTCCGAGGCAGCCAAGCGAGCCATCGACCTGTACGGCACCAGCGTTTCGGCCAGCCGGCTGGTCTCCGGCCAGAAGCCGGTACACGTGGAGCTGGAACGAGCACTGGCCGAGTTCATCGGCACCGAAGACTGCATTGTGATGGTCGGCGGACATGCCACCAACGAGACGGTCATCGGGCATTTGCTGGGGCCGGGCGACCTGGTGCTGCACGACGCCCTGGCCCACAACAGCATCGTGCAGGGGGCGATACTGTCCGGTGCACGCCGTCGCCCCTTCCCGCACAACGATTACCAGGCCGCCGACCGCCTGCTGGAGCAGTTCCGCCACGAGTATCGCCGCGTGCTGCTGGTGATCGAGGGCGTGTACAGCATGGATGGCGACATCCCCGATCTGCCCAAGTTCATCGAAGTCAAGAAACGACACAAAGCGCTGTTGATGATCGACGAAGCGCACTCCATGGGCGTACTGGGGGCCACCGGACGCGGAATCGGAGAGCACTTCGGCGTCGATCGCCGCGACGTGGACATCTGGATGGGCACGCTCAGCAAGAGCTTCGGCAGTTGCGGCGGATACATTGCCGGCAGCCAGGCACTGGTGGAGTATCTGCGTTACACTGCGCCGGGATTCGTGTTCGCCGCCGGGATGCCGCCTTCGGCGGCCGCCGCCGCACTTGCTGCGGTGCGCTTGTTGGCGGCCGAGCCGCAGCGGGTGGCCCGCCTGCAACACAATTCCCGGCTGTTCCTGGAACTGGCCCGTAGCCGCGGCCTGAACACCGGACTGAGCAAAGACTCGCCGGTTGTGCCGGTGATCCTGGGCAACTCGGTACACTGCCTGCGGCTTTCGCAAGCGCTGATGGAGCGGGGAATCAACGTGCAGCCGATTCTGCATCCGGCCGTCGAAGAAAGCGCGGCCCGGTTACGATTCTTCATCACCTCGATGCACACCGAGGAGCAGATTCGCTACACGGTCGATGCTACGGCCGAGGAACTCCAGCGAATCGACCCCAGCTATTTGCAGCAGCCGGCAGCAGCCGCCGAAGTCGCCTGACGGGCAACCGCTGACGGCGTGCTGGCGGCCAGCGATTCCAGATTCCTGCCGGTCGCTTGCGCTGCCGGCGCATTCTCCGGGCGACCGCCGAACTATGCGGCCGGCAGACTCGCAAGCAACCAATCGCCTAACGCGGCCTACGTCCGCAACCCAACGGACGAAATGGAGGGACGCGCCGCGATCGCGTCCGTTGCGCTTCCGTCGATGGCCGTCCAATCACCACCGCCGAATACGGCCACGACGGAGCGTGGCCCTCCACGTTGTACAACATTCGCGCACCGCCCACACGTTCCACACCGAAAGGGACTACTGCGTTATCGGCGCGGCAATCTGATTTCTGCGGGCGAGGAACTTGGGATGTTCGTGCCGTTGCTCAGGTTCGCGGCTCGGCGAACCATCGCACTCGGACAGGCTGCACGTTAACTCGCTTTGGGTTTCCTCGCCGGCGTCGTCGCCTATTCCGCGTCCTACGGCGGCAGCCACGCTCCTGCACAACTGCATCATCTGCCGGAACTGCTCGAAATCGAGCGACTGATTGCCGTCGCACAGGGCCGATTCGGGCTGGGGATGTATCTCCACCATCACACCATCGGCCCCGGCGGCAACGGCCGCGGCGGCCATCGGGGCCACAAGACTTCTTTCTCCCGTACCGTGGCTGGGGTCAACGATCACAGGCAGGTGGGTCCTTTCGCGCAGCCACGGTACCGAGGCCAGGGCCAGCGTGAAACGGGTGTGCGTCTCGAAAGTGCGGATGCCCCGCTCGCACAATATCACCTGCTCGTTGCCGGTTTTCAGCACGTACTCGGCCGCCAGGAGCAACTCGTCCAACGTGGCTGCCGGGCCGCGCTTGAGCAATACCGGTTTGCCGCTGGCACCGGCCGCCTCTAAAAGCGGGAAGTTCTGCATGTTCCGGGCACCGATCTGGAGGACATCGGCGTAGCGGGCGACCAGCGGCAGGTCTTCGGTGGAAAGAACTTCGGTCACCACCGGCAGCCCGGTCTGCTCCCGCGCAGCAGCCAGCACCCTCAGTCCTTCTTCCTTCAGCCCTTGAAAGCAGTAGGGGCTGGTGCGCGGCTTGAAGGCCCCGCCCCGTAGGCCCGTAGCCCCGGCAGCCCTCACCGCTTCGGCAGTAGCCAGGGTTTGCTGGCGGTTCTCCACAGCGCAGGGGCCGGCTATCACGGCGATCTGGTTGCCGCCGACTGTCATGCTGCCGGCACGCACCACCGTCCTTTCCCCCTTTAGCTGCCGGCTGGCCAGCTTGTATGGCGTGCAAATCGAGATGGCTTGAGCCACGGCGGAGCCGCTTGCCAATTGCTGCTGGTGGTCCGGGGCGACATCGCCCGTAACCACCACAATTGCCTGGCCCCAAAGGCGGACTGACGCTGGCCTGTAGCCGAGCGACTCTGCACGCTCCACAACTCGGGCAACTTCATCCGTTGTACCCAGCGGTTTTAGGATTATAACCAGGTCAGCCATGGCAGTGCTCCAATGCATGGGGAAGGTCATTAAGGCGGGCGGGAGCCTTATGGTAAGGCCTTGTGGAAGCAGCAATAGCTACTAACGGCTGCTTGGGGCCGATGCAGTAAAATAGCAATGGCTGGTCAAGTGCTGTGTAGTACTCGGGGTTGGCCGACGACCAGTTGCCTGAAGCTCTAGGAGCGTCTTCCATTATGTGCTTTTCCTTCTCAAATTGGAATTGGACACGTGCCTAGTCGGTAGTTCTGAGTTGGTTGGTCAAGCAAGAATAAAAAAAGCCCCGAGAACCTTGGAGGCCTCGGGGCTTTGTTGGCTTTACCCAGGACGGCTGTCTTCGGTGGACTACGGACCGCCTCCTGCCCCGCGACCTCGGGGGCTAAAGTAAAACCAGTAATAATAGGCAGTCCGCAGGGTGTTCATTTCGCTGCTGCCTGAAATCTTTTCTGTTTCAAGCTTCAAAGTTAATCATCTCACATTTTCGGCCGTTTGGCAAGGGGCACACCAGAGAAAAATACCACGACCAATGCGAAGCAGCCCGGTTTGCCCAAAGCGTGCCGCGGCCACCAACAAATGGAGGGACGCGCTCCGTCGCGTCCGGTAGCACTGGGCACTCGGCCACGACGGAGCGTGGCCATCGAGAACACCCAAAAACATGCGCGAAAAACGCACAACTTACGGGGCAAGCGACTAATCCGTGCCACCATTTTCGCCACTGCCTGCCCAATTATTGGGCACAACACTATGGTCGGGGACCTCGCTGTCCAGACGTCGCAGGCTTGTGTCTTCTCCGAAGTTGTTGCCGCGAAACGGGTAGCAACTTGTTGCGTCTGTTTCGGCCAGCAGCGGCACGAGTATTGCAATATTGCTTGAAAAAGCCTGTCACGGCGCGGGCTGATAACTATTCGCCGGACAGTCAACTGATTTTTCCTTGGTTTGTTCACAGCCCACAGCGGGGACTAATCCTCCGTTTTTGGGTGAATTGGCTAGGGTTTTTCAAGGAATCGGGAGGTAGCCTGCAATGAGCGACCGCTGTGAAAGCAACATCGGGCTATTGGCTGCCACGATAGCAGCCTGGCTGCTGCTTAATGCTTGGGCACCGTGTGCTTGGGCTGTAGACGTTCCAGGTGCCCAAGCGGCAAGTCCGGCAGTCGCGGCTGCTGAAGCAGCCAGTGCAGACGCTCCCCCGCAAACACCCGGTCTGGACAAAGGCGACAACGCATGGCTGTTGACCAGCTCGGCACTGGTGTTGATGATGACCGGGCCAGGCTTGGCGCTGTTTTACGGAGGACTTGTGCGCAAGAAAAACGTACTGAGCGTAATGATGCAGTGTACTTTTCTGATGGCCATGATGTCGGTTCTTTGGGCGCTGTACGGTTATACGCTGAGCTTCGGCGGCGACGGTGCCCCCACGCCCCCCAAATGGATCGGCAATCTGGATCACTTGTTCCTGCGCGGAGTGCAGGCCGAGCTGCGCGATGGGCATTCGCATCTTCCCCCGCACCCGGTCTTCACAACGCTGCCCAGAATGACTCACATGCTGTTCCAGGCTATGTTTTTTGTCATCACTCCCGCGCTGATTTGCGGCGCCTTTGCCGAGCGAATGAAGTTCAGCGCTATGGTATTGTTCATGATCCTTTGGGGCACCGTGGTTTACATCCCGTTGTGCCATTGGGTGTGGGGTGGGGGGATCCTGGCTTATGGCAGCCCTAATGCAGTAGTGGGCCACGGCGCGCTGGACTTCGCCGGCGGCACTGTGGTTCACATCGCTTCGGGAGTATCCGCACTGGTGTGCGCATTGATGCTGGGCAAACGGCTCGGCTACGGCTCGGAACCCATGCCACCGCACAACCTGACTTACACAACCATGGGCGCCGCATTGCTTTGGATCGGGTGGTTCGGCTTCAACGCCGGCAGCGCCTTGCAGGCCGACGGCATAGCCGCCAGCGCTTTTGCCGCCACCCACTTCGCCGCTGCGGCCGGTGGTCTGGCTTGGGCAACAATGGAATGGATCACTCGCGGCAAGCCAAGCGTGCTGGGCACGGCCTCGGGCGTGGTTGCCGGCCTGGTGTGCATTACTCCGGCCGCAGGATATACATTGCCGATGCACGCAATACTGATGGGTCTGGCGGCTGGCGTGGCCTGCTTCCTGGCGTGCACCAAGCTCAAAAGCATGTTACGCTACGACGATGCTTTGGATGCCTTCGGCGTACACGGCATCGGCGGTACCTTGGGAGCGATTCTTACCGGCGTGTTTGCTACCCGGGCCGTCAATGACGTCGGCAAAGGAAAGCCGCTGGGACTGGTCGATGGCGGAGACTTGATCTTCGCCCAAATCGGCGCCACTGTGATAACCTGGGCACTGGCGCTAGTGGCCAGCTTCGTAATACTGAAAATCGTCGACGCACTGGTGGGACTGCGCGTTTCGGCACCAGAAGAAATCGAAGGGCTGGACCTCAGCCAGCACGGGGAGGAGGGCTACATTTTCATCTGAACAGGTTCGGGTTGATCTGAATAGGTTCGCCGAAGTGTCGCAATTTGCCCTATCGTGGCACGCGGTCCGAACCGATATTCCATAACCAGTATTTTAACAGACTTGCATAGGTCCTAGCGCCGCCTCCGGCCGCAACCAAATGCAGGTTATGGAGGGACGCGCTCCGTCGCGTCCGTTAGTACTGATAGCGCGGCCACAACGGAGCGTGGCCCTCCAGATCATTTGAAATGATGCGCGCAAAACGCGCACGTTACGCCATAAGGGACTAAGCCAGACGACCAGCTACGGCTGTTTGTGCACCGGGCCGGCATGTTTTATATTTTGTAGCGGCAAGACGTCACGCGCTGCCAGGAGCTTTCTGATGAAGAAAATCGAAGCGATTATCAGACATTTCAAGCTCGAGGACGTAAAAAGCGCGCTGGGCGAACTGGACGTTTCGGGAATGACCATAACCGAGGTGCGCGGTTTCGGCCGCCAGAAAGGCCATACCGAACTGTACCGCGGAACCGAATACAGCGTCGACTTCGTGCCCAAGATCAAAATCGAACTGGTAGTGCCCGACGCCAAAATGCAGCAGGTGGTGGACGCCATTGTCCGGGCGGCAAAGACCGGCCAAGTAGGCGACGGGAAAATCTTCATCAGCGAGCTGAGCGAGGCGATCCGCATCCGCACTGGCGAATCGGGCGATAGCGCCATCTGACGACCACGCTACAACTCCTGCCCGCAGCAACCGCGTCTGCCTGTCCGGCGATCCTTGCAACCGCCGACACTTTGCCGATAGACTGAAGCGGTGCCGCGGCGCACGGCTGGTGGTTTGCATCGGTCAGTAATGACCGTTGTGTTTGCATCGGCCAATAACGACTGCTGGGGTAGGCGCCACGCACCGCTCAATCCGCCGCAAGACCAGAAGGTTGTCGGGCGTATATTGTTCGCAGGTGTGCTGTAATCGACCTGGCAACGGTTGACAAACCTCCTTCAAACTATCGCCGATGTTGCTCATCCGCGACGAAATCGTGGCTGCCCGCCAGCGGCTATGCACCATACACGGCCGCTTGCGGCAGCGGCACCAGTTGGGGCATTCGGGCGAGGAGCTTTGTGCAGAACTGGCCGCGGCGCGCGACGCGATTGTAATCGAGCTTTTTTGGGCGGCAGTGGGCGAGCTTTGCGGGCAAACCAGCCGAGAAGCAAGCGGGATAGCGCTGGCGGCGCACGGCGGCTACGGGCGGAAGGAAGTAGCGCCTTTCAGCGACGTCGATTTGATGCTGCTGTACGATCCGCGCGCGGCCGGCCTGGTTTCCCCGCTTTCCGAGCGGCTGGTGCGCGACCTGTTCGATGCAGGTCTGAAGCTGGCCCATAGCGTCCGGACCGTGGCCGAAGCCTGCCGGCTGGGGTGCGCCGACCCGCTAACCGCTACCTCGCTGATGGACTCGCGCTTGCTGGTGGGCGACGAGAAACTGTACGGACAGTTCGTGCGATGTTTCTTTCGTCGGGTGCGTCAGTGTGGACGCCGGCTGGCCGAGGCCATCAGTGCCGCGCGGATGCAAGAGCGTATCCGTTACGGCGAGACGGTGTTCTTGCTGGAACCGAACGTAAAGCGTTCGCAAGGCGGATTGCGCGACTTGCATCTGCCGCGCTGGCTGGCGGGCACTCGTTACGGCCAGCCGTCCCTGGATGCGCTGTTGCGGGCCGGCATACTGACCGAAGAAGACCGGCAAGCCTGGCAAGCCGCTCGCCAGTTCCTGCTGCGGTTGCGCAACCAGTTGCACTTCGAGGCCGAGCAGGCTTGCGACGTGCTGAGCCGCGCCGCGCAGGTCGAGGTGGCCAGGCAGTGGGGATACCAGCCCTCGGCCGGTTTACTGGCGGTAGAGCAGTTCATGCGCGACTATTTTCGTCACACAAACGCGGCCAGCAGCATCGCCCGCCGCGTGGAGGACCGCCTGCTCAGCGGCCGGCGATGGATGCGGCTTGCTTCCGGACTGCTGGCCCGCAAGATCGCCCCAGGAATGAAAATCGGCCCTGCCGGATTGCAGGCTAATCGCCGGGTGCTCGCCCGGCTGCGGCAGAACCCGGCCGAGATGGTGCGATTGGTCTATCTGGCCAATTTGTACGACGTGCCGATCGCCCCAGAGACTTGGGAAGCCATCCGCCGCGAAGCCTTGAGCTTGCCGGCCGATTGGCAGCCGGATGCCGAGGCCAACCAGCACTTCGTCGAGCTGTTGAAGTATCCGGCCCGGCTCGGAGCGCTGCTGCGCGACTTGCACGAAGTGGGGCTGCTGGAGCGGTTCATTCCGCAGTTTGCCCCCGCCCGGGGACTGCTACAGTTCAACCAGTATCACAAGTACACCGTCGATGAGCATTGCATTCGCGCGGTGGAGTGCGCTGCGGAGTTCCGCCGCGACGACGGTCCGCTGGGCCGCGTTTACCGCAGTGTGGCCGCCAAACACGTACTGCATCTGGCGCTGCTGATCCACGACCTGGGCAAGGGGTATTTGGAGGATCACCGGGAAGTAGGGCTGAAGATTGCCGAGGCCACCGCCGACCGACTCCAGCTTCCGGCCGCAGAAGCCCAGGTGCTGAAGTTCCTGGTGCATCGCCACCTGATTATGAACCATCTGGCTTTCCGCCGCGACGTCGCCGACGAGCAACTGGTGGTGAGTTTTGCGGTGCAAGTCGGGTCGCCGGAAGTGCTGCAAATGCTGTACGTTCTGACGGCCGCAGACCTCTGCGCTGTCGGCCCGGAGGTGTGGGACGGCTGGAAGCAGGAAATACTGACCGAACTGTATCACAGCGCCATGCAACACCTGGCGATGGACAGTCCGGCCACCACTGCCGCCGACCAGATTCGCCAGCGCAGATCGCTAGTGGCGGCCGCCTTGGCCGACCAGCCGCAGGCCGACTGGTATCGGAGCCAGATCGACAATCTTCCCGAAGGATACTTGCAAGCCACCCAACCGGCGCAAATCGCCGATGACCTGCGGATGCTCTGCGGCTTGCAGCCCAACGAGGCGAGAATCCACTGCCAGTATCTGCCCGATACCAACACCCTGCAAATCATCGTGGGCACTTCGGAACAACTGACACCGGGGATCTTTCATAAACTGACCGGCGGACTGAGCGGCTGCGGGCTGGAAATCCGCTCGGCACAAATCTACACCCTGCCCGGCGATCTGGTATTGGACCGCTTCTGGGTCCACGACGCAGACTACGCCGGGCAGCCCCCTCCGGAACGCATCGAGCAGATCGAACAGGCGTTGCGGGCTGCGCTGACGGCGCCGGGCGATCGGCCGCCGGCCTTCCGCCGCACGTGGCAAACCGGGCTGCGCCCTCATCAACTGGTGCCAACCCTGGAAACCCGTGTGCTGTGCGACAACAGTACATCCCAGCAGTACACCATCATCGACGTGTTCACGTTCGACCGCCCCGGGCTGCTGTACGCCATTACGCGCACCCTGTTCGAGCTGGGGCTGTCGGTATGGCGGGCCAAAATCGGCACCTATCTGGACCAGGTGGTAGATGTGTTCTACGTTACCGATCGGCAGGGTCGGAAACTCCAGGACGAAGCTCAATTGGCCCAAAT
>Ga0209017_10002463_pt1 | contig 11902 bp, 9 predicted proteins | sample YNPBryunderm2012_FD_185812 | JGI IMG/M metagenome (GOLD analysis project Ga0209017, IMG submission 185812) | Anoxygenic and chlorotrophic microbial mat microbial communities from Yellowstone National Park, USA - YNP Bryant MS undermat 2012... ... | reverse complement strand
TCCCGGGCTCGGGCTATGACTTTTCCGCCAAGGGTGATTTCATAGGCTAAAAGGCTCAGCTGCTTTTCGCGTAGAAGCTGTGTGAAAACCCAGATAGTCGTATCTACCACCGCCAGCTGCGTCAGCTCTTCGCCCGTATCCTGATCATACAGGTCGAGACTCCATTCATGAACCCAGTCGGCGTTGTACTTATGCAGGGTAAGCGTACGGCTGGAAGTTACACTGCGATAAGAAATGAAGACCAGGCCCTCATCGGCGGGGCTGTGTTCTAAGAGAAGGGGCCGTGGCTGGCGCTTGTCTAAGATAAGCTGGCCCGTAATCTGCTGAGCCTGCAAAAGTCCGCTTGTCAGGAGGAGACCACAAAGGCCCCTTAGATAGGCAGTTCGCCGGTTTTGTGCCATTGCTGAAGCAGGGTATATTGGGCAGAGGGAAGGTGCGGCTGCCAGGCAGCGAGCGCCTGGGGAAAACGCAAAACGCTTAGGTGGGGATAGGGGAGCTTTTCCTGGCTCGGCAGGGCATAGTCCCACAGAGCGGCAATCCCCGCCAGGTGGAAGCCTTCCTCTATCAGATGCGCTGCGGCTGTGGCTACACTTTGCCCCGTAGAGAGCACATCTTCGATGAGGAGGACGGGGCTGTGGGCGGGTAGGAGGCCCTCGACGGTCCGGCTGGTGCCGTATGCCTTGGGTGCGCTGCGCACATAGCCCATGGGTAGCCCGAGTCTATCTGCAAGCCAAGCCGCCCAGCTAATCCCCCCCGTAGCCACACCAGCTACACCCTGGAAGGTAAGCCCCTTCTCCTCTAATCGCCGCCTAAGCGCCTCCACAAGCGCTTGCCGCAGGGCTGGATACGCCAGACACCGCCGGAAATCCAGATACACAGGACTTAGCCGGCCCGACGCCCACCGAAAAAAAGGGGCCTCCTCCCTTAGCTGTACAATCCCCTCCTGCAAGAGGGCTTCGTACAAGGCCTCCACACTGCGAAGATACAGGAGAAGCCCATCAGGTCGGACAAGCTTCCTACCAGGCTACAAAGGGCATTTCCCCCCGGCCTATCAGGAACTGTAAGCGTAAGAGTCTTGTTAGCAAAAGCACCCATCGGCTGGGGTCGCTAAGCCGTTAGCCATCGTGGTATAGTTTGGCTCAGCCTGTCAGGAGCCGTCGGAGTAGGAGCTTCACCGGATAATGCCATCGCACGCGCCCCTTGTCTTTCTCGAGGTAGAAGAGCCAGAGGCTGCTGGACAGGCGCTCTGTCAGGTAGGGCATGAGACGTTCTAAGTGCGGGTAGCGCTGGGCTTTTCGATAGAGGCGAGTTCCTTGGAGCCGGTACAAAAAACGGTCCTGGGCCAGTAGATGCGTCCCCTCTATATAAAAAGCTGCTACCCGCGTGACCACGAGGGCGGGCGGGAGACGAAGATAACCATCTACGATGTGGAGTTCGGTCACCCGGGCCAGAAAGTCCATGGAGTCCCGATAGGCGGCTACGTAAAAGGGCCGTAGCCACCGCATAAAGGGTGGCGTGTAAAAAAGGCCATTGGCGATACGACCGGAGGCGAGAAGGGAGCTATTTTCTCGCCAGGTGAGGTTAGGTGCAAAGCGAATGGCGGCTTGCACGTCGCCGCTGAAGGTCCCTTTTAGTCCCAGAGCCCTGAGGGCAGGAACGTTGGTAAGGCCGCTTTCTGTAAGCACGTCCTGTATAGGTAGGCCTTCTGTGCGGGCTTGCCAGGCAGCCATGAAACAGCTGGTATCCCGCGCATCTAGCATACCCCACCCCCATACCTCTCCACCCCGGTAGAGGGCTTTCAAGTCACTTACTCGGATACTCTGGTCAAAAAGCTCACCCTGTACTTGAACCTTGTCAAAGCGAAAGCCCAGAATGTCTACGTTGTAACCGACGACTTGGGCTTGGAGGTGCATTTTTTCCGGAAGGAGCAGGCGAGGAAGATAAGTTTTGTCTTTGCGGATGCGCCATACGTCAGAGAGGCGAAAGTTTTCTACATAAAGGGTGGCATGGCCTTGTAGGGTGCGCCAGTCTTCGTAGAGGTAGCCGAGGGTTCCACCCACTTCGGCGGCGCCGGTCAAGGCGATGTCGCCTACCTGGGCGATGAGGCCTTCTATACGGGTGGTATCTCGGCTGAAAACCACCTGCACCTGTCGTAGCGAAAGCGGCAAGTCTGGTCTGATGAAGCGACCTTGGACGGCTTCCAGACGGGTCCAGCCCTCAGCCTGATTATCCCAGGACAGAAGCGTCTGCCAAGGCTCCTGAAAGCATACCTCGGCCGAAAGTACACCCTGCTGGACTTCCAGCCCTTTGAGAGGGAGATAGGTAAGCATTTCGGGCAGAAGCACTTCTCCCCGGGCGCTCCCATCTGCGACACTATCCGAAAATACGCCGCCCACTTCCACGTAACTCCCCGTAGCCGACTGCAATCGTCCCGTAGTTAGCCATAGGCGCCGCGTAGACAGCTCCCCCCAGCCAGCTACTTGCGCATAATAGCCCTCTCGCAGAAGCCCTGCCACCGATAGATGCACGGTATCCCCCTGCCATTCTGCTTCGCCGTACAGGTTATCTGCGGGGGCTTTTCCCCACAGGTGGCCCTGGCGCCCGCCCTGGCTGAGTGTAGCCCACAGATGGAGAGAAAAATCCCCCGGTAGGTACCGGAGGCGCCCCCTTGCCGCAAACCCAGTCAGTCCGGGCTGCAAGGCCACTTCTTCTCCCACCCAGCTGCTACTTAGCCTGAGCTGCCTCACCATGACCTGCCACGGCCGGGAGCCACTTCTTCCCCGTAGAAGAGGCCCATACGCCCGCCAAAAATCTGATAGCGCTATCCACGTCGCCGTGTCTATCTCCAGGCGAAGCCCATCCTGCACATCCCACTCTCCCCTGGCCTGAAGACCTTTCCACCAGAGCTTGCCTATCCCCTTCTGGAGCGAACCTCCATATTGCCCCGACACCTCCCCCAGCTGAAAATGGGCTTCCCCTGTCAGGGGGATGGCAGAGGAAGCTCCTAAAGCCGGAGCAGTCCCCTCGGTGTGCAAAGTCCTGCCCTTTTTCCCGGTTGGTTGGCGAGGAGGGGCCTCCACGCTATCAAGCGCATACCGAAGATGAGCCCATCCTCGCCAGGGGTAACCCCGATACCAGCCGTGCGCCCGCAGATGCCACGCTTTCCCATCCGGACTGCGCGCCGTAAGATGATACAGAAAGGGCTGATGGAGTTTGCCCGCAATGTCCGATAGCTCGCTTTCCGTCCAGCGGGCACATAGGTCGTAGCTTCCCCAGGGGCCCTCTCCCCAGGTGTGGAAGTCTATCCGTTCGCCGGCAAAGAAAGCACTGAGGTAGAGCGACTTGTCCATGCCTGCTCGCAGAAAGGATGGTATCGCTACCCAGCGCTCCAAAAGGGTCGTATCCACCTGCACGTGCAAGCCCCCCTCCAGCTGGGCCCAGCGTGCGATCTTTCCCGTATAATCCAGCTTTAGCCCGGCGAAGTCCAGTCCGAGGGCGCTTTGAAGCCAGGTATCTGTGGCTTTCTCGTATTGCCCTGTGAAGGTAAAGGTGCCTTGCCTAAGACCCTCGTAGGCTTTTCCCTGGTAGCACACGCTAAGCTGGTCCACCGCAATCCGACCTTCCTGGATGGACAGCCAGAGGGAATCTACGGATAGCGTGCCTTGCGCTTCTACCACTTCGGCGTGCACCTCGAGCGCTGCTGGCTCATTGTAGAGGTAGAAGTGCACTTGGCTGGCCGCGATCGCTATGGAGAGCGGCCGTCCTCGGCCCCGCCGGGGAAAGAGCCGCTGGTAGTTTCGCACAGCGAGGGGGCCCATTTTCTGCCGCAGGAGCACTACGGAGGCACCTTCCACGTGTACGCTGCGCAGCCGCAGCCCTTCAAAGGTGAGCTTTACACGACCAGCTTTCAGGGGCGAGAAAGGGAGAGTCGGCTCCGTAGAAGCCACCTGCACCCCCCTTAGCTGAGCCTGCCACTTCCCGCCTCCTATGGCTATGAGAGAGAGTTCCGCTACCGCCACAGGGGCCCCCACATAATATCCCAGCACCTGAGCAGCCCAGTAGCGCCGCCCAACCACCCCAGAGAGAAGCACCAGCCCAAGTGCCCCAAACACCCCTCGCCAGACCCACTTCATGAAAACGACTTACATTTGCCACTTATGAAGCCCGAAGACAACCGCCCCGAAGACCCCATGCTCAATGTGGAAATCACCGACGACGTAGCCGCAGGCATCTACTCAAACTTAGCGATTATCTCGCACACGGCGGCAGAGTTCATCGTAGACTTTGTGCAGGTATTTCCGGGGGTGCCCAAGGCCCGGGTGCGTAGTCGGGTCATTCTTTCGCCCAGTCACTTCAAGCGGCTGCTCCTCGCTATGCAGGACAACCTCCACAAATACGAAAGCCGCTTTGGGACAATCGAGATTCGGGATGAGAATCTTCCGCCTGTGGCTTTTGGGGGGCCTGGTCTGGCTTAGCTGGGCCCAGACGCCCCCTCGAAAAGACACCCTGCCCCCCATAGATTCTGCCCTCACCCCCTTTGAAGCCCACCAGGAAGCCATCCTAAAGCTCGTCGCCTACCACGAGCCCCATCTCCGCCGCTTGGATACCCTGCTCACTGCTTACCGGGACACCCTCAATAGCATGATCGCTATAGCCCAGTACCCCAACCGTCTGCCCTTCTATGTGGACTCCTTTCGGGTGGTGACCAGCCGCATCCGTGCTAATACCGAGCATATCTACCATCAGCTTAAGGATTTCCACTACGAGTGGCTACCCCACCAGTACGCGCTCATGGCCGTGTGGACTCGCTACGGCGAACTCAAAGTCGTAAACCGTCTCACTCCTTCCGTCCGCGAAACCCTTGTCCAGTATCGCCGCTACCTCGACCTCATGATGAAACTCAACAAAAAAATCGCTGATATATGGACCGACTGCGACTACCTGCTTCTCTCCAAGCTAAAATAGGGGCGCTTCTACTGGGCTTGATTGCCTTTGCCCAGACGGGCGTGCTCAAAAAGCCAAATACTTTTACGCTTCTGAGTTTGAGTCGGCAGGGGGGGGATACAGCGGCCGTGATAAACTATGAAATCCCTTTTGATGGGGTGGTGGAACTGCGCATCTTAGGGGCGCGCGATTCGGTGGTGTATTTTTTTCAGTGGCCGAGCCTACAAGGGAAGCGACAGCGGCGTTTGCCCGGCACCGGCCAGCTAAAAGGCACCTACCGCTACCGCATCACCTATAAGGGACGGGATTACGAGGGGGAGGTAACCCTCTGAATCTCTCCTAATGCGCTCGCTGTAAGGAGGGCAAAGTCGTAGCGCAGGGGGTCGTTGGGCGTTATCTCCCGAAAGGCTTCGGTGAGCTGGACCACCGCTCGCCAGCTCGGCGCGGAATCGCCTACAATCCCAGTTTGGCGGGCCCATGCCAGTAGGTGCACATCGAGCGGAATGTGGAGCTGGGCAGCGGAAAAGGTACCGGCCCACGGACCAGGGTCAATGGCGTCTTTGCGGATCATCCAGCGCAGCCAAAGCCACAGGCGCTTGGAGGCGCTCCCGGCACGCAGGTCTCCCAGATGCCGCCGCAGCTCCGGCGCGCCTTTTGTCATTTCCGCTTGAAAGGCCGCTACCCCCTCCCAGAGGCTTTCTCGGTACGGCCGGAAAAACCCCGCTAAGCTGCCGCAGCGGCCATAGAGCTCCCGGAGCTTTTCCCAGAGCCGGGTGATCGTCTCAGGCTTCCAGGTGCGATGCCTCAGCGAAATGCGCAGCACTTGCCCGGTTCGGAGATAGGCATAGGGGGAGGGCGCAAGGGCCTGCAGCAGGGCGTGGGTTTTTTGGATAGCGACGCTGCGCCGCCCCCACGCAAATAGCGCCGCCCATAAACCCGCTATGGCTTGGTCTTCGGGATGGGTATAGCCCCATACTATCTCCACCGGGTCCAGAGACCGGTAGAGCGGCTGGTGGTAGCGGGCATAAAGCGCTTCTAACAGGGGCTTGTAGGGCCGCAGGGAGGACACCTTACTTATCGCTAAAGCGAGACAAGACCCATTGGCGAAATTCTTCTCGCACCGATGGGTCGGTTTTATCGGTGAGCCACCGGCTCAGATAGGCCTGGGCTTCAGCCGGTGAGTGAAGGTTATTCAGCTCTTCTATCGCTTGGTGGAAAGCATCCACATCCCCCTCAAAGATACGCTGAATGAAGAGAAACTGCTTATGGGCTGGGATCATGTTTACTTCAAATCGTCGTAGCACATCGGCTCGGCGGGGCCGTTCTTGAAACCGGGCGGCTAAGATAGAACGCGGGTCGTACTCCACAGCCGAGAGGAGCGGGTTACGGTGAGAGGAGGCGGCTGGTGTGCTGCCTGCCGCCCCCGAGCCAGTCCCAAAGAGATTTTTTAGGATTTCCTTGTCCTCGTCGGCGGAAGAGATGATACTCCCGCCCAATACATCCTCCTCTGCGCCAGAAAGGGCCTGCCACCGCTCCTGAATGCTTTCCCAACGCTGGCGCGTCAGCTCTTCAAGCAAACGCCGCTGATACGAGGCTATGGGCTCCTGTGTTTCTTCCTCGTAGGCTTTGAGCACCCGCTGGGCTTTTTCTCGCCAGAGCGCTTCATCTATTACCTGAAGCCCCTGTCGCTGCGCATAGGACAGAATTGCCGCAGGAATAAAGTCAAAATACACAATATATCGGGCGTAAAAGGCAAACTCCTGCAAGTTCAGCGCCTTTCGGTGCTGGAAAAAGTAGTTTCTCAAGCTATCATCCGGCCGCAAAATCAAAAGCAGACTCTGATACAACGCCTGATATAGAAAGTTGCTAATCTGCGTATGCGGGATGGCGATCTTTTCGTGTGCTTGAAAGAGAAATTCGCCCAGACGCTCTAAGACAAGGCCATCTTGCACATCCCATAGGCGGGCTTCATAGAGGGCGCGAATGAGATGCGTATCCACCTGAAAAAAAATGAGTTTATGTACCTGGGCAGAAGGGAGTGCGTCGCAGATGGTCTTGAAGTCCCAGAGGGGGTAGATTTTGCCGGTGAGCCAGGCCTGCTGAAGCTCCCGGACGTACTTTTCCAGAGTGGAGAGGGCAGGGATGGGACTGAGCATCACCCAAAGATAAGCAGAATTTGGGGGTCGTCCGGCCTGACAAAATCTTTACTTTGGCTCGTGTGGCGCCTATATCTGGCGTGGAGCATGGTGCTGGCGCAGTCGGAGGCTACCTGGCTCGATAGCCGAAAACGGCTGCCGCCCTTTGAGGCCGCCCGAAAAAAACCCGGCTGGGTCTGGACTGCCTACCCTAGTATGGGCTATGACCCCAATCGCGGCTTCGGCGCCGCCATCCAGGCAAATATCTCCTATAACGGCCCCCGGGAAGATAGTCTCTTTTTGAGCCTGCCCTATCGGCACTTTGGAAGTGTGCAGGTAGGCTTTTTTCAGCGGGAGGTATGGTACGGACGCTTAGGGTATGAATGGCTCTGGCCAGGGGGAGGCCCCTACCGCCTCATGATGCGCACAGAGGCTCGCCAGGATGGTCAAATCCAGCTTTGGGGTAAGGATGCCAGCACGCTCACCTACGCGCTGCGCCCCTACGCCGCCGACGGACGTTTCTCAACCTACTACCAAGCCCTCAAAAACCCCACTGTGGATACCAGTGGGGTGCTCCGCACCCGAGAAGCCTATCATCGGGTTCGAATGACCCGGGTGCAGGTCTGGCTCCTCGGCGAAAGGCTCTTTGCCCATGGCCTTTTGCGGCTGAGTATGGGCCTGCGCTACCTGTACGAAAAGCCCACCTCCCTCTTCGACGCGCCCTTCCGTATCGGGTCGCAGACCGCTCGCCAAGCCTCTACGCTCTTTGATAGCCTGGCACAGCAAAATCTACCCTTCCCTCTTCTGCCTGCCGGTGCACGACTCTTTCTCGGTACCGCGCTCATATGGGATACCCGCGACTTTGAAGTCGACCCCCACAAAGGCCTCCTTCTCGAAGCTTCTCAGGAAATAGCCCCCGCACGCCTCATCTACAAAACGACCCTGGACCTGCGAGCTTACCTCCTCCTCTACGAAAAGCCTCAGACTTTGCCCCGTCTGACCTTAGCCGTGCATGCCCTCCTCTATGGCACGTATGGCCGGGACGTTCCCCTCTGGGATATATACTATGCGAATAGCTGGGCAGACGCCCGGCGTTTAGACGGGCTGAGCGGGCCTAACCTCCTGCGCAGCTACCGGGAAAACCGCTTCATCGCCCCCTTCGGTCAAGTCTATCAGGCCGAACTGCGCCTCATGCTTCTCGAGAAGAACATCCTCCGTCAGAACTTCATCGGCGGCTTCATCGCTTTCACCGATGTAGCCACCGGCGCCAACACCCCTTTCGCCTGGTACTACCCTTGGAAAGCAAGTATCGGCCTGGGCGGCCGTATCCTGTGGAACCTCCAGACTATTCTTCGGGCTGACGCCGCCTACGGCTCCGATGGGTGGCAGCTTATCTTCACCACCCGGCATACTTTCTAAGCGCGGATAGGCACAGGCTGCCAGGCACCTGTGCGAGCTTCGTCCCCGCCATAGGCCGGATTGACCACCCCCTTCACCTGTGCCTCCTAAAACCTACCTTTACCCATCCCATGCGGTTCCCAATAGCTCCTAAGCTCGGCTGTCTTCTTTCGCTGGGGCTTTATGCGCAGACCGCCCTCCTCAAAGGCCGGGTTGAGAACCAGGAAGGTGAGCCGCTCCCTTATGCCCTGGTGCGCCTGCCCCAGTCTGGCTTCCAAGTGCTCACCCGCAGCGATGGCACCTTCCAGCTCTACCTATCCGAAGGCCCCACCCCCCTCGAAATCCGCTACCTCGGTTTCGTCCCCTACCGGGAAACCCTCCTGGTAAGCTCCCCCGAGCCCATCGAACGCACCTTCCGCCTGCGCCCCCAAGACATCCGCCTTCCAAGCGTCATCATCACCGAGGGCAATGTCAACCCCGCCGACCTCCTCATCCGCCGTGCCATTGCCCAAAAGCGCATCAACCGCACCTGCCTCCCAGCCTACCGCAGTGAAATCTACTCCCTCTTCACCGTACGCCTCCCCGATGGCCTCCCCCCTATCGTGGAAAGGCTCCTCAAACAGCAAAACGACTCCCTCCCACCCGGCGGCATCGTCTACATGAGCGAAGCCCTCTCTGATGTGGACTTCCAACCCCCGGGTAAGTACAAAGAAACCATCCGCTATTCCCGCATCGTAGGCACTCGGAGTTATGGCTTTACTGGCCTCTGGGTGCTTCAAGGCTTCGACCCCTACGGTGAGCGCCTCGCTATTCCGGAAATCACCAAAAGCCCCCTCGTGCTCCCCCTCGCTAATGACGCCCCCCTCTACTACCGCTATAAAATCATCGGCGAAGTGTGGGATGGCGAGGAGTTTTCTTATAGGATTGCCTTTGAGCCGAAAAACCCGCAGACAGGCCTTCCGGGATACCTCATCCTTGCAGACGAATCCTACGCCCTGCGGGGCATGGAGCTCTCCCTCACCGCTGCGCAGGGAACGCAGTACGTAGACACCATCCGCCTAACCATGCAATACGCCCCCGTCGGTCCCTGCTGGGCCCCCGCTGAAATCCAGTTCCGCGCCCGCCTCAAAGTAGAACTCCTGGGTTTTCAGCTTGCTTTTCTCGCAGAAGGCCACTTTCTCTATCGCAGGTACACCCTTTTGCAGGTGCAGAAGCCCCGTTCTGCCCCGGCCGCCCGGCGCCCTACTCCTTCCACACCGCCCCCGCCGCCCGACAAGGCCTCGGCGGCATTTCACTTAGATACCGTCGCCGTAGGGCGGCTGGACTTCTCGGAGCGGCTACGCATCCTCGAGGGGGCCGAAAAACCCGAAAACGCCTTTTGGGACAGCCTCCGAAGGGTGCCTCTGGATACCTTCCAGCAGCGCTACATCCAGCAGTCCGACTCCTTACTCCAGCAAGAAGACTCCGCCTCTTCCTCGTTCAGGCGTCGGCCAAGCTTTTCCCTAAGGAGCGAAGGATTAGAGCTATCCATGCGACGAGGGAAGGGCGAGGCGACTTGGTCTTCCGAGCTTGTAGGCCTCTGGCCGGGTTACACGACGCTGGAAGGGTGGGTCTTGCAGGGAAAAGGCACCATTCAGCACGCTCGCAGGGGAGCACTATGGGAGGGCGCCTTTCGCGTACGATATGGGACAAGGTGGCGCCGCGCGCTGCCAGAGGTTGGCTTCACCTATCGCCGGCGACGCTTCCCCCCGCTTACAGGCGAGTTCTGGGCCGGCTGGGAAGCGCGAGAAGGCCCAGACTTCACCCAAGTACCGCTCCTCTGGAATACCGCTTTTTACCTTCTGCGTCGAGAAGCTCCCCTCCAGGTGTATGACCGCTTCTATGTGCGGGCGCGGGGGAGCTACCGTTGGCACCGTAGCTGGTATAGCGCCTTAGAGCTTACTTACGACCGCCGCCCCACCTCCCCTACCCGGGAAAGCTACTATCCCGCCTATCGCGTAGGCCTCTTCATCGAGTGGAGTCCAGGCACGCAGCTTTATAGAACGCCCCGCAGTACCATTCTCCTGCCGCCCGAGGGCCCCTTTCAGATTACCCTGCAGACCGGCCATGAGCTTGCGCGCCTACCCGACCGCTACCTCTGGACAGGCTATTTAGGCCTGCTCCCCACGCTCTCCATCAGCCCCTGGGGGAGGCTGCAATGGCATCAGGCCTTCACTGTTCAGTCAGATTCGGCGCCGTGGGCAGACCGGCTTTTCCCCAATGTGCAGCCTCTCCCGCTGCACCGCTATTACGCCGACCTGCTTTTCTGGCCCCTATATGAGCCAGCGGGGCGCTACAGCTACCAGACCCACGCCCAGTGGGACCTTCAGCGGGCCCTCCTGCGCCACCTCCCCCTCCTACGTAAAACGCAGTGGCAGGAGCACCTCAGCTTCCGAACGCTTTACACGGAGGGCCGTTGGCACGCCGAGGGAAGCATCTGGCTCACCCGGATCGCCCTGGGCATAGGACGCTGGCGCAGTGGCCTCTCCCTGAGCTTTGGTGCCCATTACGGTCTCGCAGGCTACAACCGAAGCATCTGGCGGCTTACCGTCGCCATCGGCACGCCCACCCTCCGAAGCCTCACCCAGAAACGTTTCACCCAGTGAAGACCTACTGGCTCCCCAGCACCGATCTCAAAGCCTGTCACTTCCTCCACACGGAGCCCTTCGAGCGCTGGGAATGGTGGGAGGCTATAGGAGAGCCTTGGGGAGGCATCGCCTGCGAAGCAGAGGGGCAGCTTCAGGCGGTGTGGCTCCTCGCCGAGCGGAGGGTAGGCCCGCTTCGCCTGTGGCGCATGCCCCTCGCAGTGCCGTATGCTCCCCTTCTCACGCCTCATCTCCTGCCACAGCCCGGCTACGCCAAACGCGCGCCCATCCTACAAGCATTGGGAAATTTCCTCCGAAAAGCCGAATGGCGCCTACAGCTCATCGCCGGCACCCTCTCTCCGGCATGGAGTTATCTCCCGCCCCTCTATCAGGCGGGCGTGCGCCCGGGTGTTACGGGCTCCTTCGTAGTGCAGACATTTACGCCTTCCTCCGCCCTTCGTAGAAAGCTTCGGCAGGCCGAAGGCCTCCCCGTCTGGCCGATAGAGCCGGCAAGAGCGCTATCTCTCTGGCAGGCCAACGTTCCCCGCGGCATCCGGCCCCGCTTCCGCCGGCAGCTCGAAAATCTCGTCTACGGCCCCTTCCCCTGGGAAATCCTCGCTGTGGGCGATCCGCCCCAGGCCGTGGGCTTTTTCCTCTGGGGACATCACCGCGTGTGGTACTTTGCCAGTGCCCACCGACCCGACAGCCACCCCCAGGCCGTTACCAAACTCCTCGCCACCATCCTCACTAAATCCACCCAGGCCGGTAAAACCTTCGACTTCATGGGTTCTGTGCTCCCCA
>Ga0209017_10002460_pt1 | contig 11903 bp, 10 predicted proteins | sample YNPBryunderm2012_FD_185812 | JGI IMG/M metagenome (GOLD analysis project Ga0209017, IMG submission 185812) | Anoxygenic and chlorotrophic microbial mat microbial communities from Yellowstone National Park, USA - YNP Bryant MS undermat 2012... ... | reverse complement strand
CAACTGGCGTGCGTGCAATAAGTTATGCGAGCAATCGATGCTTACAGTACCTTCTTCGGCCACGGCAGAGCGGTGAGCCAAGCGCGTGTTTGTGGCCATAGCGAAATGGGAAACGCCATTGTTACCGCCGTGCTGGGCAAAGCTGTTTTCGGTGTTAAGCTGCGCAAACTTTAGCACGGCGCAGAAACCGCCGAGCTTGGCTTGCATGTGGTGGCCAAAAAAACAACCGGCACCGAGCTGAAGCATGGGCGATTCATTCCCGGATAAGTGGCTCGGAGAAGCTGCCGCAATCGGCACGGCGGTGCTGTGGACGCTTTCGACGCTGGCCTGGACGTCGGCAGGCAGGCACGTCGGCGCGCTGGCGGTAAGTTTTATCCGCTTGTTGCTGACATGCCTGTTTCTGGCCCCCTACGAGATGCTGGCGCGCGGCTCGCCCCTTCCGCTGGACGCTGACGCACGCACTTGGTGGCTGCTGTGCATGTCGGGCCTGTGCGGTTTTTTCCTGGGCGACGTGTGCCTGTTCAAGGCGTTTCTGGTAATCGGCCCCCGCTTGTCGCTGCTGGCGCAGCCGCTGGTGCCACCCGTGGTGGCGGTAATATCGTGGATCGTGCTGGGCGATCCGCTCTCGCTAAGGCAGTGGGTGGCGATGTTCGTTACGCTGGCCGGAGTAGTCTGGGTGGTGCTGGAAAAACCTGACGAGGCAACGCACTGTTATTCACGCCAGCAATTGGCGACAGGATTGCTGTTGGCCATGCTTTCCGTGGTCGGTCAGGCGGTTGGTTGGATTCTCTCGAAACAAGCCATCGGACAGTACGACGCCGTCTCTGCCACTTACATCCGCGTGATCGGAGCAATCGGCGGATACGTAGTGCTAGTCACCCTGCTGGCACGCTGGCCGCAAATGCTGCTGGCAATGCGAAACCTTCAGGCCATGATGATCATGACCGCCGGATCACTGGTCGGGCCGTTCCTGGGCGTGATATTCAGTCTGGAGGCGGTGCGCCGCTGTCATGCAGGCGTGGTCACTACCATCGTGGCCACCATGCCGGTGCTCATCCTGCCGCTGGTAGTGGTCTTCTACCGCGAAAAGGTCAGCCTGCGGGCGGTCGTAGGAGCGATTGTGTCTGTTCTGGGCGTGGCACTGCTGGTGCTGTGAACACGACGGACCTGTCCGGGATGCTTTCCGCCTCGACCGCCCGACCACCGCTGCTGGCCTGCCGGCTTGACGGCTCTTGGATAGCTTGCCGCTCTGGATAACTTGCTGCTCCGAATAGCTTGCCGCTTTGGATAACTCGACGCTTGACAGCGCGGGCCGAAGTGCCCAATATCATCATCTGCCGGGCATCGGTGGATTCTGCCGCCGGCCGTTCAGCGATCCCCTGCGACCGTGCCACGCGAAGATGTCAAGCTCTGAGCGCACCGGCCGAACGATCATCGCAGCGATTTGCCGGCGTTTATCTCGGGTGTACGGGCCGGTCGAGCCGCCGCCGCAACTGCCGGTTCTGGAAGAGCTGATCGCCGCCATACTGTCGCAGAACACCTCGGACGCAAACAGCGACGCGGCACTGGCGCGCCTGAAGCAACGCTTCCCCGACTGGGACGCGCTGGCCGCCGCACCGCTGGAAGCCATCAAGGCTGCAATCCGCCCGGCAGGCCTGGCAAACCGAAAGGCCCCGCGGATCAAGGCGATTGTCGAGCAGATTCGCAGCCGGCACGGTACGGCCTCGCTGGAGTTCCTGCACCAGTACCCCACGCAGGCGGCGGTGCAGTACTTGTCGCAGTTTCCCGGCGTCGGCCCGAAGACCGTTGCCTGCGTGCTGCTGTTTGCCTGCCGCAAGCCTGTGCTGCCGGTAGATACGCACGTCCATCGCGTGGCCGGGAGGCTGGGGCTGATCGCCCCGGGCACCAGTGCCGAAAAGGCCCATCGAGAACTTGCCCGGCTGGTCCCGCCCTCGCGTGTGCTGGAGTTCCACATTCAACTGATCCGCCACGGCCGAAGCACCTGCCGCGCGCGCCGCCCGAACTGCCACGACTGCCCGCTGCTGGAACTTTGCCCCACCGGCCGCAAGCAAAGAGGCACAATGCTCCGGCCACACCGGTGACCTGGCACAGTAGGCGCCGGGAATTATCCGCCGGGTAAAATCGGGATGGGTGCATGCCAGCGCGGCGTTTTTGCTGGCCAACTGCGCTGCGCAGCAGCGAGCCACACTGGCGAACCAAGCGGTGGGCGTCAGGACTTCCACACGCCGGCGATGCGGGTGCCGCACGAGGCGCACTTGCCGTCGTTGAGGCTCATGGAAGTGACGAAGAACCCGCGCCGCGTAATCACCTCTTGCCGGCAATTCGGGCAGTAGGTCGTGCCGCCGTCCTGCGCATCTTCGCAGTTGCCGATGTACACGTAGTGCAGACCGGCCTGGCGGGCGATGTCGCGGGCTTGCTCCAGAATGCTCTTGGGCGTCTGCTCCAAGTGCAGCAGCTTGTGGTGCGGAACGAATCGCGAGAAATGCAGTGGACAGTCTGGCCCAAGCTTTTCTACTATCCAGTCGCACATCTGCCGGATCATGTCCGGCTTGTCGGTATAGGTGGGCACGATGAGGTTGACGATTTCGAACCACACCCCCAGCCGCTTCAGTGTCATCAAGGTATCGAGCACCGGCTGGAGCTTTCCGGTATTGAGCGTGCGATACACTTCATCGCTGAAGCTCTTCAGGTTGACGCTGGCCGCGTCGATCCACTGGCACAGTTCCTCCAAAGGCTCCTGCTGGATGTAGCCGCACGTTACCCAGACGTTCTTCAGTCCCAGGCGGCGGACCTCTCTGGCACTGTCGAGCATGTACTCGTACCAGGCGATCGGCTCGGAGTAGGTGTAGGAGACCGAGGGGCAATCGTGGAAGCGGGTCAGCGCCAGCACGTCCTCGGGAAACATGCTCGCTCGGACCATATCGCCATGGCCCAGCGTGTCCCACCGCCGCGGTTGCAGGCGGATCGGCGCGCCGCGCGGGTCTTTCAGTTCCTCCGGCTTGCGCTGCGACATATGCCAGTTCTGGCAATTCAGGCAGCGAAAACCGCAGCCGCTGCAACCGATGGAAAAAGTATCCGTCCGAGGCAAGAAGTGATAAAGCGGTTTCTTCTCGATCGGGTCGATCTGCACTGCGCACGGGTTGCCGTAAGCCAAAGTGTACAGCGTACCATCGACGTTGACCTTGTTGCGGCAATGGCTGCGATCGCCTGGTTCGAGCAGGCACTCGTTCGGGCACAAGCGGCAGGCGACGTTGCCGCCCAGTTTCAGATAGTGTCGGGCTTCGCGCACCCAGCCGCGCTCTTGCCACAATTGCCACACGCGATCGTTTGGGGCGTCGCCTTTGAAAACTTCGCTGCCAGTCAGGGCGGCGGTGTGCTCGATTCGGCGGCGGAAGTACACAAACGCCCCGTAAGCGGCGGCCGCGCACGCTCCCGCACACAGGCCGTACCGGAGCAGTTTGCGGCGCGACAGAGCACCTGTCCCTGCCGGCGCGCCGCTTGCGGTCTGGCTGGAGATAGTCGTCGTGGGCGCCTCGGCCGGCAGGCTGTTTACCGACAGTTTTGCCTCCCGATCCATCCCCACCTCCGCAACGAAAAGTAAACCGTCAGGCTCACGTGCACGCCGAAGACCACCAGCAGCGGCCAGTCGAACACCTGGTGCAGCAGGCGGGCGGTGTTCAGGCTCATCAGTTTGTGAAACCCGAACTTCCGGCACAACACAAAGCCCGTCACTATGTATAATAACACCAGCGGCAATAGAAGCCATCCGCTAAGCCGGGCGAGCTTTAGCAGATAATAGTTTATGTTGCGAGTGGACATTCGAAGTCCCGGTTATCGGCGGCTGGGAACCTGGTCATTGGCGGTTGGAAAATCGAGCCGAAAGCTCTAGCGACGGCATTGTACAACCCAACCCGGTAGCGCAAGCGAAGGTGCCGGAGAACCACAAAAACGGCCAGGCGACGGCATCTGACAACCCTAGCCGCAAGCCTGCCCGACGTGGTCGTCCACAGCAATAATACTACGATTTGGCCTCGGGCTGCCAAGGGCAAGCAACAACCGCAGAAGGCTGGTCATCCGCCATGGCACGCAAGAGAGTACGGATTCCCGGCGTTTCGTTTTCCTGGAAGCGGGCATTGGGAATATCGGGCGCCAAGGCCCGATTGTCCCGACAACTGGGCATCCCGCTGACCCGCTCCGGCCGGCAGCGCAAGATCGGCCGTGCGTTGGGCTGCTCGATTGCCATTGCGATGATAATGGCAAGCTGCGGTGCGGCGATTGCAGCGGTGCTGCGGATTTGCGCGCCGTAGTCGCTGCCGCCGGGGCCTCCGGCTCGGCTGGCTGACGTCGCCTGCTGCACCGAGCCTCGGGGCGCACAAGCGGCGCATCGCTGCCATTTGGTTGCGGCCGCAGGCCGCGTTGGTATCCCACGGCGGAAATTGCGCGTCTTTTGCGCGCATGTTGGCAAAAATTACGCGCATTTTGGCAAAAGATTGTGCGCATGTTTGCGAAAGATTGCGCGCGTGTTTCCAAAAGATTGCGCGCATGTTTCCAAAACATCTGGAGGGCCACGCTCTGTCGTGGCCATGTGCCCAGTGCCAGCGGACGCGACGGAGCGCGTCCCTCCAGTTGGCGGTGCAAGGCGTTCATCCATTTGGTTGCGGTTGTAGGACGCGACGAAGCGTGTCCGTCCAATTTGGTTTCGGCCGCCCGCGTTAAGGTTTGACTTTTGCTTCTTCCTCGGCCTTTTTGCCGTACCAAGTGCCCTCGAAGCGCTTGGCGACGGCCAGCAGGGCAGACTCGCGCTTGGTGGGCTTGGCGGCTACAGCCTGCAAGCTGCTTTCGTAAGCCCGCTTGGCCGCAAGCTCGCGCTGGAAGTCCTTGTCTTTAGTCCATTCGGCGATCAGTTTCCGCGCTTCCCGGGCCTGCTCATGCGTCTTGAAGACTGCCGCCAACTGGCTGGCTTTGTCGAAGGCTTCCAGCCGCGAAAGCACGTCGCCCTGGGCCAACTGGCGGACCTGTTCCAATTGGGCGTCGAGGTATCGGTCCAGAGCCTCGTCCAGCTCTTTTTGTTCCTGCGGTTTGAGGCCGCGCCGCAGCTTGCCCAGCAGCGCCTCGTTGAACTGGCCCAATTCCATCGGCCACAGCAGTTGCTTGACCGTCTCGGACATCTCTGCCTTGAGCACCGTGAACTGGCCGAGGTTAGACGAGTTGGCCAATTGTTCGGGCAAGGCCCAGTTCTTGCTTTCGCCCACGGGGCGATATGTTCCGGCGAACCCGCGACCAAGGAGCTTACCATCCGGACCGAAGAGAAAATAGCGATACAGTTCGCTTTCCAGCCCTAGCCGCTGGGAAATCGTCGGATCGTACCCGTGGATGATGTTGGGAGCGAAGAAGCCGCGCTGCTTCAGGTATTGTTCGACGCCTTGCGGGCTTTTGTCGGCATTGATGGCCAAGACCACGACCGGCTTGTCCGTCACCGCCTGCTTGAGCTGCTGGAAGAATTCTCCCGACCACTCGTTACACTTTGGGCACCAGGTGGCATACACCAGCAGTACGACAGTTTTGCCACGCAGGTCTTGCAGCCGCACTGCCGGACCGGCCCAGCGGACCGACTCCAGCGACGGCAGTGCGCCGGCTGGGTGCTGCGGCGCGCTGGGTGGATCTGCAAGTTGAGCATAGGCGGGGGTGCTTCCGACCGCCAGAACAAAGCAAAGCAACACGACCGCGGTTGACATGATGGTTCCGCAGCGCATGGGTTCTCTCCCTGCAATGGTGTTAGTTGCCCCCGCGCGAAGCCAATTATACGTGTGCGACCCGGCGGGGTACAGCTATTGTTCAAGGTGTCTCAACAGCCAATGCCTTTGTGGGCGTTACCTGGCAACCGCCTGCAAGGTTTAGGCTTTCGGACGCCCCTGTGGCGGCTCGCCGCTGTGCCACCAGCGCGCGGTCTTTGCGCCAGAAAGCCGAAAAAGCACGGCTGTGACGGCGTTGGTGCCTGACGGCCAGCAAGCTAACGGCCGTTGGAATAGACCAGAGACGGGCAGGGTGGCCGGCCGTTTTCTCTCAGCCACTGCAACAGCTTCTTGATGCTGCCGCTTGCTATTGCGATGCAGGTGTCGGCGCATCCGTAGTACAGCCACAGGGTGTCGCCATCGGATTCGACAGTGTATCCGCAGGGGAAGACTACGTTGTTTACATCGCCTTCGCGTTCGTAAGGTGCTTCCGGGCCGAAGATCCAAGTGTCTCCGCGCAGCAAGCAGCGTTCGGGAGTTTCCAGGTCGAACAGGGCCAGTCCCAGCCGATAAATACAGCCCGAAGCCGTCTGCCGCACTCCGTGATATATCATCAGCCAGCCTTCGGGGGTTTCGATGGGCGGCGGCGACAGGCCGATTTTATTGGCGTCCCACCATGCCCCGCGACGCGCCTCTAGAATCAGCTTATGACTTCCCCAATGGCGCAGGTCGGGCGAATAGGAAATCCAGATATGCGAGCCAAGCGCGGTGGTAGGACGGTGGATCAAAGCCCAGTGCTGGCCGATCCGCCGCGGCAGCAGCGCCGCGTCTTTGTCGTCCGGCGGCATGACCACCCCCAACCGCTCGTAGTTGTAGAAGTCCTCGGTCAGAGCCAGCGAGACGCCTGGACCGCCTCGGGAATACGAAGTATAAGCCACAGCATAGCGGCCCAGTTCGGAGATGTAGGTTATCCGCGGGTCTTCGATTCCCCAGATTTCCTCGGGGTGATTCTGCACGTCCGGCAGCAGGGTAGGGCGTGGATCGATTTCCCAGCCGTCGATGCCGTTTTTCGAGCGGGCAATGCAAAAGTGCGAATGCCCGCGCCGATCTTCCACACGGCACAGCAACAGGGTAGTGCCGTCGGGCAACCTGGTGACACCGGGATTGAACACCGTGTTGATCGGATATGGCCAATCGGCCGCCGTGAGGATCGGGTTGCGCCGGTGACGGTGCAAAAGAACCTCGTGCATGCAATTGGAATAACAACTATTCATCGCTGTACTTCCCTTTACAGAAACGACGATGTGCTAAGCAAATTTACTTCCAACAACGAGATCAGAAAGGCCAAAGTGGACTCCGCCCCTTGGTTCTGATTCACTCGGTCCGGATGCAGCCCGTCGTGGCAGCCGCCAGTCGTAGGATCGTAAAGCGACAACTTCAGGTCGTTGCGGCCGAGAAACCACTCGAAGGCCAGATCGGCGTCACGCCGCCAGCGGCGCTCGCCGGTGGCCAGGTAGGCCTCCAGACACGCCGATACGGTGGCCTGGGCCTCCACGGGTTGCTGATCGAAGCGGGCGCGCTGGCCGCCACGGATATAGAATCCGTTGGTGCCGATGGGCACAAAGTGTCCTTCTTCAGACCTTTGCACATCCATCAGCCAGGCCAGCGATCGCAACCCCACATCGAGCATTTCCTGCCGCCCCAGGGAACGACCGGCGGCTATCATCGCCTGTGGCATCACCGCGTTGCAGTAGGTCAGGCGGTCTTCGAACCAGGTCCAATCGGGCTGCGCGGTGCGCTGGAACAGATCGAATAAGCGCTGGGCCAGGGTGTCGCGGGCGTTTTGCGCGCTGCGATCGCCAGAAAAGCGTTTCAGATACTTCTCGATTCCCAACAGCACAAAGGCCCAGGCCCTGGGACTGGTAAACTCAAGCGTTGCCGGCAATGCCTGATCGAAAAGCCGACTGGCCAGCCCGCACAATTGGGGCTGCTTGGAACGTCCTACTACAGTTCCGCAGGCGGCGATCGCCCGGCCATGGCTGTCTTCGGAACCTTTTTCCTCCTGCCAGCGGCGTTCGTAGGACATGAAGTTGCGGAACCTGCCGTTGGCCCCGTTGAAGGCATGCCACAGGAAAGCCAGATAGCGGCTGGCCAGGCCGCTGGACAGCGAAGCCCACTCGCCCCCCGATTGCTCCAGCAACACCGCAACCTCCAGGGCACGCGCGTTGTCGTCGGTGGTGTACCCTTCGCCATAGTTGGGCACGCAGAACATGGCGTGCTGCAAAATGCCTGTGCTGTCGGTCATCAGTTGCAGATGGTTGAGATTCAGTTCGGGCAATTGCATGGGCCGCTGGCCCAGGGTCCTGGCGGCGAACACCGGGCGCGGCTTGAGCATGCGTTCTTGCCGGGCCCGCTCGAAAGTCTCCAGGTACCTTGTGGCTACAGCGGGCCAGATCATTTCTCTGGCGAACAGATACGCGCGTTTGCGCATGGCGTGCCGCTCCACGTCGTTATCCAGCAGCTCCACCACCCGCTGGGCAAGCGCCTTGGGGTCTGCGAATGGCACCAGCACCCCGCGGCCGTCGGCCAGCAGTTCCTCGGCGTGCCAGTAGGGGGTGGAAACCACCGCTTTGCCAGCACCGACGGCATATGCCAGCGTGCCGGAAGTGATCTGTTCGCGGTTCAGATATGGGGTCAGATACACATCCGCCGCGCCGATGAACTCTACCAGCTCTTCGGTGCTTACGAAGCGGTCATGGAACATCACCGCTTCTTCCACGCCCCTGGCACGAGCCAGCCGTTGCAACGACAGACGGTACGACTCGCCCTCGACTCTTCGTACGTGGGGGTGAGTGGCCCCAAGAATTATGTAAACGACGTTCGGATAGCGCGCACGTATGTCGCGCATCGCTTCGATCGCGTACTCGATCCCTTTATTCTTGGACAGCAGGCCGAAAGTTAGCAATACCAATTTTCCTTCCACCCCGAAACGATCCTTGTAGAAGTTCGGGTCCACGAAGGGGACATCCGGGATGCCATGCGGGATGAAGTCGATCTTTTCGGCCGGCACCCGGTAGATTTCCTGCAAGAACTCTACTCCCCGCTGGCTCATCACCACCACGCGGTCGGACAGATTGGCGATCTCTTCCAACACCTTGCGTTGTTCGACCGAAGGGTTCCGCAGCACAGTGTGGAAGGTGGTCGCCACTGGCATTCGCAGCTCTTGCAACAAAGACAGGATATAGCTGCCAGCAGTTCCGCCGAAAATGCCGTATTCGTGCTGCAAACACACGATGTCCACGTCGTTGATGTTCAAGAAGTCTGCCGCCCGCAAATACGAGGAAACTTCGTTCTGCTCCAGCTCGAAACGTACTCGGCTGGGATATTCATATCCTTTCGGGTTGTCGTTTACCGGTACGGCAAAGCAATCCACGACCTCGTACTTGGCACTGATGGCCTCGCACAAATCGGCCGTGAAGGTGGCGATTCCGCACCGCCTTGGGGGATAATTGCCGATTACCGCCACCCGTCTGACTTGTGGATAACTGCTGCTGGCTGCCAAGTGCCGAATCATGCTAAGACCCTGCCTTTGATGCCCAATAACCGCGCCGGAGATACCCCGCGCGGCAAACGTCGTCGCTATCTGTCAACACCCTAAGAAAACAATCGGGCGCATTGTTCGGGCGCGCCGCCGCGAAGGTAATGTAACAGCCTTATGTGTGCAACTATTGATATTCGCAAGACGTGGCAGCAACGACCACTGAAAAACGTTATATCAGTCGGTCAGCACCTTTCGCGAAGAGCAACAGGCCGCCGCAGGCCGCGGCCGCACGGCCACCCATTATGTAACGCACCCTTCATAAGTGCAAAAACCCTTATTTTCGTCCTGCTGCAATCCTAACACAAGTACCACCGGTGTGTGTCCCGCTGCCCAAGCCGCTGCACAGCCGATGCTCTGGTGGTTGCCGGTTTGAAGCATCGGCAGACTTTCCCGACCAACCGGCGGGCAATATACTTTCGCAAGTCGCTTGCTTCGCAGCAGTCCAGCGGCTTGCCAGTTCGAGCTTGTATACTCGGCACGGGTTGAAATGAGATGTTTTTCCCAGCGACAATCATTTGTTCTTGCCCGCGCGAAGTTTAGTTTTTCGCTTGGACTACTCTGATGAGCATAGTTTTCGCTTGAACGACTCCGATGAGCAACCCAGTGTACGCAGCGATATTCGACATGGACGGCGTGCTGGTCGATACCTACCACGCGCATTTTCAAAGCTGGCTTGAAGTGGCCCGCTCGGCGGGATTGACTTTCACCGAAGAGCAATTCGCTCCGACCTTTGGACGTACCAGCCGGGAGATCATCGCCAAGTTCTGGGGGCCGCAACTTACCGACGAGGCCGAGATCGCCGCGCTGGACGCCCAGAAGGAGGCGGCCTTTCGGCGAATCATTTCCCGGGATTTTCCGGCAATGCCGGGCGCTGGGAAGCTTTTGGCAGACTTGCGGGCGGCGGGATTCGCTTTGGCGATAGGTTCCTCCGGGCCTCCGGAGAACGTGGCGCTGGTGTTGGAGAAGCTATGTGCTGGCAGCCTGTTCGGGGCGGTGGTAACGGGGATGGATGTCACCCGCGGCAAACCCGACCCGCAGGTCTTTCTGCTGGCCGCCCAGCGCCTGGGCGTTCCTCCGGCGCGGTGCGTTGTGATCGAGGATGCCGCGCCGGGCGTGGATGCGGCCCATGCTGCCGGGATGCGTTGTGTGGGGTTGGTAAGCACCGGACGCACGCCCCAAGAACTTTCGGCCGCCGATATGGTCGTCTGTTCCCTGGCCGAGCTGTCGCCGCAACTGCTGCGCCAGCTCATCGACGGTGCGCAGGGAAAACAGACTATTGATCTTTGCGAAACGTAGTGACCGCTTGATGTAAGGTTTTTCCTGGTGTTCCGTGTCACCACGTATTGCGAGGGTCATTAGGTGAGCGTCGCTGCGGTCCGGCCGCTCGCACTACCGCCGTCTGCAAGCGCAACACAACACCGCCAAGTCACCAACACACGGCGTCTCTGGCAGTTATGAACCACCGGTTCGTGCTGAAAAGGGATTCGCCCAGTCGCCTTGCGCCGACAGGGGCGGGCGGCCAGGGTTATTGATGTTCGCAAAACCTGGCGACGACGACCACCAAAACTACGTTATGTCCGCCGGTGGCTGCCTTTGTGCAAAGGTCAATAATTGTTGCGGCCGCGACATCAGTGCGGGGCGATTCGCTCGGCCCGTTCTTCTTCGGTGCCCATCAGGTCGTCGGCGAACTCGCTCAGTACGTACAGTTCCACCCGGGCGTTCAGCGCCTGCTTTTCCGGCTCCAGGCGCAAGGTGAACGGTTCGTAGACGCCGGCCTGGCTGAGGCGAATCAGTTCGGGATCGACGCCTTGCTGTTCCAGGAATTTCATGGTAGCCACGCAGCGGGCGTAGGAGAGTTGCCAGGCGTCGGCGTATGGGCTGTCGGGCGGCAGTGGCCGGCGCATGGCGTGGCCGCGAATTTCGATCTTGTATCGCTTGCCCAACAGGCTGGGAATCAAGCGTTTGAGCTTCTCTTTGGCCTCCTCGTCCAGTTCGGCTGAGTCGGCTGCGAAAGTGATTACGGTACCCTCCATCTGGCGGTTGCCGTCGTGGATGGCGATCAAACTTGGTTTTCGGGGGCCGAACGCCTTGCCGGCCGCCAGGCGCGATTTCTTTCCGGTATTTTCTTCAGCGCCACGGCCAGGTCCTTGAAGGTTGTTGCCTTTAGGGAGAACCCCAAGCGAGCTGCCCGAGTTCAGCAACCCTAATCCGCCCTTTGGCTCTGGCGGTTTTCCGCCGGCGTGCGGTTTGTCGCTGGGTGTGGCCGAGGAACCGAAGGGGTCTTGGAAATATCGGGCGACAGCTTCTTTGACGGCCTTGCTTTGGGCGATGATCCACATCACCAGGAAGAAGGCCATCATCGCGGTGGTGAAATCCGCATAAGCCACTTTCCATGCACCGCCGCCTTTACCTGCCATATAAGAGGACCCCGTTGCTTGTCACCTGCTATTTGCCGCCGCGAGGAAGTGCTGTGCTGTCAGTGGTACGTTACCACATTTTGACAAGCTGCGGCTGGTCGCGCTCATGTATCGAACGCTGCAAAAAGTTGC
>Ga0209017_10002455_pt1 | contig 11917 bp, 10 predicted proteins | sample YNPBryunderm2012_FD_185812 | JGI IMG/M metagenome (GOLD analysis project Ga0209017, IMG submission 185812) | Anoxygenic and chlorotrophic microbial mat microbial communities from Yellowstone National Park, USA - YNP Bryant MS undermat 2012... ... | reverse complement strand
TCTCGCGCCGCACCCCGACGGGATGAACATACTTCCCGGGAGGGCTACGCCCTCCCAGACCCTCCCACCGGGTGGGGCTATGGGGAAACCGGGTTTCCCCATCCCCCTGCCTGAGGGCTACGCCCTCCCAGACCCTCCCACCGGGTGGGGCTATGGGGAAACCGGGTTTCCCCATCCCCCCGCCTGAGGGCGTAGCTCTCCCAAACCCTCCCACCGGGTGGGGGGATGGGGGAACCTGGTTCCCCTATGTTCACCTTAGCGAATCTCCAACCCATACTCGCGGGCAACGTCAACCAGCGCCTCGGCGAGTTCGATTGAAGCGGCGATTTCATCTTTGTTGATGGAAACGCTCTCGACACACAGGCCGAGGGGGATGTGCCTGGTGTAGGGCTGGTCGAGCACGCGGCGCAGGATGTCGCGACAGACGGCGATGGAGCGGCTGAGGGGGGCCGCATCGTCCAGGATGGCCGCCGCGGTGGCGTCGGGGATAGCAATGCCCAGCCAGCGGATGAAGGCCATGGTCTGCTCGCGCCCGACGGGCACAAAGTCGAGGAGGATGCGCCGGGGCGTCAGACCGCGCTCGGCGCAGTCGCGGGCATAGTCGTTGAGCAGGCGCACGGTGGGTTCGGCATCGTAGACGGCCTGGGAGATGAAGTACCGGCATCCGCGTTCGGTCTTCTGAATGATCCGCAAGCTCTCGCTGCGCCGGGCCGAGTGGCGCTCGGCAATGGCGACCCCGCCGAGCACAAAGCCGGCGGCATGGGCGGCGGCCATCTCCGAGGCGCGGCTGAGCGCGATGCTGCTGCGGGCCAGTTTGGAACTGGACAATCCCACCAGCGACAGGTAGCGCACCCCGTAGCGAGCGTGGGCCGCGTCGAGCCAGGCGGGCCAGCTCGCTTCGGTTTCATTGACGATGCACTTATAGGTCACCGTGGCCAGACCGGTCAACTCACGGAGCAGCGCCGCGTAGATCGGCGGTTCGATGGTGGGCAGAAAGGGAAAGGGACGCGGTTCAGCGGTGCGCGCCGACTCGTCCTGGACATCGTAGATAACCAGGCCATCGAGCGGCAAGGCGGCGACCCGTTCGGCCAGGCGCGAGGCGGCGAGCTGGATGCGCTCAGGCGGGCTGCTGGCGCGCGGGGGCGTGGTGCCGTAGAGGAGCACGAGCCGACGGGGGTCGGTGAGGAGCTTTTCGAGGGCCATTCTGCGTGTTCCTTTGCGTGAAACAGCGACCCGGCGCAATGCGCAGAGTGTACGTCGCAGACGGGGGGATGTCAAGGCAAGACGCGCACGCACGAGTTCACAGTTCTCCTGGGAGCGCGGGCAGCTTGCCCGCGGAGACGCGACGCGGGCGGAACGCCCTTGCTCCCAGGCGCGTGGGTTACCCCAGGTGTGAACAGTTGCACGCGCATACGGGTGTGGCATAAGGTTCTGCACCGGCGGGGGCGCAAGAACCGGCGCGCGGGACCTCGGGTTCGCCAGCGGTAGCAACGTTTCGTCACATAGTATCGCTTCTGGCGATATCGCGCTACGCCCTGCCCTACGACATTGACGGGCACCTGGCCGTGCCATAACTGCAAAACACGCAGCAGTCCCCGGCTTTGGGCCGGAGCATGCGTTTGCAAGCCGCGCACGCATAGAAGAACAGACATGCGTTCGTGGGCATGATTTCGGTCTGCTGATGCCCGCATGCGGGGCACGTGATGGTGGACTGGCGCTGCGCGGTGGACTGTTGCGACCCGCGGTCGGCGTCCTGGTGATCCTCGGCGTTCCAGGCTGCCATGCGATTACACCTCATGTTCCAACAGATGCTCGGCGAAAATCAGGCGCCGGGTGCGGGTTTCGGAGCGCAGGATGAGCGAGTTGGTGGTGGCCCGGTCACCCTCGAAGCGCACCCCCTTGAGCAGCAGGCCATCGGTGATGCCGGTGGCGACGAAGAAGATCTGGTTGCTGCGCACCATGTCGTCAAGCGAGAAGATGCGGCGGGTATCGAGACCCGCGGCGGCAATGGCGGCAGTCTCATCGCGGCTCTGTGGGGACAGGCGCCCCAGCATGCCACCGCCGAGGGCCTTGATGGCACAGGCGGCGATCACCCCTTCGGCGGCGCCGCCAACGCCCATCAGCGCGTCCACCGGACTATCGTGCGAGGCGGCGAGCACCGCACCGGAAATGTCGCCGTCGTCGGCGAGCATGACCCGGGCCCCGGCGGCGCGGATCTCGTCAATCAAGTCGGCATGACGTGGGCGTTCCAGCACAAAGACCGTCAGGTCGCGCACGGGCTTCTGTTTGGCGCGGGCGATCAGCCCCAGGGTCCAGGCCGCTGGAGCGTCGAGACACTCAGGCACCAGCGCCGGGGCGACGGTGCGGTCGACCACCAGTTTGTCCAGATACACCGCGGGCGCCGGGGTCCACATTGCCCCGCGCACGGAGACGGCGGCCACCGCCACCGCGCCAGGGCGCCCGCGGGCCAGCAGGCGCCGCCCGTCAATGGCGTCAACCACCACGTCCACGGCGATGCCGCGCCCGCTGCCCACCCGGGCGCCTCCCACCAGCGCCTCGGGCACGACCTCACGGCCCTCTTCGCCGCAAACGATGCGCCCATCGAACTCCAGGCTGTTGAGCGCGGCGACCATGGCGGCGGTCGCGGCCTGATCGGCCTCTTCGCGCCGCCCGAGGCCCATCCAGCGGGCCGCGGCCAGCGCCGCCGCTTCGGTGGCGCGCACCAGGTCCAGGCCGGTATTGCGGTTCAGGCGCGGTTCGGACATGCTTATCTCCTTGACGGGACGCGCGCGGTGGAGGGATGCGCGGAGGTTTCGCCTCCCCGCGCTCCCCTCCACATGTTACAAGACCGCCCGGACGCCCTCCTCCGCTCCCACCGCGGTCAGCAAGTTTTGCCCTTCCCAGGCCAGCAGGCCGCCCTCCAGCACGGCCAGGTCATGGTAGCCCCGGCCGGCGAGCACGGCCGCCGCGCGGGCGCTGCGGCGCCCGCTGCGGCAGACGAGCACCAGCCGCCGGTCGCGCGGCAGCGCCTGCGGGTCATTGATCAGCGTGGGCAGCGGCACGAGCGTCGATCCGGGAACATGGCCGTTGCGGAACTCGCGCGGCTCGCGCACGTCAACCACCAGCGGAGGGGCGGGGCCGTGCAACTCGGCCCACAGCTCACGCGGCGTCAGGGTCGGGGCGGGCCGGGCATCGAGGGGCAGGAGCGGAATGTGGGGCGCGCCGTCCCCCGGCAGGCTGCGCTTGGGCAGGTTCTGGCACTCCAGAAAGGCCCGCCGCTCGCACTCATAAATGCACACTGCCGGATCGATCACCCGGTAGAAGAGCGTGTCGATAGCCGTATCCTCGTCGAGGATCTGCCGGGGGTCGAGGTGCTCGAAGAACCCGCTGGCCTGCATACGCTCGAGCACCGGGCCACGGACGCGGGTGAAGAACAGCTCGCCGCCCTGTTCCTGGAGCTGGCGGCGCAGGTTTTCGAGCATTCTGATCCCGCTGATGTCAATGTGCTGCACACTGTGCATGCGCAACAGCACGAAACGCTGCCCGGGCGTGGCCGCGAGAATGGCGTTCAGGGTCTCTTCCACGTGATTGACGGCGCCGAAGTACAGATCGCCGAGAATGTCAACCACAGCCAGTTGCGGACACTGCGGCCGCCCGGCGTGAGGCTCCCAGTGCTTGAACTCCGCGTCGGGCAGCACCGCGACCACCCGCGGCGCGCTGGTGCGAAGCAGGTAGTAGCCCAGCGACATCAGCACGCCGATGAGAATGGCAAATTGCAACGGCAACAGCAGCGTGGCCAGCAAGGTGACGCCCATAATCAGCGCATCGCCGGGATCGCCCCGGCGCAGACGCTGCATAGTTCTGAGATCGATCATGCTCCAGGCGGTCACCACCAGCGCCCCGGCCAGCACCGGGCGGGGCAGGTGCGCCAGCAGGGGCGCCAGGAGGAACATCGCCGCCAGGATGAACAGGCCCGAGCAGACATTGCCGAGGGCCGTTTTCGCCCCCGACTGGAAGCTCAGCGCCGAGCGGTTGAAGGAGCCGGAGCAGGGGTACCCCGAAAAGAACCCGGCGGCGATGTTGGCCATCCCCTGGCCGACGAACTCCTGGTTACTGTCGAGGCGCTGCCGCGAGTGGCCGGCGATGGCCCGGGCGATGGCGACGGCTTCCACCAGGCCGATGATGGCCAGGGCCAGGGCGCCGTTGGCCAGATGGCCGATCAGGTCCAGGTTGAAGAGGGGTAAACTGGCCAGTGGCGGCAGCCCGGCCGGCTGGGGGCCGAGCACGCTTACGCCCAGCGCTTCAAAGCCGAGCACGTAGGACGCCGCGGCCACGGAGGTCACGCCAACCAGCACCGCCGGCACCTGGCGCGTGATGCGCGGCCAGACAAAGATGATCAGCATTGTGGCCACGCCCAGCAACAGGGAGGGGAGATGCGCGGCGCCGAGCTGCCGCGCCGCGCCGGTGAGCGTCTCGAGCAGGCCGGTGGAGGGGGGCAGATCGAGCCGCAGGAGCGGTTCAATCTGATTGGAGATGATCAGAATGCCTGCGCCGGCCGTGAACCCCACCGCCACCGAGTCGGAAACAAAATTGACCAGCAGCCCCAGCCGCGCCAGGCCCAGCACCACGCGGATCACCCCGGCCATCACCGCGATCAGCCCCGCGGCGGCGATAAACTCCGGCGAGCCGGGCGCGGCAATCGGCAGCAAGACCGAGAGCGTCACGATCGAGGCGGTATTGGTGGGGCCGCTATGGAGATGGCTCGACGACCCCCACAGGGCCCCGGCGATCGAGGCCGCGATTGCCGAGTACAGCCCCATCACCGGAGGCAGCCCCGCCAGGAGCGAGAAGGCCAGGGCCTGGGGAAGCAACACAAGGCCCACCGTAACCCCGGCGAGCAGATCATCGCGCAGGGCGCCCCGCGGGTAATGCCGCAGCAGACGGACCGGCTGGCCCAGCAGCAGCGGGACGGCACGGAGGTGGCCGAGCATCGGCGTTCTCGTCACAGGCGGTCAGATGGCCGCAAGGAAACGGTACCACCGCCAGGGGTATGTGTCAAGGGTGTGATGTAGCATATCGCGGTACTCGACCGTCACCCCGTCCACCAGCAGGCGGTGCAGCGCGCGGTTGCGCTGGATCAGATCGGCGCCCTGGGGCTGCGTGAGCTTGTGGAAGGCATCTTCCAGCGCCTCGACAGGCAGGTCGGGGTTCAACCGTTTGGCTGTTTCAACGGCATTATTCGCTGTCTGTTCTACCCCTTCCAGAAAGAAATCCAGCCATGCCTCCCAATCACCTTCAAGGCGAACATAGCGTCCGGCAAGTCCGCGTTGCATCCCTTATTCTCCGTTCGTTAAATAAGCGCCAGCATTATTAAACAAAAGCGGGGAATCGCTTGATGCGCACCTGTATTCACCCACTATACCCCAGATCCTTATGGTCTTTGAGAAATTAATCCCGTATGCCGGGCTGGCCGTGGGGCTAAAGCCCTCGGCTACGGAATGCGAAGCCCGCCTGCGCGGGCTATACCGGATTATTTATTCAAAGACCATCAGGTTGGCGACGATGGCGGCATCCAGCTTCGCCGCATCGGCCTGCTGCTCGCGCAGTTGCGCCACCAGGCGCTTCATCTCCTCCTCGAACGGCTCGCCGTCATCCTCCGCGGCCTCGGCGCCAACGTAGCGACCAGGTGTTAAGACGTAGCCATGCTTGCAGGAGGAGAAGGGAGGAGGGCCTGCGACCCTCCACTAACGTGAACATGGGGGAACCCGGTTCCCCCATCCCCCCGCCCGCAGGAGGGTTGGGGAGGGCGTAGCCCGCACGCAGGGGAATGGGGCAACCGGGTTTCCCCATACCCCCCACCCGGTGGGAGGGTTTGGGAGGGCGAAGCCCTCCCAGGAAGTATGTTCATCCCGTCGGGGTGCGGCGCGAGCCGCATGGACGGCTAACGGGACCATGGGCGAACCAGGTTCCCCCATCCCCCCGCCCGCGGGAGGGCCTGGCCCTTACGCAGGGGGATGGGGCAACCGCGTTTCCCCACGCCCCCACCCGCTGGGAGGGTTTGGGAGGGCTGCGCCCTCACGCAGGGGAATGGGGCAACCGGGTTGCCCCATTCCTCCCAACCGGTGGGAGGAATGGGAGGGCGCAGCCCTCCCAGGAAGTATGTTCATCCCGTCGGGGTGCGGCGCAGCCGCATGGACGGCTGATAGCAAATGCGTGTGACCAGAAGTCCGATCCCGCATCAGGACGGGGCAGGCAACAGCGAAACGTTGAATGACAGCCGCACCTGCGCGATAATCGGAGATACGACCTCCTCGATGAGCGCCGCAGGCGAGCAACGATGGCATCCAACGCTGAGCCGATTGTAGCGCAGATCCGGCAGGATATGTAGGCATTGATGGACTATGTGACCGGACCCGACGCAGCCGGCCAGACGGCCTCCACAAGGTTCGTAGGAGATCCACCGTTCGCAGGGTTCCGCCCCCCTCCCAACCTCCCCCCGCTAGGGGAAGGCGCGCGTTTCCCTCCCCTGGCGAGGGAGGGTCGGCGAGGCGGGAAGGGCCGCTCCCGAATCCTGGTCGCGCGGCGCGAGCGTGGGGGGAGCAAGCACCACACGTTCCGCCATACCCGCCGGGGCGCGCCCCGGCGCGGGCGGCAGGGATCTACCGTCGCGGGCGGAACGGGGAATGCGGGGTGGCGCTGCTTCCCCATGCCCGGCCAACGAGAACGGAGATGTGAACCATGACGACCCTCCTCGCCGCCACCCTCGCCCGCCTCCGCGCCGCGTGGCGGCATACCGGCCTGCGACGGGCGGGGAGCAGCGCCGGCTGGATGCTCGCCGAACGGCTGGTCCGTATCGCGGGGGGGGCCTTTGTCGGGATCTGGCTGGCGCGCTACCTCGGCCCGGCCGCCTTCGGCCTCTACAACTTCGCCATTGCCCTGAGCATCATCGTCACCTCGCTGACCACCCTGGGGCTGGATGGCATTCTGGTGCGCGAACTGGTGCGCGACCCGGCGGGCGAGGGGCGGCTGCTCGGCAGCGCCGCGCTGCTGCGGCTGGCTGGCGGCCTGGGAGCCAGCCTGGCGATTGTCGCCCTGGCCGCCGGCCTGCGGCCCGCTGATCCCACCGCGGTGGCGCTGACGGCGATTATCGGGGTGGCCGGGGTAGTGCAGGCCTCCACGGTGGTGGACCTGTGGTTCCGCGCGCGGCTCGCGGCCCGCGACGCGGCCCTGGCCCGCGCGCTGGCCTACCTGGCGGCGGTGCTGCTGCGGGTGGGCCTGATCCTGGCCGGCGCGCCGCTGATCGCCTTCGCCTGGGCCTTCGTGGCCGAGGCGCTTGTGGGCGCCGTGGCGGTGTTGCTGGCCTACGGGCGGCACGGCGGCAACCCGCTGGGCTGGCGCCCGACGCGGGCCACGGCGCAGGCGCTCCTCGCCGATAGCTGGCCGCTGATCTTCAGCGGGCTGCTGGTCAACCTCTACATGCGGGTGGATCAGGTGATGCTGGCCCAGTTGCGGAGCGATGCGGAACTGGGCGTCTACGCCGGAGCGGTGCGTATCGCCGAGGTCTTCCCCATCGTGCCGAATACCATCGTCGCCGCGCTGCTGCCGACCATCGTCGCCGCGCGGGCCGCCGGCCCCGACCGCTACGCCCGACGCCTGCGCCAGCTCTACGCGCTGGTTGCCGCCCTGGGCTACGCCTTCGCCCTGCCGGTGACGCTGCTGGCCGGGCCGCTGACCATCTTGCTGCTGGGTCCGGACTACGCCAGCGCGGCGCCGTCACTGGTCGCGCTCACCTGGGCCGGCCTGTTCGGGTCGCTGGGGGTGGCGCGCAGCAGCTTCCTCACCGCCGAAAACTACACCCGGCTGCACCTCGCCACGGTAGCCCTGGGCTGCGCGGCGAACATCGGGTTGAACTGGCTCCTCATCCCCCCCCTGGGCGGAACTGGCGCAGCCATCGCTTCTCTGCTATCCTACTGGCTGGCCGCCCACGGCTCGTGCTTCCTCTTCCCGGCCCTGCGCCCCACCGGAGTAGCCATGGCGCAGGCCCTGCTCTGGCCGAGGTTCTGGTGATGATAACCCTACGCGACATCGTGGCGCGCCTGCGCTTCCCGTTCCAACTCCTGGCCCGTCCGGGGCAACGGCGACACCTGAGCCGCTGGCTCGTCTCGCAGCGCCCCGGCTACCTGTTGCGCGCCGGTCTGCCCTGGCTCACGTTCGACGCAATTGATGCGCTCGCGCGACTGGACCTCCGCGGGCGGCGCGTCTTCGAGTATGGCAGCGGCGGCTCAACGCTCTACTGGCTGCGACGGGGCGCCAGGGTGGTCTCAGTGGAGCATGACCCGGCCTGGTACGAGCGCGTGCGCGCGGCGATCCCGCCCGACGCGCCACTCGATTACCGCCTGGTTCCGCCTGAGCCGGCCCCGCCCGATCCCGCCGACCCTGCCGACCCGGCCGCCTATTGCTCGGGCGACCCCGCCTTCGCCGCGTGGCGCTTCAGGCGCTACGCGACCCAGATTGACGCCTTTCCCGAGGCCTGCTTCGACCTGGTGCTGGTTGACGGGCGCGCCCGCCCCTCTTGCCTTGTCCATGCCGCGTCGCGGGTGCGCCCGGGGGGAACGCTGATCCTTGATAACACCGAACGGGCCTACTACACGGCCCGGCTCGGCTCGCTGCTCAGTGGCTGGACGGCCACCACCTATGCCGGGGCCGTGCCCGGCCCGCCCGTCTTCACCGAGACAACGTTCTATGTCCGGGGTGATGCCACTAACGTGAAAATGGGGGAACCAGGTTCCCCCATACCCCGCCCGCGGGAGGGTGTGGGAGGGCGCAGCCCTTGCGCAGGGGGATGGGGAAACCGGGTTTCCCCATCCCCTCACCCGGTGGGAGGGTTTGGGAGGGTTGCGCTCTCCCCAAAAAACAACTTTTTTCATCACTTGACAGGGTTTCTCTTGTGTGATATATGTATCCGGTCATCAAGTACATTGTGACCCCACATCTCCGGCAACTAAACAGGAAATAAGACATGTTGAACGAACAACCAAGAATAGCAGAACCTTCAAGTCCTGGGTATATCATTAAGAACCAACTTCAGCCAGCAGATGAGGCAATTCATAGCTGGTATCGCTTTGTGCTTGGTTACCCACCGCACCTCGTTCGCGAATATCTGAAGACTCTTCATGCGGACCCGGACAGAGACTGGGTTTTCGACCCGTTCTGCGGAACGGCTACGACACCTGTGGAGGCGCGCTTAGGAGGCTTTTCTACTCTGAGTGCTGACGCAAATCCTATATCGATGTTAGCTACTCGAGTCAAACTTTTATGGGATATAGATCTTGACGAAGTCCAGTCCAAGCTCGACAATGTCCTGGATGTCGCCACGACATGCCTTCGGCGCGTTGGTTTGACTCCGTTACCCGACGTGGACTGCCAGTTGGCCTTATTCAGTCCTCAATTGCTGAATCGTGAAGTCCAGGATACCAAATTAACAGCAGACGATTTTGATCCAAATGCTTTACTTTCACCGAAGACGGCCGCCCTTATCCCGAGCGGGTTCATCAGCCCCAAACCACTCATGCGCGTGTTGGCTCTGCGCTTCTCTATACAGAAGGTTGTATGCCAACAAGACATTCGAGATTTTATGGCGCTGGCTCTCGCGAACGTGATCATAACGACTGCTGGTAATGTGGGGTTCGGACCAGAGGTGTATCGCCTCCCTCCTCGCGATGATGCCGACGTGCTTGGTGCGTTTGCTGATACCGTCACACGTATGATATCAGACCTTCATGCTGTCTTCGCGAAACAATCGCTCCCATTTCCACCAGCGCATGTATTCAAGAACGATGCACGCACACTCTCTTCGCTGGGCGGCTTCCCACCCATCGGAATTGTCATCACATCTCCGCCCTATCCCAACGAAAAGGATTACACGCGAAGCACACGGTTGGAAAGTGTTCTCCTTGGATTGATTACAACCAAACAGGACCTACGCGCTCTCAAGTCCTCCTTATTACGAAGTAATACCAGGAATGTTTTTGTAGGGGACGACGACGACATGTTCATCAAGGATGTTCCATCAGTTATTCGTGTCGCAGAGGAAATCGAGCGACGACGGTTGCAACTGTGCAAGACATCCGGCTTCGAGCGCCTCTATCATCGTGTGACGAGATTATACTTCGGCGGCATGTACCGACATCTCGCAGCGTTGTTGCCAAGACTCCGCCCTGGAGCCCGTTGCGCCTACGTGGTCGGAGATCAAATGTCATACTTCCGCGTCCACATTCGAACCGCGCACTTGCTGGCGGATGTGGCTATCAAGGCAGGTTACGACGTGGAGGGCATCGAGCTTTGGCGCACTCGCCGGTCCACCACGACAGGGGAAGATTTAGAGGAGAACGTCCTGATTCTGAGACGCCCAACAACCCTATAGCAGTTCTCAGAAAGGTTGAACCTTTTGGGCAAGGTTGCACAATGACCCTCCCGCAGGCTCGCAGTCTGCGGGAGGGTGGAGCAGCACAGCAAACGCGAACGATGATTAACGTATCTGAGAAATGCTGTAAGACATGTTTTAGAATCGGGCGTTTCAGTGTGACAGGGCGCCCTACCCTGTCGCGGATGACGCGAAACTCCGTGCCACATCAGGACGCACTAAGGCAATCCTGGCGCTTGGATACTGTCAATCGAGTTTGAAACATGCCTGAGGAGGTAAACGTGCCCGGGAAGAGGCGCGAGCGCCCCCCACATCAGAAGACAGCGGTCATTGACAGCACTAGAAATCAAGCTTTGTCCCAATATGACGAAGTGATTTTAAGTGTATTTTCGCACCACTACCGCGAAGGCGCCAAATACCTGAAGTTCCAGAAGGATGAGTTGGCAGATGCCTGTCGGAAGTATGGTATTACGGTGAGAAACATTCCAGACATTATCTACACTTACCGTACTGGACGAAGAATGCTTCCGCCTAAAATTTTAGCCACCGGCCACTGGGCTATTGCGCCGGCTGGTCGTGGAGCCTACGCATTTCGCTTGCTACGCAATCCACCCCACTTTGATATTCCCTTTAAAGATTATGCTCCTGTGGATATTTACAATGCGATCCCCGAAGTAGTGGAAGGACTTCTACGGAGGGATGAACAATCATTGCTGACAAGGATCCTTTATAACCGACTTGTCGATATTTTCACGGGCTTAACATGCTTTCATATCCAGAATCATCACCGAAGTTTTGTGGCCGACATGGGCGAAGTTGAATTGGATTCCTTATATGTTGGTATGGACAAAAAGGGGGCACTGTATGTCCTACCGATAGAAGCCAAAAGCCAGGCTGAGAGTGAGATGATCGGTCGCATTCAGGTTTCTCAGATGGCCAAACTTGTCCGTCAGGACTTTTCCAGGCTAAGCCGCCGTGTTCTTGCTGTCAAAGATCTGGCAGATGGAACTATAGCAATGGTTGAGTTTGATGACCACGAAGAGCCTGACGATTTTGGAATAGTTTCCGTTAGTCGCTTCCGCCTGATTCGGAGGGAAGCCGATCAATACCTGCTTTCACCTGACGCTGCGCCGCGGTCCAGGTGAAGCGCAAGCCGTTGAGTGCAGCGTTGGTGAAGTAGTTAGCTTTCACGGCTCAACTCTTGAATTCTCTTGGATGGATTTGGATAAGCAAGCCGTGCTTGTCGTGACATCGAATATCTTCCCGGCTCTGTTCCTCTACTATCCCGTTTACCTCTACAGCATTTCTCAGATACGTTGACCATCGTTCGCATTTGCTGTACTGCTCCACCCTCCCGCAGGCTCGCAGCCTGCGGGAGGGTCATCGTGCAACCTTGCCCAAAAGGTTCAACCTCTCTGAGAACTGCTATAACACGAATATAAGCCCTCGGAGAGGGGTGTGGGGAAACCGGGTTTCCCCACACCCCCCCCCCCC
>Ga0209017_10002453_pt1 | contig 11922 bp, 6 predicted proteins | sample YNPBryunderm2012_FD_185812 | JGI IMG/M metagenome (GOLD analysis project Ga0209017, IMG submission 185812) | Anoxygenic and chlorotrophic microbial mat microbial communities from Yellowstone National Park, USA - YNP Bryant MS undermat 2012... ... | reverse complement strand
TTCATAGACGCCGACCGGCGACAGCGATTCTTCAGGTGCAAGCCGGCACCGTGCTTGCCGAACTCGTGCATCCGCAAGTAGTTGCGGCAAGCATTTTCGACAGGCCAAACTGTACGTCTTCAATTCCGTGGTCTGGCCGTCGCTCCAGCGTGCCGCAATTTTGAACTCCGCCGGATGGTGACACCCGGGGGTGTGACAAGATACCGGATACGCAGCCATCAGGCTCAACTTAATTTGAAGGATACGGGATCGCCTCGCCTGAAATGATTGCCAGTGCGTTCATTGCCGCTTTCTGTTCGGCTTCTTTTTTGTTCCGACCCCAGGCCGCCGGGAAGCGGTGATTGTTGATTTCGGCGGCGATCTTAAAGCACTTGTCGTGATCCGGCCCCTGTTCGTCGAGTAAGCAGTAACGCGGCATTCCTCCCAGATCCCGCTGGGCAATTTGCTGAAGCAACGACTTGGCATTCGCCCCAGCCGACGCTTGTACAACTCGTTCAATTTCTGGCTCGATCAATGGCAGCACAAACGCCTTGGCCGCTTCCCAGCCGCCGTCCAAGAAGATCGCGGCTATCAATGACTCAAAAACACCCGCATACATATTCGACGATATCTCGGATTGATAATTCATTCCTTTCCCGAGAAAGAGAAACTCACCTAGCCCGAGTTCCTGACTCAAGCGGGCGCAGGTCTTGCGACTGACCACGACCGACTTGATCTTTGTCAGTTCTCCTTCTTGATATTCGGGGAAGCGCAAATACAACTGCTCACAGGTGATCAATCCAAGCACACTGTCGCCGAGAAATTCCATCCGCTCGTTGGAACCGAGCCGGGTGTTCGCACCGGAAGTGTGTGTTAATGCGGAACGTAACAATTCCGGTTTGGAGAATCGGTAACCGATCACATCCTGACATTGATGAAGAATGATCCGTTCACGATCCGTTGTTGCCGGCTTCGTCGCCATGTTGTTGCGTGAAATTGCAGGAAGAAGTTTGTACCTCAAAGGTAACATTCCCAGTCAAGGGTGTCAACGTAACTGTCATCGGCGTCTCCGCTGGGAAAACTCCATGGCATGATGGTGATCTTCACCCGCAAGTGCATGTGGGCTACCGACTCGCCCTCTCATTGCTCTCCTTCGGCAGATCGACTTTAATCGGGAAGGGGCTTCCCCCGTGTCTCGGGTGCAATCGCGATCAGGATCAGGCCAATCAGATAGACCGATGCGGGGACGGAGCAGGCCAGAGCATAATCGTTATGAAACACTTCCTTTAACAGGGCTCCGGTTTGCAAGGCACCCACGCCAGCGACAATCCGGCCAAAATTAAATGCAAACCCCTGGCCGCTGGCTCGTACCACGGTCGGGAACAGTTCGGGAAGATATAGCGGCAGCCAGCCATAGAACGCCGCCGTCACCGCCCCAAGCACAAACGCCCAGGCAAGAAACAGCGTGTTGAATTCTCGATTGAAGGTGTAAAACCCGATTAATGTGATCATCGACAAAACGCAGAGCATGGCGTAGATCAATCGCCGGCCATAACGTCCTGCGAGCACGGCTCCGATCAGGCAGCCCACCACGGCCCCCGAGGCTGACGCCATCATCGTCAGCGGCCGAGCTTCCGGAACCAGACTGATGCCGGTGGCGGGATCTTTTGTGAAGTCATCGACGAAATTGTACATCCACATCACGCCGGCCCAGGTCGCGAGCAACGGCACACCGCTTAAGCCGGCCCCCAGCAACATCCGCCCGATTAGATGCCGTTGCTGCGCCGCATCCCCCGTGGCTCGGCGAATATACCGTGATGCCGGATAAAGATAGCAAATCGCCGTGATGATGATGCTCACAAACGTGACCGGAAGACGGATCGCCATCGGCAAGGTCAGAGCCCAGACTGCGATCATCCCCGCAGCACAGGCGGCACCGAGCAAAACCACCAACAAGTCGGCGGTCGCCCAGTGACTCGCCTTGCCCTCTTCTCGAGCCCGCTCCCAGCGGTCGGACTCCGGGACGAACAAGCGGATAAACAACGTCAGCACCGCGGGTGTCGCTCCGACCAGCATCAGCAATCGCCAGTTGCCATTGACCGTCAGCCAGGTGGTCGACTCTTCCGAAACTCCTAGCTGTATTAGCCAAGCATCCAGATCCCCCCCGATGTGGACTAGTGCGTACGCAATAACGCCGATCAGGACATATCCTAAATTGCCGAACGCGCCGATCCAGCCGGCTAAAAGGCCTCGGTTCGCCGCGGGGAATAGCTCCATGACCAAGGCGACCCCCAGTGCCCATTCTCCCCCCATCCCCAACGCCCCGGCGAATCGCAACCCGGCCAGTTGCCAAGGCTCGGTGGCAAATGCACAAGCCCCACTGCAGCCCGCGTAGACAAGAACGCTTAGCGTCATGGCTCGGACTCGGCCAAGCTTGTCGCCAAGCCAGCCAAAAAGCACTCCGCCGGTGGCGGCACCAACAAGAAACCCAGCCGTAATAACTCCGAACCAGTTACCAACAACATCCTCGCCAATCCCCGGACCGAGTAATTCCCGCAACGCCGGCCGAGCGACCAAGGGAAACAAACCCATCTCCATGCCGTCAAACATCCAGCCCAGAAGTGCGGCGGCAACGGCCAGCCAGCGACCGGTGGTCGACGGTACGGTTGTCGCTCCCATGAGTCACCTCGAAAATGGAGAAAGCAGAAAAGGCATCGTCGCCGACGATGGGGGTTGCGTTTCCTCTTCATCTGTCCGATCCTACACTATAAACAATCCCACCGTAAGCCATCAGGATCTGTCATGATGCCACCCCGCTGTTCCCACAGTCTGCTCGTTCGCCTGGGTGCCTTCTTGGCGATGATCTTCGGTCCCGCCGTAGCCATGCCTCAAGCGCCGCAGGTATCTCAGCCACCGCAAGCACCATCCCCGGAAGAGGCGGCCAAACGAATGACTGTCCCGCCGGGATTTTCTGTCATCGCGGTCGCCGCCGAGCCCATGATTCGACAACCCCTCAGCATCAGTTTTGATAACCGGGGTCGACTGTGGGTGTTGCAATATCTTCAGTATCCGAATCCTGCCGGTCTGAAACCGATCAAACAAGATCAATATCTTCGCACCGTCTGGGATAAAGTTCCGGAACCGCCGCCGCACGGGCCGAAGGGGATCGACCGAATCACCATCTTGGACGATCGCGACGAGCGGGGAGTCTATCGCAAGTCAAAGGATTTTCTCAGCGATTTGAATCTCGCCAGCGGTTTCTGCCTCGGTCATGACGGGGTTTACGTCCTGCAATCACCGTATTTGCTCTTTTATTCCGATCGCGATCACGATGATCGTCCGGATGGCCCGCCCGAGGTATTGCTCAGTGGATTTGGTTTCGACGACACCCACTCCGTGGCCAACTCGTTGCAGTGGGGGCCAGATGGTTGGCTTTACGGTGCCGCCGGCAGCACCAGCACCAGCCGCATCAAAAATCCGGCCCAGCCCTCGGCTCCGATCATTGAATTTCAGCAAGGCATCTGGCGCTATCATCCGAAGACCCGCCAGTTTGAACTGTTCTCCGAGGGGGGCGGCAATACCTTCGGTCTCGATTTCAATAAACATGGCCAAGCTATCGCAGGTACAAATTACAGCAATTATGCGATGTTACATCAGGTGCAAGGCGGCTATTATATCAAAGGCTTCAGCAAACATGGACCGCTGCACAACCCGCACAGCTACGGTTACTTCCATCACGTGCCGTACCGCAACTTCAAAGGGGGGCATGTCACTTGCGGCGGCATTGTCTATCAGGCTGACGCATTTCCCCCGGAATATCGCGATCAATACCTCGCCGGCAATTTACTGGCCAATGCAATTTACTGGCACAAAATCACGCCCTCAGGTTCCACTTTCACAGCCGAACACGGCGGCGATCTCGTCCTCGCCAACGATCCCTGGTTCCGCCCCGTTGATCTTTTCCAGGGTCCGGATGGCTGTGTCTACATCGTCGACTGGACCGATCGCCGGGCTGCTCACCTCGATCCCGTGGACAACTGGGACAAAACCAACGGCCGCATTTTCAAACTCGAATATCAGGGAACCCCGCCATTCCCCAAATTTGATCTGACTCAGAAATCAAGCAATCAACTCGTCGATCTGCTCAAGCATCCGAATAAATGGTGGCGGAATGCCGCCCGGCAGTTGCTCTGCGAACGCTACGATCCCGCAGTGCTGCCCAGGCTCCGCCAACTCATCCAGTCAAGCGACGATCTCCTCGCCCTGGAATCACTCTGGGCCCTTTACGTTGCCGGTGGCTGGAATGAAGATTTTGCTCGCGAAACAGCCCTGAACCACCGCGATGAATTCGTTCGTGCCTGGGCGGTACGGCTGCTCACCGATCAGCCTGGCTCGATCCTGGCCCCGGCCACGGCGGCAAAATTACGCACCTTGGCCGAGAACGAACCGAGCCCGGTTGTTCGTGCTCAACTGGCGTGTTCCGCAAAACGATTGCCGGCGGCTCAAGGGTTGCCGATTGCTACAACCTTGCTGACCCGCTCGGAAGATCACGCTGATCCGTTCTTGCCCTTGTTAATCTGGTGGGCTATCGAAGACAAAGTGGCAGATCATGCCGAGGCGGTCGTGCGGGAAATGCTCGCCCGGAAAGAAACCTGGGCGACGCCGCTCGGTCAGTTTGTCCTCGAGCGGGTCGCCCGGCGTCTCCTCGCCGATGACACTCCACGCTGGTCCCTTGCCGTCACCCTGCTCCAGGCGGCCACCGAGTCGAAGCAGCTAACCGCCGTGCTTCGAGGTATTGATCTGGCGCTTCAGGGCCGGCCGAATAGCGGGGATCTTCCCGCGAATTTCCTCGACGTGTTGCGAGCGCGCAAAAGCCACGCCCCGGATGATCTCGCACGAATTCTCATTCGCCTCGGAGATTCAACAGAACGCCAGAACCTGCTGAACGTAGTCTCTGATCGCAAGCAGCCCGAGGCAAAACGCCTTGCGGGATTGCAACTTCTAACCCAGGTGAAAGCCCCGGAACTTCCACCCCTGTTACCGACCTGGCTGAGCGAACCGTCCTCGGATTCCTGGAAACTTGCCGTGCTGGCGGCCCTGGAAGGAATCGACGACACGGCGACTGCGGAGCGGGTGCTGGCGGCATATCCGGCCTGGTCGCCAGCGGTCAAACGCCGAGCGGTGGCAGTGCTGACATCACGGCCGGCCTGGGCGCTTGCACTCTTACGAGCCGTCGATGCCAATCGCTTCCCGAAATCGGAACTGACGCTCGATCAGGTTCGGCCAGCCGCCGAGTTCAACGATCCTCACGTCACCAAATTGATCGAAAAACATTGGGGCAAAGTCGGCCCCGCCACGGCCGGGGAAAAGCAAGCGCGGATCGCCTACCTGAACTTGATCATGAACCGGGACGGGCTCGGTGACCCTGCTCGCGGCAAAGTGCTCTTCTCCAAGCATTGTGCCGCTTGCCATCTACTCTTCGGCGAGGGCGGAAAGGTCGGTCCCGATCTGACCACCGCGGATCGGAACAATCGTCAGTATCTCCTCACGCACATTGTCGATCCTTCCCTGTACATTCGCCCAGAGTATCTGAATTACAAAATCAATACCGTGGATGGCCGCACTCTCACCGGTTTGGCGAAAGAACAAGGCGAATCGATTACGGTGACCACCGTGGTCAATAATCAGGTGCAAGCCGTGGTGGTTCCGAAAGCCGACATCGAAGACATGCTCCCATCGCCGATCTCGTTGATGCCGGAGAAAATTCTCGACAGCATCAGCAATGACGAAATTCGAGATTTATTCGCCTACCTGATGATAAACCCCGCAGGTTCACCAGCAGGGAATCCGAAATCTCCGCCAGTTGCGACCCCAGGTTCCGGGCAATCGCTCGCCGGCGAAAACTCAAAGGCCAACAACGTTGTCCGGGTGGCTCTAATTTCCGGATCACTCGAATATAAGTCGGATGAGTCGCTGATAAAATTTCAGGAATTCCTTGAATCAAGGTATCCGATGAAGTGCGTCCGGATTTTCCGCAAAACCGATGACGATTTGCCCGGCTTGGAAGCCCTGCAGAAATGCGATCTGGCCATCTTCTACACCCGCAGACTGACACTTCGCGGCGAGCAACTCGATCGAATCAAAGAGTATGTCGCTTCCGGGAAACCGATTCTCGGGTTGCGCACCGCCAGCCACGGCTTTCAAAACTGGCTGGAAATGGATCGTCTGGTGTTTGGCGGTAACTACCAAGGGCATTATCAGGCTGGCCCGATCTGCGAAGTCATCCTGGCCGATTCTGGAAAAAACCATCCGATTCTGACCGGAGTCAAGCCGTTTCAGAGCCCGGGCAGTCTTTACAAAAATCCGGGTCTGGCCGATGATGTTCAGGTGCTGTTATCCGGCAAAATTCCCGGCCATGTCGAACCGGTGGCCTGGGTCCGAGAGCGAAAGTTCGACGGCAAAACCCAGCGTGTCGTTTATACCTCCCTCGGTTATCCCGACGACTTTGACCGCCCGGAATTTCAAAAATTCCTGGTGAACGCCATTCACTGGTGTTTGAATCAACCAATTCCCGCAGAAAAATGACTGCATCTGGCCGTGGGGGAGCCAGGGATTTCATCTTGTCGGCAACTGCCCGCGGCGGGATTGATTCGGTTCGGCAGCATGCCAGGCCGGCCGAGATTGGCTGACCCGGAATCAATTGCAATTGCCGACCGATGATTCCAGCTAGGCAATGATTATTTCGTCCGTTGCCAGGAATTTATCGATGCGTTAAACTTCATGGCAGTGTTAAGACCTGGAACTTGCCGCGATGTCCCTGAATCGATTGCAACGGTGCCGTCTTCGACTTCGACCCATCCGAAGCGGCTTTCTCCGTCCAGAATAGCTGACGCCAGTTCGAGCAGCGAGCACGGCCCCGGGACAGAGGAAGTTCCAGGGCCGTTGGCGTTTGTACTACAATAATTCTTGAGATACCACCGTGAATTGATCCCGAGGGCCCGATGGCAGCGACGACCGACCCGAACCGTGTAATCATCTTTGACACAACGCTCCGCGATGGGGAGCAAAGCCCCGGTTGCAGCATGAATCTCAACGAGAAGCTTGAGATTGCCTTTGCCCTTCGCGATCTCGGGGTAGATGTCATTGAAGCCGGGTTTCCGATTGCCTCCCCCGGGGATTTTGAAGCGGTACAAGCGATTGCTCGGCGGGTTGAGGGCCCGATTATTGCCGGGCTGGCCCGGTGCAATCCGGCTGATATTGACCGTGCCTTCGAGGCCGTCCGCGATTCTGCCCGGCCGCGGATCCACGTTTTTCTCGCAACCAGTGCCATTCACCGGGAATTCAAGCTTCGGATGAGCCCCGCTGAAATTATCGAGCGTGCGGTGGAAGGAGTCAAACGTGCCCGGGATCGGGTGGAAGATGTCGAGTTTTCCCCGGAAGACGCGGCTCGGACCGAACTCGATTTTCTGGCGGAAGTCGTTGAGAAAGCCATCGAGGCTGGTGCGACCACGCTGAATATTCCCGATACAGTCGGCTACGCGGTGCCCAGCCATTATGCCGCGATCATCCGTCACCTGAAAACAACCGTCCGTGGGATCGATCGTTGTGTCCTGAGTGTGCATTGTCATAACGACCTCGGTTTGGCCGTGGCCAACACCCTAGCCGCCCTGCACGAGGGAGCCCGCCAAGTGGAATGCACGATCAACGGCATCGGTGAACGAGCCGGCAATACGGCCCTGGAAGAAGTTGTCATGGCCTTACGCACGCGCTTCGATTTCTACGGGCTGACCACCGGCATCAACACCAAGCTCTTGTATCCCACAAGCCGAAAATTATCGCACGTCACCGGCATGCAAGTGCAACGAAATAAAGCCATCGTCGGACAGAATGCCTTCGCCCACGAAGCCGGGATTCACCAGGACGGCATGCTCAAGGAACGCAGCACCTACGAAATCATGCGACCCGAAGATATTGGAATTCCCCGCACAGAACTTGTCCTGGGAAAGCACAGCGGCCGACATGCATTACGCCAACGCATCATCGATCTCGGGTATCACTTGACTGATGAGCAGCTCAACAAGGTCTTTGAATCGTTCAAGCAACTTGCGGATCGTAAAAAAGAAATTTATGATGCCGACATTGAAGCTTTGGCCGAAAATCAACTGCAAGTCGATACGAGTCCGTTGTGGTCGCTGATCGGTTTTACCAGCACGGCGGGCACGGGCTCGCAAACCTCGGCGGCTGTTGCCCTGAAACATCGCGATGGTGCCGTCTTCCGCGATGCCGCCATCGGTAACGGACCAATCGCCGCCCTGTTCGCGGCGATCAATCGCATTACCGGCATCCCCCTCAAAGTCGTGGATTATCGCGTCCGAGCGGTGACTCAGGACATCGATGCTCAAGGTGAAGCCTACGTCGAAGTTGAACACAATGGCAAGCGGCTTAACGCTCGATCGATCTCGGTTGATGTGATCGAAGCTAGTGCCTTGGCATATCTGGAAGTCATCAATCGGATTGCCGCCCGGCAAACACGCGATCGGCTGAAACCGACCGATCATATTCCCACGGAAGTCGTGCCACCCCTCTCCTGACCATGCGTTCCCTGACACGCCAGTGCGGATTTACCGGTTTGGCGCGAATTGCCCCTCTCGCCTTAGGTCACTGGCGGAGATTCAAGCATGAGAATCGTGCAATCATCCGGCTCGGGAATCCACGGCAAGATTTCCCGAGCCAAAGCATCGACGTATTCTTGCCCGTGCAAATTCACATGCTTTGCTAAAAAACCGTGCACCGGATCTGGCTCGCCGATCGGCCTGGCACCGTCCGTCAGCAAAACGAGCCGATCCCCCGGATTCAGTTGTCCATGATAAAGCGGGAATTCCGCAGCATACACACCCAGGAACGATCCCGGCGATGGCCCCGCATTAAACACCGTGTCTCTCGAAACAACCATGGCCCCAGGAATCCCAGCCCGTGCCAGCGTCAAGTGGCCATCTCGGGTATCAATCTGTCCACACACCATCGCAACCAGAGCGGGTGGATCCAGGTCAAGCTCGATCAGTTCACGATTGACTTGCGGAAGTACTTCTTCCGGCGGAACCAAGCGATACTTCTCTCCGTGGATTTCTTTCAATCGAACCGCATGTTTGACGACGATACCGAGTAATCCGCCCGAGACGCTCCCTGGCCCTCCCGCATCAGCCAGCCAGAAACCAAGATGATGCTCGTCCAGGCGGACAATATCGTAACTATCGCCGCCAAGTCGGCTTCGGGGCCGGTGATGGACCGCCACACGGATCGCCCCGACTTGGGGCAGTTGTCGCGGCAGTAACGACCGCTGGATACGCCGGCCCAGCGTAAATGTCTGATCCATTTCCGAATACACCCGCTGCAATTGCTCGTTCAGTGCACGAACTTCCTGCGCTCGAGCGGTTAAGGCTTCGAGCCGTTGCCGCAGTTGCACCATCCTTTGCACTTGAGCGAGGAATACGCCCGCCTCAACCGGCCGGGCCAGGCAGGCATCGGCACCAGCTTCCAAACCTGCGACATGCAAGTCGTTGGATGAGAACGGAAGCAACCACAAAATCGGAATGCTCGGTTCCCCCATCTCGGCTCGCCACCACCGCGTCAGGCTCGCTGCCGGTGCTACCGAGTCTCCCAGGAGTACTACGAGCACTTTCACCCGCTTGCCGTCCATGCGCTGCTCAGTTCCGAAGGATATTTCCTCCACGGTGTATCCGGCCGCCGTCAGCCAGGATCGATAGTCATCGCTCGCAACCTGGGGCGGGGCCACGATGACAATGTCAGTTGCCGATAAGCTCATAGTCGATCCTGATCGCAATCCGATCGGTGTTCTTGACCCGCGGAACCTACAAGCTTTATAGTCTTTTACAGAAGGGGTTGTCCGCAATTACCCGGAAAGAAAAAGAAAGAGAGACGGTCGTGCCGATCCCGATGGAGTTGCGGCGGATAATTATCAGCGAAGTCGATGACCAGCAAATCATCGTCCTTCGAGAAACCGAAGGAGAACGGAGTTTCCCGATCGTGATCGGTTTATTTGAAGCCAGCAGTATCGATCGCCGGGTCAAAGGAATTCCCAGTCCACGTCCTTTGACTCATGACTTGATTACGAACATAATCGAGCTCATGGGGGGTGAATTGCAAGACGTAATGATCAATGAATTGAAGGATCACACTTATTATGCACTTCTGCGGATTCGCCACGAAGGCGAACTTCTGGAAGTCGATTGCCGACCCAGCGACGCTATCGCCTTGGCGGTCACCGCTAAAATCCCGATCTATGTGAATGAAGATGTCTTGGGGGAAGCCATCGATGAGTGAACGCACGAGGACTGCCGCGGAAATCAACAACTCCTAGACTTGAAATACACCCGTCTGGAAGGGTTTCTGTTCCTGATGGCGGGTCACGAGTTGCAGAAGCATTCGCAACACCTCGCGGGTGTCTTCCGGAGCGATGATCGCGTCGACCCACAAGCGGGCAGCACCGTAGCGGATGTCGGTTTGCTCCTCGTAATTGGCTTTCACTCGCTCACGCAAGCGGCTCAATTCCTCGGCATCTGGTTCTTTCCCGGAGCGTCGTAACGCTTGCACTTGAATATCTAGCAACGTGGTTGCGGCTTGCTCTCCCCCCATGACGGCATAACGGGCGGTCGGCCAGGCCACGATCAGACGCGGATCAAAGGCTTTCCCACACAGGGCATAATTGCCGGCCCCGAACGAACCGCCGGTGATCAGCGTCAGTTTCGGAACCACGCTGTTGCTAATCGCGTTGACTAGCTTGGCCCCGGCTTTGATGATCCCAGCTTGCTCACTGTCTCGGCCGACCATGAAGCCGTTCACATTTTGAATAAACAGGATCGGCACCCGGGTTTGATTGCAATCCATGACGAACCGGGCAGCTTTTTCCGCCGAATCGACGTAAATGACCCCGCCGAACTGCAAATACCCGTCTGCTGATTTGACTCGCTTTTTCTGATTGGCCACGATGCCGAGCGGCTGACCGGCAATCCGACCGTAGCCGCAAACGATCGTCTGGCCATATTCAGCCTTGACTTCATCGAAAGAATCAGCATCGAGAATCAATGCGAGCAAATCGCGAACATCATATTCAGAGCAGTCGATGAACGGAGAAAATGACCGGGATAATTTTGGCTGTTGTGGATCAATCGGCGATGGATGCCATGAACCTGAATCCACAGCGGGCAGGACCGCAATCAGCCGTCGTAAGCGCTTCAGACAGGCCTCGTCGTTCGGTTCGCGGAAGTCGATGGTGCCGCTGATGCTGGCGTGCATCTTCGCACCGCCAAGTGTCTCGTGATCGACCACTTGACCGATGGCCGCTTTCACCAAGGCTGGCCCCGCAAGGTATAAGCCACTCCCCTCGGTCATCAATAGCTTGTCGCAAAGTACCGGCAGATAGCCACCACCGGCCACGCAATTTCCCATGATGGCCGCGTACTGAGGGATTCCCGCTGCGGAGATCACCGCATTATTTCGGAAAATTCGGCCAAAATCGTCCTCATCGGGGAATACCTCGTCTTGCAGCGGCAAAAACACCCCGGCCGAATCCACAAGATAGACCAGCGGCAAGCGATTTTCGAAAGCAATCCGTTGCGCTCGGAGCACTTTTTTACAGGTCATCGGAAAAAAGGCTCCGGCTTTCACCGTCGCGTCGTTGGCAATCACGAGAACGACACGTCCTTCAACGATGCCGATGACCGTCACCACCCCTGCTGACGGTGCTCCGCCCCATTCCGAATACATCCCCCAGGCGGCCCAGAGCCCGAGTTCAAACCGGCTTGTCCCGGGGTCGAACAAACGGTCGATGCGCTCACGCGCGGTCAACCGGCCCTTCTCATGCTGGCGTTCGATCGCTGCCTGTCCGCCGCCTAGCCGAATTTGCCCGATTTGCGCGGTGAACTC
>Ga0209017_10002449_pt1 | contig 11928 bp, 8 predicted proteins | sample YNPBryunderm2012_FD_185812 | JGI IMG/M metagenome (GOLD analysis project Ga0209017, IMG submission 185812) | Anoxygenic and chlorotrophic microbial mat microbial communities from Yellowstone National Park, USA - YNP Bryant MS undermat 2012... ... | reverse complement strand
ACCACTGCGTATCCGGGCGGACGTGTGGAACGCCCTGATGCGAATGGCTGCCGAGTACTACGGCGGCCGAGCCGGGCGTTCTGCGGCTTTTCCCACACGACACGACAGCCGCACCACGGTGCTGGCTCGCAACGACACCGGGCTGCAACTCAATCAGTTCGAGATTGTCGGCGTGGGAGGTCCACTGCTGGACTCAGGCGATTGGCGGGAACGGACGGCGATCAAGGCAGATCTTCCGACCGAAAACCATCGGGGGTTGTTCGGCGTCGCCGTCGAGCCGATTCCGGCTGGCAAGATCGGATTGGTCTGTATTGCGGGGGTCTGCTTGGCCTATGTCTGGTCTCACGACGTCGCTCACCAATTTTGCGAGGTCAGACCGAGTTACACGCATCTGGAGTCCAAGGTCGTCGGCTCTGGACAAATTCTATGGCGTCAAGCAGGCCCGACCAATCCTATCTTGTGTCTTGTGCGATTCGGAGTGCCGGTTAGTCACACGCAATGGGCAAAGGTTCAAGCCGGATTTACGAATGCGTCTGCCACGGTTCCAAGACAGGTGCCAGTGCGTCGTTGTGACTGGCAAGGAGGATCAGTCGAAGGCGACACGTTTTACGTGTACACGCCGATATGCCTGGGCAAAGCCACAGCCTTATTTGAGGACTCCGTGGTCGGCTATCAGCCAGATGCTGATGGCCACTTGATGATTACGACTCCTTGTGTCGATGACGAATTCGGCACCATCAAAGCCTGGAATACCGTTGCCCCGATTCCCAAAGGTTGGGAGGAGCTGACCGCAGCCGCTGGTCGATTTTTGGTCGGGGTTCAACAAGGAAAGCCGTGGTGGAATCCAGGCAATCAGGGCGGCCAGGCGATTGAAACTCTCGCCCAGCACAATCACGATGGGCACACCGCAATAGGCAGCGTTTACTATCAATCAGGAACCAGTGAGCACGATCGCTTCGTCGCTCCCCTGACGCATTCTATTGAGGACGTGACGCCGGCTTGGTACTCCGTCCGCTGGATAATTCGGACGCATTAGCGCTCCCCATCGGCCGTTGTAAGCTTCGACTCGCGGCCTAGCATCCCTTCTAGCATTGGGTGACTCTTCTTCCACCTGTCGCTGTCGGACCGCAAAGCCTGCTTGTCTTCTCGACGTAACAGCTTATTTCACCGAGGGTTGTGCCGACACGCAGATTTTTTGTATAGACTATTGTATATACAAAAAATATCTGCTATAATGTGCGACAGATGACGATAAAGAAACTGGGAGGCGACCAATGCACAATGCAATTTCTGAAGCCCTGGAAGCGCTCGAACTGACCGCTAAGTGGGAGAAGGCAGCTTACAGAGCCGACGACGCGACAATTCGCAAGCTGCTGCTAGAAAAAATGCAATGGGAGGGGGCCGACGATCCCGAAGCCGAGGTCGAAGACACTGTCGAAGAATGTTATTCAGATGCGAAGCCACTGTGGGAATCGTTCTGCTTTGACCTCAGCCTCCTACGCAGAGACGCGCTCGAGACGATTATTTATTATGCTTCGAGTGTGACTCCGCTGGAAGCTGTCAAGGCGTTGGAAGCGGCTCTCAACTACGCAACCGAGGAGGCTGAACAGCACAAAGTCGAGCGAGCATTGAAAGAGTGCGCGATCGACTACCTAACCGATGTCATTTGCGAAGCAGCACACCGCAAATGCTATTTCTCGAATAAATCGCAGTCGCGATATTGGGAGATTGCCGATCGAAAAATCCGACTATCGGATCACGAAATCCCGAGCTATTATGCATCGAGCGACATCGAGATCACGGTGGGCCGCCTCAATCCGGACACACACTATCACTTGAACATACCTTTTACCGCTGACGAGCTTGTTGCCTTCGCAGATCGCTTGCGTGAGCTGGTCGCCGGACTAGTCGCACAAGAGACGCAAGAAGAGGCCGACGGCGGCGATGATTGATTGGAGAGTGCGATGCGGAAGGGCCGACCCAGAAAGCGACCACAGGATCGGAAGACCAAACTGTTGACCGTTCGCGTGACCGACCACCAGCGGCGGGCGATCCGCGCCGCCGCCAGGCAAGCAGGGCTGTCGGTTTCGGAACTGGTCGTGCGTTCGGTCCTGGGCAGCAATACCGACCAAAGGAGCCTTTGATGCAAGACAAGGCAAAAGAGTTCCTGAAAGACTTTGCGGTTTCGGTTGCAAAGGAAGTCGGCCCAACCGACATCGTGCTGTGGGATGTCTTGGAATCCGAGTTCCCGGCTTGGGATGCATTCACGCAGTCTGGTTTCAGCTCTTATGCTGAATATCAGCAATACTTGGCCGAACTCGAAACATACCTATCACAGCACGGTTTTCGCATCATTCGGGTGCGATGCTCCGTTGAAGCAATGGCGGCTGAGCTTCATAAGCGCGGCTGGGAAAACAACCCGTCCAACCGCGCCGCCGTAATTGCCTCGCTGGGTGCGACCAGTAGCTGACCGCCGCTCGCTGGCCCAGGTAGTTGTTCGTCAAGGGAATCGCATCGGAGATGGCCTTTTTCGCCAGCTTGGAAGGACAGACCGGCTATGCCTCGGAAAAAAGCCACTGCTCCAGCCACTATGGCCAATCGCACAGGCGCAACCCTCGGCTTCGAGGACAGGCTGTGGGCTGCGGCCGATAAGCTCCGCGGCAACATGGATGCCGCTGAATACAAACACGTCGTGCTGGGCTTGATCTTCCTGAAGTACATCTCCGACGCCTTCATGGAGAAATATCGCGCACTTGAAGACGAACCGCACGCTGACCCCGAGGACCGCGACGAATACCTTGCCGACAACATTTTCTGGGTGCCGCCCGAGGCCCGCTGGGATTACCTCCAAAAGAACGCCAAGCGTGCCGAGATTGGGAAGCTGGTGGACGACGCGATGGCGGCCATCGAGCGCGACAACCCGGCCTTGAAGGGGGTGCTGCCCAAGGACTTCGCCCGCCCGGCGCTCGACAAGGCCCGGCTGGGCGAGATCATCGACCTTATTGCCACCATCGGGCTGGGCGACGCGGAAAGCCGGCAACAGGACATCCTCGGCCGGGTGTACGAATACTTTCTGGCCCGTTTCGCCGCCGCCGAGGGCAAACTGGGCGGTCAGTTCTACACGCCCCAGTGTGTCGTCAAGCTGCTGGTCGAGATGATCGAGCCGTACAAAGGCCGCGTGTTCGACCCCTGTTGCGGCTCTGGAGGCATGTTTGTCTCTGCGGTCAAGTTCGTTCAGGCTCATGCGTCGGGCAACGGCAACGGCCGCCGGTCCCGCATGCGGCTCCAGCGCAACATTTCCATCTATGGCCAGGAGTCGAACTACACCACCTGGCGGCTGGCGCTGATGAACCTGGCCATACGCGGCATCGACGCGAAGATCGAATGGGGCGATTCCTTCCTGGACGACAAATTCAAGGACCTCAAAGCCGACTTCATCCTGGCCAATCCCCCGTTCAACATGGAGGATTGGGGATATTCCAAGGTCAAAGAGGACGTGCGCTGGCGTCGATTCGACGGCAGCGGATATTTCGCCCTGCCGCCCGGCGGCCCGCGAAAACAAAAGGACGGCTCGATGGTCCACGTCGACGGCGGCAACGCCAACTACGCCTGGATTCTCCACTTTCTGCACCACCTCGCCCCGCACGGCACCGCGGGCTTCGTGATGGCCAACGGCTCGCTGACCAGCAACACCTCCGGCGAGGGCGAAATCCGCAAGGCCATCATCGAACACGACCTGGTGGACTGCATCATCGCCCTGCCGGCTCAACTGTTTTACACCACCCAGATACCAGCCTGCCTGTGGTTCCTGACCCGCTCGAAGGCTGCTCGCAAGTTCAACGGCCGCTCGTTCCGCGCCCGACAGGGCCAGACGCTGTTCATCGACGCCCGCAAGATGGGCCGGCTGATCGACCGCACCCACCGGGAACTTACCGATGAGGAGATCGCGCGCATTGCGGGCACGTACCACGCTTGGCGGGGCGAACCTGAGGCTGGCAAGTACCAGGACGTCCCCGGCTTCTGCAAGAGCGCGACGATCCAGGACATCGCCGCCCACGGCTACGCGCTGACCCCTGGCCGCTACGTCGGAGCGGAACAGTCCGAGGACGACGACGAGCCTTTTGCGGAAAAGATGCAGCGGCTGGTGGCCCAACTCCGCCAGCAGCAGGCCGAGGCGCTACGGTTGGACGACGCCATTCGGCGAAACTTGAAGGAACTGGGCTATGGCTGATCTCTTCTCTCTACTCATTAGTGCGCTCTCGTTCGTCGTATCCGGCCTCGCCACATGGATAGCCTGGAAGGCGCACCGTGAAAACGTCGGCCTACAACAACGGATGCTCGAAATCGAAGAGCAACGAGAGCGGGACAGGCGGCTTAGCGCTTCGCAGGCGCGGCTATATCCCAAACTAAGAGAAGTCAGCAGTAGCTCATGCCGTCTGTACCTTGTTAACTCGGGAATGGCGGCGGCTCGCAATGTCCGCGTCATGTTAGATGGCAAGCCGCTTGCCGACCACCCCGCCGCGGTGCAGGACGACCCGATGCCTACCGAGGTTGGGCCCAACTCTGAGGTGAGTTGCCTTCTAGGGTGCGACTTTAAGTGCGGCCCACCCTTCCAAATTGAGGTTCACTGGGAGGACGATTCTGGCAGTGACCGCACCTACAGGGGAATACTAACCGATTGACATAGAGGGTCTGGACTATGGCGGGTGAGTGGCGTGAAACTCTCCTTGGCGAGTTTGCCCCGTTTACCTACGGCAAGGGCTTGCCCGAGCCAAAGCGGGATCCGTTGGGTGATATACCCGTATTCGGCTCAAACGGCATTGTCGGTTACCACAGTGAGGCTCTTACTTCTGGTCCTACTGTTGTGATCGGCCGAAAGGGTACAGTGGGAGCGGTTCACTTCAGCCCGAAAGCATGCTGGCCGATTGATACCACCTTCTTCGTGGTCGATGAAGACGCAGATATATTGCGGTTCAAGTATTATCTGCTCAAGGCACTTGAGCTTGAACACATGAACGCCGATAGTGCAGTTCCAGGCCTCAACCGCGATGCAGCCCATGCCCTTAAAGTCTGGGTGCCGCCCATTGCCGAGCAGCGGGCCATTGCGCACATTCTGGGCGCGCTGGACGACAAGATCGAGTTGAACCGGCGGATGAGCCAGACGCTGGAGGCGATGGCCCGTGCGCTGTTCAAATCGTGGTTTGTGGACTTTGACCCTGTGCGGGCCAAATGTAGGGGCGACTCTTGTGGTCGCCCCGTCGGGCAGGCACAGGGGCCTGCCCCTACAGATTCCGGGCAGGCACAGGGGCCTGCCCCTACAGATTGCGGGCAGGCACAGGGGCCTGCCCCTACAGATTGGCAATGGCCGCAACATATCCTCGACCTCTTCCCCGACCGACTGGTGGACTCCGAACTCGGCGAGATACCGGAAGGGTGGGATGTCGCGACGCTTGCGGACTTTGCTTTGCTGAACCCCGAGTCTTGGTCGAAGGAGACTCGCCCCGAAATCATCAAATACGTGGACCTGTCGAATACGAAGTGGGGCCGCATCGAGACGGTCACAATCCACGCCCGGCATGACGCGCCCAGCCGGGCCCAACGAGTGCTTCGGCCGGGTGATACAATTGTAGGAACAGTCCGGCCCGGCAACGGTTCGTACACCCTGGTTGCGGAGGAGGGGTTGACGGGGAGTACGGGTTTCGCCGTTCTACGGCCGAGGAAAGCCGACTGGGTGGAGTTCGTCTATCTTGCAGGCACGGCCGCTTCGAACATCGACACGCTCGCGAACTTGGCGGATGGTGCTGCCTATCCAGCCGTTCGGCCCGAAGTTGTCGCGTCAACCCCTGTGGTTCGACCCGATGACAGCGTGCTTGGCGAGTTCTCCAAACATGCCGCGCCGCTTTTGGCAAGAATGGCACAGAGCGATCGCGAATCCCGCACGCTTGCCGCCTTGCGGGATGCGCTGTTGCCGAAGCTGATCCGCGGGGAGATTCGGGTGAAGGATGCGGAGCGGTTTTTGCAGGAGCGGGGGTTATGACGCCAATCAAGCGAATATCTAGGCTACGTAACTGTGGAATTTTTCGGACTTTCGACTGGCCGGACCACTTGCCGGAATTCGCTCGGTTTAACCTAATCTACGGCTGGAACGCGACGGGTAAAACCACACTGAGCCGGGTATTCAGATGCCTGGAGAAGCGAACGATACCGGAAGGCGAGGTCAGGCTCAAGCTGAGCAATGGAGAGTTCGTAGGGAATGAATTGCCGAATGTTAACATACCCGTTCGCGTATTTAATCGAGACTTTGTGAACGAGAGTGTGTTCCGCAGAGATGGTGGGGAATTACCACCGATCTTTGTGTTGGGGGCGGAAAGCGTTGAGAAACAGAAGGAGGTTGAACGGCTGAAGAGTGAGCGTGCTCAAGCGCAAGCGAGGCTGAACGCCGCGCTCTCCGAGAAGCAGAGAGCCGAGAGAGACTTCGACCGGTTTTGTATAGACCATGCTAAACGCATCAAGGACGATCTCCGCTCGAGTGTGCCGAACCGCTACAACAATTACGACAAGTCCAATTTCAAGGTCGACGCAGCGACAATGGCGCAAGCCGGAGACGGCTTTGCTCATCGCCTGACCGACGCCGAGCGGGAGAAGCTCCAGACGCAGCTCCGGGCAGTTCCGAAGGGGAAGCTACACGAGGTCACGTACGTTCTGCCGAACTTTGACGTCATCATCGCCGGCTTGTCGCAACTTCTGAGGACTACAGTTGTTTCACAAGCGATTGAAACCCTCAAGGATGATCCCACGCTCGCCGAGTGGACCAGGCAAGGGCTGGAGTTGCACCGTGATCGCAAGGCTGAACGATGTCTGTTCTGTGAACAGCCGTTACCGAGAGAGCGGTTGGCTGCCCTCGAGGCACATTTCAGCACTCAGTATGACAGTTTCATGCAACGTCTGGACAAGTTGATCGGAGAATTACAGAAGTTGTCTAAGTTGGCGGCTGAAGTCCGACTGCCACACAAAGCAGAGTTCTACGAGTATCTTGCGGTTGACTACCAGGCGGCGGAGGATGGGCTCAAACAAACCCTCAACGCAGCTGATGAGTTTCTAGCTACGGCAGTCCGAATGCTGACGGAGAAAAAGGGTCGGCCTTTCGAGAGTGTGAAAATGGACATTCAAGCGCCTCGAGTGGATGCAGGAGCGGTTGAGAAAGTGAACGAGGTGATCCGCCAGCACAATCAAGCGTGCGATGAATTCCAGACTCGTGTCACAGAAGCACGCGAAAAGCTGGCCAAAGACATGATCGCCGAGGTGTTGAGGGAATTCCTATCTTATAGGAACGCGTTGCAGAAAGCGGAGGAGGAACTGACGGCAGTTCAGGGGGAGGTTCAGCGTTTGGAGGACCGAATAACCAGTCTGGAGCGCGAGATAGTCGAGCACCGTCGCCCTGCTGAGGAGCTCAACGACGACCTCCGGAAATACCTCGGTCATGATGAGCTGCGATTGGAAGTTCAGGACACGGGCTACATTATTACGCGGGGTGGGGAGCCGGCGCACACTCTCAGCGAAGGCGAGATGACAGCCATCGCCCTGCTGTATTTTCTGAAATCTCTGGAGCATAGGCAGTTCGACCTTGCAAATGGCATCGTGGTGCTAGACGATCCAGTTTCCAGCCTCGACGCGAACGCGCTGTATCTTGCTTTTGGCTATATACGAGAGCGCACGGAAAATGCCGGGCAGCTGTTCATACTTACGCACAATTTCGCGTTCTTCCGGCAAGTACGGCACTGGTTTCACGAAGTCAAGGGCCAGAAGAAAAAGGATCCGAAGCAACGACCTGGGCGATTCTATATGCTCGAATGCACACCGCGCCCTAATGGCCGGTGCGCAGCCATTCGTTGGCTCGATCCGCTACTTGAGCAGTACGATTCGGAATATCACTACCTGTTCGCTCGCATCTATCGAGCAGCCCACCAAACCGAATGGCTCACTCTGGAGAAGAGTTATGAACTGCCCAATATGGCTAGGCGTCTGCTAGAGGGCTTTCTCGCGTTCCGCCAACCGGCAACGTCTGGTACCCTCTGGCGCAAGATGAAAGGCAGCACTTTTGACGAGGCAAAAAAGCTGAGGATTCTTCGTTTTCTGCATACTTATTCGCATAGTGGCGCTGTTGGAGAACCTGAGCACGACCCGTCCCTTCTTGCCGAGACTGGGGCTGTACTGAAGGATCTGCTGCAGTTCATGGAAGCTCACGACAAGGCTCACTTTGATGCTATGATCGAACTCGTTACTAAGAGAACTGCGGAAGAGAACGACGGATGAACAGTTCTATTGAATCCGGTGCGGAATCCAATGGTCTTGCCTAGCTCGGCGCCCTCGGCTGACAGGTGAAGCATGCCTTCGCAAACGCGTCAATGGTTTCTGCCCGAGCGGCAGAGGTACGGCCAGATGCTGCTTGGGCAAGGACTGCGCGATGCGCTACTGCAAAGGCTTGTGAGCGGTGAGACAGACGTTTCGGGCATTCAGGGCTTGCCCGCGCGTTTGGTCGGTCGGAGGAGAAGGTATGATGGCGTATCTTGACGAAGCGCAGCTCGAGATCGCTACCGTGGACTATTTCCGGGAGTTGGGTTACGAGTATGCCTTCGGCCCGGACATCGCCCCGGATGGCCAGCGGCCCGAGCGGGCCGATTACGGCCAAGTGGTGCTGGTGGGACGTTTGCGGGATGCCTTGGCGAGGATCAACCCGGACGTGCCGCCGGAGGCCATCGACGAGGCCGTGCGCAAGGTGACCCGGCCGGAAAGCCCGTCGCTGGTGGTCAACAACCGTGTCTTCCACCGGCTGCTTACCGATGGCGTGGATGTCTCATGGCGGGAAGAAGACCGGGAGCGGCACGGCAAGGTGTGGCTCATCGAGCGCGACCCGGCCAGGATGGATTACAACGAGTTCCTGGTGGTCAACCAATTTACCGTCATCGAGGATAAGCGGAACCGCAGGCCGGACGTGGTGGTGTTCGTCAACGGCCTGCCGCTGGCGGTCGTCGAGCTGAAGAACCCGGCGGATGAGAAAACCACCATCTACGAGGCCTACAAGCAGCTCCAGACCTACAAGGCCGAGATACCGAGCCTGTTCGTGTACAACGAACTGCTGGTCATCTCGGACGGTTTTGCGGCCCGTGCGGGGACGATTACCTCGGGCTGGGACCGCTTTGCGCCCTGGCGGACGATCGACGGGACGGCCCTGGCGCCCAGCGGGACGGTGCAACTGGAGGTGCTGATCAAAGGGATTTTCGACAAGGCCCGCTTGTTGGACTATGTGGTGCACTTCATCACCTTCGAGGACCACGGCCGGGAGATCGCCAAGAAGGCGGCGGCCTATCACCAATACTGGGCGGTGAACCGGGCGGTGGCTTGTACGGTCGAGGCCAGCCGGCCCGAAGGCGACCGGCGGATCGGGGTCGTCTGGCACACGCAGGGGTCGGGCAAGAGCCTTTCCATGCTGTTTTACGCGGGAAAGGTTATCAAGCATCCGGCAATGGAGAACCCGACGCTGGTAGTCATCACCGATCGCAACGATCTGGACGATCAGCTTTTCGGCACATTTTGCGTCAACCGTGAACTGTTGCGGCAGACGCCAGTGCAGGCCGAAAGCCGTGAGCATCTGAAGCAACTGCTGCGCGTGGCTTGCGGGGGCGTGATCTTCACCACGCTTCAGAAATTCGAGGGCGGCGAGCCGCTGAGCGAGCGGCGGAATATCGTCGTCATCGCCGACGAGGCCCACCGTAGCCACTATGGATTTGCCGCCCGCTTGGATCGAACAAGCGGCCAGATCAAGTATGGTATGGCCAAGTACCTGCGCGACGCCCTGCCCAATGCTTCGTTCATCGGCTTTACCGGAACGCCCTTGGAACTGGATGACAAGAGCACGCCGGCGGTCTTCGGCGACTACATCGACAAGTACGACATACTGCGGGCGGTTCACGATGGGGCCACGGTGCCGATCTACTACGAATCGCGCTTGGCGAAACTGGAACTATCGGAAGAGGAGCGGCCGCGCATCGACCCGGAGTTCGAGGAGATCACCGAAGGCGAGGAAGAGGAGGAAAAGCAGCGGCTGAAAAGCAAGTGGGCAGCCTTGGAGGCGATGGTTGGTACTGAGAAGCGGATCGGCCTGGTCGCCCAAGACATCGTCGAGCACTTCGAGAAGCGTCTGGAGGCGATGGACGGCAAGGCGTTGGTAGTCTGCATGAGCCGGCGGATTTGCGTGGACATGTATCGAGCCATCGTCCGGCTGCGGCCCGAATGGCACAGCGATGACGACGCGCAGGGAGCTGTGAAGGTGGTGATGAGCGGATCGGCTTCGGACCCGCCCGATTGGCAGCCGCACGTCCGCAACAAGGCCCAGCGCGAGGCCATCGCCAAGCGGTTCAAGAACCCGGAGGATCCGCTGCGGATTGTGATTGTCCGCGACATGTGGCTGACCGGGTTCGACGTGCCTTGTCTGCACACGATGTACCTGGACAAGCCGATGAGCGGGCACAACCTGATGCAAGCGATTGCCCGCGTCAACCGGGCCTTCCGCGACAAGCCCGGCGGCCTGGTGGTGGACTACCTTGGCATCGCCGAGGCCTTGAAGCGGGCATTGCACACTTACACTGCCAGCGGCGGCCAGGGCCAGGCAACGATCGACCAGGAGCAGGCTGTCGCCGTGATGATGGAAAAGTACGAGGTTGTGCGTGACCTGCTGGATGGCTTCGACTACCGCGCCATCCTCACTAGCGAGCCTGCCCAGAGGATGAACGGGGTGGTACGCGCAATGGAGTTCATTCTGGGACTCGAAGACGGTAAGGCGCGGTACCTCCAAGCCGTCGCTGCGTTGTCGAAAGCGTTCGCCCTGGCGGTGCCACACCAGCAGGCGCTGGCTATCCGGGAGGAAGTCGGGCTTTTCCAAGAGATTCGCGCGGCCCTGGTGAAGGCCACTGTTTCCGAAAAGGAACGCACACCGGAGGAGCTGGAAGCGGCCGTTCGGCAATTGGTCTCTCGGGCCGTGTATTCGACCGAGGTTGTGGATATCTTCGCAGCGGCGGGGTTGGATAAGCCGGATATTTCCATCCTCTCCGACGAGTTCCTGGCGGAGGTGCAGAGATTGCCGCAACGCAATCTGGCCCTGGAACTGCTCAAGAAACTCATCAACGACGAGATCAGGACGCGACTGAGAAAAAACGTCGTGCTAGCCCGTTCGTTTGCGGAGATGCTCGAACAGGCAGTGCGGAAGTACCAGAACCGGGCGCTCGAGGCAGCACAGGTTATCGAGGAACTTATCCGGCTGGCTAAGGAGCTTCGCAAGGCGCAATCGCGCGGCCAAGAAATGGGCTTGTCCGACGACGAGGTGGCCTTCTATGACGCGCTGGCAGACAACCAGAGCGCCCGGCAGGTCATGGGCGACGAGAAGCTGCGGTTCCTGGCCCAGGAACTCGTGGACCGCGTCCGACAAAGCGTGACCATCGATTGGCAGGTACGAGAGAACGCCCGGGCGCAGATTCGCGTATTGGTCAAACGTATCCTCCGAAAGTACGGGTATCCGCCCGACATGCAGCAGCGGGCCACGGAGCTGGTACTGGAGCAGGCGGAGGTGCTCTGCGGCGAATGGGCGAGCATGTGAGCCGTTTTTTCGCCGACTGGCTACGGCGCACCCGGTTGTGGGCTGGCCGAAGGCTCCCATCAAACCAGCGAGACGGCCCGGCTAGCGATCTATCTGGTCATCCACCCGGCCCATCTATCCGCCCTCATTCGACAACCAGGCATCCCACGTCGGAAGCGAAGTGGATGCTTTGACGGCTACCTGACTCGAAATCAGGTGCCGGCATAGCCGGTTGTGGGTTCGAATCCCATGCCCTCCGCTTGAGGCAAATCGGGTAGGCGGCCAAGTGCGGGCGTGCG
>Ga0209017_10002441_pt1 | contig 11953 bp, 7 predicted proteins | sample YNPBryunderm2012_FD_185812 | JGI IMG/M metagenome (GOLD analysis project Ga0209017, IMG submission 185812) | Anoxygenic and chlorotrophic microbial mat microbial communities from Yellowstone National Park, USA - YNP Bryant MS undermat 2012... ... | reverse complement strand
GGTTCGAGCGCGTGATGCCCAGCAGGAGGCGCGGCGCGAAACCCGACGCGCCGGCCGGCGCGTCGAAGTTGTTGCCCTTGCCGATGCGGCCCATCTCGGCGCCGACGCCGAGGCTGAGCGAGTACTTGCGCGCCTCCTCCAGCTGAAGCAGCACATACTTGTTGCGCTCGCGCCCCTCCGGGTTCTGGATGGCCACGTCCACCTTGGCGAAGATGCCCAGATCGTAAAGCCGGCGTTGCGTTTCCACCATGTCGCTCTGCGATAAAGGCTCTCCGGGGCGCATGAGGATGCGGTTGCGCACTGCTGCAGTATGGGGTCGACCGCAGAGGGGCGGTGGCGGCTGGTGGGGTGGCCCAGGGATAGCAGTGTTTTGTCTGGCTTTCGGGATTTTGGTGGGCGCCGGCGGGTTATGGCTGCTGGAGCGCGGGCGTAGGGGCGAGGGAGATTCGGACCGGGTTGTGTTGGACGCTGCTACGCGAGCTGTGATGGCGTCGGTGCCGCGCCCGGTGACGATTCATTTCTTTGTAGGGTTGGAGGATCCCGCGGTGGTAGAGGAAGAGCGAGCCTTTGCGCGTCAGGTAGAGGCGTTGCTGCAGGCATGTGTGGCGGCGGCGGATTCGAGGATCCAGGTCCGGCGGCATGAGGTACGTACGGCGGAGGATCAACAGGCTGCTGTTCAGGCCGGGATCCAGCCATTTCATTTGGAACGGGGGGGTGCGGCGTTTTTGGGACTGGTGATTGAGAGCGGTGAACGGCGGCAGGTGTTGGCGCGACTGGATCCGGCGTGGCAGAGGGCCTTGGAGTTTGATGTGGCCCGTGCGGTGCAGGCGGTTGTAGAGCCAGCGGGGGTGGCCGTGGTTGAGCCGACGGAACAGGAACGGGCGGCTCTGAGTGAGGTGAGAGCGGTGTTAGGGGAGGTTGAGAGCGTCAGCCTGGAGGATGGGGCACGGCGTTTGCGCGAGGCTGCACTGCAGGAGTTTCGTCGGGTGGCGGAGAGTTTTGGGGCCCGGCAGGAAGAGTTGCGGCGGCGGTTTCAGGAGGCGGAGCAACGGTCGGACGCGGGGACACAAAAGGCGCTTCTGGAGGAGCTGCAGCGGCTACAGGCCGAGCAGACTGCGTCGTTGCAGCGCCTGGCGGAGCGGCTGCAAGTGCAGTTGGAGGCGTGGAATCGTATCAAGGGTTCTGGCGAGGTTCCGCCGGTTGCGCCGTTAACCAGTGGCGGGTCAGGCCTACCGCCGAAGCGTGCTCCGCGCTAAGGAGAACTACAGTTTTGCGGGGAACCGGTTTGTGGTGGATCCGAGGGGTAGCGGCCACCTGGTTACCTCACGGGCCTTCCGTGACCCGATAAAACCGTGAGGGAGGTGATGGATCGGGCTCGTCCCACACGGCGGGTGCGTTGGTGGCTGTCCAAGAGGCGTGCGGCAGGAAAGGGAGGGCGAGGTTGGTAGTGGTCCAGAGGGTGTACGTTTTCCCAACGACCGCGGGCCAGCGGAGTTGCCACGGCGGTCCTTGAAGTTCCAGTCGGATGGGAGCGGCGGAGAAGTCGTCAGCCACGACGCGCACCCACTGGGTCTCGGTGCGATACTGTCGCCCGTCCTGCCATGTCGCCACGGCGTAGAAGGGATGGAGTCCGGGGCCGAGCCAGGGACCTGGCACTTCGAATACAGCCGCATTGGTATCGGGAATGCGGGCCCAAAGGCCTGCGGTTGTGAAGAGTTCGATGTGACTGACCTCGGCAGGGTGGGCATGAACGGCCCAGCGTTGGGTGACGCTGAGCTGGGTCAATGGACCAGCGAACCAGGGCACAAGCGAGGCACTGCGATTTGAATTGGCAACGCGGAGGCGACGACGCAGATGTCCCTGGGTGGCCACGTGGGTGCCTTCGTAGGCGACGGCGATGCCTTCATGCCAGCCATCGGGGAGGACGGTGGTGTCGAATGACCAACGGAGGGAGAGGTTGGTGACGCCGCACGCCAGGTAAATGTGGTTACGTGGACGGAGTTCTTCGAGATTTTCTTCGAGCGATTGCGGGCCGGAGGGTTCGATCGTTAGGTTTTCGGCTCCCCGCAGTTCGGCTTGAAGGGCTGCGGCGGCCTGCCAGCCGTGAGCGCGGGCTCTTAGCACGAAGCTGACATTGGTGCCGTGGGTGTCGGCTCTGAAGTCCTCGGCTATGACGCCGTTGGTTCCCTGGAGATCCGGGTGTGTGTTGATTGCGTTGAGAAGCTTTTGGACCAATCCAGCCGTGTTGGTGGCCGTTTCGTTGGTCACGATGATGGAGACGTGCAGGCCGTGACTGTGGGCGACCGTGAGGTGCAACCAATCGTTGGTGGCGACGTCGTGGCGGAGGGTGAAGGAACGAAACCCTAGGGCGGTGGAGTCCAGGAAAACAGGGCGCGCCGGTGTGAGGAAGAGGTTAAGCGTCGTGTTGGTTCCGGACTGGGTTTCGACGGCGATGGGGAGGCTTGCGCCGGTGCGGTCAGGCAGGACGGACTGCAGCACGAGCCGGTCGCCGATGGCTTGGGCGAGGACACCTGTGGTGTTGGTATGTTCCGGTTGGTTGAGTAGGTCGGCCAATGCCTGTGCGATGCTGGCAAGATTGGCGGATTCGGGCACATGGAATTCGATGGTGTGTTCGGCCAGTTGGATTCGGATGATGTTGCCCGGGGCAGGCTGAGCATTCCAGATGGTTTGGAAGAACCGGCCGTTGAGGAACAGGTCGACACGACCGATGGGCCGGGTGGGATCGGCGGATTGGAAATGCCATGCAAAGAGGGCGGTGCCGGAGAGGGTGGCATCGGGCGCCGGGGCGAGCCACTCTCCGCGGGGCCGACGGGCGAAGGGAGCAGCCAAAGGTTCACCGACCAAGATGCCCTGGTAGGGGGCGGCGACGCTTTGGTAGTAACACTCGGCGATGTTGAATCCGCGTGCTTGGTAATAGTAGTTCCGGGGATTGGGGAACTTTTGCATCCAGTTGCAGGGTTCCACGACGGTGCCGTAACTGGCCGTAGCTCCTGCGGCGAGGAAGTCTGGCACGCGGGTCATACCTGCGGCGTCTTCGAACAGAAGGCCTCCATACGAGGTGAGATTGTCGGCCATGGCACCGGGAACGAAGAGGTTCGGCGGCATGGAAAAGCCGTAGTAGCCGCTTTGACTGCCAAGTTGGGGCCCGAGGCTGCCCGGCGAATTCACATTGGTCTGGAGCATGGTTACCCGGTTCAGGACCCGTTGTTCGAAGATGGCATCTTCAAAGGCCCAATGACGGACGTTGCGGGCGGGGTCGGTGCTCTTTGTGAGATACACGGCCTGCGTGGGCCAGGATTCGTCGGCGGCCACGCCGCGGTCCACGATGGCTTTGGCCTGGGCCAGGTTGGAGGCGGTGATCATGGTCACGAGCCAGTTTGACCATGCGGAGGGAGGCTGGACAGCGCGGAACAGGGTTTCGCTGTCGGCGTAGGGATGCAGGGCTGCTGGGGGCAAGCTGCAGGAACGAGGCAGGTTCCCGGGGGCGTTGGTATCCGGTTGCCACCCGTAGAAGAGAACGGAGGTGGTACTGTTTCGGCCTGGTCCGTTGGTCTGGGCGGTTTCGGTAATGCGGTAGGGAATGTCCATGGAAAGGACCAGGTACTCGATTTGGTTGGTCAGGCCGCGGTCCTGCATCCAAGTAGCAAGAGGTTGCAGGAGGGAGGTTTCGAACTCGGAGCGGGTCCATTCCACAGCTCCGTTGGTCCAATGGATGCGGAGCTGGTGTTCGTGGGGCACAGCACGTTTTTCGCAATAGTAGTTCCCCAGTTCGATGGATTGCGGGCTGGCCTGGTTCACCACCACGACGACGTTCAGGCCGCTACCACCAGCCAGCGAGCTTCCGACGCTCGCCAGCCATGAGAGCAAGAAGAGCCTTCGATGGATTCGATTCTGCATGCCTGCGCAAATCTTCCGGCTGGTTTTGGCTGGGACAAGAGCAAAGGGGACTGGACTGCTAGGGCAAAGATGGCCTGCGGAATGCGTGAAGCAGAGGAAGACGGCCGGCGCAGCAGAGCGTGAAATACGCCAACCTTAGTAGCCGGGTCGATGGCCCCGTTTTTGCAGGGAAGCACCGCCTTCCGGCTGCTCCACGTCGTGGTGAAGTAGATGCGAGGGAAACGGTGGGGCGTGAGGGTGGCGCTGTGACTGGGTATTGGGTTCGCTTGTGGAAGGCTCCCGACGGTGGCACGAGCGGCGAGGGGCTTAGGTGTAGGGGTAAGGGGGAGGAGCGGGCGTTGCTTTTGCTGGTGTTTCGTAGCGCTGGAGGTGAGGTTTGGGCGCGCCACGGTTGGGGGTGAAGTGGGGGGCGCCAGGTGGAACGGGGGAGAAGTCGTCCATGGCCGAGGAGTGCGCCGGGGAGGGCGGGATGGGGATGGGGACTTCAGCGTTGGGCAGGGGCAGGGTTGGTGGGAGATTTTGGGGCGGACTCCAAAAGTTGGCGGTAGAGTCTGGCCTCGTCCTGTTTATCGAGCTGAGCGGCCAGGGTAGCCAACTCGCGGTAAAGAGTGGATTTGTCTGCTTGGTCCGCGTAATCTTGGAGGAGGATCCGATAGGTATCGTAGGCTTCATTCCATTGTTCGAGGGCTTTGTATCGGGCTGCCAGTGTGAGGAGGAGCCGGAGTCGTTGTTGGGGGGAGGGGGAGAGTTTGAGGGCGCGCTGCCACAGGAGAGCGGCGGAGTGGGGTTTGCCTTGGAGGTCGTAGAGGTCGGCGAGTTTTTCGGTGAGGATGGCGCTTTCCCGCGTAACGGGGCAGTTTTCGAGGTATGTGACCATATCGGTGACGGGGGCACCGCGGGAGAGGTTGAGATTGACGAGGCGCAGGTGGGACCAGGCCACCAAGGGCGACGATCGGGCTTCGAGGTCGGCGTGGATTGCGCTGGGAGGTCTGCCTAAGGGCCGGTAGAGGGGGTCGCCCACCATGGTTATCTGCCAGGAGAGTGCGGGTTGGCAGGCCCAGGCGGCCTCACCGAAGCTGAATCCTTGGAGAATGAAGCGGGAGACGAAGACGGTGATGTCCGGGGTGCCGCCGAGGTAGGGTTCGTAGACGGGGCCCATGGTGATGGTCACGCCACGTTGGAGGAGCGGTCCAACCCAGTGTCGCTGGGGACTACGGAGGTCTGCGGCGGCAAAGGAGTGGATGTGGTAAGCGAAGGCGCCGGGCATGAATTCGACGGTAGGCCGGGCGAAGGCACCAGAGACGTTTTCTGCGTACCAGCCGGCGTAGAAGCCGATGTGGCTCATGGGGAAAGAGGCTGGGAAGACTGATTCGTTGGTGTCGACGATGGTTTCGAAGCCAAGGAGCCGACACATTTCGGCGGTTTGACGGAGCATGTCCTCCCCGACTTTCAGGCCGGGTTCGACGGTGCCGCGGCAATCGAAGTAGGCGCGGCCCCAGAGGCCGTCGCGTTCGGCTTCCAGGGCTTTGTCGACCAGGCTACGGGCGATGTCCGGGGTGGGGCCGTCCAATCGTGTTACCAGCAGGAGTCCGTTGGTGGGATGGAGGCTGGCGGCGTTGGTGGTGGCGTAGAGCGGGTTGACGATGGGGCCAACCAGCGGGTAACCGCGGAGGGCCATGGGCAGGCAGGCCAATTCAGAGTCCACGGCAGCTTCGTTGCGACGCAGTTCGGGGCGCAGGTTTTCGGTTTCGGGCTCGTAGAGGCCGGAATCGGGTTTGATGCGCCAGGGGATACCGTAGCAGAGGACGGCGTAACGAATGGAGGCGTGGAGGACCCCGGTTTGGGGTCGTTGGCGGGTCGCGGTAGCGGCGGGGGGCAAGCTTTCCACCTGAAGGAGGCCGGCGTTGGTGAGGGCGCGGAGCAAGGGTTGGAGCAGCAGGTCTCGGTATTCGGCCCGGGACATTTCGCTGCCGGTGGAAAGCTTGAAACCGAAGAGCTGGTTGGTGGGAACACGGCGGGCTCGGGCGTAGTATTCTGCAATAGCGCGGGACTCTGGCACCGCGGAGTTGAAGAGGACAATGACTTCTGAGCTTTCGGCGGTAGTCGCGGCCGTGGAGGCGGCTACGGGAAGGAGGAGCGCGGTCAAGAAGCCCAGGGCTTGAGCAAGGCGGCTGGGATGCCCGTGGCGCCTGGGCCGAGGGTAGGGAGAGGGTTTAGGAGTGTGCGGGCGCATGGTACCGGTCTGCGGTGGCGGTGGCAGGAGCCGAGCTGTCGAGTCGGACGCGTAAGCCATCATAGGCTAGTTGGACGCCGGCGGGCAGGTCGGCATTGACCTGGTCATGGTCGTAGTCATGAGTGAGGTGGGTGAGGTAGGTTTGTTGGGCACCGATGCGGCGGGCGGCGGCCAAGGCCTCGTCCAGGCACATGTGAGTGGGATGGGGCCGGAAGCGAAGGGCGTCGAGGACGGCGACTTCGACGCCTTGGACCTGCTGCAAGATTTCCGGAGGTACGGCTTGGCAATCGTTCAGGTAGGCGAGGCGTTTGCGGCCTTGTTGTTGGAAGAGGTAGCCAGTAGTGGTGAAGCGGCCATGAGGCAGTGGAAGTGGTGTGATGTGGAGGTCGCCGAGGGTGAAGGGACCTTCGATGATGTGGGGGTCGGGGATGAAATAGCCCTTGGGCCAGGGTCCGTTGTGGAAGGCGTAGGCGAAGACCCGCCGCAGGTCGGCCATGGTGGCGGCGTCGGCGTAAACCGGCAGGGGGGCACCCCCCCGCAGATCGCAGAAGCGTCGGCAGTCGTCCAGGCCCATGATGTGATCGGCGTGGCTGTGGGTGAACAGGACGGCATCGAGCCAGCGGATGTTTTCGCGGAGGATTTGGAGGCGGAATTCCGGGGGGGTATCGACGACTAGTTTGACCTCTGGGGTGGCCACGTAGATGGCGGAGCGGGTGCGATGGTTTTTGGGGTTGGCGAGGAAGGACGCCGGGTAATCGCAACCGATGAGAGGCACCCCTTGGGAGGTGCCCGATCCCAAGAAGATCAGTTCGAACGTCATGGCCACGATTTTTCCATTGCCAACGTTGGGACGCCCTCTTGAATGAGGGACGTGCGTCCCGGGCCGGTCGGCCCGGGCGGGCCGCCGGTCGGATCAAGAAGTTAGCATGCTGCGTACACTGCGCATCAAAAACCTTGCGTTGGTGGAGGACCTGACCTGGGAGCTGGGGCCGGGCTACAACGTGATTACGGGGGAGACCGGGGCGGGCAAATCGATCCTGATTGGTGCCCTGGAGCTGGTGCTGGGGGAGCGTGCGGATCGCACCCGGTTACGGAGCGGGGCCGACAGTGCGACGGTGGAGGCGGTTTTCGAGGTGCAAGGTTGGAAGGCACCGCTTTCGGAGTGGTTAGAACAAAACGGGCTGGAGCCGTGCGAGGAAGGGCGTCTGGTTTTGAAGCGGACCGTGACGGCGGCGGGGACCAACCGGCAATTTGTCAACGGAACGCCGACGACGCTGGCGGTGCTCAAGCAGTTGGGCGACTGGCTGGTGGACATTCATGGTCCGCACGATCACCAGTCCCTGTTGCATACGGGACGGCAGTTGGATTTGCTGGATGCTTTTGGGGGGGTGTTGGAGCTGCGGAACCGGTTTGCGGGGCTGTGTAGCGAGCGGGCTGCGTTGGAGGCGCAAAAGGCGGCGCTGGGGATGGACGAGGCGGCATGTGCCCGCCGGCTGGATCTGCTCCGGCATCAGGTCAGGGAGATCACGGAAGCACGGCTGCAGCCGGAGGAGGAGGAGGCCCTGCAAGCCCTTCACCGGAGACTCAGTAATGCTACGCGGCTGATGCAACTGGCGCGGGCAGCGCTGGACCTGTTGTCGGAGAGTGAATCAGCCATTTTGCAACAGGCCGGGGTGATGGGTCGGGCCCTGCAGGAGTTGCATCGACTCGATCCATCGGCTGGGGAGTTTTTGGAGACCCATGCTCGTGCGGTCGAGCAGTGGCAGGCGTTGCGGGAGGATTTGTCGCGGTATGCGGACCGGTTGGAGGTGGATCCGGAGCAGTTGCAGGAGGTGGAACAGCGTCTGGATCTGATCCAAGGCCTGAAGCGCAAGTACGGGCGCACCGTGGCCGAGGTGCTGGCGTTTGGGCAGCAAGCACGGCGGGAACTGGAGACATTGGAACAGCGGGAGGTGGAGCTGGAGCGGTTGCAGCAGGGGCTTGCGGAGGTGGACCAGAAGCTGCGAGTGCTGGGGGCGGAGCTGACCGAGCGTCGGCGGAAGGTTATCCCGGTCTTACGGGAGGCGGTCTGCCGGCATTTGGAGGACCTTGGTTTTCGCCAGAGCCATTTCGAGGTCCTGCTGGATACGGAGTTGGACAGGTGGACCGCGGGGCCTCCGCCGTCGGCCACGGGGTTTGACCGTGTGGAGTTTTTGTTCTCACCGAATCCCGGGGAACCGCTCCGGCTGTTGCGGGCGATTGCGTCTTCCGGGGAGTTGGCCCGGGTGATGCTGGCGCTGAAGACGGTACTGGCGGCGCAGGATGAGGTTCCCGTGTTGGTGTTCGACGAGGTGGATGCGAATGTGGGGGGCGAAACGGCGCACGCGGTCGGGGCGAAGATGCGGGAGATTGCCGAGCATCGCCAGGTGCTTTGTGTGACGCATTTGGCGCAGGTAGCGGCGGCGGCGAGGCACCACTGGGTGGTGCGCAAGGTGGTGCGCGGGGGCCGCACGGTATCGGAGATCGCGCCAGTGGATAGGGCGGAGAGGGTGGAGGAGCTGGCACGGATGCTGGGGGGTCGGAGTGAGGAGGCGCTTCGGCACGCGGCGGCTTTGTTGGAGGGGGCTCAAGGTGCTGGGGGCTTTGGGTTTTCGAGGGGCCGAGAAAGCGTTCAAAAGCCGCAGGAGACCACAGGTGCGGGCAAGTTCCGTCGGATTCGTTCCAAGGCATAACCGAAGCCCGGGCCTTGGACGGTGGACAGATCCACGTAGCCGTGCCGGCGCTGGTAGAGGCCGGGATGGACTTCTGCTTCGGGTTCGGAGGCGGCCGGGTAGAACTGCATGGCATTGGTTTCCACGCCCATGAGGGTGGGCAGATGAGCTGCCAGTTGCACATGGGAGATTTGAGCGAGCATGGGGTTGGTGAGGTCTTGAACCATGAGGGCCATGCCGTGGGCGCGGGCCCAACAGGCGGTGAGGATGGCGCCTGTTTGGGTTTTGCAGGTTTTAAGGGCAACGCCATTCCAGCCCAGTTGGCGGCCGAGGCTCACAAGTTTCCAGTCGTGAGCACTTTCGTCGAGGAAGAGGGGTTTGCGTGAGGCGACGCTGTGGACGTCGCAGGAGTGGGTTTCCAAGTCGTAAGGAAAGGGTTGTTCCACGTAAAGCAGCATGCCATAGAGACGGGGGTAGTCGTCGCGCAGGCGATCGAGGATTTCATTGACGTAGGCCGGGTCTTGGACCGTGCAATTGAAGTCAGCCGACAACCAGAGGACGTCCTGGGCTAGCGCGATGCGGCCCACGCGGACGATCCGTTCGTAATCCCACTGTGCATCGGTGCCCCTCAGTTTAATTTTCAGACACTTGAGGCCGTCGCGACGGATCCAGTCGGACAACAGGATCGGATAGCCATCGCGGGGATTGGTGTCGCCCAGCTCGGAGGGTTCAAGGGCATCCAGGCCACCAACCAGGTGCCATGCCAGCAGACGATTGCGGCGCTCGGGCAACAGGTAATCTGAGGGGTAGCGGTCGCGGAAGGAGACGCTCGAGCCAGGGGCGGCATTGAGGTAGCGAGCCAAGTCATGGTTGAGGAAGGTGCGGGTGTAGGTGGCGTAGACGGGGCGCTGGACCCGGTGCCCAAAAGCATCGTGCGTAGCCAGATCGAAGGGCGACGTACACACCAGAGCGGCCAGCCAGGGCATGGGTTCGCGGTTCCGGCGCAGGCGTTGGTTGAACCCGCGCCAGTACCCTGGCAAGACGGTCTGGAGGAAGGCGTGACCGATTTCGAGCGGATGGCCTTCGATGCGGATGGCGGCCCAGAGTCCGGTCAGTTCCCGGCAAAATTGTTGCAGGGTTTCGAGCCGTTCCCCGTAGGAGAGCGAGCTGGGCCAGACCCACTGGACGCTCAACGGCGTTTCGCCCCAGCCTTCGGCCGTTTGACCGCTGCGATCGACTACTCGCACCCGGACGCGGGCACAAACTACCGAGGTGAGCGTTTCGGGACCGAATTTCAGTGGCACGCGGGTGCTCACCGGCAGGAAATAGAGTTCGGCAGCGATGGGACGGATGTCGGTGGCAAGCGCCATGGATGGGCATGTAGCCTGGGGCTCCCTTCCGGCTCAAGCCCTTTTGGTTTGTGAGAAAGGACGGTGCGATGGCGCCGGGCTCTACTGAGTCTGGGAGACGGCCTGGCGGTACCGGTCGGGGCGGGTACGGAATTGTTCCCGACAATCGGAACAGCAAAACGCAATTAATTGGCCGGCATGTACGAGCGTGATATTAGGATCGGCGGGTTGACCGGACACGGGGCATTGGGTATTGGCCGGCTGTACGCCCAGACGACCGGGCGGAGGGTTGGCCAGTTGCGCCAGACGCGCGCGGTAACGGGCCGGTTCCTGTTGGAACTGGGCACGACAATTCGTGCAGAAAAAGGCGACCAATTGATTCTCATGCCACAGTGTGACCGCCAGGTTCACCAGCTTGTCCGACACCGGGCAGATAGTATTGATGGGTACTCCGGGGGAAGGCAGCGGATCGGCGGGGGGTGCGCCGGTTTCCACGATCAATCGTGCCCGCTCCAAGCGGGTCTGGAGTTGGGCCAGTTCCTGCTCCCACGCTGCGATTTCGGGACGACGGGTCCGGGCGTTGATGAGGGCGTGGACGGCTTCGGGGCCAACGCGGGTTTGCCACAGGTAAAGTCGGCGCAGACGAGGAAGCTCCGCCAGCATGCTGAGGCCGGCGTCCGTAATGCCAGTGCCGTAAAGGTTGAGCGATTCCAGTTCGGTCAGTGGCCGCAATGCGGCCAGGCCGGTGTCTGTAATGGCGGTGCGATCGAGCTGCAGTCGCTCCAGATGTGGCATGGCGGCCAGGTGCAGCAACCCGGCATCGGTGATGCCCGTGCCGCTGAGGTCGAGCCAGCGGATGTGCGGTCCCAGTTCGTCGGCCAGGCGGGCGAGGTGCGCATCGGTGAAACGAGTGCCCGCGACTGCGGCATTGACCTGCAGCCAGGGTTCTGTCGGCGTTAGGGGTGCAATGGAGATGGCGAGGGTGGCCGACAGGGTTTCGACTTTGGGGAGCACCGTTTCCAGCGGGGGCGGTGACGGGTGAGCTGAGCTTGGCTCTTGGGAAGGGGATTGCGGGGGAGCAAAGGCGGAGGGGCGCAGCAGGCGTGTGCGGATGGCCTCGGGTGCTTCGAGTTCGGCGAGGGTCCGATTCGTGGGGGCGCCGGCGAGGATCCACCATTCCAGCAGGGCCAGATCGGCAGGCTCGGGCTGGGGCTTGCCCTCAGGTGGCATGTGATCGTCGTGATCCAGCGGCAGCCGCATGCGCTGCAAGAGCAGGCTGGCCGCGGGTTGCCCCGGGACCAGCGCGGGTCCGGAATCGCCACCAGCCCACAGGGCAGCGGCGTGGTCAAGGCGGAGGCCGGCTCGCGCCTTTTCGGCGCCGTGACAACTGACGCAGTAGCGGTCGAAGAACGGTTGGATACCATGTTGGTAGACGTCAAAGGCAGTGGGGTCTATCGGGGCCGTGCTTTGTGCGGTGGCCGGTGCGGGCTGGCGCAGGCCCAGCCAATGTTTCATCCAAGGGGGGGCGTAGCGAGTGATATAATCGCGGCCGTGCGTCAAGGAGCCGCCGTAGTGACTAGCGGGCAGAAGCGCCACAAAACAGAGGGCCAGGAAGAACCGGTAGAGACCCGAGCGCCGCAACACGTGGGCAGCGGCCATCAGACCGGTCAGAGCGGCAATGACCAATCCGGTGATCCGATGATTGCGCAAGAGCGCTTCGTCGTATCCCCCGGGGGTTGCCAGCAACCATCCGGAAACGGCGG
>Ga0209017_10002440_pt1 | contig 11958 bp, 11 predicted proteins | sample YNPBryunderm2012_FD_185812 | JGI IMG/M metagenome (GOLD analysis project Ga0209017, IMG submission 185812) | Anoxygenic and chlorotrophic microbial mat microbial communities from Yellowstone National Park, USA - YNP Bryant MS undermat 2012... ... | reverse complement strand
GCAGGCCCAACACGGAGGATTGGTCTTCGCGTGAGGGTAACCGATGGCGGTGATCATCGAAAGATACGATAGCCGAGAAACCACAGTTGGCGTCGAGAACCCATCCGTGGACCTACTCTACATGGTGGGCGGCACTGAAGATGACGCAGTGGTACGAGCGACAGTCGAGGCCACCATCCCGGCGATCTATGCTGGCTTAGTCTTCCAGAGCTACCACATTTCACACCAGGGCGGCGGTGTCTGGGAGGTCTCGGTCCGCTACGGCAAGTTCGAATCGAAGGAAACGGGCCAGAGTACGTACAGCTTCGATACTGGCGGTGGCACTACCCACATCACGCAAAGTCTTCAGACGGTGGGCAGCTACGCCTCGCCTGGTGAGGACGCACTCGACTTCAAGGGCGCGATTGGTGTTTCGACCGAGTCGGTCGATGGAACCGACATCACGATTCCGGTCTTCAACTTTAAGGAGACACACTACATCCCCGCCGCGTTGGTCACACCCGCCTACAAGGTGATCCTCTTCCACATGACTGGCAAGGTCAACGCCGCGCCGTTCAAGGGCTTCGCCCCAGGCGAGGTACTGTTCCTCGGCGCCTCCGGCTCGCAGCGTGGTACTGAGGACTGGGAGATCACCTTCAGTTTCGCCGCCAGCCCGAATGTGACCGACCTCACGATCGGCGACATCACCGGGATCGAGAAGAAAGGCTGGGAGTACCTCTGGGTGCGGTACCAAGACGTCGAGGACGAGAACGTGTTGGTCAAGCAGCCGGCGGCAGTCTACGTAGAGCAGGTCTACGAATACGCCGATTTCGCACTCCTGGGGATTGGTGCCTGATGGCTGGCGACCCATTTAAGAAGGCGTTACCTGGCCAGCGGCTGGAGATCCCCGCCGCAGCGTACAATGCATTCATCGACGCCGCCCGCGCCGCGCGCGAGCACAAACAATTCGGCGCTGAGGCGTCGCAGTTCTTCCGGCAAAGCGGCATCGTCCGGGTGCGAAACGCCTCGGAATCAGACCAGGCACACTTCGCTGTGCTGGGCCTCACCGTACCAATTGTCCTCCCGACCGACAACCTCAGCGAGTTCAAACGGCAAGTGACGTTTGAGGGCGTCATACCGAACGAGAACGTCCACAAGGGGAAGTTCGCGGTCCTACTGGAGCCGCTCGCGGAAGACAAAATTGGCTTAGCAGTGGTCGCCGGCGTCGTGCCGGTGCGTCTGCGGGTTGATCCCGAACAGCTCTACGACTACGCCGAGATCATCAACGGCAGCACGCAGGCACTGCGAAATCAGCCGCACGGCTCGGCGCGCGTGCTGTGGATCGAGACGACGGGCTCGACCGAGCGCTGGGCGGTGGTCCGGCTGGGCGACGCCGAGGACGTGCTGCGGTTCCAGTTGCTGGAATCGCTCTCGCGCTGCGGCGCGGCCCTGGCCAAGCCGGTCGTGTTCCAGAACGGCAGGTGTCCGGTCGAGGTGACGCTCACGGTTCACGACTCGATCGGCGTGGTCTGCCCGGACCTGTGCCGGGGCGAATCGACCTCGGGCGAGCGGTGCGACTGCCCGCCGGCGGAATCGGTGCCGGCCGGGACGTTCGGGCTGGCCAAGCGGTTCGAGCACAGCCGCAAGTGGGAGGTGGTCGCGCTCGGCGAGGGGTGCTGTTCCTCGTCGTCAAGTTCGTCGAGCGGGTCGTCCAGCGGCAGCTCGTCCGGCAGCAGTTCGGGGAGTTCCTCCGGATCGAGTTCGGGGAGTTCGAGCGGCTCGTCCAGCGGCTGGTCGAACAGTTCGTCGGCCTGGCCGAGTTCGTCCTGGTGGCCCAGTTCCTCGGGCAGTTCGTCCTGGTGGGGTTCGTCCGGGTCGTCGTGGTGGAGTTCCTCGGGCAGTTCGTGGAGCGGATCCTCCTGGTGGTCGTCCTCGGGCAGTTCGTGGAGCGGTTCGTCGTGGTGGAGTTCGTCCGGCAGCGACGGCTCGGGTAGCTGGTCATCGAGCCTGTGGCCGTCGTCGAGTTACTGGCCCTCGTCCAGCCTGTGGCCGTCGTCGAGCGGCTGGTCGTCGAGCGGCACACCGAGCGGGTCTGGCAGCAGCGGCAGCGGGCCGGGCGTCGGCATCGTCGAGACTGACGTCCGCTGCGAGGGCGGCAAGCTGTACGTCTACCACCGCACCGTCACGCTGCGGATCGAGAACGGCGGGCTGATCCGCGAGGAAGGCTCCTGGGCCGTCAGCCACCAGGCAGGGTGCTGCTGTTGTGAGAACTGCAGCAGCAGCAGCTCCTCCGGCTGGTCGAGTTCCAGCTTCTGGATCAGTTCGTCGTCGCTGGTGCTCCCCTCGTCGTCTTGGGTCGTGCCGTCGTCGTCGTGGATCGAGCCGCCGTCGTCGTGGGTGCATCCGCCGTCGTCGAGCGACGTGCCCTGGCCGTCGTCGTCGTGGATCGAGCCGCCCTCATCGAGCGACGCCACCTGGCCGTCGAGCAGTTCGAGTTCGACCTCGGGGACCGACCCGCTGCCGTCGAGCAGCCAGGTCGTCATCGACCCGTCGTCCTCCCACGCTCCGCCGCCGTCGTCCAGCAGCGACGTGGTCCTGCCGTCGTCGAGCGACGTGATCGTACACCCGCCGAGCAGCGGCAGCGTCTGGTGGCCGAGCAGTTCCTGGTGGCCCGGCAGTTCATCGAGCAGCAGCAGTTGGTGGGAGCCGCCGCCGAGTTCGTCCGGCGTGCCGAGCAGTTCGCTCGTCGTCCCGCCACCGACCGAGAGCAGCTTCGTCATCTTCTTCTGACCGGAGGTTCCATGCGCGTCTTCCTGGCCGGCTACCCCGGCGAAATGGGCGGGGCCAACACCGAGGCCTGGCACACCGTCAAGCTCTGGCGGCGGGCCGGCCTCGACGTCCACCTGATCCCGACCTGGGGCTTCGACGACCGCTGGCGGGCGCGGCTCGACGCCCTGGGGTGCGTGACCCATCCCACGAGGCCCGACGACCTCGAACGCGTCCCCGGCCTGGCCGGTTCGCCCGTGGTCGCCTTCTGCAACGGCGAGTTCCTGACGCACGCCCACCGCTTCCGGGCGCTGGGCTGCCCGCTCGTCTGGGCCAACTGCATGACCTTCCTGTTCGACCACGAGAAGAAGGCCTTCGCCGACCACGGTCCTGCCGACGCCTTCGTCTTCCAGTCCGAGTTCCAGCGGAAGCAGTTGGAGCCGCAGTTGGCCCCGCTCGGCTATGACAAGGCGTCCGGCCATCTGATCCGCGGCGCGTTCGACCTCGACGAGTGGGAGTTCCGGCCCCGCCCGCGCGGCAAGCACGAGCCGTTCGTCGTCGGCCGAGTCGCTCGGCCCGACGCCGACAAGTGGTCGAGTAACACCTGGCGGATCTACGACCGCGTCGCCTACCGGCACCGGCAGGCCTTGGTCATGGGCGTGGACGAGCGGACGCTGGCCAAGCTCGGCCCGCCGCCGCCGTGGGCCAGCATCCTGCGACCGATGGCCATCCCCACACCGCAGTTCTTCGCCACGCTCCACTGCCTGCTGCCGGTCAACGGCGGGGCGCGCGAGAACTGGCCCCGCGCCGGGCTGGAGGCCTTCGCCGCCGGCGTGCCTGTCGTGGCCCAGAACGACTGGGGCTGGAAGGAGATGATCGACCACGGCGTCACCGGCTTCCTCGGCGACTGCGACGAGGAACTGGCCCACCACGCCGCCGTCCTCGCTTACGACGAGGACCTGCGAATGAAGATCGTTCACGCTGCCCGCGAGAAGCTCATCGCCGAGTTCGCCAACCCGGAGGTGCTGGCCGCCGCCTGGTTGAAGTTGCTCCAAGGAGTCCAGCGTGTTCTTGCAGCGGCTTAACGACCGCGAGAAGACGGCCCTGTACGAGACGGCGTCACGGGCCGCCGCGTTCCTCAACTCGCTCGGCCAGCCGTGGTGGCTGTCGCACGGCTCGCTGCTCGGAGCCTGGCGACATCACGATGTAACCCCGTGGGGCGACGACCTCGACCTCGCCTACCCTCGCGAGCACGTTCAGCAGGTTGAGTCGGCCGCCACCGCCCGCGGCTGGGGCTTCGCCCGGCTCAGGCCGTTCCTGGCCAAAGTGTGGGATCCGCAGGCCGCCATGTACAGCAGCGGCCACCCGTGGACCTGGCCGTTCTTCGACCTGACGCTCTACGACGTGTTCGAGGACCGCATCCTCATCGAGTTCGACAAATGCTCCCGCGTCCACTGCTTCCGGCGGGGAGACCTGCTGCCCACCCGACGCCACCCGTTCGGCCCGCTGTTGCTGCCGGTCCCGAACTGGCCCGAGGTGGTGCTGCGGGTCTACCAACCCGAATGGGACACCTGGCCGATCTCGAGCGTCTTTTGCCACCGGCACGAGACGCTCTACGCCGAACCTCGTGAGCGAATTCCCATCGCCGACCTGGCCCGCCGCTTTCCGCTCTTCAACGTCCCCGGAGGAACGTCACCGATGAAACTCGCCGCGCTCTGCTGCACGTTCCACCGGCCGCACCTGCTCGGCCAGTTGGTCGAATCGTTCCTCCGCCAGGACTACCCGCGGCACCTGCGCGAGTTGGTCATCCTCGACGACGCCGGGCAGTACGACAACCAGGCAGGTGAGGGCTGGCGGCTGATCTCGGTGCCGGCCCGGTTTCGCTCGCTCGGCGAGAAGCGGAACGCCTGCGCCGCGCTCGCCTCGCCCGACGCCGAAGGGTTCCTCGTCGCGGACGACGACGACGTCTACCTGCCGCACTGGTTCTCGACGCAAGCCGAGGCGTTGAAGCGGGCCGACTGGTCGCGGCCGTCGCTGGTGCTGCTTGCCCACGGCGACGGGCTGAAGGAGCACGACACCGGCGGCCTGTACCACGGCGGCTGGGCCCTGCGTCGCGAGGCGTTCGACGCGGTGCGCGGCTACGCCGCCCTCAACAACGGCGAGGACCAGGATCTGGCCCGACGGCTGAACGAGACGAAGGTGCCAGTCTGCGACCCGTGCGAGTTCGCCCGGCCGTTCTACCACTACCGGGTGGACACCGGCAGCTACCACCTGAGCCACCTCGACGACGCCGGCTACCGCGACCTCGGCAAGAAGACCGCCAAGGGCAAGCACAAGCTCCAGCCCGGCTGGCCCAAGGACTTCACCACCCTGCCGGTGGTCAAGCGGTTCACGACGGCCCCGCACGTCTCGCACCGCGACAGCCTGATGCCGGTCGAGTTGATCGGCCCGGTGACCGCCCCCGGCCGCGACGGCCCGACCAACGGCATGTACGCCCTCCAAAAGGAACTCCGCAAGCGGATCGTAAGCGGCCTCGACTGGCTGTCGATCAAGTCGCTACCGGCGAGCGACGGGGCCATCCCTTGGTTCTGGCACTGGGACGACCGCCGCTACGCCGTCTGGTGGGACTCGGAGGGCCGGCCGTTCGTGCAGGGGCCGAACATGCTCTTCACCTACTCGTGGAAGCCGCGCATCGACGCCGAGGAACGCGGCCTGCTCGACGCCGCGAACTGCCGGGCGATGTTCTGCCACAGCGACTGGTATCGTGACCTGATCGCCAAGAACCGCGGCCCGGCGAACACCGCGCCCATCGTCACCTGGCCGTACCCCATCGACCCGTGGCCCGGCGAACCGCTGCCCGACGAGTACGACCTTCTGATCTACTCGGAGAACGGGCACCGGCCGGGCCTGCTCGAACACCTGTGCGAGGCGTTCCCCCGCCACGTCGTGCTGCACTACGGCCAGTACAAGCGCGAGCAGTTGTTCGAGGCGGCCCGCCGGTCGCGGGCCTGTGCCTACCTGGCCGACGACGACCACGGCCCGCTCGCGCTCCAAGAGATCCTACTAGCCGGTTGTCCGGTGGTCGGCGTCCGCACCGGGGCACCGTTCATCCAGGACGGCATCACCGGCATCTTCGTCGACCGCCTGCCTCCGGGAGCGAAGTGCATCAAGAACAACGCGGACGAGGCCGCACTGGCGGCTTACATTCACGCGGTGCAAGTTCTGCAGACCAGGGATCGCAAGCACGTCCGAGAGCAGGCCGCGTTGGCCTTTCATCCGGTGCCGATCATCAACGGCCTGCTCGAGCAGCTCGACCAGGCCCGTAGCCGTGCCGAGTCCGATTCGGTCCAAGGCGATTCAAGGTGAGCCGTCGGCGGCGGAGTGATCGGACCTTCTGGAAGATACTGGACAAGGTCGAATTTCGTCGATCCGGTCGGGTCAGGGACGGGGATGAACCGTGCCTCGGTCGGGGGGCGATTTCGCGGCACGAAGCGTGGTAGTGACCCGTTCGATGAACACCGTTCTGGCCCGGAGCGGGGCGTGGCCCTTGAGCTTCATCACACTGACCGTCCGCTTCGGGGTCGGCTTGTCGATGCGGACGGCCTTCAGCGACTGCCTGCTCATCGCTAAAGTCGGCAGGATCGTGGCGGGGCCACCGGCTTCAACAACCGCCAGAACGCCCTCGACCGAGTTCATCTCCACAACCACAGTGGGTTGAACACCGGCCCGGCTGAAACCCTCGTCAATGATGCGGCGGGTGCAGAACTTCTTGCCGAGCAGACATAGCGGTTCACCGGCGAGTTCCGCCAGCCTCATCCGATCGCGACCTGCCAGCCGATGAGCCGGTGGAACCACAAGAACGAATTCCTCCTCAAACAGTTGCTCCGACTCGATCTCCTTGTGGGCCGGTGGGAGGCAGGAAATCCCCAAGTCGAGGGAGCCGTCGAGAACACCGTTCTCGATCTCGGCTGCGGCCAGTTCTTCGACCCGGAGACGGACGTTCGGGTAGTCCGTCGAGAAGCGGGCGATCACGGACGGGATCAAGTAGGCGTTCACCGTCTGGACGACGCCCACGGACAAGGAACCCCGGAGCATTCCGTCGATCTCGCCAAGTGCGGCTTTGCCTTCATCGAGTACCGCCAACGCACGCCGGGCGTAGTCCCGAAACACCTGTCCGGCCTGCGTGAGTCGTACCCGCCTTCCAATTCGGTCGAACAGGGCCACGCCAAGTTCCTTCTCCAACTCCTGCACTTGCAGCGAGAGTGTGGGCTGGGAGACGTGCAGGGCTTCCGCCGTCCGCCGAAAGTGGGCTTCTTCCGCCACTGCCGAGAAGTACCGCAGGTGCCGCAGTTCCACGTCGCCCTCCTGATAGCTCAGTTCAATCGCTTTGATGAGAAATGAGAATTGGACTTATCAGATACTACCCCTTACGATTTGGAAGTCAAGCGGCTCGGACGGGCCGCACAACCCGATCATGAGGAGGAGTCATGGCAACGACAGCACCCAGCCTGCCCGAGAAGTACCAGTCGGCGGACTTCGACAAGACGCCCCCGACGCTCCACGTCCGCATCCCCGACCGGCTGCATCACCCCGACGTAGAAGCGGCGGGCAAGCACGGCGACTACTCGGCCCAGCGGAAGCACCCGGTCTTCTTCGTGGACTTGCCGAGCCACACCATCAGCATGACCATCGGCTGGCTCGACCCCGGCCAGTCGTCCAACATGCACCGGCACACCTACGAGACGATCCTCTATGTCCTTGAAGGCACGGACTACACGGAGGTTCAGGGCCGGAAGGTGGAGTGGAAGGCCGGGGACGCCGTGTACATCCCGGTGTGGGCGTGGCATCGGCACACCAACACCGGCGACGGGCTGGCCCGCTACCTCGCCTGCGAGAACGCCCCGCTCCTCCAGAACATCGGGGGCGTGGCCCTGCGGGAAGAGGCACAGAAGAAGGCCGACCAACCGACGACCGGGGAGTGCAAGTGATGGCCCGCAACGTCCCCTTCCACGGCATCATCGCTTACCCGATAACGCCGCTCACGCCGAGCGGCGAAGTCGATCTCGCCAAGCTGAAATCGCTGCTCGACCGGCTGTTGGCCTCCGGGGTACATGGCATCGCCCCGCTCGGCAGTGCGGGCATCCTGCCATATCTCTCGGATGCGGAGCGGGAGGCGGTGGCCGAGACGACGGTGAAGCACGTCGCAGGCCGGGTTCCTACGTTGGTCGGGGTATCCGCCCTGACCACCGAACGGGCCGTCCACCACGCCCGGTTTGCGGAGCGGGCCGGGGCGAGTGCCGCCATGCTCATTCCGATGAGCTATTGGAATTTGACCGAGGACGAAGTGTTCCGGCACTACCAACGGATTGCGGAGGCCGTGTCGATCCCGGTCATGGCCTATAACAACCCGGCCACGGGCGGTGTGGACATGCGGCCCGAGTTCCTGGCCCGCCTGTTGGAAATCCCCAACGTCACGATGGTCAAGGAGAGTACCGGGGACGTGGGCCGGATGCAAAAGCTGGTTCGCCTCGCCGGGGACGACGTGGCGTTCTTCAACGGGTCGAACCCGCTCGCGCTGGCGGCGTTCGCCGCCGGGGCGAGGGGCTGGTGTACCGCCGCCCCCAACCTGATCCCGCAACTCACGCTCGACCTGTACGCCGCCGTCACGAAGGGCGACCTGACCGCCGCTCGCACCCTGTACTACCGGCAGATGCCGCTCTTGGAGTTCATCGTCGCGGGGGGCTTGCCCCGGACGGTGGCTGCTGGGCTGGAACTGGCGGGGTTCGACCCCGGCCCGCTCCGACCGCCGCTGATGCCACTCCCCGACGTGGAGCGGGAGCGGCTGCGTGACATCCTCCGAACCCTGTTGCCGAACTGATCGGCGGCAGTACCTTTCGCCCTTTCTTTCCAAGGAGTCCATGATGAAGAAGGCCGTGTTCTACCACGCCGGTTGCCCGGTTTGCACTCAAGCCGAGCAAGCGGTCGCCGCCGCCCTCGACCCGCTGCGATTCACCGTCGAGAACGTGCATCTCGGTCAAGCCAAAAACCGAGTCGCTGAAGCGGAGAAGGCCGGCGTGAAGTCCGTGCCCGCTCTGGTGATCGAAGACCAAGTGTTCCACATCAACCACGGGGCCGACCTTGAAGCCTTGAAGTAAGCGAACGTGGAGATCTCTCGCATGATGACCCTTCCGCTGCTTCGCTCGGTTCAAGTCGGACTCCCCCGGCAGCATGGAACCGAGGGAGTGGCCGACCCGATGGAGCGGCTCTGGACGACCGGCTTCTACAAGGAGCCGGTCGTCGGCCCGGTGCGGGTGGGGCGGGTGAACATCGACGGGGATGGGCAGGCCGATCTGGTCAACCACGGCGGGCCGGACAAGGCCGTGTGCGTCTACCCCGCCGACCACTACCCGTACTGGCGGGAGGCGTTGAACCTCCCGGCCCAGTCGTTCGGGGCGTTCGGGGAAAACTTCACCGTCGAAGGGCTGACCGAGGCGGTCGTGTGCATCGGGGACATCTGGCAGGTCGGCGGTGTGACGCTGCAGGTGTCCCAGCCCCGCCAGCCGTGCTGGAAGTTGGCCCGCCGCTGGCGGGTCAAGACGCTCGCTTTACAGGTGCAGCAGACCGGACGGACGGGATGGTACTTCCGGGTGCTGGAGGAAGGAACCGTGTCGGCGGGGTCGCCCCTCGTCCTCGTCCAGCGGCCCCACCCGGATTGGTCGGTCGAGCGAGCGAACCGGGTGATGCACCACGACAAGGATGATCTGCGCGCGGCAGCAGAGCTCGCCGGGGTGTCGCTCCTCTCGGCAAGCTGGCGAGCGACGCTGGCCCGACGTGTCGAACAGAAAATCGAGCCAGACGTGTCGAAGCGCTTGGGCTCCTGACGCCATTCCCGATTGACCCGACAGCAAGTTCGGATCGGTCTGATCCCATCGGCCCGCGGCCGGGCAGACCGGTTCCCACCCCATCGTTACCTGACGACTCCGATCGACTTTCGCCCTCAACAATGGCCACGGCCCGGCCCAGCGGTCGGCGTCCGCACCGGGGCTCCGTTCATCCGGGACGGCGTCACCGACGGGCGCGCGCCCCGAGGGGGCCCCGCCGTCCGACAGTTCGATCCTCGCGTCTTCCCGAACGCTCGCGCCGGGCCACGGCGGGCTTCACCGCCTCGACCGCTGGTAATCGGCACGACGCCGTCCGCCCGGAGCGCCGCCCCCTCACGGCCATCCCCGAGGCGTGCTCGATCATCACCGGCCACACGGAGAAAATCCTAGCGAACCCTTGCCACCGGCTTTTCGTACAACTATATATTACAAAGTAATACCTCATGCCGTATCGGTGTGGCCGGCCGGGCGAGGATCCGTTTCCAGGAGGGGCGTCCCATGCTTCGGAACGTGTACGGCTGCCGGTGCTGGACTTGGTCGTCGGGGCCGGCGAACAGGCCAAGAAGCTCACTTGGACCGAGCACCAAGAGATGAACGCGGAACATAAACACGATCATTACAACCTCGGCGACGAGGCGAAGAAGAAGCTTGCCGAATCGCAACGCAAGCGGAAGTGGTAACCCTCAGGGCGGGGTTCTTCGGATCGGTCGTGGTTGCGTGTCCCGTGGTTGGCGTCCGTCGCGGCCGTCATTCGTGCCGCGACACGACAGTCAGCACCTCGGGTTCCCGATGACATCCAGGCGGTTATCCGGTCACGGACTCCGATCGTGCAACCTTTACCGATTTTTCACGCACCGGATCTTGCCGCGCCGGACTGTCGCGATTGAATGATCGCTGTCAGAATTCGCATGTCGATCGCCGTACGGCTTTCGCCACCTTTCGGCCTACGGCGTGAATCGGTCTCGGAGGGAACCGCGGATGACGCGCTGCTCCATGTCCGGCCTGCTGGCCCGTGTCGGAAAGTCGTTGCTCACCCGCCGCCCGCGGTCGGCCCAGCCGATTCGCCGCGCCCGGCTGCAGATCGACCCGCTCGAAGAGCGCATCGTCCTGGACGCGGTCGCCCCCGGTTCGTGGTGGGACGACGCGGCGTCTGGCAGAACGGGGTTAAGGTCGGCGTCACCGTCTCCCTCTACAACTCGGGGCCGGGCTGGCTGGAGGTCAACGGCGGCGGTGGGGCGGTGTCGGTCGCTCCCGGTGCCCCGCCATCCGGTGGGGGCGAGTTCGACGACGAGATGATGGTCGAGTACGGCCCCGAACCACCCGGCGGCGGTGGCGGTTCGCCGGACGAGCCGCCGACGATCTCGGCGTTCGCCTTCTCGGTCTACGGCTACGCCAGGGAAGGCAGCGGCGATGTCACCTGGTCCGGCTCGGCCGACAGCCTCTCTGTCTGGGCGACCGGAGACGTGTCCTCGATCAACATCGACGGGAGCCTGTACATTCAGGCCGGTTGGACGGTCGGCGACCTGTCAGCTAACACCGTGTCAGCGACCGCCGGCCGGTCGATCGGCAACGTCTCGGCCTCGGACGACATCGGGACGCTGACGGCCGGGACGAGCATCGGCACCGTGTCGGCGGTGGATTCCATCTGGCGCGTCTCGGCGGGCGGGTCGCTGGGCACGGTGACCGCCGGTGGCCACGTGACCACGGTTCACGCCGGGGCCAGCACCGGCAGCATCTCGGCGGGCGGGTGGCTCGGTTCGGTGAGCGCCGGTCTGGACATCGGCGGCAGCGTGTCGGCCGGGCTGTGGATTGGCGGGGCCTATGTGCCGGGGGCGGACCCGAACGACTACTGGGCCTGGCAGTACGCCACCTACGGCAGTGGCATCTCCGCCGGCCGGGACATCGTCGGCCCGGTGACGGCGGGCAGGGGGATCGTCGGCGTGTCGGCGGGCCGGCACATCCTCGGCTCGGTGACGGCCAACGGCGGGGACGTCTGGTGGGTGCGGGCCGGCGGCGGCGGGGTCTGGACCGACACGCCCGATCCCGAGTACCCCGAGTATCCCGGCGAGGGGAGTTGGGAGCCGTACGCGCCGGGCCGGATCGTCGGGCCGGTGACGGCATCGCGCGACGTCCACGCCGTGTCGGCGACCGGCGACGTGGAAGGCGCGATCGCGGCCCAGGGCGGGTTCGTACTGGGCGTGAACGCCGACGGCGACATCCGCGGTGCGGTGACGGCCCAGACCGACGTCGGCCGGTGGGAGGCTCGCGACCCGGAGAACGACTGGCGGCCGTACGGGTATTACTGGGGGAATCCGTACTGGTACGGCTATGG